>Ga0209373_10001249_pt1 | contig 31342 bp, 23 predicted proteins | sample Higcelweek5metaG_FD_187173 | JGI IMG/M metagenome (GOLD analysis project Ga0209373, IMG submission 187173) | Freshwater pond sediment microbial communities from the University of Edinburgh, under environmental carbon perturbations - High... | ecosystem: Environmental > Aquatic > Freshwater >... | reverse complement strand
ATGCCCGCGACAAGCCGGAGATGCCATGCTTGCGGAAGGAATCGATCCAGGAGCGAATCGTTAAAATCCGCCGGTTCAAAGCATCGGCGATCCAGGTTAACTTTTTCCCCTGCGCGCAATGAAGTATCGCCAAACTTCGTTCCCTCAACAGATTTGATCCGTTGATTTGAAGATACTCAAGTTCTGTTTTCTCCTGCTCGGATAAGGCGAGTTTTACTATTTTCATGATGCATCTCCCGTTAACATACAGATAATGTATCACGCCTTTTCTATTTGTCAAATATTTATGGAGATGTGCTTATCACAAGAACCATATTGAAATATACTATGTTCTCGAGGGAACGGGATGGATCGAGGTGGATGATGAAACAATTCCCCTGAGTCCCGGAAAAGCCGTGCTGATTCAGGAATTCTGCAGGCACAAGGCTATCGGAAAATTGAAAATTGCCAATGTTTCGATTCCGGCATACGATCCGGAAGACGAGTGGTTCGACTGAACAAAAACAAAGGCATTTTTCCGCATGGCGTGGAAAATTCGTGTTTATTTCAGCGGAAGGGAGGCAATATCCGCTTCCTGCGGCTGTGCAAATTACATCCGCAATGTGGAGAGCACTATTCCAGAGGTTGAGCGGAAGAATGTCAGTTCCATGTATGCCGTCCGTTTCGAGTCGGATCCGCCGGTAAACACCGTATTCCCGGCAACAGCGGAACTTGTTGAGAAGCAACTGGTTAAAAATTATCAGGTCAAGAAAACGGAAGCTCTGGTGACCCCTTAAAGCGGCTGGCGGAAATGCTACGAGGTCCCGTGCGGACTGGTCCTTTTCCCGGTATCGATCGCCTCCCATGTCATCAGCGCCGTTACTTTCGGAGTCTATCCGTTCTCTGTTTCGGGAGTCATCAACGACCTTGCATTCAGCGGGATGAATCCTTTCCTCAACTGGGAGATGGAATCGCGGACCACCCTCCGGCCGATTTCTTCGGAACGTGTTCTGACGGATGAGGTTGTATCTAATAAAGTCACGCCGCTTTCCAAGGTGAAGGTCCGGGTTTCCTCCGGAGACCGTTCCAAGGATTTTGTTACGGATTCATTCGGCGTGTTCAAGGTGACGCTGGTCGGGATCTCCTCGGAGGATTCCCTCTTTAATGCCGCACGCAACCTGGATTTCCAGGTCGGAGACAACCTGACTCCGGTGAAATCCATCATTCTCAGCCGTGAATTCGTCGGCAAGCTTCTGCGCGTCCGTGCGGTAATCGTCGCCTATGAAATGGCTCCCTCCGGCAAAAAGCTGGTTTACGCAGTGAAAACGATTGAGAAACTGAATTTCATCCAGCTGGCCTATGACTTGGAAAAACGCGAACTTGAAAAATACAAAAATGACACCGCATTCATGAATGACTTCAACAAGGTATCCATGGAATAAATATTATGAGGAAACCGGGAAAATCGGATCGGGGAGACGTGCTGATGGAATATGTCCTCATCACCGTTCTCATCATCGTTCCCATTGTGGCCGGTTCCAAGTTTTTTTTCTCGGCGGACGGCACTTCCGGAACAACCGCGTCCGCCGCTATGGCATTGGAGAATCCCGATGACTTCGGAATCGTCGGGAATGATTTTGTAAAAATGTGCCGGAGCGTATTCAGCGGACTGGCTCTGCCGGTTCCATAGTCCCCAAAAATAAAAAAGGAGGGTTTCATGAGATTGAACACATTGAAAAAGTCGCGTCTTGGACGTCTCGTCTGCCGTATTCTCGGAAATGAAAAAGGTGCTGTGATGATGGAATATGTCATCATTGCCGTCCTGATCGCCGCCGCGTGCGTGGTTGCGGTCGCCGTCTTCGGCAAGACGATCGTCGGCATGTTCGACGTCGCCGGAAAAGGCGCTTCCGCCCAGCACACCGAGGCGCAAACAACGCTCGGCAAAACGCAGACGGATCAGGGGACCGGGGCAACCGATGCCAGCAAATATCACGATTCCATGCATAAATAATCCCAATCATCCCGGATTATTCTTTTGTCATGGAATATATGGCTGACAGCCGCGGCCGTGACGCCGTGGCTGATTCTCCTCTGCCGGTATGACTGGCGGGAGCGGCGTTTGCCCAACCTCTGGACGCTGGGCGGGGCGGCTTGCGCTCTCGTATGGCGTTTCGGATGGGGGGGCGTTCCTTCGCTTCTGGACGGTCTGGCCGGAGCGGTTGTGTGTTCCGTGTTCCTGCTGGTTCCCCTGCTGATGCGCGCCGCGGGCGCGGGCGACGTCAAAATGCTCTTTGCCTGTGGCGCCGTGACCGGGCTGGGAACCGTGCTTGAGTTTCTTCTCTTCACTTCGCTTTCCGGTCTGGCCGTCGTGACGGTGATGCTTCTGACGCATCATGCCGACGGCGCCCGGCTGAAACATTATCTCCGTGTCCTGTTCGACTGGCGTTATGACCGGGCGGCCGGGAAAGCCGCTCTTCCTCCGAAAAATTCGGAACGTGTGCGTGTCCCGTTCGGTCTGGCGATTGCCGCCGGATTGTGGTTGACTTTGATCTTCAAAGGGTTCCATCTGATATGAAAAACGGTGCGGAACAGGGAAGTATGCTGGTTGAAGCGGTGATATGTCTTCCGGTGGTGCTGGTTCTGGTCCTCGGATGCATGCAGATCGCGCATATCTGGATGGCCCGGCAGGTGGTCCAATATGCCGCGTTTGCCGCGGCGCGGTCTCTGCTGACGGTTCCCAACGCACGCCATTTCTCGGCCGTTCAGCCCGGCGGCGACGCGCATAAGGCGGCGGCCGCCGTCTGCGCATGGATCGCCCTTTCCCAGCGTCCCGGAGCCGCCGAAGTCCAGGTGCCCGGCTGGGGCGGAATCCCGGGGTCCGGCGGAATCGGTGAAAAGCTCCGTCTGGAGTTGAGACAGCCGGCGGGGGAATGGGCTCCCATGGTCACGGTGAATTTCGATTTCCCGATGGTGATTCCAGTAGCCGGTCCGATCATCGGCTGGGCCGTCAATCCCTGGCAGGAAAACCAGGAGTGGCTGGAACGGAAAGCCGATGTCACCGGAAATGCCCACGGCGGGGAAAGCGTGCGGTATCCGTATATCCGTTTCCGGGAATCCGCCGCGCTATCCAAGCCTTACATCCTTCCGGACTTCAAGGGGAACTGACATGAGAAGCTTCTTCCGCAGAATTTTCCTGGATGACGACGGCGTGGCGCTTGCCTTCGGCATTACTTTTTTCCTGCTGGTCTTTCTTTTCGGAATGGCCGTTTACGCGGTGGGGGAAACGGTCCGCCAGCGCATCGAACTCCAGAATGCGGCGGACGCCGCCGCCTACTCCGCCGCGACGGTTCAGGCGGACACCCTCAGCCGGGTGGCGTGCATCAACAAAGCCATGAGCTGGACCTACGTCATGATGAACCGAAAGCTCATGGATTATGTCACCGACAAGTGGCTGGAAAAGGTCGAAAAGGAATGGGACAAGGATCTCCGGTCCGTGCGGGAAAACTGGAACTGGCAGTCCACCTGCGGAACGCGCCGGGAAGGCTCGGACTACTGGGTCGGGATTGGAGGCCGCCATCGTCAGGTCCTTCTCAACCGGTCCCAGACGGTAAGCATCGACACCATCAAGGCCCAGCGGCAGAGCGCCGCGGCTCAAGGCAAGAGCTACAAGGCCCTTTCCAAACAGATCGACAACGACCGGAAAACACTCGCCGCCATGGACCGCGCGGAACGTTATCTTTTTTCCGAATTGCAGACCCGGATGAACAATACGGTCAAAAAGGCCATCCTTGAAAACATCAGCGAAACTCCCAACGACCAGCGGGCGGGGGGCGCCGACATCAACTATAAGTTCATCAGCCAATCGCCGGACTCCTACATCGAAACAATGAGAAATACTTCCGACCTGGAGCAGATTTTCCTTGTTTTCGGCGGATTCAAGCCCGATCCGAAGGAAATTTCAAGGCGGGGAGTCGACAAATGGTGGGAGCTGATTCCGCCCGGACAGGAAGGTTTCTCCCGGGAATACCGCCAGAAAGCCAATCACCTGATCGCGGAATGGCAATGGTTCGGAATCCGTTATGTCAATACCGGCAAGGCGTGTATTCCTTTCATGAAAGGCGTGTTCCCGAACAGCGTCCGCGGACAGGATGTCTACGACGGATATTTCCGGTGCGGACAGCCGGCGCTGGCACGACGTCTCCGTCCGGAATTCTTCGGACGCAGAGGCGTTCTGGTCGTCGGCCTCAAGCGGAAATACAACAATCCGTTTTCCTTCATGTTCCAGTCCGGAACCCCGGAAGGGCTTTTCTCCGCGTTTTCACTGAAGGACAACCGTTATCTCTGGACAGCCTCCGCCGCTCGCGCGGGATACGCTTCCCCGATTCAGTCGCAGCGCAGACCCGGCTTGTATGAGATCACATTCATGGACGTGGCGGTCAAAGACACCTGGAACTTATGCGAAGCCGACTGGGACGCCACCCTGATTCCGGTAAAACTGGCATTCGACAACGGACGGAACCGCCAGTTCACCCGCGCCGGGGAAGTTCTGCCCGAAGTCTACGGCAGACTTTCGCCCGGAACGCTGGCTCCGCCGCCGCTCCCGGGATCCGCGCCTTCCGGCGGAGCATTCGACCTCGGCGGCGCACGCAATGCCTTGTTTCACTAGAGGAGAGGTGGTTTTATGCGCAGGAAAAACGATCATGGCTCCATCCTGATGGAAACGGTTCTGGTCATTCCGCTGTACCTGGCGTTCCTGAGCGGCGTGTTCTGGCTGGGCGATCTGGCGCTTCTGCGTTCCAAAAGCACTTTCTTCGACCGTCTGGCAGCATGGGGGTCCGGCAATCGCCAGCAGCCGTTCAACAGCCAGTCCGCGACCGGTTTCATCCAGAGCAACTTCCTGAAGTTTCAGGAAGTCGGCCAGCAGCGCGTTTCCTCCCTCCGGCTGGACCGAATGCCCGGAAACGATGAATGGTCCGCCCTCTACAGTTCCACCGCGGACGTTTCGATCAATCCTCCTCCCTGGACGGACGGGTGGCGCCGTGCGGCTTTGACGATGATGGAAGGTTCCGGCGGACTTTCTCCGGTAACCTTCCGGTCGCGGGAAATCAATGCGGAGTTCATGCATCGCAACCTGATGCACGCCCGGAACAAATTCCGTGAAAATTCCACTCCGGAAAGCCTTTCCAGAAGTCTTGACTGGCTGAACAAAGTATATGCCTCGAAGTGGCCGGAATGGCCCCAGAAGGCCCCTTCCGCCGTCAACGGAGCCTCTCCATGCGTAAGGTATGACCGTCACGGGGCTTATGTCCAGTGGAGCGAATGATGCGCTTGACGGCAAGCTGTTTCATCCTGCTGGCGACGTTTTCCGTATCTGCATTTACCCCGCCATCAAATCGTGCCGTGTTGACCGGAGATGCTTCCGGAAAATCCTGGCGGGAAGCCGGAACCATGCCGGTTTCGGTGGTCGCGGCGCAACAGGCATGGGAAGTGGCCTTGAGGCGCGACGGATGGATTCTTCTTTACATAATCCCGCTGGAGACGAAAAACACAAGACAGCTTTTCATCTGGAAAAAGAACCTCGAAACACTTCTTCTGTGCCTCTGGAGTCTTTCTCCTTCGCAGAGCGGATTCATGTGGGGCATAACCGACGACCTCCGGAAGGATTTTCTTGCAACGCCCGCTCTGCCGCCCCTGAAAAACAGGACTGTCCCGAAACCGGAACGTTGAATTCATATTATTCCCATTGAGAAGAGTGATAAATTAAGCAAGGTCCGGACAGGTGAATCCGATCACGCACGGATGGCTTTCCACCAGAAGTGCTAACTCCGGCAAACCAAGTCGAATCGCTTCCTCCGCCGAACTGGAAAACGTCTCTGACATAATTTTTCAAATCTTCCCCTGCCTCATTGCAGGAAAAATCCACAGACATGCAGCCCGCTTGGCGTTTACTGATAACCGTTCAATATCAATGAAATATAAAACCGTTTTATTTTTAAGAAAAGATATTCCTGTATTTATGAGAATGAGAATCGGTTCATTCCCAAAATCCGGCGTTTTTCCTCCTGTTCCGGCTGGTTTTTTACACGTGCAATCATAAAATTTCGCTTGCTGAACGATACCATTCGCCTGTTTTGACGAGAGTATTTTTCATCGCCGCGAGCGGGATCATGATGGAACGGAGAATACGTTCCGGCTCGGTCGCCTCCGGAATGCCTTCATCCACATAGTCGAGAAAGCCGGAAAACATGGTTTTATCGGCGCCGCGGTGGGAGCCCGGCTGCGGCGTGAGTGCAATCGTTTCATTTTTTTCACCGGCGAGTTCGATTGAGATGTTTTCGCTGTTGATATCCGCACGGATCACTCCTTTGGCGCCCCAGAAATCCATACGGCGCCCGTAAGTCGCGCCACAGCTGGTCAGGGATTGGGAGAACAGAACGCCATTGTGCATGATTCCGGAAATAACGGCGGTATCATCGGATCCTTCGCCCGTGCCGTGCCGTTTCCACAGGAAGTTTTCCGTCCGTGCGTAAACTTCCTCCGCATAAGAACCTGCAAGATGCTGCATGAGGTCGCAGTCGTGCGTGAGTTTTCCGAGGATCAACCCCTCTTTCTGTCCGGCGAATTTCCGCAGGATCACCTGATGCCCGAAGTTCGCGCCCACGTCGCACATGCCATGTATGCAGAGCAGTTTTCCGATCTTTCCGGAATCCAGAAGACGCTTGATTTCCAGCGCCGACGGATAAAACGGCAGGTTCAATCCGATCCGGAAAAAACACGGCGTCTTTTTGACAAACTGATAGAGTTTTACGGCATCTTCAAGGTTTCCCGTGACGGGTTTGTCGCAGAGAACTGCCTTTCCCGCGCGAATGGCGTCCATGGCGATTTGCGCATGCGTTTCCGGGTAGGTCGTGATGATGACCGAATCCACGCGGGGATCGGCAAGCAGTTCCCTGTAATCGCGATAGATCCTGAATTCTTTGCAATTGAGCGGGATTGCCGGAGGAAGTGAAAGATATTCATTGGTATCGGCGACCGCGGCGACACATGCATATTCCGGAATTTGCGAGAAAATCATTTCGGCAAGCTGTTGTCCGCGCGCGCCGAAGCCGATGATTCCGATGTGATGCCAAGTCTGTTTCATCTTATTTTCCTCCGTTCTTTTTTCCGACGGGACACACTTGCAGACAGCGTTCCACGACCGTGTCGATCTGATTCGCATATTGATACCCTTTGAGCTGCATGGGGTCTTTTCGTTTCAGAGCTTCTTCATCGTTTTCCGTGAATTCGCCGGATTCGACCCTCCAGCCGATGCAGGAGATTCCCGATTCCGGGACCATGCCGAGCGTGCGTTCCCAGCGGCATTTCTTTTCATCGCGGGGATAAGGCATTGAAGTCTTCGCGAGCGCATTCATCGGACACGCTTCTGCGCATTTTCCGCATTCTGTGCAGAGATTTTCGCCGGAATATCGCGGCGTTTCTTCCAGTTCCGCCGTGGTCAGCAGAAAACTGAATCTCTGGCGCGGTCCGAATTCCGGGGTAAGAAGCATTCCGTTCGCGCCGACGGAGCCGAGTCCGGCGGCAGCGGCGGCGGGGGCATTCTGACGGAGATCGGGATGTCCCAGATGCGCCCATGCGAACTCCCAGTACGGGGCAAGATTCCGGACCGGATTCCGGGCCAGATCGGCGACGGGAATCGCCTCGAAGCCTTTCTCTTCCAGTTCGGAGGCTTTGTCGTGCGCCGCCCAAAGCGTTTCGCGGATGAGCTGATATTGCGAGAATGCGTAACTCATGGCGCATTCGGCTTCCTGATTCGCCGCAAGTTCGACCATGCGTTCGGGCATGGAAGTCAGGAAGACCATTACGGATTTACAGCCGGGCAGAAGCGTTTCCGGGTCCAGAATTCCCGGCAGCGTTTTGAGCTTGTCCGCATGGACTGCTGCGATTCGGTCGATGTTTTTTCGGGATTTTTCCGGATCGACCTTCAGTTTTTCGCAGATTTCCGGAAGCGGACAGTTCGTGAAAAGCGAGTTCGTTGAAATCGGATTGTTGCGTTCTTCCACATCGTCGTCGGACATTCCTGCGATCACGATGTTTTTCTTCGCGCGGTCCGCAATGATGTCAAAACAGCTCTGGCCTCCGGTTGATGTCGCGCGGGCAGGACCGACCGTATCGCGTTTCCAGCCGGCTTTTTCCGCAGCGAGATTGTTGGTCTCGGTCCAATCCTGCGTGGCTTCCCAGCCGAGATCGTCGAGATAACGGGCAATATCCATCACCGCCATGCTGATGCGGACTTTTGTCGTGACAGAAAGGAATTTCTGGTTGTCTCCGCCCGCAGGATAGTTCGGCAGGGAGCGTCCGAGCGTAATGACAAGCGGAAACGCGGCGTTGAATTTTTCCACAGGATAGCCGGAAACAAAGCTGGACGCCGCTTCGGGAAAGTTGTTTTTCTGAATGCAGAGCCGGTCGGCGCCGCCATCCACGGCGATTCGGCGGATCTCCTTGAGTATCTCTTCGCCGGAAATCTTTGCAAGCTCCTTGATACGGCGCGGGGCTTCGGTATATTTCTTGTCCCATTTGCGGACTTGTTTTGTCATGCAGAAGCGGAAGCAGTTGCCGAATTCGCCGCCCGGACGCGCCACGCCGGACTCAATGATCTGATAAAGTTTTTCTTCATCGAGCTCTTCGGTCACATCGATGAGTTTGTTCATGTCAAGTGCAAATTGTTCGCCCCAGAGACAGCGGTAGCGGTTGAGTTTGGCGTATTGGAGGACTTTGTCCTCAATCTTGATAGTGTCGAATCCGGGTTTGAGGAGAACTTCCTCCCGATAATTTTTTCCGGGGCATTTGGACACACACATGCCGCAGCGGTCGCAGAGCGGTTCGCCGCGATACAGCGGATCGGGTTCCAGTTCCGCTTCGGTCACCAGGGAAACAAGGCGGTTGCGCGGACCGTATTTCGCGGAAAGGGCCATATTGTTCCATCCAAACTCGCCGAGCCCCGCGGCGACAAACGCATGACGGTGACTGAAAGAGGCGGTATTGGTCGATGGAATGCTTTTATACGGTCTGTGACGCCAGAACCCCGTGCAGGAAAACGGAATGGATGCGTAGCCTTTGCCTTCCAGATATTTTGCGAGACGCCATGCAATCGTGTCAAGCTTCGGGATCATACCGATCTGAAAAGGACCGCTATAGTTGCTGTTCGGCAGTCCGCCCCACTCGACGGATGCATCCGGGTGGTGAATGGAAAGTGAAATCACGGATTTTGCTTCCGGCAGATGCGCCGTCGGACGGAGCATGGCGGGCGCATTGTCCCACCTGGAAACCGGCGCTATTCCCACCAGGTCCGCTCCAAATTCCTTTGCGATTTTCTTGATTTCTTCGGTATGTGTCATTTTTATGAACCCTCTGTTGTTTTTTTCTCTGCTGCAATTATATTTAACTATACCCTGAAAAATTCTAAAAGAAATCGTATTTATGACTGAAAATATACGATATTGCAACATTTCAAAAAAAATTGCCGCCGCCGGAATCAGGAAAGGACGTGAGGAAGTCCGTAATTTTTTCGCGGGAGGATTGTCAGTTCCATACAGCATTCAGCCGGAAAACATCATCGCATGGATTTCTTCCGGCCACGGGGATTTCAAAAAAGAAAATGTGCATCGCCGTTTCGTCCTGAAAACAATTACTCGCGGATGCGTCCGCACGATGCTGGACGGCTATCCGCTTATACTGCACCCCGGAGACGCCGTTCTCTTTTTTCCGTATCAGGTGCATATTTCCAGTCTTTACGAGGAATCCAAGGGTGCGTATGAGATGGCCGCCGTGACATTCACTCTTGTCGAAGGCTGCAATTCGGCCGTGCTGGAACCGCTGCGAGGCCGAGTTTTCCGCATGACCGAAGAGGACGGTACGTCGCTTGTACGCATTCTGCGCGCGTATCAGAGAACCGGAAGGGCGACCGCTTCGGACGCGGTCCGCGAGCTTGCCGGTATTTTGCAGCGAAAGCTGTCACGGCTTGGTGATTCCGTCACGACCGAGCGTGTGGATTTGACCGGGCGCATGGCGGAAGTCTGCACCTATATCCGTTTGAATCTGAAGGAACGGATCTCCGTCAAAACGATCGCCGCCGAATTCGCTGTTTCGAGGGAAACGGTACGCCGTGATTTTCGGAAGTATTTCGGCGGTCTCTCTCCATCGGAGATGATGCGGACCCTGCGTATGGAATATGCGTCCGAACGTCTTTCCCGAACGGAAAAATCCGTAGCGGAAATCGCGGAGGAATGCGGTTTTTCCAATCCGTTTGTATTCAGTGCGGCATTCAAGGGTTACTATGGAATGCCGCCGGTTCAATACCGCAAACAGTATTTTTCAAAGTCCTGACGGAATAGACTGTTCATTGAAGCGGAATTTGGCGCCGAACGAAGTCCAGGCACAGCCTTCCCGAATGGCAATTTCCGCAGAGATTGTTTTCCATGTCCCGACCGCAGGGGAGACGGCTTTCTGATACAGCGCCGCATTTTTTAGTGTCTGATTTCGGCAATACCGCCACAAACCGATTCCGTTTTTCACCATCGCCTTTATACAGGAACGTACCTCTCCCCGGATTTATCGCTCGTGACTTTTTCTGGAAGAGGTTCCTTGCCTTGCCTGTATTCCAGCGCGGTGCAGCCGTATTTTTTCTTGAAAACAGCGCAGAAATAGGCGGGATCGGAAAAACCAAGCGAGGCGGCAACTCTGGCGATCGTATCCTTTCTGGAACCGCGCAGGAGACGGCAGGCCTCCGTCAGCTTGAGGTTCATGAAATATTCCGCAGGGCTCATCGCCATTTTCTGACGCCAGCAGCGGAAAAAAGTACTGCGGGAAACGCCCCAGCGTTCCGCCATTTCATTCATGTCAATATTTTCCATGACATGAAAACGCATGTAGGAATCAGCCTTGTTTACGAGTTCCGTTCCGGCATCCGGCGCTGCGGCTTTCTTCCGCCTTTGAAGGAGCAATTCCCCCAGAAGTTCAAAACAGGTAAGATCGATTCTGTCGGCGACGCCGAATTCCTGTGAATTGTTCATATTATCCGTTACTCTTCTAAGCAGAAAATCTATTTCGGGAGTCATCTCAATATTCCATGCGGCGCTCTCGTTCAAAAGTTCCATGCTCCGGAATTTTTCCAGGAGTCCGGCATCGTAACAGAAATAAAACACGTCTCTTTCGGCAAAGTTTCTGTATTCGTATTCCGTATTTGGAATCTTGATCAGGACGTGCGGATATGTGTTGCGGTAAGTAATCCCGCCAAGTTCCTGTTCTGCGATTTCGGAGGTGCATCCATCTTTGCTGTAAGCCCGCAGCCGGATGGTTACTTCGATGTATTCTGGAAAGTGGCTTCGTATGAGTTCGACGGGCGGCGAATTATGGACAAATCCGATGATGTTGACGGGAAACGGGAAATGAAGTTCCCGTGCTGTGCGCCCCATGAGAATATGTTTGAAAACAAGCTTAGCCATAAATATCTTCCAGTTTCAAAGGAATATAAAGTTGTTTCAAGACTTTTTCAACAGCGGCGTATTCCGGAAAAGCTTCCTCCGAGCCATTCTCACAGGCAACGGCGGCGGCGACTCCCGTCGCTTCTCCTGTCAAAACGGCAGCGGGAATCACTCTTGTGATCTCCCATGCGTCGCCCGATGCCGAGGAACAGCGTCCTGCGGCGAAAAGGTTGTCCACATTGTCGGCGATCAATGATGAATAGGGAATTTCCCAGACCTTTCCCCGGCAGCGCCAGTCGGCAACAAGCCCGATGGAGTCCTCCGCGGACAGGTTTTCGCGTCCGGGCTGGAGAACGGTGCGTCCCTTCACGCAGCGAGTGTGTCGCAGCGGGGGGACCGAGGGCAGCAGAAGCGGAAAGCGAGTGTGCCTGTCCTCTTTTCCGGAAGCATAATCGTCCTGAAGCATCTTTCTGTATTTTGTCCGGCCGGCCAGCACAAATTCCGAAACCGTTTTCCCGGAGATTCCGGGTCTGGTAAAAACCGAATTGATCGGTTCGGCAAAAATCCCCACGGATACGTTTTTTTCGAATTTGAAGGGGGAAGAATCTTCCGCTTCCCGGTGTTCGACGGCCCAGATGACTTCGGCGTTGGTCGCTTCCAGACATTCATTTCCGCTCAGGTGCGCCACATCGGCGTCGCCCGTGGCGTCAATGAAAATTCTGCCTGAAATCAAGCCGAAGCCGCTTTTGTTGAAAACCTTGAGCGCCCGGATTTTTCTTCCGTCGGCATTTTTCTCCACACCGCAGATGACAGTATCGAACCACAGATCGACTTTTTCGGCGGCAAGGACTTCATCCAGCGCCAGAGCAAAAGCCCAGGGGGCAAACAGGACCTCCAGACGCGGAGCGCCGTCGCGGTTTTCGCGCCAGTTTTCAGGTGGATCCACGGGACCGAACTTATTGGCCAGATGGAAAAATTCCGAGGCCAGCCCGAAAGAAACCTGATGTCCATGTCCATCGCACAGCGGCAGATATACCAGCACCAGACCTCCCGTCGCCAGTCCGCCCGGAAAAATTGTTTTTTCAACCAGCGCGACCCTTTGGCCGCGTCGCGCAGCGGCAACTGCCGCCGCACAACCGGCCACTCCGGCACCTGCGACGACGACATCATAACGTTTTTCGAACATAGCATCCTCCATGAATGAAGATAGACCCGCATCTTCGGAGCAACTGTAATTGCACTCCTGACAGAAAAACTGCTTGGAATATAACATGGATGACCCTTTTTTACAATTTAAAATTTATTTATTTTGAAATATTGAATATAATTTTTTAAAAATAAATTTTATGGTGATACGAATTTAATATTATTTGGCACAATATTCCATTGTCATTATTGATATTTCATGCTATAATAATAACGCGAACAGATTTTGGACGGACCGTCAAACTCCAGAAACGAGGAAAGGATATCAAAAAATGAGAACCTTGCTGAACTTTGACCCTCATGAGCGCAGTAATATGACAATATGCGGGAAACACACAAATATTCCACCTTCAACTCCGATTTTCACATTAATAGAACTCCTCGTCGTGATTGCGATCATCGCAATTCTTGCGGGAATGCTGCTTCCAGCCTTGAATGCGGCGAAAGAAAAGGCTCAGGCGGTGAGCTGCGTGAACAACCAGAAACAAATTGTTTTGTGCGTACGCCTGTATGCTGATGACAACAAAGGGCTGTACCGGTTTGGCGTCTATAACGCTACGGACGCCTCGGCCGATCCCGGATGGCTGTTCACCCTGTATCATTCCGGGTATATGACAAAGACGAAAATGTTTTCCTGTCCGACCATCGCCCCTCAGAAGGTCGCCGATCCGATGAATCTTTCGCGCATGAAATCAACTTTCGGCTGCATCCAGCTCAATGCGATTGTGTCCCGGTGCGTCTTCATTACGGACGGCGCCTATTACCAGCGGTTCTACCGCTTCTATCAGGCGTTGAATCCATCGCATGAACTGCTCGGGGGGGATTCCCTCAATATGAATTCAAGTTCTGTCTGGTATGGAGGGCAGACTGCCATGATTACCACGGATACAGGGCTTACGAGCGGACATGCGCACGCCCGTCATGCCAACAAATTCAACTTCATGTATGGAGACGGCCATGCCGCGCCGATTTCCCCACAGGAATACAGAGCAGACATCCGTGCGATTCCTGAAATGGTCACGTGGTCATATATCTATTTTCTGAGGGACGGAAGGGCTTCCGGAATTCAGTGAAACACTCAATATATTACAGAGAAAGAAAGAGGGCGTCATGTATCGTTTGAAAAAACAGCTTTGCGGAATTGTCATGCTTTTTGCATCGCTCGGGGCATTCTGCTCCGCTGAGAAGGAAGTGGTTCTGGTCCAGGACGGGACTCCCCGCGCAGTCATTGTGACAGGAGAAAATCCGACGCGTTCCGCTCAGATGGGGGCGTTGGAACTACAGCATTTCATTCGTCTCATTACCGGCGCCGAACTTGTGATCACAAAGGACGCAAAATACCCGGCGGACGTCCGCATCTATGTCGGGAACAGTGCCGATACCGTGAAAGCCGATCCGGAAATCAGCCGGTTCGAGGGGGAAACGAGTCTTGTGAAGTTTTCCGGAAACGATATTTATCTGGTCGGTTGTGATTCGCCGGATTACGGCAAGGTGGACTATAAGAATTACCTTACTTTTCCGAGATTCTACTTCAATACCAGGGGAAGCCTCTACGCCGTATATGATTTTCTGGAACGTCAGTGCGGCGTCCGTTTCTACGGCCCCTGGGAAAATTCAACCACATTCAAACCTCGCAAGACCCTGTCCGTGAAAGCCGTCAACCGAAAATACACTTCTCCGCTGGACGCCTTCCGCCTCGTATCGGATGACGACGCCACATATTCCAAACTTCCCTTCAGCGCCCGTGAACGCGCCTTGTGGGAATTGCGTTGGCGCATGACTGAATTATACGGAAAAGCCAACCATAACATGTATTCCGTCTATTTTGCACATTGGGGCAAAGCGAAGAGCCCGTATCTGGCCCCTTGTTTTCTGGATAAACGGGAAAAAATGTTTTCTCAGGGATATAAGGGGACCGACAGCTACAACGACACGATTCTGAAGGACAACTATCCCGATGATCCGGACTTGCCGCCGCAGCTCTGTTTTTCCAATTCCGATACCGCGAAATATTTTGGAAACGAGGCGGCCGTCTACTTCAACGGCAAAAATGTCCGCGGCGGCTGGTGGAATATGACCGGAAGGGTTTCCCCCGAAAAATGCCTGACTCCGCGGACTCCCGGAAAACCGTTTTTTTATCCGGTGGAACCGGCGGACAGCAATCTGTTCTGCAAGTGCGAGGAATGTACGAAACAATTTCCGGATCTGAAGGGGGACGAACGCATTTCAAACGTCAAATTCTCCTTTGTTTCCGCCGTCGCCCGTGAAGCGGCAAAAAAACAGCCCGGCGCCGGAGTTTCGACCCTGGCTTACATTCAGACACTCGACTATCCTCAGAAAGTGAAAATTCCGGACAATGTATCCGTACAGATTTGTCTGACTCATTTTTCCTGGTGGCATCCCGGCATCCGGAAGTCCCAGGAGGAACAATACAATCTCTGGATCAAAAATGAGGCGTCGAAACGTCCGATCACACTGTGGACTTACCTTTTCAGTCCCTATTGGGATGCGCAACGTCATTTCGGGAAATATAACAATTTCCCGGGGTTCTATCCGTGGCAGGCCGGGAAAATGATGAAAAAGTTCACTTCGGACGGAATCAAAGGATGGTTCACCGAAGTGGAAATGCAGCAGAACTGGCTGGAAGCCTATGTGTCGGCAAGGATCGCCTTCGATCCGTCCGAGGACCCGGACAAAATCATCGATGAATATTTCTCCGATTCTTTCGGCAAGGCGGGCAACGCCATGAAGCAGGTTTACCGTGAGGTCGAAAACGCTTACTGGGACTACAGAAATTATCCGTCCGAATGGTTCAAAAACATCGACAAACCGGAAGGACCGCACGGCGCGCTCAACCCTCACTGGGGAACCTCTCTCCATACCGAAGATGTGAACTGGGCAATCGGGACTCCCGAGCGGATGAAGAAAATAGAATCTCTCCTCAAAGAAGCGGAAAAATCTGTGGAGGCGCCGGAGGAAAAAGCGCGGCTTCAGCGGTTCATCGATGGAATCTGGGATCGCGCCCGCCGGGGACGTCTGGAGTATGACATCAAGCTGGCCAACATGGGAAAAACGACGAATATCACAGTGACTCCGGCACGTCATCCCGATGCCGGGGGAAACCCGGAAAAGATCGATTGGAGCAAAGCCGTCCCGACCAGTGCATGGAAACGGACGCTGGATGGAACGGACACCAATCCGCAGATTCAAATGCTTCTGGCGGTCGATTCAAAATATCTTTACCTGAAATACGCGGAGCGGAATCCTCCCAAAGGAGACGGCTCCTCCTTCTGGAATGACTGTGTGGAACTTTATTTTTCCGAACTCCCGATGTTCCCGCTCCTCCAGTTTGCCGTTTCTCCGAATGGAGAGAAGAAAGAACTCATTCATAAAATAGAGAATGACGTCGTCCGCATGGAAAAATATGATTTCAATGCGAAATTCACCTCACACGCTACGTCCGGCTCTTGGGAATGGATGCTCGCAATTCCGCTGGAACGTCTTCCCTTGAACAAAGGAAAGATCGCAATGACTGCCAACTTTTTCCGGACATATCCGGGAAAAGATGCCCGGCAGCGCGTTTCATGGTCGCCTATTTTCAGCCTCGATTACCGGAACGGCATCTCCCGTTACGGACGGATCTACCTGCCCGTCGTCGAATATCAGGACACCTCGTTCACGCTGGGGCGGAGCGCACAACCGATGGAAACCGTGCAGGATCCGAAAGCTTCAGACGGAAAGGCCGCGATTGTGGACGGCAACAAAGGATGGTCTTTGACTTGTTCGCTCGGAGCGGTCGAGAAGGCGTTGTACAATGTCAAGGCATACATCCGGACGGATGCGGTCCCGGAGGATGGCCTTACCACAAGATTCGGCATATATGATCCGGTCGGAAAAAAGATCGCCGGAATGCTGCCGGTCCCGGTGAAAGACATTTCCGGGAATGAATTCAAGGAAGTCTCCTTCGGCCCGGTCGTTCTTTCTCCTGACATGTATTTTTATATCGGAGGATTCAATAAAAAGGTCTCCGGGAAAAACACCGTATATGTTGACCGGTTCATTCTGGAAAAAGCAACTTCGAAATAATCCATACGGGAGCGCTGCGATCATGTCGATTGCCGGGAACGATTCTTTGATTTTGAACGACCGCGGGTCCTTGTCTCTGAACCTGACGGAAACGGAGAAAAAAACAATTAGCCTGAGCGATGACCTGTTCTGTTTCTACATCTCGGATGAGCTGAATGAAAAGGGCTTGCCTCAAAACGGCGCATTATGGGAGAATGGAGCATACGAAGGAAAAGGCGTCGCCAGTTTTTTCGATGCGGTTTTCGGACGTTCGGACACCGGAATCGTTCTGATTCCGGAAGCGGGAACGCAATCCTGGATTTTCAAGCGGGAAAACGAGAAGATCACACTGACTCTTTCCGCCGGAAACTGGCGGCTGCAATCTTTTCCCGGCAATGAACCGGACTGGACCCGGCAGCCGTTCCCTTTCCGGAATCTCCCGGATACAGACCCGGAAACAAGGCACGCCTTTATCCGCGGACTTCTCGACTTTTTTGCAGGGACGCGGAGAGCGCCGGACGGAACGGTGTTTCAATCCCCGAATACGAGCATCGGCAAAGGATACGGCGCAGACGGGATCCCGGATACATTTTTCCAGTTCATCGCCGCATACCCGCATCTTTCGGAACGCCGCCGGGCATGGTTCCGTTCCCAGATCGAATGGCTTGGCGATCACATGCGTTTCGACGGCTGCATCCCGTGGGGCGGATGCAACAGCAGTCCTTATTACCACCTCTGGAAACGGCCCGACTGCGGTCTTTTCTTCGACGGCAACGGCTTGTGGCTGGAAATGGTCCGGCGGATATTCCTTGAGGATGGAATCGCTCCGGATCCGGAAAAAGTCGTTCGCGCCGCCGGGTTTTACCTTCAGTATCTGACCGAGGACGGCCTGGTGGCCGCCGAATCGAAAAAAATGGGATGCGAATGGGCCGATCTGCTCCGGAACGGATGGCATTCCTCGCTGATCAATGTCATCGCGTATCGGGGGCTCCGGGCAGCGGAATCCATTCTGGACAAGCTCAAAATCCATGAACTTGCAGACCGTTACGGCCGTGCCGCCGAACGGCTTCGGAAAGGTTTCAATCATCCCATTTCCGAAGGCGGATTCAGCACGGACACCGGTTATATCGACTGGCGTGACCCGGACGGCACGGTCCATCCGCATTGGCGGATCGATACGAATATGCTTGCGATCGTCTGGGGAGTTGCGTCTCATGCTCAAACCCGGAGAATCATCGACGAATTCAAACGGGTTTATTTCCGGAATGAACCGGCTGTTCCCGCTCCCTATCTTTTATACGGTTCCTGGATGGAACCGGTTGATGATATGCTCGAAGGCTGCCGGACATTCGGCTGCGGACGCGCTTCCATGCCGGGGCGGATGGGCGGACCGACTGTGGCAGCTTTGCGCCAATGCGGGGAAAACGAAGCCGCGGATCATCTTTTCAGCAGGCTGGTCCACCTGGTCAATCACGAACCCGCCGTATGGGAATATTACAGTTTGAACGGGAAAGGCGAAGGAGAACGGTCCTACATCGAACATGCGCTGAGCCCACTACTGACGCTTCATTTCCCCGTTGCAGGCGATCCGGACGCAGTGACAAAAAACTGACTCCGGGAATGCCGCGAAAGAGCGCGGCGTCTGGACAGGAGTCCTTTTTTCACGATTTGTTCTATTGGCGAACCCCCTTTTTTGCAGATGCCGCGCCAATCCTGAATTCTCTATTTTTCCCGGTTGAAAGAGTCTCTGTACTGGAGAGGAGAATTTCCCACGACCTGCTTGAAGCGTCTGGAAAAGTGATACGGATCGGCATACCCGAGAGAACGCGCGATGTCATGCACGGTTTTCCGGGTGTCTCTCAACTGCTCCGCCGCCAGTTCCGACTTGACGCGGTCAATGTATTGTTTCGGGGAAATTCCCATTTTCAGCAGGAAAACACGCCGGAGCTGCGGAGTGCTGAGACGGCACATTTCCGCCAGTTCCTCGACGCTCCACCATTTTTCCGGATACGCCCGTATATTTTCCACAACCGTGTCAAAAAAAGGATAGGCACAGGTTTTTGCGGAATGGGAAGACAGGAAAATTTCCATCAGAAGCTGCTGAAGCCGGATCAGGCCGGAGAACACGGAATCCAGAGAGGCGTCCCTGAGACTGTTGATCAGAGGGATCAGGCGTCTGACATTGCCCAGCGGAAACACCCCGCAGGAGATCACCCCCGAGTCAAGCATCATGTCGGCCACGGGACCGTTGAAACAGAGGGTATCTTCGATGTAAGAATATCCATGGATGCCTCCGTAACGGTTGACTACCCCGGGAACCATGAGAATGCAGTCTCCTTTCCGGACCTTGAATTCTCCCTTATTCCTGATCCAAAGCTTGCCTTGCCCTTCGATCATGTGGGAAATGGAATAGACCTGAAAGATGCGGGGCTGGCATTTTTCGAACGGGTTCTCGTTCATGCGGAACGGATCTTCCGCGATGCTGCTGTTGCCCGGATAACACCAGAGGCCATACCGGTGGATGCAATCCGGCGGATTCTTGGTTCCATAAATCGGGTTCACAAAAATTTTTTTGTCATTACCCATGATCGATTTATCCATTTCTTTTTTTTATTGAACAGATATAATATATGGAAAGAATAACACCGATTCAAGCATCCCTATTAAAAATAAAGAAGAAAACGGAGTTGAAAAGATGAAAGAAAAAAGGATTTTCACATTGATAGAACTCCTGGTCGTTGTTGCGATCATCGCGATTCTGGCGGGAATGCTTCTCCCCGCCCTGAACTCTGCAAAACTGAAGGCGAACGCCATCCGCTGCGTCAGCCAGCAGAAGCAGCTCGGACTTGCGTTCACCATGTATGTCAACGACTACAAAGGCTTTTTCCCGGCATGGCGCACCTATGCGGGAGGAAGCGATGAGCCGGTGTTCATTCAGGGCGGCTATTGGAACATCGGACTGGTTCAGCTTGGATACACCAGAAGTAAGATGTTTGTCTGCAACCTGAAGAACAAAGAAAAATATTCCCAGTTGAACGCGGACGGAACCCCCTCCCTTTTCTGCGGATACGGGTATAACTACGGCGGCATCGGAAGCGCCGCCCTCGTGAACGGCGGCTATGCCAATTATGCCAGACCCGCGCATATCAATGAACTCAAGAAGATTTCCAAGACGTATCTGCTGATGGACACCATCCGGTACATCAGCGGCGGGGTAAGCGGTTCTCACCAGCTCTACTGGGGGAACGACAATACCGTCGGAATTCCGGACGCGACACGTCATGGAGGCATGGTCAACATCCTCTATTGCGACGGACGGGTAAGTCCCGTAAAAGTGCTCAATCCGGCCAACCCGTATCTGACAATCAAAGGCTGGGGATCGGAAGTGACAAAACACATCGATACATGGACCGGCGGACGTCTTGCGGACGATCACGACTGAACAACAATTCAACATAAGCATAAAAACATCATTGAATTCACAGGAGTCAGCATGCGTACTTTCAACATGGCAGCCCTTTTCATGTCTTTCTGTTTCTTCGCCTCCGCGGAAACGGTAGTCCCTGATGTCCGTTTCACGGCGGAAGAACCATGGTCAGGCGGCGATATCCGTGAAAACGTCTGGAAAAATGCGGACATGATGAGCGGATTCATCATTCCGGGAAAGTTCTCCGTGGAAACATGCAAAACGGAATCTTCCCTGCTCTTCGACGACCAGAACCTCTACCTTCGCATGAAGGGGTTCTTCCCTCCGGCCTTCCAGGCGGCGGACAAAAAGGAAAACGAACTGTTTACCGACAATCATTTCGAACTCTTCCTGATGACGGATGGAAAAAAGGGAGAATATATCCATTACGCGGTTTCGCGCGGTCGCGCCTCATACTTCTCGGTGAACAAGGAAGGCCGTACCGAAAAGCTCGATCCGAAGCTTGTCCGGACCGTCGTCAAGAAAGACTGGAACCAGTGGCAGGCTCTGATCACGATTCCTTTTTCCGCATTGAATATGAAGGCGCCTGAGGATGGAACGAAACTCAAATTCAATGTCTGCCGCGGAAACCGCGATCTGCCGTCGGGCAAGACGGAAAACAGTTGTTTCGCCGTGCTCGAATTCGATAATTTCCACGATCCGCGCACATGGAATGAGTTGCAGTTCACCCGCGCCGCCGGAACCCCGAAAACGGTGTATCCCCGGAGCGAAAACTTCAGGCTGAACCTGATACCCAACAGCGATTTCAGCATCGGCGAAGGCGATCAGGTACCCGGATGGAATGTAAGCAAAAACGGCGTTTCCCGCAAAGAAACGGCGGAATTTTCCGGACAGTGGGTCATGCGCTGCACCGGAAAAGCCTATCAGGTGATGTCGGTCGCCGTGCCTTCCCTTCAGGAGGGACAGATGTATACCCTCAGGATCAAGGCAAGGCAGATCGGGTCGCCCAATGCGATCGGCGCAATGCAGCTCCGCACCCGTCCGGACGGAAAGGGCGTCGGCGAAGGAGCCTCTCCTGTCTGGCGCATGCCCGTGACGGACGATTTCCGTGAGTATGCGATTCCGTTCAAGGCCGATAAGAATGTCCAGGCCATTTCCTTTTACCGTTTCGGACCCGATCAGGCGGATTCCGGCATCGAATACGATTCGATCCAGCTTTTCGAGGGCAAGCTCTCCACTTTTGAAATCCGGAAACTGACGCGCCTCGACCGGAAGGCCGCAGTCCCCGGAACGGAAACCACCCCGGCACCCAATCCCTACGGGTTTGCCAAGGATAAAATCCGCGCTCTGGTGTTATGCCCGGAGTTGGCTTCCGTCCGCGAACCGATGGAAATTTTTTCCGGACTGAATGTGGAATGGGACAGCCTCATCACCACCACGGAGGGCAGCGACCTGTATTATGCGGACGGGAATCCGGATTCCATTCAGAAGAACCTGGCGGACTCCTCCTATGACGTCTACCTGGTCGGATTCAATCTGGACAAAATCGGAAAGGAACTTGCCGCGCGGATCCAGAAGAATATCGAAAATGGGGCTGGCCTTGTTCTTGCCAATGCCGTCAAGCGCGGCAGTTTCGATGCCTTCCTGAAAAAATATCCCGTGTCCGGAACCTCGGGAGACCCGGTGGTTTCGCAGGGTTTTCCCTCCGTTTTTTTTTCGTTTGATCAGCAGGGAACAAGCATCGGGATGAGTGCCGTTCCCGGTTTTCAGGGAACGGCCAAAGCGGGAAAAGGGCGGATTTACTCATACGCTGCTTCCTATCCGACCGCGTTTCTCTTCAATGAGAAATCCGAGAAGGATGTCATGTTTCCTTTTTCCGCTTACGCAAAGGCTTGGCTCGCCCGGCTCATTTATTGCGCGGCCGGCAAGGAATGCCTTCTGGGAGCCCCGGCCTTTTCCGGCAAAGACGCCGTTTTCTCCAATCTGAAAGTCCCCGCGGGAAGTTTCGCCGCATGGCAGCTTCTGAACCCCGCCGGAGAAATCACTTCTTCCGGGAAACGCGCCATTGAAAACGGAGCCTTCTCCATCACGCCAGACCCGGTCACAAGCGGAAACAATTTTCTGGTTGTTCATCTGGAGGACAAAGAGGGAAAAATACTGGATTACTCCGCCTTCACGCTCTCCAAAATCGGACCGCTCATCACAAAACTGGAAGATCTGAAGCGGTATAACTCAGGGAACCTCCCCGGTGAGTTCGCCTGCGAAGCGTCCGGGGTCTCCTCGGGAATGGTGCTGGAATGGAGTCTGGAAGACTTTTCCGGACGGATTCTCGAACAGGGCAGGATTCAAGCTCAGCCGGTCATGAAATTCACCATCCCCCTGAACACTCTCTACACGAACCTTTCGAGAGTGAAAGCAACCCTGAAAAAAGAGAACAAGCCGATTGCCGTAAGCAGAATTCCCGTGTATGTCCAGGACCGGGACAGACTCCGTTTCCTCAGCGATTACACGCCGGCCATCTGGCCCTTCGACACCAATCTTTCCTGGGACTACGAAACCGACTGCTGCCGTCAACTGGAAAGAGTCGGGTTCCGCGCGGTCGGATTCTGCAACCGGGACCGGACGCATATTCTTTCTTCGGGGATGGGGCTTGCCGCCGGCGCGGCGGTCGGCGGAGGCGAAATCTTCTGCGGCTGGAAACAGACGTCCAACGTCCGTAAACAGCAGTTCAATACGGCGGAATCAAGAGAAAAAATTGCCGCCCGGGCGCAGGAAGCCGCTGCGAAATTGCGTTTCGCCGGAGGCATCTCGAATCAGGTCTGCGATGAGCCCCAGTTGGCGCGTCCTTTTGAACCCGACGAACTTGATTCCCATCCGGAAAATCTGGCCGAATACCGTGTCCGGATGAAGGTAAAATACGGGTCCATCGAAAAGTTCAATTCCCGCTGTGGAACCTCCTACCGGAATTTTGACGAGCTTCAGCCAGGCCTTCTGGCGGACGCCCGGAAAACTGGCCGTTTTGCCGAATTCATCGAATGGCGGAATTTCAATACCGACCGCTGGTGCGAAATCCTCAAACTGCTGGGGGACAATTCCCGGAAACAGGACCCCGACGCTCTCTTCGCCATCCCGAATTCCTTCGGACAAAGCGCCCTGAACGGCAATGATTACTGGAAGCTCCTCACCCGGTGCGGCATCGGATTCTCTCAGGAATATACCTCGATGGTCTACATGGGCGGACGCGAAAACGCGAGTCCCATTTATGATTTCGATGAATTTTACCGTTCGTTCGCTCCGGACATGCGCGTCTGGGGTTATCTCGGCTATGTCAATTCTCCCGCACGCCTGATGTTTCAGCCCATCTGGTTTGCGGCGCACCGGTACGGCGGATTCACCTGGTTCGCCGTTCACTGCGGACTGGTCCGGAACGGAGGACTGACCACCCCCTGGAATCTTCTCGATATTCCGGGCAACGGCTTTACCCTGGATGCGGCCGACCTGAAAAAAGGACTGGATTCCATGCACCTGATGACGGGTCTCGGAAAGCTCCTGCTGGATTACCCGTGGGCGCCCCGCGAGACCGCCGTCTATTACTCGCAGGAAAGCATGCTGACCTCCTTTTGCCTCAGCAAGGAAACGCTGAACGGAGAAATCTCCAGAGAGGGGGGCCCGCTTCACAATTATTATTACAGCCGTCATAATCTCCGCTACCTGCTCGAAAATTTGTTCTATCAGTATGATTTCATTGCTCCGGAACAGGTCACGTCCGGCAATCTCAAAGACTTCAAGGTCCTTTTCATGCCGGGAATTGTTTCCCTTTCCGATGCGGAAGTCGCCTCCCTCCGGAAATTCCTGTCCGCGGGCGGAAGCATCATCGCCGATTTCCAGCCGGGGACGTATGACGAACTGGGAATGAAACGGAGCCTTCCGCCGTTCCAGGGCAATGCCCGGGTCCATGTGCTTGGAAGCCGTTTCAGCAACACGGATCCGGCGTTGAGCGGGCGGGTCGCCGCCCTTCTTGCCGCCGCCGGAGTCAAACCGGTCATGACTGCCCCCGGTTCCGATCTGCTGACCGGACGCGAAGCCTTCCACTTCCAAAAGGGAGGGAACCATATTTTCATCCTGCTGCGGAATCCGGTGACAGCGAAAGCCGGGAAAATGACGCAGAACCTTCAGTTCCCGGTCAAGGGACACCTTTATAATCTCCTGAATGGGCAATACCTCGGGGCGGTTTCCGGAGCGGAAACCGTTCTCGACGACTCCGCTCCCGCCGCTGTTTTCGGCATTTATCCTTACCGGATCGATTCCCTTCTCGTGGATGTCCCTTCGTCCGTCCGGGCGGGAACCGAGCTTGCGGCGCGGATTCAGATCAAGGCAGGCGAAGGCAAGCCGGGCGCGCACATCTTCCATGTCGAGCTGGTTCCGCCCGACAATCGGAAATCGTTCCTTCTGAACCGGAACCTTTCCGCGGAGAACGGAAGTGTTGATTTCCGCTTCCGGATGGCCTACAACGATCCGAAAGGAAAATGGACTCTGCGGATCAGGGATGTTTTGAGCGGAATGGTTTCCGAAAAGATATTTCAGGTTGAATGACCGGAATTTTGTTTCGAATGAATAAATCGGTTCAGGCCGGGTAAGACGGCAAGGTATGAAAGATGGTTTACTACTACGATTTTGAATCCGAACGGAAGCTGGGGCCGTGGCATGAAATTTCCAGACAGGACGGGAAAGTCCTGCTGGAATGCGAGTTCGACTCTCCGGAGGGCGATTTCCTGCTTCTTTGGAATGAGTTCCGGGAAGGCGCAAAATGGGAGCCGCGCATCCTGAAAGTGAATGGTATCGACGCCGAACGGCAGGATGATTTTTTCATCCGGCAGCGCGGCATCCGCCGGAGCATGGCGTTTCACGCCGTGAACGGGAAAAACCGTCTGACCTGCGAGATTCTTCCCCGCGAATTCCGTCTGGAAAATTTCAGGATGGAGCTTCTCCCCGGATGGCCGGAGAGAAGGCCCGCACACGGAAGAAAACAATGGACGCCCCCCGCCCCGGAAGAGTATCCGGAAAGCATGGAAGTCCCTCTGGAGGGGTTCCGGAAAGGAACCGGACACAAACGAATGCCCGGACGTTTCGGATTCGTCAAGGGGGACGGTCTGCTCGATTGCGCGATGTCCCGTTTCGGCAAAGTCGACAAGATGTTTCTCTGCGGGCATCCGCGCTACCGGAAACCGTTTGCGTGGTCTTATTCGCTTCTTCAGGACGAGGTGGAAAAAATGGCCGGAGACGAACTCGACGTCAACGGGCTTTCCGTACGCTGGAAACGCAAAAACACAACCTTCACCTATTCGATCGCCTCGCCCGGAATCATTACGGAAACGAAAACGGGCGCCCTGAGCATCTCCAAACTCGAATATGCCGGAAACTATTCCTTTGTGCTGACGGCGGGGGAAGTGTCCGCGGTCGATGACTTTTCCGGCATCATGCCCGAAAATTGGCTGCTTTTTTTCGGTTCCACCGAATTCCCGGACATCCCGCTGCTGGTTGTTCTGGACAGGACCCCGCAGAAAATCGAATTCACCCGATTGCCGACCGGGCAGCTTTCCTCCGTCCGTTTTCACGGCTGTTCCCGGATGACCACCGCAACGCCATTCGGATTCGAGGCCCTTGACGGAAAATCCCCCGGGGACACGGCTTTTCTGGAAGACGCCATGCGCCGCTGCCGTTTCTGGGGAAGATCTTTTCTGGCGTTCCCCGTCGGATGCCGCGAGTACTACCGGAATGACCATGCCGCGAAAAAAGTCCGTATTGTCCAGCAGTTTGAATACAAAACGTTTTCGGACGAATGGAATACGGTTCCCCTGAAGCTGGCGCCGCTGCCTCCGGTTCTGACGATTTGCGGACAGTCTCTTCCGAAGGATGTTTTCGACTTCCGTTTCCCGACCAAATACGGCAATTTTTTCGGTGCGGCCTCGTCTTTCTCCTCTTATTCGGTTTCCATGATGAATACGGAGAGAAAATATCCGCTGCGCAATGAAAAGACGGACATTCCCGGACTCCTGCAGGAGGATCTGGATGAATACTTCGCATTCGAAAACCGGTTTCCGGTCACTCTTCAGAGCTACGCCTATCCGGGCGCCGTTCTGGAAGGATACGCCTACGCCTGTTCCATGATTCTTTTCATGCCGGCGGACAAGCAGGAGCAGTTGCGGAAGGAACTGCGGAAGCGTCTGCCCATGGCCTGCGATCCGGACCGGAAATATATGCTCCTCCTGACCGATCACTGCCTTCTCTCAAAAACAGCGCCGGACAAGGGAGGAGTCGCCCGCTACTATTCGGACCCTGAACTTGGAAAAATTCCGATGTTCAATTTGTACGAACGGACCGAACCGTTCACGAAGCGGTCCTATTATCTGTGTTATTTCAATGTTTCCATGATGCGGAGCGGAGAGATCCGGAGCGGGACGAAAAAGGAAGTTGCCGAATATCCCGACCCGTTTGTCGAAAACGACTGGGGGATCGGAATCACGTTCTATCTGCTGTATACCGCGGCCCTCGCGACCGGAGATTTTTCAGCCATCCGCAAATACTGGAAGGTCATACGGAAAATATTCGTCTACTTCGAGATTTACCACGACTGGACATGCATGGGCGCCGGATACGCCGAAAAAGCAAGGACGTGGATCGAGGGCGCCAACTTCGGAGCCTTCACCTCCTTCATCAACATGGCCCGCACGGTCGGCGATTCCGAAGCCGCCGAACACGGCGTTTACCTCGCCGCCAAGATGCTGGCCCTCTGTGAAGCCCGCTTTCTGGCGGGTGGGTATCTGGCCCGCCTGTACGGGGTTCCCGTCTGGTACGGCAACCGCGCGTTTCAGGAGGAATATTCCCCCTGCCACAATTTCCAGTATGTCCCGAAGGATCTCCGCCCGGACCGCGTCATGCCGTGCGGGATTTCCATGCTGACCACCGATGCGGTTTATCCGGAACTTTTCGAGTCGTTCCGGCAGAGCATTCCCGCCGGGCACGGCGAAATGATGGACCGTTACCGGGAGGCGCTCCGCAACGGTCTCGATTCGGGGAACGACATCGAATTCAGCTATCTGCTGATCAATGATGCGCTCGATGAAAAAATCCCCGAAAAGGAAGTCCTCGAAAATCTCGCGCTGGCGGAACGGACGGGGCGGTTGCTCCGGGAATGGCATGACATCCATCGGTTTGAGAACGCTCTTCCGAAAAATTACTTGAAAGCCCAGATCCTTGCCTGGCTGGAAATGCGAAGACATCCCCTCTGGCTGGAAGACTGGTCCGGACTCAGAATCGAAGATGCGGAATGGCGGAAAAAGGAAAAATGCGCCGTCATCCGGGTCGCTTTCACCGGAGGCGTGCAGCTTCTCCGCTGCGGAATCAGGCGGGCGCCCAAAGCCATTTCCTTTACAGGGAAAAGAATGGAAATCGTCAAGCAGGACCGGGAAAAAATCATTTTCCGGTTCCATGGGTCCGGCACGCTGACGGCAGATTTCTGAAAGGAGCCGAATTATGAAGAATGTGGAAGAACTGGTCCGGGCTCAGGACTTGTTCCGGGAAAATGCTTTCTGGAATTGGACGGACGGCCTTTTCTTCGGAAATGGCAATCTCGGCGTCCTCGCATACGCGCCCTCCTATCTGGAATGGATGATCAACAAGACGGATGTATTCGATCCGACGGTCCCCGACAGCCGCTTCCTGCCACATGCGGAAGTCATGAAATCCGTCGAATCCGCGGAACGGAAAAACAGTTATTTCATGAACCGGACGGAAGCGGTTCCGGGCGGCTGCGACCGGAAGACGGTCAGCGCCGCGATTCTCCGGCTCCGTTTCTGGAAAGCGGTCGGATGGTCGTCCCAGACATTCCCGAAAGTTTCCCAGAGACTTTCCTTTTTCGACGGCGAACTCGAAGAGTATGTCGACGGCCATAAACTTCATCCTGTCCTGACGATGTTTGCGCCCGGAAAAAAGAACTTCTTCTGTCTCCGGATCCGGAACAACGGCTCGACCCTCCCGCATATCTTTGAGATGGTCCGCCCGCCGGATGAAACCCTCCGTTTTCCCGAGTGGAAAACATGGGAAAACGCCGTGGGATTCCGCCAGCTCCTGCCCGGAGAAAAAAGCTCTTACGCCGTCGTTTTTTATTCCTCGGGGACGCTCCCGGAGGCCTCTGCGCTTTCCGTCGAAACAGCCGGAACCTTTTCCACCCTCCGCCAGACAGGAGACGCCGACCTGTTTGTTGCCGTCCGGACGTCCATCGACTCCGCGGATCCGCTCGAAGACGCTTTCCGGGACGCCCGTTCCGGAGCGGAAGAAGGGTTTGAAACGCTCCGGAAGGAAAACCGTCTCCGCTGGCGGAATTTCTGGAATAAAAGCTGGATCGATTTCGGCGTCCATTCAGACATCCAGAAATACTGGACCTCCGGACTCTACACGCTGGCCTCCTCCTTCGGCAAGGCGCCCATGCCCGGCCTGAACGGTCTGGCATATGGCAATTCCGGAGTAACCGCGCCCGGCCTTTCCACGCAGGGCTACACCCACGACCAGAACGCCCAGATCCCCGCCATGCCTCTTTTCGCCTCCAATCATTGTGAACTCCTTCCGGTTCTGGCCGAAACCTATCTGACCGTGAAGGAACCCCTGAAACGGCACACCCGCGAACTCTTCGGATGCGACGGAATCTGTCTCCCCCTCTGCATGAACCAGCTCGGAATGGAATATCCAGTGGCGGAATACCGCTACACCCTCTGCGGAAGCGCATACACGGGGATGCTTCTGGCCCGCTGGTGGAATGTCTCCAGAGACCGGACGGCTCTCAAAAAATGGATTTATCCGCTCCTGCGGGAATTCGTCCTTTTCTATTCGGCCCTGATGCACAAAGGCGAGGACGGACGGTTCCATCTGGATTGGAGCATTCCCCCTGAAATCTTTACCATGACGCGGGACGATACGGCGGTCCTCGCGCTCCTGAAACCGTGTCTTGAGACGGCGGTCCTCGGCGCTGAAATACTGAATGCGGATTCCGAACATCTCCCCCTCTGGCGCGAGATGCTGGCCGATTATCCTCCGCTGGCGCGCCATCCCGAAAGCGGCGGCTGGTTCTGCGGCCCGGACATCCCGCCGGAACACTTCTTTTACGGAGGGCATCTGCTCTATCCATTCTTCCCGGCCGAGTCGGACCCCCTTCCCGAAGTCGCCCGGAAAACCCTTCGTTTCATCGAGAAGAATGCGCTGGAACGATCCTTCACCGATGCTCCCGGCCAGTGGCATTTCGACTATGAATGGAGCGCCTTCCTGAATTCCGTGGTACGGATGCGCATTGCCTCTGTGAGCTCCCCGTGGAATGAACTGAGCCGTTATCTGGACCTCTTCGGAAAGGAAAACGGGCTCTTTTCCCATAATGTGAATCTGATTCTTCCTTCGGAAACGACGGAGCGGAACGTTCTTGAAAATGGAATTCCGTGTCCGGTCCGCCTCAATGAGGAAGGGCGTCCGATGAAGAGCCGGATTCCCGAAACCCACTGTGCCTCCCCGAACCCCGATGCAAAAAGGCTGTCCCCCTCCGTCTTCGAAGGGTCCGCCGCCTTTGTTTTCCTGGCGGACGAAGCGGTTTTCCAGACATGGGGAGGCGTCATCCGTCTCTTCCCGTGCGTGCCGGAAGATTTCACCGGAGAGTTCCACCGTCTTCTGGCTCCCGGCGCTTTCGAGGTCTCCGCCCGCATGGAAAGCGGACAGGTGACGGAGGTCCGGATTCATTCTCTGACAGGTGGCACGCTCACTCTTCAGGACCCCTTTTCCCGGAGGAAAAAGATACTGTCCCATCCCCTCCGGAAAGGGGAAACGCTGGTTTTGAAAAAACAGTCCGTCTCTTTGATCCGTAAAAAAGGCAATGCCGGAAAACAAAAAAAATAACTTTCAGGAAAGGAATGTGCGAAATGGATAACAACAACCGTTTATGGGTCTGGGGCTACGTCCTCAACAAGATTCCCGGAAAAGCTCCGTTTGTCAATCTCCCCACTTTTTGCAGTCTTGAAACCGCCTGTTCCTATCTGGGCGCGGACAATGCGGTCTTCATGAATTCCATGGACGACATTTCCCTTCTGAATGAGGAAAACTTCAAGTATCTTGCAGGAACGAAAAAGGTCGTCTGCGCGCTTCAGCATGGAAATTACGTCGAAAGCGCAAAAGCCATCAGCCGTTTCTCCAGAATCTTCCCGAATATCCGCGGCGCAATCCTGGACGATTTTCTGGACCGCGGCTATTCCTACAAGGGTCCCAGCGCCGACATGACGCCCGGCCAGTTGAAAGAAGTCAGGGACGCACTCCGCAGCGTCAATCCGGAACTGGAACTGTATGTGGTCCGCTACACATGGCAGAACCCGGAGGAACTCCTTCCATACAAGGATTTCTTCGACGTTCTGAACCTCTGGGTCTGGACCTCCACCAAGGAATACTGGGATGCCCAATATTACCATGACGCCGTCCGTTACCGGCAGCTTTACGAAAAGCCCATCATGCAGGGACTTTTCCTGCATCACTACGGTTTTGCCAAGGACCATTCCGCTCCGATGCCCCTCAAGCTGATGAAAACGCAGTCCAAACGGATCGGAGACGAACTCCGGGTCGGCAATATTCAGGACTGGTGCATCCTTCAGAGCGGCTGGTTCTCCCGCGAAACGCACCGCCGTCAGGTGGAATGGTTCCGGGACTATCTGACATGGTTCTACGGCACGTGGTCCCGCCGTTAAGAAATCATCTACAAACTTTTTCGATATGTCAATTCTTCATTTTGCGGGTATCGGCTTTTTATCGGGAGAGCCCATATACGAATAAAGATTATAATTGATCATTCCCGAGAGAAAAATTTAAATGTCTTATACTACCATTTCAAAAGCACCTTGTTCAAGAAGAGATTTCACTTTTTCGGAAATCAATTTACAGGTCACGACGGCTTTTTTCATGTCGGAAGTCTGAAGGGAGAGTTTCAGTTCCTTCTTCCATTCCTTTGAATGGCGGATGGGTAGACGGCTTCGGTAGTAAGTATTGTTGCATAAATTTTCATAGTAATCTCCCCCAGATTCCAAGTCCAACCCTCAGCGGAGTAGCCAGTCTGCCGTTAATTTTGGCGGACATTACTTTCCGAAGTCGACTCAGCAGTTCGGAA
>Ga0209373_10001248_pt1 | contig 31361 bp, 20 predicted proteins | sample Higcelweek5metaG_FD_187173 | JGI IMG/M metagenome (GOLD analysis project Ga0209373, IMG submission 187173) | Freshwater pond sediment microbial communities from the University of Edinburgh, under environmental carbon perturbations - High... | ecosystem: Environmental > Aquatic > Freshwater >... | reverse complement strand
AATCGTAATTAAAAGAAGCAAATTTGGGATAACTGTAATCAGAATCTTCATACACTGCAACTTTTGAATTTAAACCTTCAAATCCAAATCCTTTGTCAATTTTAATGTTTTCGTTCGAGTAGTCAACACCAACAGTTCCTTCGTAGCAATGCACCAAAAGTTGATTATCAGAATCATTCACTCTAAATCTGGTCCCTAAAACCATTACTCCACCATTTCTTGTCTTCACATAGAATTTATTCCCATGTTCAACTTCAAAATAGGCTTCACCTTTAAGTTTTACTTCACGATCATAGTTGAGTTTAGAAATTTTAAGTTCCGATCCTTCGGCTAGCACAACTCGCGACTGATCGGGGAGGAAAATCACATTTGCAGTTTGATTGGTACAACGGTAAGTTTGAACCCCAAAGAATGAATACAGCACAAAAAGTAGCACACAAGCTGCAGCAGCAACAGAACCATAAGTAATGTAAAGCTGACGAACATTTGATTTGGGCTTCAAATGGTATTCCGATGAAGCAATTTCATTCAACAAAAAGTTCAGGACATCCGATTTGTCCTTATTAGCAGGAACCTTAAAATACCGAATTGATTGACCGATCTTATCTTCCAGATTAAAATCGTCTGATGTTCCTTTACTATGATTAATTTTTGGATGCCTGAACATGATTTTTTATTTACTCAACGCACTAAATACAAAATGAGATCATTACCCCCTACCTTACATTTCATTTTTTTTCTACAAAAATCACAACCAACTGTTTTTCTGTGATTTAAAAACTCAATCATTCATATCTGAAATTAATAAAAAACAGAGGCGTATAAAAAGTTGATGTTTTGAGCGATTGAAATGTATGCGACGAAAGCTCACCAACCACATCGTAATATTGCATATCAACTTCATTTTTATTATTCAAGACATTTAAAAATGTAACACCCATATCAGCATAAAGGTATTTAAACTTGAACTCTTTTATCAATGAAATATCCAATTGCGAAAAGTCAGAAAACCTTTTCAATTCGAAATGACTGCTTGTTGATGTTTTTGCCAAATAAGGATTTCCGCTTGCATAGTACCAATTTGCAGAAGCGGTCCAGCCACCAATACTAATTACTTCCGACAGCCGTAACCGGTGTAATTGGTCGTCGAACGAATAAAAAAACTGATTTTGGTTTATACCATCGATCATCTCTTTCGATTCGGAATATGAATACGAAATCAAATGCTTAAAAAAGTGATGCTGATACTGAAAAAACAGATCAATACCACGATTGATTTCAGCCCCTAACCTGTTTTTATAGATAATCTGATCATTACCATTGGCCGTTAATGTTTCTGCAATGAAATAACTCTTCCCATTATTCTCTTTACGATAGGCTTCAATGTTTACCAACAATCCATTTACTTCAAGTCGGGAACCCAAAATATGATGAAATGCATTTAAGCTGTACGCTTTTTCATGGGGTATGTACCAAATATTTGTAATATTCTGATACGAATCGACCCTGTATGTCCGATATAAAAGCTGGGAATAAAGCCCTCCAGAATAACTCAATTTGACAATTGGCAACGGAAATAACTCAATACTATACCGTGGAAGATATTTGAATTGCCCCGTTGTGACATCGTAATTGGTTCGAACCCCTCCCCTTATTTTAAACCAATTTGCCAGTTCAATTTTTGCTTGATAATATGCATGTAATTGTGAAAGTTCAGAATTAACAGAAATGGAATCTTCTGGTTTTACGTTAACACCAGGCAATTTTTCTTCATAAATCCGATCCCGAAAATTCAAATTATTATACATAACGCCCAAACCAAATTGTTGTGTAATGTATTTTGTTTTCAATTCTGATTTCCAACCAGCCCTCATTTCATTTAAAGAACTGTTTTTAGAGTCGTTCCAGTTTCGGGGCCTCAATCCATACATATCTTCTTTTTTGCCGTATGAATCAAGCGATGAACTGTTAAATTGGTTCATCGACAAGATATAGCTGTTCTGCCAGTTGCCAACAGTTTGGGTTTTTAAATTAACACTGAAACCGGTAGTTTGGTATTTGGATTGGGAGTTTTGAAAATAATTTCCGTCAGAAGTAAATGAATTGTCACGTTGTTGCAAATCAAAACTATTGATATAGTTGAACGTGATTTCCTTTCGCGAAGATGGCCGATAACTTAATTTCAGATTTGCATCGTAGTAATTAACAGTTGTATTCAAAACATTTCCTTGCTCCAATAAACTATCATCGATAGTTAGCTCAACTTTCTCAAAAGGTAAGTTTTTCAATAAAAAATTGGGCCAAACATCGAAAAGCGATTTACGAAATGCCCCCGAAAGTGAAGTCTTATCATTAATAGGGATTCCAATATATAAATTAGCATGAAGAATATTGGCCGTAAAATCAACTACGGGCACTTTACCGCTTCCGGTTTTTCCTACCAAATCAACAATTCCTGAAGTACTACCGCCATATTCTGCACCAAATCCGCCACGAGACACGTAAGCTTCTGTTATAAATTTCGAATTCAATACACTAAAATTACCCATTAAATGGCTGGTCTCTATCAATGAAATTCCATCAACCAACACAACACTTTCAGATGGGTTGCCACCTCGAATTGAAATACCAGTGTTTGTTCCTTTCAAAAAATTGATACCCGGAAGAATTGTTAAACCCTTGCTTAAATCGTTAACTTCAGCTCCTGGAATATGGATTACTGACTTCGGATTTATTGCAATCATCTCAGAAACTTCAGGAATTTCGAGAAAGAAATTTCCCGTATGTAAAAATTTCAACGATTGCATCCGAATTTGAATGGGTTGAAGAAAAATTTCAATAGGTTGAGAACTTTGAATGGTAAAAACCGTATCGAATTGATGAAACCCAACATGATTAATCGCTATTTTTATTTCCCCACGAGTTAAGATTGTAGTTGAAAAATACCCCATATCATTGGTCTGTGTGCTTTTACCATCGCTGAATTGAAGGCTGCAATTTTTCAACTTTTCTTTGGTAGCCTTATTTCTAACAACTCCGTTTAGCAGATATTCTTTGGCGGTTGGGATCCGATCTTTAAGTTCTGATGAATTTGTTGATCCCGATTTGACTTTTGTTGCTTGCGTAAATTTCACCTGATTATCGACAAAAAAGACATAAGTCCCGCCAATAAATTTATAGTTCAACCCATACGACTGACAGATTTCATTCAGAAACTCTTGAAGGGTATGATCTCCAAAAGAAATAGAAGTTTCAATGTGTGAAAAGAGATCATTATCGAATGCAAACCGAATATTTTGGTTTGACGAAACTGAATTCAACAAGGCGCTTAACGTTTGAGGTGTAGATATTGAAACGTTATTGGTTTGCGAAATGCTTTGAAAACTTGAAATCAGCAACCAGGATACAATCAAAAAAGATCTAATATTCAGCTTATTATGCATCAATTCGTATTATTTTAAAATGATTGTCGACCCTAAAGTACAACTTCATTACATAAGCCAATATTATAAAAAATCTTCAAAAGTAAATTTATATTCTCATCAACTGAAAGCCTGATAGGCTACACCGCAATTAGCACCAATTCTCGATCGATACAAAATAACTTGAAAACAGTTGCGTACTGAATTAACACATAGATATCAAATCACAAAAAAAGTATCATCTTCAAAAAAGATCTCCCTATTCTTTTTAAAAATAGATGGTACTACATCATAACGTTTCAACACGTTTAAAATTGAACACAATTTCGTTGTGATTGCAAGTAAAATACACGATAAATATCTTAGAAATCAGACTTATAATCCAAACTTTGTCTTAACAATCGAAGTGCTTTACTAATTTGTTTTTCAACGGCCTTAATGCTAACATTATATCGTTCAGCAATTTCGTGATATTTTAACTCATCAATCCTACTCATTAAAAAAAAGGTTCTGCAATGCTCGGGTAAATTAGAAATTGCTTGTTGCAATTTTTCATCAAACTCTTTCACTTCCAACAAGTATTCAGGTGACTCGTGTTCGTCATCATGTTCGGCCGAATTGACAAATTTCAAGTCGAGAGTTTTACGTTTGTGTGAGTTATAATAAAGATTTCGGGCAATTTTATAGAGAAATGGTTTGATTGTATCGTCATTGACAAACTCACGTTTTTCCCATATTTTAAGGAAAACATCCTGGGCTAAGTCCTCTGAAAGGTCAATATTGCCCGATAAAAAGTAGAGATAATTTCGAATATATTCGTAATAATCGTCAAATGTTTTTTTAAACCAATTCGTGTCTTTAATCTCTGTAACCATAAAAGGGAAACAAGTATTGTATCATTTTCTATTTGGAGATGTACAAAACTAACATTTTTAGTATAACACAAATAAAAAATCGAATTTTGATTACAACAGTATTTTAATTGATCTTTTCATCTACTTAAAATTGCACAATTGCCATTTTCAAGGTACTGAATCATTTGTTCCTGCAAATTGATTTGTTTGTTTTTGATCTGCAATTTCTTAATGCTAAATTGTATTGTTTCAAAACATATGTTTTTACGACACTTTACATCAAACATTTCGTTAAAATTATACTTTATTCTTTAAGCCTTTTTAGTTGCTGAAAGAGGAGATTTAACGTATTGGGTAGGATGAAAATATTTGAACAAAAAACGCAACATCGATTCTCTAATGCACTTTTTGCAATTTTTTCCATTGCAGCAATCTTCTATTTAGCCATTCCATATTTTCATTTTTTCGACAGCCAATGGAAAATGAATAACACAGTTGGCCTATTTAGTCTGTTTGTTTCAATTTCAATTTTTGTATTCCGAAATAAACTCAAATTAGAAACAAAGGCTCACTTCATTGTTTCTATATTCATTATTTCAGGAATTTTCGAAAATTTATTTGTCGATGCGAATAAAGGATATTTCATAATCATACTCTCACTGGTTGTTGCCTCTTATTTTTTACCAAAAAAATGGGTTTACTTTTACATGGTAATTTCGTTACTGACAGAAACTTCAATCAGTTTACTACAAAATTCTCAAATCAATGCTATTTTATTGCCGTTTGGCACGTTACCACTAGATTCTGGGTGGTTTGAGAATCTGATCATCTTTCTATTTGTTGCAATCTTAACATCTTGGTTATTAACCAAATTTCAAGAGGACATCAACAATTCATATGTTAGATCACTTCATGAAAAAATAAAGTATCAACCACTTTTCGATCAATCTTATTCTTTTATATCGGTACTTGATTTTGATGGGAACGTTTTAGAATCGAACCAAGCCGCACTCTTTTACATAAATAAGAAAATAGAAGATGTAAGAGGAAAATATTTTCCAGACACATTGTGGTGGAATCATTCAGAAGTGGCTCAATCGAAAATTGAAAATGCGCTTAAGGCCTGTAAGAATGGCGACTTCAGACGTTTTGAAACAACCCATTTGAATTTCGATGGGGTGATTGAGTTTTTTGATTACACCTTAAAACCAATCTTCAATCCAGAACTTGACATCCAGTACATTATAGCTGAAGGTAGAGATATTACACGAATTAGAAAAACAGAACAGGCACTGATTGAAGGTGAAGAACGATTGGTAGCACTGTCAGAATCGACTTACGAAGGTTTAGTAATTTCAGACAACGGCATAATTGTCGAAGCCAACAATTCTGTCTTAAAACTTTTTAAAATCAATAACATCAACGATGTTATTGGGAAAGATGCAATTTCAATGTTTATACATCCTGATGATATTCCTTACATTAAGGAGCAATTGAAAAAAACCAATTCAAAACCTTATGAAGTAAGAGGCATCAGAAGTGATGGCAATATAATTCAAATTGAAATTGAAGGTCGTGATATTCTTTATAAAGGGAAAAAGCATCGGATTTCAGCAATTCGTGATCTCACAGAACGAAAACAGGCCCAACAAGCGTTAATCGAAAGCGAAGAAAAATACCGTTTAATTACCGAAAACATTAATGACATTATATTTAAACTCGATGAAAAGCTGAATTTTACATTCGCTAGTTCATCAATTAATAATATGCTTGGATATACTGTTGATGAAATTAACTCAAAAAAACTGAGTGATATTACAACACCTGATTCATTCCAATTAATTCTTGATCAAATTCAAAAGAAAAAAGAACTTCTTCGTTCAAACAACAAAGAGGCTTGGTCAAATACACTATTTGAGTCAATTCTTTATCACAAAAACGGCACAAAAATTTGGATTCATGTTAATGCAAAACTGATTAAAAGGGCAAACACAAACTCATTTGAAATTCTATGCATTCTAAAAAACATTGACGAAATAAAGCAAATCCAACGATCATTCGAAGAGAATAAAAATATACTTAAACTTCAAAACGAAGAATATCAACGATTAAATAGTGAACTGAACTTATTGAATAGTGAATTAATTATTGCAAAAGAAAAGGCTGAAGAGAGTGACAAATTGAAAAGTGCATTTCTGTCCAACATGAGCCACGAAATAAGAACACCAATGAACAGCATTATTGGGTTCTCAAAATTGTATCAACGAGACGATCTGGATAGCGAAAAGAGAGTGCGTTACTCAAATTTTGTGATCAACAGCGGGAAACAACTTCTAAATATTGTAAACGATATCTTAGACCTTTCGAAGATAGAGTCAGATCAGATACACATTAAATCAGAAGAAATTGATTTGAACAAACTCATCGATGAAATTTACAATTCGTTTCAAGAAAATAATAACAAAGGCATTTACTGCACTGTAAACAAAGGATTACACGATGACTCAAGTCTGGTTTTTGCTGATGGCAACCGATTGAAACAAATTATCTCAAATCTTACAAAAAATGCATACAAATTCACAAAAAAAGGAAGTGTTGAGTTTGGATACAGCATTGTTAACGAGAATATTATATTTTATGTAGAAGATACTGGAATCGGTATCTCGCCCGAATATCAGGAAAAAATATTTGAACGATTTAGGCAAGTAGAATTTGAACCCTCTCGTGTTTTTGGTGGAGCCGGTTTAGGATTGTCGATTTCAAAAAAACTGGTAGAAATTATGAAAGGCAAAATATGGCTGAAATCGAAGCCCGGCGTTGGTTCAACATTCTATTTTTCAATACCATATTTTGCAGCACCAATTACTGAAGATCGAGAAACAACTGAGACCGAAACTATTGATTATGCTAAGAATGGCTCAAAAACAATTCTTATTGCTGAAGATGATGAAAGCAATTTTGAATACCTGAATGAAATTTTATTGGAATCTCAGTATGAAATTATCTGGGTAAAAAATGGAAAAGAGGCCGTTGAAAATTGCCTTTCTAATGACAAAATCAATTTGGTGCTAATGGATATTAAAATGCCAATAATGGATGGTTTGGAGGCTACCAAAAAAATTAAAAGTGTAAGACCAAATCTTCCGATAATAGCCCAAACAGCTTATGCAATGGCTGACGATAAAGAAACAGCTATTAAATGCGGTTGTGATGATTATACGTCAAAACCAATAGATGCAAAAATACTTAAGGCATTGATTGAACATTATATCTGATTCTTGCTTTTCTCAAAATAATTACAAAACAGAAACACCCTGATTTGCAATTTGAACTATGCGTATTTTGAACACACTATCCAAAAAAACCTTATATTTGCTGCATTAACTGAAAAATGAAGATCAAAAATATTTGCAACAAATGCCACCTACAAAAGCTCTTTTTGACCCTTTTCCCAGAGTTAAATAGAAATACTTTTGACAGGTAATTTCGTTTGCGAAATAGTTAATACATATTTTATTATCTAATCATTTACCTAAAACCTATGATTAAGAATCGAAATTTTCTAGCGAATCAGAAGAGTTTTTTTCGAACAAAACTCTTACTGTTTCTCCTTATGGCTTTTCAGGTTACCGTCTTCGGACAAGGAAAGCAAGTTACAGGAACTGTAACAGATGAAGCGGGTGGAACCCTACCCGGAGTAAATGTAACAATCAAAGGGACAACAATTGGAACAATAACCAACATCGATGGTGTGTTTTCATTAAACTCTCGTGGAGCTTCTGACGAGTTGGTTTTCTCTTTTATTGGTTATGTTGAACAAATTATCCCTATTGGCAACTCATCTAATTTTGTTGTTAAATTAAAAGAAGATGTACTCCAGTTAAACGAAGTAGTTGCAATTGGATATGGTGTTCAAAAGAAAAAATTGAACACAGGTTCTACATTAAACGTTAAAGGCGATGACATTCAGAAAATGAATACAACCCGCCCTATCGATGCACTTCAAGGCTTAAGCCCTGGTGTTAGCATTCTTCAAAGCAATGGTTTACCCGGTGCTGAAACTAAAGTTTACATCCGTGGTATTGGTACTACTGGTACTGCTAAACCTACTTACATTGTTGATGGTGTTGCTATTAGCAGTATCGACCATCTTTCTCCATCAGATATTGAAAGTATCGACGTACTTAAAGATGCTGCTTCGGCTGCAATTTATGGATCTCGTGCCGCTAATGGTGTAATCCTTGTTACTACTAAAAAAGGTAATAAAAACCAAAAACCGGTTATCACTTATGATTTCTACAATGGATGGCAAAGTATTTATAAAGAGCCAGGTTTATTGAACGCTCAACAATATCGTGATATCGTTACCGAAGCGAATGAAAATAGCGGAGGTAAACCTCTTGATTTTGCAAAAACAGTTCCTAACTGGGATAAAATCGAAAGTGGCGAATGGACCGGTACAAACTGGTTTAACGAAATGTTGACTGAAGATGCACAAGTTCAAAGTCATTCGCTTTCTATTGCCGGTGGATCTGAACTTAGCACCTATTCAATGGGATTTGGTTATTTAAATGAAGTTGGAGTACTTGGACCACAAGGGAACAATGAATACAACCGTATTTCTGCTCGCATAAATTCTGAACATATCCTTATTCAGCAAAACAAAAGAAGCGTACTTAAAGTAGGTGAAAACCTTACTTATACTCATACTAAAAATCCAACTTTCCGTACAGGAAATATTTATTGGAGCGACTTACACAATGCAATGGTTGCAAACCCATTCTTACCTATGTATGCCGAAGATGAAACTGATGTTTCTTACCCATATCATTATGCAATTGCATGGAACTCAGCCGATGTTAACCCAATTGCACTTCTCGAATACAATGGAAAAAACAACCATAATTCAAACAACTCTATTGTTGGAAACGTATATGCTGAATTAGAGCCTATCAAAGATTTAAAAATTCGCTCTTCTTACGGTATCAATGCCGGATTTGGTTCTTCACGTCAATGGATTCCTCCTTATGAACTTTCTACAAGAACATTGGAAATTAACGATCAAGTTAATCAAAGCATGTATCAGAACTTTACTTGGACATTGACAAATACCGCTACTTATGCAAAAACTGTGGGTGACCATAGTTTCACTGCTGTAATTGGTAACGAAATGCTCCATACTTCTGTTAATCTTTCATTAAGCGGGCACAACGAAAACAGCCTTTTTGGAGATGCTGAACATGCCTATTTATACAATGTTCCAGGTATTGACGCTACATATACCACAATAACTGGTCGTGATGATTTTGGCGAATCTTTGTTGTCATATTTCGGTCGTGTATCGTATGACTACAAAGAAAAATACATGTTAACCATGGTTTTACGTACCGATGGTTCATCAAACTTTGCTGAAGGAAATCGCTGGGGAACATTCCCATCATTCTCTGCTGGTTGGGTTCTTTCTAATGAATCATTCATGAAAGACATTTCTGCCATCAATTTCTTGAAATTAAGAGGAAGCTGGGGACAAAACGGAAATAAGGATATTTCTAAATTCCAATACCTTTCATCATTGTCGTATGACCTTGCTACTTACTATTTTGGTGCTGACAAAAAAATTCAAAGTATTGGTGCTTATCCTGCAAGGGTTCCTAACCCCAATGTATCGTGGGAAACCTCAGAACAAATTAGCGCTGGATTCGACTTGTACTTGTTAGACAGCAAATTGCAAATGAATTTCGACTGGTACCAGAAAAACACTCGCGACTGGTTGGTTCTTGCTCCTGCTCTTGCCACTAACGGTACTGCTGCTCCTTATATCAATGGTGGCGATGTTCGTAACCAAGGTATTGAATTGGCACTTAACTGGAACGATAAAATTGGTGATTTCAGATATGGAGTTACAGCAACTTTAGCCAACAATAAAAATGAAGTTACCAATATTGCCAACGATGAAAAGATCATCCACGGACCTGCAAACGTACTTAGCCAGGGAACAGTTGAAATGTATCGTGCTGAAGTAGGTTATCCTATTGGTTATTTCTGGGGCTATGAAACTGACGGTGTAATGCAAAACGAAGCTGAAGTTGCAGCTTATACAACACCAGAAGGTGCACTCTATTTCAAAGACCAACAAGCTGGTGATTTACGTTTTGTTGATCAAAACTTGGATGGAAAGATCGATGAAGAAGATAAAGTGATGCTTGGAGACCCAAATCCAGATCTCATTTTGGGTTTACAATTCAATGCTGAATACAAAGGATTCTCATTCCTTATCAATGCAAATGGTAAAACTGGACAACAAGTTGCAAAATCTTACCGTTCATTTGCCGATAGTCCTCGTCAAAATTACACAACCGATGTTTACAATCGTTGGCATGGTGAAGGTACTTCAGACAAGTATCCTAGACTTACGTTTAAAACTCACCGTAACATGACAAACATTTCAGACATCTACATTGAAGATGCTGACTTTGTAAGAATTAGCAACATTACTCTAGGATATGACTTCAAACAGCTTTTGAAAAAAATGCCTTTGAGCCAATTACGTTTATATTTTACTGCTAAGAATATTTTTACATTCACAAAATATTCAGGTATGGATCCAGAAGTTGGTTATGGTCCTGACCCATGGTCTTCAGGTATCGATCTGGGATTGTATCCTTCATGTAAATCGTATATGATTGGAGTAAATGTTAAATTCTAATTTATTAATACAGTTCATAATGAAAAGAATACTATATATAGGTTTAATCGCCACAGCTTTAATTTTTCAAAGTTGCGGGGAGGAGTTTCTGGATTCAAAAAATCTTTACGAGAAACTGGATGTGGATTACTATAAAACCCCACAAGATATTGATGAGGCCTTGGCTGCAACGTATGCCAGCATCACACCCGATGCAGGTTCTAATAATCAAACGTTGATGGCAAACTTATTGTCAGACGACTGTTTTGGTGGTGGTGGACAAGCCGACAACCTTTTCCACGATCTTGACCGTTGTACCTCTTTAGATCCAAATAACTATCTCAATTTTTGGAAAGCAATGTATACCGGTATTTTCAGAGCCAATATGATCATTTATCGTTTCGATCAGGCCAATTATTCCGATGAAACTGCAAAAAACCAGGCATTGGGTGAAGCTTACTTCTTGAGGGGTTACTTCTACCTGAAGTTATCACAATTCTTTGGCAACGTTCCTTTAATTACAGAACCTTCACCTGTAAACAATCCAAAAGCATCGGAAGATTTACTATTTGGACAAATTGCATCTGACTTTAAGAAAGCTATTGAATTAATGGCTACAACTAAATTCACAAGCATTCCTGTAGAAAGACTTGGACATGCCACTAAATGGGCTGCCGAAGGTATGATGGCACGTGCATTCTTGTTCTATACCGGAAAGTATAATAAAACTGAAATTGCATTGCCAGAAGGTGGAACTGTAACAAAAGATCAGGTTACTGCTTGGGTCGATGATTGTGTGGCAAATAGTGGACATGGATTAACTCCCGATTTTCGTAACATCTGGCCATATTCGTATGCGACTGTTGATTATCCTTATGCAAAAAACAATAACCTTTCGTGGGTTGGTGAAGAAGGAAAGAATATTGAAACTGTTTTTGCTTTTAAATATTCACCTTATGGTTCACACAATGCTCCTAACAAATTAAGCTATTGTAATCAACTCGTTCTTTATTGTGCATTGCGCGAACAACCAAGTTTAATCCCATGGGGTAACGGTTGGGGAGCTGGTCCGGTTAATCCACAACTTTGGTCTAGTTTTGAAGATAAAGACACACGTAAAAAAGGTTCAATAATTGACATTACCGATCCAGAAGAAGGAAATGTTTCAACTGACTATGTTTGGGGAGGTCAAAATTTAAATGGAATTGAAGAAACAGGCTTCGGCCAAAAGAAATATACTCCAATTTCAGTTAATTCAGCCGAAGGTGTAGTAAACATGTTTTACGTACTTTGGGGTGGCGCTAACGATATGCAGCTTTCGAACATGCAAGATGAAATCTTACTACGTTATGCCGATATTTTACTTATGGGCGCTGAACTAGGAAGCTCAAAAGCACAAGAATATTTCGACGCTGTTAGAACAAGAGCAGGATTGGATACCAAAACTGTTTCTCTCGAAGCAATCAAAGAAGAACGTCGTCACGAACTTGCTTTCGAAGGTATTCGTTATTTCGACTTGTTAAGATGGCACGACGAAGTGAAAGCTTTTGATGCAATTAAAGATGTTCCTGTAAGAAATGTTGCTGTTGAAGAATCATATTCTTCTTCTTATCGTCCCGAAACAAATGGATTTCTTGCAATACCTCAAACTCAGATTGAACTTTCTGAGGGCGTTCTAGAACAAAATCCAGGCTGGTAAAAACTTGCCTGATCATATAAAAAAAGTCGTAACCAAAAGGTTGCGGCTTTTTTTTTACCTGCATTAAAGCCCTGCAACAGCCCTGCAACAGCTACTTAATGCTTTGCAACGCCTACTTAATGCTTTGCAACAGCTACTTAATGCTTTGCAACTCCTACTTAATGCTTTGCAAGAACTATTCAAGGAGAGTGTTCAAAAAACTGTGTCAACTTTGATGGGAGTATTCAATAAACTGTGTTGGGTGGAAAATGACTATAAATTACCCCCCTAGCCTACTCCTGTTTTCGTTTGTATATTTTAAATAACTGTTGTCCGGTAAAAGAAATGGTTCAAAATATTTCGCTGCGATGCAGCTTAAGCTTTGTTCATAATTAATTATCTACAACTATTTTTCTACGCCGTAGCAAAAGGAAAGCGGCAGAGCCGCGATAATAGTTGTAGCAAATAGTATGTAAAGCAAAAATCACACTAAAAAGAAAACCACCATTTAGAAAAATGGTGGTTTTACGTTATCTGTAATTATTGTTTCACTTGTTTAACAACTATTCATTTTGTACCAAAAAAATGAAATTATTTGCTTTTGTGTTTTATAATCAATGAATCAATGTTTCAGACGAATCAGGCTTTTCTTCTTTATAATTTGATGAACCATTTTCAAAATATTCTACTGGTTTTGCCTTACCAAATACAGTTCTAAGTAAATGCTGTTTGTTCAGATCAACAGGTCCAGAAATTAATTCAGGCACATTGTAGTTGGTCATAAATGAACGATAGAATAAAGGATCTTTTTGAGGTAATACAAATGGCTTATGTGCTTTTCCACTTTCATCAATATAAGAGATAAATGGACGTGTTGTTAACCCGTTAATTCGTTTACTACTGAAAACCATCCAACGGCTATTGTGTGACCAAGTATGATAGCTTTCAACTTCGTTGCTGTTATAAGGATAAGGCGATACTTTACCACTGGCTAAATCGAGGAAATAGAGATCACTTGAAGCATTGAAAATGGTAAAATAACCATGAGTAGCCCTTGTAAAAAGTAGCAACTTCCCATCGGGCGAAATTTTTGGCCACGATATTGTTCCATTAATTTCATTTGAAAGTAGAACAGTATCAATTTCGCCCCACGAATTTGTCGCAGCATCAAAAGGAATACGAAGTAAATCGTATTGATATTCATTGTAATCCAAAGAGTCGTTTAGTTCAAGTGTACGGCAGAAATAAAGGAACTTCCCATCGGGAGACCAATTGGGCATTGATTCACGAAGATTTGTAATTAAAGCGGGTGTTGTTATAATGGTATTCCTTTCGATGTCATAAACAATCACATCCGAAGCTCGGTCGTAAATCTCGTTCCTTTTTTCAACACCATGAAAAAACTGTTTAACTGCATTTAGAGAAAAGGCAATGTGTTTTCCATCGGGATGCCAGGAAGAATATCCTCCTGATGAAATGGTTTTATCTGTTTTTGAATTAATCTTAAACATTGAATCGGGAGTAGAAATTACCGTTCCAGAGTTTTTAGCACGCATATGAAACATAAATTTTCCTGGATCGTTATTACAAAAAGAATGGCAATTCATACAATTCTCGTCACTATTTCGGTTCAGCATGATTGGAGTTTCATTAAATGAGGTTAAATCACGTTGGTACAGCCCCATTTTTTTCCATAAAACATAGCCCACATTAATTAACCGATAAGCTAAATGACTGTCAATTTCATCTTTAGCAATACTCCAATTAAATGACTTGAATTCTTTCCACTTTCCGGCTGGGCTTTTTACAAGAACTTTAACACTAACCGACTTACCGGCATTGGCTTTAACCAATTTTCTCCATTTCTTCATATTGAACTGGATACTTGGATACTTAGATTCAACACCAAACCCTTTTCCATCGGCACCTTGCAATTGTACAAAATAATTACGTCCCTCCTCTTCAACATAGAAATTAAGGGGTGCAATATTGGGAGGTATGGTTACATCAATATAATCGGGAAAAATGGCAGGTAAAACTGCATTAAGTTCAACATTCCCTTTTGGTGCATTAGGACTGCACGACATTAAAAATGAGGCAAAAAGGAAATATATAAAGTAGCTAATTTTTTTCATGAGAAAATAACAGTGTTAATTAATTTAATATTTGAACGTTCTCATGGAACTCTCATACCACAAGTGTTCCGCTTTGAACTACATTTTCGCTTTAAGTATTTTCACTTCGTTTCAATTCATTCTTTTTTGTGCCGCCTCCTTTAAGTATATTCCAACGGCATGTTCGTTTTATCACAGTAAATTATTTGTTCGAACCAAGGCTATTAAAATGAACATAATACCAATAGGTATTTTTGTATTTTTCAGAAAGTTTTGGTTTAGCCAATGCCTCATTATCATTACAATCAACTATAATTGTCATATAATCGGCAAAATCGGCAATTACTTTCTCATCAAAATTAATACTTGGCACCTCTTTGCCCATAACATTCAACTGATAGGCATATGAAGCCAATGCTTCTTGATAAATACGGGGTATTTTACCATTATAAAAATTTATTCCTATCGAATAATAGTTGTAAAAGGAAACAAGATCTTTATTGAGTAAATAATAAGCCATTAAATATTCGTAAGCCATACGGTTTTGAGGTCTGTCCTGAAGAATATATTCCAAATCTTTCTCCCGTAATTGACGATTAACCATAAAATCTAAAACGGGCATTAAATCACGTTTTGCCTTATAATCAGCATTATAAATATCACCCTTCTTCTTTTCTAATTCATAAGCCTTCGATTTAAAGAAAGGAAATTTTTTCAATGCATCAATATAGGTTTGGGCTTGCTCGGGCTTATTTGCAATGAAATTTGCAATAATCAGCTGTTCAATAATCTGCGGTGAGTATTCGTTTTGCGAAATAGCTTCGTTGCCCCAGTGAATGGCTTCATTGATATAGGAAAGATCAATAAAAAGTTGTGTCGATGGCAACAACATTTCATCAGCAAACTGACGGGTAAGAATCAATCCATCAATTCCCCAGCTTTGATTGTAATTAAACATCTCAAAGGGGAGTTTTCTTAAATGGAATAAAGCCCTGTTTATGTGAAATTGGGTCACTCTATCGGTAAGTTTATACTGGTCTGCTTTCTCCAGAACTTGTTCCCATTCACCGTTATAAGCCAGATAGTCGATCTCCAACTTGGATTTTTCAGTTTTATTGAATGACAGGATACAAACAACAATCATTGCAATTGAAAAAACAACAGAAAGAAGAACTTGAAAATCTTTTAACGTTGGAAATTGCTTAAAAATCAATTGAACCACTTTCTTCAAAACAACAAAAAAGGGTAAGCTGAAAATCAAACAATAAGCAATAACAGTAGGAATATAACTGATATTAAAAGGTTTAACTTTGAAAAAGGCATCATGAAGTGTGATGAAAAACAACTGCTGAATTGATATTAAAGGAAGTAAAAGCCCAATTGTAATCGTAACAATAGAACTCAACCCATATTTTTTAGGTTGAAATATTAGTAAATACAGTAAAGCGGAAACAGAAAAAATGAAGAAATACATTCCTCCAAGAACATAAAAAGCCAAAAACAACAGAACCACTAATGAAGAGATTCCGATTGCCATTGATTTATTAAAGAGTTCTAAAAACAACTTAAATAAGTAAAACAAGACGTACATCTCAAGAACCACGACTAGATAAAAAAGTGGAAATCCATAATTTGTTACCAGTAGGGTTGCAAAAATAACCGGAAGAAAAATAACAACGACACAGCCTTTTACTCCTTCAGATTTCACAAGAAAATTGGACATAAAGCCCAATCCTGTAATTAACAAGGCATAAATTAATGCGCCTCCAAATTTTGAAACAGTAAATTGAAACAAGAAAATTGAAAAATATTCTGTTATTCCACCAGGATATTGCAAATACTCTTTAGCCAAACGGCCATCGAGAGAGAATCCAAGTTGCTGAAGATGAAATATTAATTGTGGATTTATTGCCACAAAAAGGAAGATGAATAGAAACAAAAATACAATCAAATAGGTGATTGCATCTATTTTTTTGTTCATAGCTCAAAGGGTTTAACTCGTTAATAATGTATTTCGAAGATAATTTTTTTAACTGATTCTAAAAACACAAAAAAGCAGGATTGAAAAATTGTAGAAAACCAAATTACTGACAATTGAGTTACCTGCAACATTAAAAAAAATCATTTTTGAAAAAATTACTTTTATTTAAATATCAGAACATGATATAGTTCAAAAAAACCATTAAAAAATTTTCATACTTTCGACCCTCTTTTCAACGTTTAATTTAAAACCAATTACCGTGAAAATTTATTCATTACCAATTATTTTACTCATTGCTATGCTCATATTAAGTAATGCACTAAGAAGTGAGAACAACAATCCGTTGTTAAATAAATACAACACGCCGTTTGGTGTTCCTCCATTCGAATCAATTAAGCTCGAACATTACCAGCCCGCTTTCACCGCTGCTATGGCAGAACAGGTAAAAGAGATTGACGCAATTGTGAACAATCCCGAAAAACCAACATTTGAAAACACCATTGTTGCAGTTGAGTATACCGGAGAATTGATTCAAAAAATCAATAATGTTTTTGGCAACCTGATGGGTTCAGACACAAACGAGGAAATGCAAGAACTGGCAAAAGTTGTTTACCCAAAACTTTCGCAACATCAAGATGAAATTCTGATGAATGAAAAGCTCTTTGCTCGTATCTCGGAAATTTACAAACAAAAAGAAGCATTGAATCTTCAGGGCGAAGATCTGAAACTGCTTGAAGAAACATACAAAAATTTTGTTCGTAATGGCGCCAACCTCGCTGCTGATCAAAAGAATCAGTTAAAATCGATCAACGAAAAGCTATCACTTCTTTCGCTTCAATTTGGAGACAATCTGCTGGCCGAAACAAATGATTTCAAACTAGTAATTGATAATGAAGCCGATTTAGCCGGACTTCCAGAAGATGTAATTAGTGGCGCAAAAGAAGCTGCTGCCGAAGAAGGGAAATGGGTTTTTACACTTCATGCACCAAGTTGGATTCCATTCCTTCAATATGCAGAAAACCGTCAACTTCGTGAAAAATTGTATAAAGCAATGTACAGTCGTGGCAACAACAATAATGCCCACGACAATAAAGAGATCATCAAGAAAATTATATCACTTCGCATTGAACGTGCTAAACTTCTGGGATACGACACTTATGCTGCTTACACACTTAGCGAAACAATGGCTAAAACCCCTGAGAATGTCTATACATTGCTGAACAAACTTTGGGAACCCGCATTAGCTGTGGCTAAGCAGGAAGCTGCCGAAATGCAAGCTATGATTGATAAAGACGGTGGAAAATTTAAACTCGAAAGTTGGGACTGGTGGTTTTATGCTGAAAAAATAAGAAAGGAAAAATATGATCTCGAAGAATCTGAACTTCGCCCCTATTTCGAATTGAACAATGTACGTGAAGGCGCTTTCACTCTGGCAAATAAATTATATGGATTAACTTTTTCAGAAGTGAAAAATATTCCGCTCCCAAATACTGAAGCTAAAGCTTTTGAAGTTAAAGAGGCTGATGGTAAGCACATAGGATTGATTTATGTCGATTATTTTCCACGAGAAAGTAAGCGCGGTGGTGCTTGGATGAGTAGTTTTCAAAACCAATACCGCTCAATTGATGGGAAAGAAATTGCACCTATTGTAACTAACATTTGCAACTTTTCGAAGCCTACCGGCGATAAACCCGCACTGCTAAGTTTCGACGAAGTAACTACGCTTTTCCACGAATTTGGGCATGCACTTCACGGTTTGCTTTCTGACTGCAAATACAACAGTTTGGCTGGTACTGAAGTTCCTCGTGATTTTGTAGAATTACCATCGCAAATCATGGAAAACTGGTGTTCGAAACCCGAAATGCTTCAACTTTTTGCAAAACATTACAAAACAGGTGAGGTTATCCCACAAAAATTAGTCGATAAAATTATTGCATCAGGAAAATTCAATCAAGGCTTTGCAACTGTTGAATATCTTGCTGCATCGATGCTAGACATGGATTATCACATACTTACAAATGCCGAAAATTTGAATATTGAAGAATTTGAAGCTGCAAGCATGAAGAAAATTGGGATGATTAATGAAATTATACCTCGATATAAAACCACCTACTTCAACCACATTTGGGCTAACGGTTACGAAGCAGGTTATTATAGTTACATCTGGGCTGAGGTTCTTGATACAGATGCATTTAATTCGTTTGTTGTATCGGGCGACTTGTTCAACAAGCAAATTGCAACATCGTTCCGCAAAAATATCCTTTCAAAAGGAGGAACAATTGATGCCATGATCATGTATAAAAATTTCAGAGGTCAGGAACCTTTAATCGAACCACTTTTAGTAAAACGAGGGTTGAAATAGAAAAAAAAAGAGAAATGCCTGCCGAAATTCGACAGGCATTTCTTATAACCTTTTGTATATTACATTCTTAATGCGGATATTTTTGAGGAATTATTTCACCTGTCATCATTAATCTGGCATTTATGGCCAAAGCTTCCATTTCATCTTCACCGGGTGATACATGCACTGGAGCAATAAAACCGACCCGATCTATTATCATTTCATTCAGAAAGCCGTTATAAGCTATTCCGCCGGTCAAAATAATTGCATCAACATCCCCTTTTAACACTGCAGCCATTTCGCCAATCGCTTTCGAAACCTGATAAGTAAAAGCTTCAACAATAAACATTGCCTCTTTGTCTCCGTTCTTAATTCGGTCTGAAATATCAATCATACTGTTGGTCGATAAATAAGCAACCATACCTCCCTCACCTGAAATCATTCGGTCAATCTCTTCCTTTTCAAAATTGCCACAATAGCAAGCTTCAATTAATTGACCAGCAGGAAGCGTTCCACTACGTTCAGAGCTAAAAGGACCTTCACCATCAAGAGCATTGTTAACATCAACAACCCTCCCTTTTAAATGGGCTCCCACCGAAACACCACCGCCCATGTGAGCCACAATCAAATTCAGCTCTTCGTACTTTTTGAATACAGATTTGGCATATATTCGGGAAACTGCTTTCTGATTAAGGGCATGAAAAATAGAACGCCTTTCGAAACGAGGATGGCCAGAAATACGTGCAATAGGTTCAAGTTCATCGGTCACAACCGGATCAGCAATGTACGCCTTTGCCCCTGGAATTGATTTAGCCATTGCATCGGCCAAAACAGGCCCTAAATTCGAAGCATGTTGCCCCAAAATTCCTCTTCTTACATGGGTGATCATTCGATCATCAACTTCATAAACGCCCGAATTCAAGGGGAATGTCAAACCTCCACGTCCCATTATTATTTTAAGATCGTTTTTATCAATCCCGTTTGTTTCAAGTGTACTTTCAATAAGTTCTTTTCTAAATTCATACTGAGAAATGATCGTAGGATAAAATACAATCTCATCGAGATAATGACGAATATTTTCCACCATCAAACACGAATCGACAGAATAAACTGCAATTTTTGTTGAAGTTGAGCCAGGATTAATAACCAATATTTTTGGCAATTTCTTCATAATACTACCCAATTAATGCAGCAAGAGCAATTGAATACAGCTTTGTTTCCATCGAATCGCCCCTTGAGGATAAAACTGTTGGAACCAATGCGCCATAAAGTATAGCAGCCGTTTCTGAATTGCATAATTTGGTATTCACTTTATAAAAAACATTCCCAGATTCGATGTTTGGAAATAACAAACAATCGGCATTTCCTGCCACTGGCGATGTGAAATTTTTTATCGTTGCTGCTTCCCGATCCAATGCTAAATCGAGTGCCATTGGACCACAACATACCGATTTCTCAAATTCTCCATTTTCCCATGCTTTTGTTAACAAAAAAGCATCAACACATGCTGGCATCTTCTCAATTACCTGTTCTGTTGCCGCAATGAATGCAACATTTGGTGTTTCAATTCCCAATTTATGGGCAACAGAAATAAGAATTTTTGTCATTTCTCTTTTTTGGTCAAGGGTTGGTAATGGAATAATTGCAACATCACTTACAAGCAGCGGCTTATGATAAGCTTGATTTCTCAACAAAGTAATATGCGTTAACAACGCGCCAACCGGAAGAATTCCATATTCCTTATCCAGAATCGATTTCATAAACAAATCGGTCCCAATAAGCCCTTTCATCAACGCGTTAGCATTTCCTCTTCGAACCAGTTTTACAGCTTCGTTGGTTGCGTCAATGGCATTGTGGTAGTTTACGATTTCGAATTTTGAAGAATCAATTCCAAGGCCTTTACATTCAAATTGAATTTGGGTTTCATTACCTGTTAATATCACAGTTGCTATCCCTAAATCAACAGCATTTGATGCCGCTTCTATTGAATGCACATCAACACCATTGGCGATTACCAACGTTTTTATAGGCTTCGATTTTACAAGCGTAAGAATATCTGAAAGTTTTTCGATCAACATATTTCTTCTTTTAGAGCTTTTAATTCCACGCAACTACGAACAATTCACCTAATATACAGTTTAATTCTCATTCAGAATACTGTTAAAAATAAGGTTTCGACGCTATTTCATTATAAAAAATGTAAAGCTTTAGAAAACAAATTCTCTTCTCATCTGAAATTGCCGATGAACGAATCTTTTGGATTATTTTTATAGCTAAATATCAAATATGTCGAAGTATATCAATATTCATACTCATCAGCACAATGCGAACCCTGAATCAAACATTCAACTGATGAATGTGATGCTTCACGAGCCCAAATCTTACCCCAACGAACTGATCTCTCTAGGGTGGCATCCGTGGTTTATTAAAAATCATTCACTCGATGAGATAGAGCAAGAGTTGGCAACGAAATTTTTAGAAAAAAATGTGATTGCAATTGGCGAATGTGGTTTAGACAGAGCAATAGAATCCGACTTCGCCCTTCAAATTCAAGCATTTAAGATTCATTTACATTTTTCAAAAAAAAATCAAAAACCGCTCATCATTCATTGTGTAAAGGCCTATTCTGATTTGCTTTCGGTGTTGAAAAGCGAGAAATACACAGGTAATTTAATCATTCACGATTTTAAAGGAAATCAGCATCAAGTTAAAGAACTGCAAAAATTCAACACTTGGTTCTCGTTCGGAAAATCGTTGTTTGTTCAAAATTCAAAACAAGTTGAAATCATCAAATCGATGCCTCTTTCCTCCATTTTTCTTGAAACCGACGAATCAAAATATCCTATTGAAAAAATATATCTTCGCGCAGCAGAAATTCTTTCAATAGAGGTTAACGATTTAAAATTGAAATTGGAGGAGAATTTTAAAGTTGTTTTTGGAAATGAACTGGTTAGATAGAACACATTTGTTACTCGGCAATGACCGATTAGATCAACTTAAAAATAGTCATATTTTAGTTGTAGGACTTGGCGGTGTTGGAGCATATGCCGCAGAAATGCTGTGCCGTGCCGGTATCGGAAAAATGACAATTGTCGATGGTGATAATGTTGAAATTACAAATCTCAACCGTCAGTTGCCAGGATTACACAGCAATATTGGAAAACCAAAAGCAGAAGTACTGGCAGAACGGTATAGGGATATTAATCCTGAAATTGAGCTAATTGTAATCAATGAATACCTTCACGACGATCGAATGATTGAAATATTACAATTCCCCTATGACTATGTGATTGATGCCATCGACACTCTTTCGCCCAAAGTTCTTCTTATTACGCAATCGTTAAAACTTGGGTTACCAATAGTCAGCTCAATGGGTGCAGGTGGTAAAATGGATCCAGAATTGGTCAAGTCGGCCGACATTTCAAAGTCGTATAACTGTAAATTGGCGCGAATGCTGCGCAAACGGTTAGGAAAACTGGGGATTCGCAAGGGAATAAAGGTGGTTTTTTCAGCCGAAGAAGTCCCCGAAGAAGCTGTAAGAGAGGAAGAAGGAACAAACAAAAAATCTACGGTTGGAACAATTAGTTATATGCCGCCCATTTTTGGATGCCACATTGCTTCTGTTGTGATTAGAGACCTACTTTTAAAAGCTTCAATTAGCGACAATACACAATTCTGATCGGCGATTCTTCATTCTTCCGGCTTCTGTTTCGTTCGATTCTATAGGCCGACCTGAACCATACCCTTTATAAGTAATTCGTTCAGCGTTTATCTTCTGACGCAAATAATTGCAAATCGATTTTGCACGGTTTTCAGAAAGTTCCAGATTATATTTTTCGGGGCCTAAATTATCTGTATGTCCAGCTATCTCAACCTTAAGGCTTGAGTTCAATGTCAAGAAACGTATTAAATTTTGGAGTTCTATTTCCGATTCGGGTTTTAACTGATATGAATCAAAATCGAAAAAGATATTATTCAGAACGACGACATCGCCTGCTTTTACTGGAGTTAGCGGAATATTGAATTGAGTTGCTTTATTAAAAACCCCCGATTTTGGAATTTCAATGTGGTGCGAATAGAATAAAAAACCAGGTTCAGAAACATTAAGCGCATACGTCGATTTTGCTTTAATCAGCGCAGTATAGCCTTTCTCATCATCGGCCATAATCAGTTGTTTATCGCTGGTATTTAACTCAGTACACTCAACCACAGCATTTAGCTTTCGGTTATTGCTTTCATCATAAACAAACCCATCTAAATATCCCATTTCAATGGGCAAAAATTCATTGGGCAAATTGAATTGAAACAAATCTTTTGAGCAGGCCACAGCACCTTCCCTATTTGAAGAAAAAACAGCCACATTTGCTGTTGGCGAAACAACCAAACCATCTTCGTCAAATCTTGAGTTAATTGGATAACCTAAATTCTCAGCATTACTCCATTTTCCATAATTGCTTCTTGAAATAAACAGATCGGAAGCACCCAAAGTTATTCGACCATCGGAAGCAAAATAGAGGGTTTTAGAATCAGCATGTATAAAAGGAGAGTAATCGTTTCCCGCTGAATTCACAGAATCACCCAAGTTAATAGGAACAGCAAATGCAGGTTCTCCAATAGAATTAATCCTCATTTTAGAACACCAAATATCCTTCTGTCCAATTCCTCCTGAACGGTTACTTGCAAAATATATTTCTGAACAATCGGAAGAAATGCTAGGCTGGGCTTCCCATTTTGAACTGTTTATTGCCGATCCGGCATTTTTAGGTTTTGACCAAATACCATTTCTTTTTCTTGAATAATAGATATCGCAACTACCCAATCCATCGGGACGACCACAGGCTGTAAAAAATAACCATTCACCGTTAGCAGAGAAACACATTGTTCCTTCGTTCGATAATCCTTCGCCTCCTAATTTTAGCAATTCAGACACACTCCAGTGCCCATTTTCAGCCTTTGAATAAAAGATTCGTTCAAAAGCATTATACCGATCATCGTCAATTAAGCGTGTGAAATAGAGCGTCGAATCATCAACAGAAATAGCTGGCCAATATTCGTTTTTGGCAGAATTTATTACCGTATCGATGTGTTCAATTTGAATATCTTTTGATTTTGAAATCATTTCTAAACAACTGGCAGATCGGTCAAGCCATTGCTGTACGTCAAGAGAATCGGCCTTAATGTTGAACTTTCGATATTTATCAAGATTCTTAATCGCATTCTGATAATCACCTTTATTGAAATTCTCGATCCCCAGAAATTTGTAAACTGCTGGTCTTGATAATGAATCTAATAATATCACTCTTTCCAACGCCAAAATCCGTAAATCTGGCCGTTTGGTTTCAATACAAACATCGGATAAAAGAAGGAGGGCTAAAATATTTGTTGTGTCGTTTTGTATTGACTCATTCAATAAATCGAAAGCATTAGAATAATTTTGCTGATAATAGGAACTCAATGCATTATCAAAAAGTTTTTTAGATTTCTTCGGATTTTGTTTTGCAAATGAGAACATGGGTATTAAAAGCATTCCTAGTAAAATGCAGAATAATACGTTCTTAGAACCAGAGTAAGAAATCATTAAAAGAATTAATTATTTCACAATCAAGCGAGCAAAACCGCCTGATGGAATATTCAAAGAGGCAATATCTTTTTTAAATTTTAACGTACCTCGACTTTGATAGACACCTTTATAATTATAAATTATAAAATCAATTTTACCAGTAGGAGTACCTGAAACAGAAACAGATGCATAAGAAGATGAGTTGATAACATCGGCCGTTTCGAAACTAAAAAATCCAAGATCGATTGGAGGTTGACGATCGTAAAGCGTTACAATTTGTTTTACCTCATTTCCAGCACTAATCACAGGATATTTGCGAACAGGATTTTGTACTTCAAAGTCGCTTTCAATTAAGTATTCAACATTTGTTTTCCAATATTGAATCCAGAAACTAACAGTTTGCCTTATATCTTCAGGTAATGTATACGAGAAATACGAAATATATGGAATCCCATACATTATTGATTGAAATTTCTTTGCCACATCAACTGCGGGATCTTTTGGGTGAATACCCATAACTTCCATAAAAGGAGAGTACTCTCCATACATTAGTCGATTATTGACAAGCTTTTCACGCACTTCGTTTAATACTGTTGTTCCAAGAAAACCATTAATCGTCTTAGTGTTCGAAGTATGTAAAGGGCCAACTGCCGGATAACTTTGGTTTATAGAAATGTTCTCATTTGCAGCATACATCTCACCTTCCATATAAATTCGTAATGAATCGAGCCCCTTACGAACAGAAACATAATCACGACCTTTATCTTCAGTAACAATGACATGTTCATCAGGATAATAACCATTTAAAAAATTAAACCAAATTCCATCAACGCCCCACTCAGATATAATATTGGTATACATCTTCGTTAAATAGTCGCGAACCTCAGGATAACGAATATCTAAAATGGGCTGGCTCGATGTGATATATTGCAAATAATTATCTTCAAATCGTTTAAATACATAATTATGAGCACCAATGAAGGGCTGGGAATACCAAAGAGCAATCTTCATATCCTTTTCTCGCACTTTAGCCATAAATTCTTTCACAACATTGGTTTTCGAAGGATCCCAATTACCTAAAGAGTCAACATCAAATCGAACAACATTTTGCCATCCATCATCAAACAACACAGACCTGAACCCCATTGATGCAATAGAATCAAAATAATAGGTGATATTCTCGAGTGGAATGTTCCTATCCATAGGATACCAAAGTGAATAAATTGGCTGCAATGAAAGGTCAATTTTTGTAATCCTGCTATCCTTTTTTTGATCTAACAACCATTGGGCAGATTCACGAACCGATTTTGAAAAATTTCGATCAGTCAAGTCAACCAAAATTTTGATCTTATATTCCAACATTTCAGCATCGGGTGCAGTATTATTGAAAAAATTAAAGGAAAGCACCAATGAATCAACAGCTTGTTTAACATCTATTTGAGTATAACGTCCTTTAAAATCATCCCACGACGTTAATGTCATACGGTTATTATTATTCAATGATATAACAGACAATAAATTATCATCAGATTGTAACCGAGAATAATTAGGGATATTAATAAAGGAACTATTAGACCAAGTGCGTGAACTCCACAAAGATCCGACTAAATTTTTGGGATATTTGATGTCGAATTGAAATTTTGGCAATGAAGATGGAAAGTCGGTATATAAATTAAGATTGATCAAATACAGGTTTTCGGCTAAGGTATCAACACTTATTTCAGAATTGAATGGTTGAATATTTCCCTTAACGGACATATATTTCGTAGAGAAAGCTATATTCTCTTTATCAGTAACCAATTCTTGACTAGAATCGGTAGTTAAACCTTTGGGGCTACAAGAATATAGCAACACAAAGACACTCACAAAACCTATCAATCTCATATTTAAACACTTCGACACATCCATAACAAATACAATTAATCAGCAATTCAAGATAATTGAAAGTGCTAAAGAATATTTCTCTTTCCTATTATCCTTTTTTCTTCACCCAGTCCAAATCAACCCTGTAAATACTTAATCAAAATGTTCATCAACAATATAGTCAAACAGGACTACACTAAATTAAAACATTTTAAACTTGATATTCACTTGTTGGTCATTTTTTTTAAACAAATGGATGAACAATAATTTTTCATCCGATTCAATGAATTCAAAATACGGCATATTCAATTCATCAGGAGCTGAAATTCAACTAAATAATGTTGTCTTGAACGAAAATGTCAAATAAAAAACGGCAGATGCTTATTTGATTGTTTTTCACTAAAAAAAGAATGATTCAAATGTAAACAATTGATAAATATCTTCATCACTGAATTGCATTTGGTCTTGCTCGTTTAATTTATCATTTTCTATATTTGTGCCAACTATGAAATCAATAAAAAATCTATACCGAAATAACGTCAATGGGCTAATTATTACTCTTTTATTCCACATTGTAGTATTTGGTATACTCTATCTAAGCCATCTAAAAATAGAGAATCATATTGAAGAAGAAGAATTAATTATTGATATACCATTTGAAGAAGTTGAATTAAAGAAAGAGAAAGTACTTGAAAATAATGCAAGTTCAGACTATTCAGATAAAAGAGTTACAAATTACGGATCAAATAAAGCAATTTCAAAAGGGACAGAAACTTCAGGTGGTGAATTGCAAAATGAAATAAGGAAAGGATCTGATAGGTTTGATAAAGAATTGCAAAATGAAATTGATCAGGCCCAAAATCTTGTAAAAGAAGTCAAAAACCAATTATCACGTAACATCCCAATAATTCCAAATTTGAAGATGCCAACTGAGACAACAAAAGGCATAAATTCCGATTCTATTCAAAACAAACAATACATTGGAGATAGTAATATCGAATATTTTTTAGCTGATCGCTACCATGTTTCACTTCCGATCCCTGTATATTTAGCTCAAATGGGGGGAAAAGTAAAAGTTAACATTCAAGTAAATGCGAATGGAGATGTAGTAAAAGCCGACCCAATAATAGACAATAATAGCAACGATCAACTTCTTTCTTTTGCAAAAACTGCAGCAATATTGACAAAATTCAATGCTGTTTCTAATTCAAAAAACCTGCAATCTGGATATATTGTATACCGTTTCGTGGCTCAGTAACCCATTGATGTTAACTCAGGTTAAATAATTTCTAGATTAACAAGTATTAACACAAATATTTTCCTTTTTTGTGCTTCACAGCATATATTTGCACAGGTTTAGTTTTCATAAGTTTTTAGTTTAGTTAGATTAATTAGTTGAGAAAAAGGGTAGATTTATTCAATCTATCCTTTCATTTTTTATAGAACTATCGACTAACTACCAGCTATTTTTTAAATCAGACTTCGAGTAAGTATGCTCACGATTTGTCCATAACGAACTTTTGCTATTTTTTAGATTTAAAGTATCACCGTTGAATAGTCGGTATAAAACAGATATTGGAAATACAAGCAAATAAAAAACGATTGCTAATACCACTTTTGAAACAAAAAAGCCCAACAAATCACCAATTTTAAACCAAATTTTTGCAAGCAAAGCAGCTATCGGCTTTATAAATACACCAATAAAACCAAAACTTACAGCTACATATAAAAATATGGATACGGGTTTAAATAAATAAATTATCAGAAAACCTGTAGTGATTACCAATATGGCCTCGAGTGATTTTTCCCTTTTCATCAATTTCTAAAATAGAGTGTAAATAAAAGGGGCTAAAGCGCTGCCTGAACTTAAAACAATAAGTAAACCCAACAACATGAAGATGATTAATGTAGGGATTAACCACCATTTTTTTCTTTCTTTCATGTACAACCAAAAATCTCGCAAAATATCCATATCATTTTTTTTACAAATATAAACACCGTTTCAAGTTAATCTAATTTAAACTCTTCACGCCAATTGTCTATTTCAGTCCAATTAGGTTGATTCTCCTTTTCAAACAAAAAATCATTTATAACCAAATAATCCATCTCAGTCCTCATGAAACAACGATATGCATCTTCAGGCGAGCAAACAATTGGTTCTCCCCTAACATTGAAACTGGTATTTACAATTAGCCCCATTCCTGTTGTTGCTTTAAAGGCATTAATTAACTCCCAATACCTTTCATTCGTTTCTTTATGTACAGTTTGGATTCGTGCCGACATATCAATATGCGTTACGGCAGGGATCTTACTTCTGTCGATATACAATCGCTCCATAATAGGAAGATGAAAGTAATTCTCGGGCAATTTTTGCAGCATATCTTCATTTACCGATTCAACCAAAAGCATATAAGGAGAAATGGCATTCAGATTGAAATAATTCCTACAATCTTCAGATAAAACAGAAGGAGCAAATGGCCTGAAACTTTCCCTAAACTTGATTTTCAGGTTCAATTTTTTTTGCATTTCCCTATTTCTGGCATCACCCAAAATACTTCGGTTTCCCAACGCTCGAGGGCCAAACTCCATACGCCCCTGGAACCATCCAACCACTTTACCTTCGTCCAATAACCCTGCTACATGTTTTGTCAATTCAGAATATGTTTCAAAATAATGGTAAGATGCCTTATACGATTTTGCTATTTTCTCAACTTCCCTATTCGTGTAATCGGGTCCAAGAAATGATCCTTTCATTTGGTCTGAGTCCAAAACATCACGATCTCGTTCAAAATAGATGTAATTTGCAGCTAAAGCAGCACCAAGAGCACCTCCAGCATCGCCCGAAGCAGGTTGAATGTATATTTCTTTAAACAGATTGGCCTGCAATAATTTGCCATTTGCCACACAATTTAAAGCAACCCCTCCTGCCATACACAAGTTTTCGGCATTTGTTAATCGTTTGGCTTCTGTTGCCATGCTCAAAACAATTTCTTCAGTAATTTGCTGTATTGCTAAAGCCAAGTCACAGTGCCACTGTTCAAGTTTTTCTTCCGGTAGTCGTCTCTTAAATCCGAATAGCCTTCTCCACTTTCGATCACACACCATTCGCAGCCCGGTTGAATAGGTGAAAAATTTCTGGTTCAACCAGATCGAGCCGTCAGCCTTAATATCAACAAGATTTTCTTTTATTATTGTTTTAAAACTTTCAACTTTTTCTGAATCGGGAATTCCATAGGGCGCCAAACCCATTAATTTGTATTCGCCCGAATTTACCCTAAACCCAAGAAAATAGGTAAAAGCAGAATATAGCAGTCCCAATGAATGCGGAAAACGTAACTCCTTAAATATTTTTATTTTTCCGCTTTCTCCGTGGCAAATAGATGCTGTAGCCCATTCGCCTACCCCATCGATAGTAAGAATTGCTGCATTTTGAAAACCCGAAGGATAGTAAGCACTTGCTGCGTGTGATAAGTGATGTTCGGTGAATAGTAATTGCAACTTTTTTGGGTTATAGGGCATTATCGATTTTAATTCATCTAAGATTATCTTCTTCAAAAACACCTTTTCTTTTAACCAAACAGGAATTGAAGTGACAAATGAAACAATCCCCTTTGGCGAAAAACCATAATAAGTTTCCAGCAACCGCTCAAATTTCAACATTGGTTTGTCGTAAAACACAACAGCATCCAAATCATCAATCGTTAAACATGCTTCGTCAAGGCAATATTTAATGGCATGAACAGGGAAACGTTCATCTTGTTTTATTCGTGTAAACCGCTCTTCCTGAGCCGCTGCAATAATTTCATTGTTAACTATAATCGTAGCAGCCGAATCGTGATAAAACGCTGAAATTCCTAGAATCTTCATTAATATTAAATGTTAGTTTGAAGCAAATTTATTAACAAAACCCTCTAATTTGGGAATATCAGAATATTTAGGATCAATTTTCTTCAACTGATTCAACGCAGTTTTAGCTTCTTCAACCTTTTTAACCGATAGACTAGAGACTATGTAATGATGCAAAAATTGTGAATCGAAAGCAAAATCAGGGTACGCTTTTTCAAAGAAAAAATTCGCATTCTGATAGTCGCCTCTAGGATACATTAAGTCGCCTAATAGACGATATGTTACCGAAGATTCCTTGATTTCAAGCGATTTAATCAATACATCGATTGCTTCTTGTATTTTTTCTTCAGAAATATTCTTTTTTGCAGCAATAACTTCATTTTCAATCTGTATTGGCACATAATCCATCAAATAATTTCCTTTTAACGGAATTTGAATGGTTTGATTTGGAAAACTCTTTCTGAATTCATCGAGTGCCTTTTGAGCTTCTTCAGGCCTGTTCAAATTAATGTTTGTTTGATAAATTTTTATCAATAATCTGTTCTTTTCTTCCGATGTAGCGCTTTTCATTGCTTCTTCGAAATGGATTAACGCTCGTTCTAAGTCGTTTTTCATCAAGCATATTTCACCTGACCTGAAATGCGCATAAAATGAATCTTTGCCATATTGCAACGACCGCTCAAATAAACGCAATGCACCAGGCAAGTCATTTGTTTTTAACAAACAATCAGCAGCTTTTCTGAAATACACATCAAAATAGGGATTAATCATCGACAGGGCATTGTATTCTGTGAAGGCATTGATCAAATCGCCTTTACGTTCATACATTTCAGCCAGTTTCAAATGTGCATCGGTATGAGTAATTGTTTTTGTGGCCATTATTGCAAATGCCATAGAATCTATATATCCGTCGGGTTTATAAATTTGGCGGTAATCAACAAAACCATTCGTTTCATCAACAAATGGCCAGTGATATTTCAGGTTCGTAATTCGGTGTTTTGCAACCAAAAAATCGAG
>Ga0209373_10001247_pt1 | contig 31377 bp, 34 predicted proteins | sample Higcelweek5metaG_FD_187173 | JGI IMG/M metagenome (GOLD analysis project Ga0209373, IMG submission 187173) | Freshwater pond sediment microbial communities from the University of Edinburgh, under environmental carbon perturbations - High... | ecosystem: Environmental > Aquatic > Freshwater >... | reverse complement strand
TCTCAAAACAACGTGAGCGCACACAAAGCGCGCGTGGACATATCCAACATCCCCCTCATTGAAATTCAAACAGGCACTGGCGCTCCCTTGGGTTATGGAACCTTGGAAATCATGGGAATTCGGTTCAAGGGAAAAATTATTTCTCAGTTGTCTTTAACCACTGGTCTCGTCGCTATCTGGTTCGTAACGTTCTTTATCATACTCATCATTCGCTTCTTTGATTACAGCAAGGAACGCGCTGCAAACCGCAAGAAACGTGAAGAATTAGAAAAGAACTTAAAGGCCTTGGAAATCGAGAAAGCAGACTTTGAAAAATCCAGTAAAGAAGACCCGCTTACAGGGTGTCTCAATCGTGCGGGATTCAGCAGTATCCTTACCCGAGAGCAAGAACGACTCAACAAAAATGGAAGTCCCTTGTCCTACATCATTTTGGATATTGATCGCTTTAAGGATGTCAATGACACCTTTGGCCATAGTGTAGGCGATGAAGTACTCGTGAATTTGTCAAAATTAGTTCAAAGTCGCATTCGCAATACGGATGCATTGGTCCGTTGGGGCGGTGAAGAATTCGTCGTTCTTTGCAGTGATACGCCATTGCAAAATGCTCAGTTCCTCGCAGAAAAACTCCGTCAAAATATTGAGAATACGGAACTAATTTCTCAACGGAAAGTAACCTGTTCTTTTGGTGTTGCTGAAATGATTCCTGGTGAGGATTCCAAAAAATTATTTGAGCGCGCAGACAAAGCCCTATATGCATCCAAGCAGGGTGGTCGGAATCGCGTGACCAGTGCATCTTATAAGAAACATTAAATCCATGAAAAAAATTATTACATTAAGTATTCTAATTCTTCTTGTAAGTTGCGCAAAAAAAGGGCCGGACTTTGTACCGCTTACATTAAATTGGTTCGCCTACTCTGGAGATATTTTTGCTTTTGGCAAAGATGTGGCGATTGAACCTGTAGATGAACCATTTTCGACAAGATGCATCATTGCAATGACTCAAGCTTTAATGGATGCCCCCACTATACAAGCCCACGCGGAAGATGGGATGGCGTTTAATGTTCAATACTTCGGTTATCACAGGTCTGGGGAAACAAGCATTCAGTTTCGCGGTTCCTGTCAATATTCTGATAACAACATCGACTTTGAAAAGAAGCCCATGATTTTAGACCCTAAACCCGTTAGAGAAGGTTGTTCTTGGAGCGCCCGCTGCACGGACTCGGGAAAAATAAAAGACCTTGAATTTTTAGGCTCTATCGGTAAAATTCAGCGAAAAAAGCACCTAGGCCAATAGTTTATAGCGTCAAAAAAAGCCCATTCTAGTGAAAATTTACTTAGATTGGGAATATGGACACACTCTCTCTTTTCAAAATTGATTACCAACGTCTCGCATTAATGCTATTCGATGCAATTTTAATTGCATTCGCCGTGGTACTTGCCGACGTTGTAGCCTTTGTGGGAGATTTCTCCATTTTAGTTCAAATTCAGGCATTTTATACGATGCTTCTCTATTGGTTGGGAACGCTCTTAGTCTTTGCCTATGGCAATCTTTATGCTAAACAATCCATAGCATTTACACATCAAGATCTTAAATGGCTTGCCATGATGAATATCTATGTCGTAGGCGCCGTTTTTCTTACTCAATATGTTTTGAATCCTATTTACTGGCTTTTTGCTCTGTTGTTTATGCTATCCTCTTTTATTGTTCGTACCATAAACTCCGTAATCTGCGTACTACAAAAGAAAAAACTGGATATTTTGGTACTTGCGATCATTCCGTTTGCCATTGGAGCCGTTGTTTCTTTGGTGTTAACTCCTATTATAAAACCATGGGCGCCACTCCCAGACGAAGCGGTTCCAGTCCCAATACTTGCCACATTCCTTTATTTTGTCTATAGTACAGTATTGCTCGCTTTAGGACGCTATCTTCAAGCATGGATAGTTTCAAAGTGGAAAAAAGCCGTTGTAATCTGAGACAACATTTCATCTATAATCCGCTCTAAAGTAACTCCTTTGTTGGTATCTTTATTTTTGTGAGGAATATCTTCGAATATACAGATTATCGTGAATGGATGCGTGACGCTTTTGAAGATCTCAAAAAGCGAAAAACGGTTGTTTCTTGGCGTTATATGGCGATGAAGTTAAATGCCGATCCAGGAAATTTACTCCGCGTTTCCCAAGGAAAAATACACCTTGCAACCTCCATGATTAGTCCCGTAGCTCAATTCTTTTCTCTTGCTGAAAAAGAATCCGCCTATTGGACAGAACTTGTATTTTTTGGCCGAGCAAAAACGGACAAAGAGGCTTTCGATCACTACGAAAAAATGCAGGCCCTGAAAGGAGTCCCCTTCAAACGCCTTGAAAACCAAGAACTCGAATTTTATAGGCATTGGTATTACAATGCGGTTCGTTCCATTCTGGGAATTCATCCCTTCAAAGATAATTATGCAGAATTAGCAAGCTGTTGTAGCCCGAATATTACACCACGAGAAGCAGAAGAGGCGGTAAGTCTACTCTCTTCTCTTAAAATGATTTCTCGAGGAGATGATGGTGTATGGAAGGTTGGAACAACATTTGTGAGCACAGGCGGCAATTGGCGTTCCGAAGCCGTTCGCTCTTTTCAGCATGAAACATTACAGCTTGCCATGGAGTCCTTAGAGCGACATCATCCTTCACTCAGAGATATCAGCACCGTCACAATGACATTCAATCAAGCGGACATAGCACTTGTTCGAGAAAGAATTAAAGAATTTCGTTCGGATCTTTTACGACTTTCTCAGGAAGGAACGGGGGATAACGCGGTGTTCCAATTGAATATTCAATTATTTCCAATCGGATTCTTGGACGCTTTAGAGGAGGAAACAAAATGATTCGTCTATTTTACCTCTTCCTTTCGATGCTGGCCCTTATCTCATGCACAGAGGACCACGCTGGCGGTCCTGGCAGTGAAACCACAAACGGAATTTACGCACAAGTGCGTCTTGCAGATGGTACTGTTGCCGCTAATATGGGCGTGGCATTACGCAGAACAAATTTTGTCCCAGATAGCACTAATCCTACTGAAGAAATGGCTATCCCTGACACATACACGGATTCTCTAGGATTATTGCGCATTGATAGCGCGCCTTCAGGGGACTATCGCCTGACACTGCTCAATACCACAGAAGCTTTCTCCACCCATATCACAGTGTCTGATACAGCAAATGTCGATTTAGGTGAAATAAAACTTAGCCTTCCAGGCGCTATCCAAGGGCAAATTAGCCTTTCTCAAGGGGCATCCTATTCTTGGGTCGGCGTGTATGGTCTTGATGTTCTTGTGAAGACAGATTCGTTAGGCGTATTTACCATGCCCTCGCTCCCCGCTGGCGATGTTCAGCTCTTCACCTATAGTTCTCACTACGCGGAAGCTGTCGCCGATACGCAAGTGACAATAATTTCAGGTTCCACCGTATCTTGGAAAATTGCCAAGCCAAGTATGCTTCTAGAATCTTTTGAAGACCCAACCTTATTCCGTGATTGGTACTATGTAATAAGCGATACCGGCGCAAAAATAGACACCACAATAGCGGTCATTGATCGCCTTGAATTCGATTCTGACCGGAATTCCACTGTTTTCCACGGAACGTATTCTGCCCCCATCGGCAGTTCGGTCATTTTTGGTCTTAAAATGAGCGATTCCGTTTTAGATTTCACGGCCTTAGATTCTATAGTATTTTATGCCAAAGGAGACGGGAAACTTCGTGTATCCCTAGAAAATTGGTCTGGAACCCCTGGAGATCCAAACAATCTAAAGGCATGGACAGGAGATTACACGGTTTCTAATACTTGGCAGCGTCTGGTAATAAGGCCATCTGATTTCCTTACAGCCCAAGAAGACCTAAGCACGACGGGATGGGAAAGCGTCCGCACAAAAGTGAAACAATTCCATATTTTCGCCTTACTCGGTACAGAAATCTACCTGGACGACATCTGGTTCTACGGCGTAAAATTCTAGATTCAGAGTTATTTCACCGAAGCCCTGTTTATACGGGGTTCTATGGGTTTCAGCACTACAAAGAAACCCAATAATTAAATATCTTTGTACCCTATGCAAGATCTTCAAAAAGAAGCGACTGTCGCCCAAAATTATTTATCAAAAATTGCCAAACTGGTAGAGGCAAAATTTGATGAGCATCTTCCCCCTGAAGATGCTATTCCCCGTAATTTACACAAAGCCATGCGTTATTCTATGTTCGCTGGTGGAAAGCGTTTGCGTCCCGCGTTAGCGATGGCTTCTTTTGATCTTTTTGGAGGAACGGGAGATTCTATTTGGTTTGCAACAAGCGCACTCGAAATGTTGCACACATTTTCACTCATCCATGACGATCTTCCTTGCATTGATGATGATGACTTCCGTCGCGGTAAACCGACCGCCCATAAACAATTTGGCGAAGCGACTGCGGTCATGAGCGGTGATGCGCTCTGTGTTCTCGCTTTTGAGTTGATCGCTCGTACTGGCAATGCGGAAGCAATGCAAAACCTCGCCCACAATTTGGGAACCTTCGGCATGATCGGCGGTGAAATGACCGATATTGACAGCGAAGGCAAAAAAGTGGATCTTGCCACTGTGGATTATATTCATTATCACAAAACGGCGGCTCTCATTGAGGCTTCTCTGGTTGTGGGGGCGCAACTTGCACACGCAAAGCAAAAAGACATTGATGCCGTTCAAAAATTTGGAAAATCGATTGGGTTAGCGTTCCAAGTGGTGGATGATATTCTTGATATTGTGTCTACAACAGAAGAGCTAGGCAAAGATGCCGGTTCCGATCTAGACAAAGGGAAAGCGACCTACCCCTCTCTGATTGGTGTGGATGCTTCTCGCAAAAAAGCATTCGCTCTATACGAAGAGTCATTAACCGCTCTTGATTCTGTTTCGGGGGATACCTCCATCCTTCGTGCAATCGCCGCATTCATCATTACCCGGGTAAAATAATAGATGGAACTTAAGGACGTTAAATCGCCTAAAGACATCAAAGGCTGTTCCCTGTCAGAACTTTCCGATCTGGCGCAACAAGTGCGTTCTACGATTATCGGGCAAGTGGCGAAGCATGGCGGACATCTGGCATCCAGTTTGGGTGTTGTCGAATTGACCATTGCTTTGCATTATGTATTTAATACCCCAGAAGATATTCTTGTTTGGGATGTAGGTCACCAAGCTTATGTTCACAAGCTTTTAACGGGGCGATTTGACCGTTTCGAAACGCTTCGCCAACAAGGCGGACTTTCGGGCTTCTTAAAGCGTAACGAAAGCGAATATGATAATTTTGGTGCAGGTCACGCATCGACGTCCATTTCTGCAGCACTGGGTTTTGCGGTCGCTAGAGATCATTTTCAAAAGCATAATAATGTTGTCGCCATTATTGGTGACGGATCCATGACTGGTGGAATGGCTTTTGAAGCACTGAATAACGCCGGGATGTCTCGTCAAAATATGACCATCATTTTGAATGACAACAAAATGAGCATTGCCCCCAACGTGGGTGGTTTTTCCAAATATTTGAATCGAGTCATTTCAGACCCGATGTACAACAAACTTCGCGATGATATTGATCGCGCAATGACCCGTTTACCAGGGGTCATCGGATCCCATTTTCGCACTCTTTTTTCGGCGACCGAAAAAGCGGTAAAAGGCGTACTCAAGCCCGGTCGTTTTTTTGAAGACTTGGGAGTTCGCTATTTCGGACCGATTGATGGCCACGATATTGGTGAGCTCATCGCCATTTTGGAACGCGTCAAAGTGATTCCAGGTCCTTGCCTGATCCAGGTTGTGACTGAGAAGGGACGCGGAATGGATCTCGCCGAAAAAAATCCTTCTAAGTGGCATGCGTCTGTTCCGTTTAACCCTGAAAGCGGACTTCCCCTTTCCTGTGCTAAAAGCAATCCTTCCTTGACCTGTATTTTCGGAAACACTCTTTTGGATCTTGCAAAAAAGGATAACCGCATTATCGGTATCACGGGTGCCATGGCCAATGGTTGCGGTTTGGACATCGTCGCGAAAGAGCTCCCCAATCAGGTCATTGATGTTGGGATTGCCGAGGAACATGCAGTGACATTTGCTGCAGGACTTGCTTGCGGCGGTGCCATTCCAGTGGTTGCCATCTATTCTTCCTTCCTGCAACGCGCTTATGATCAAATGATTCATGACGTTGCCCTGCAAGATCTGCACGTGGTCTTTATCTTGGATCGTGCGGGTTTAGTGGGCGCGGATGGCCCGACCCATCATGGAGCCCTGGATCTTACTTATCTGCGCTCTATCCCGGGAATGAAAGTTCTTGCCCCTTCAGATGAAAATCAGTTGCGAGATATGGTCGTAGCTTCTATTGGAATGAATGGCCCGGTAGCCATTCGTTACCCCCGCGGCAATGCAATTACGGGAGTTCTTCAGGAAAAAATATTCCCTGTGGAAATTGGCAAATTTGCCGTGGTGGAAGAAGGAAAAGAAATTCTTCTATTAGGTGCAGGCTTTATGCTGCACGAGTTAAAGAAAACAGCGGTGATACTCCGCGAACATGGCATTATCCCGACGGTGGTCGATGCACGTTTTATCAAGCCCCTTGACGTGGAAGGTTATCACAAATTATTTGAATCTCATAAAGTCGTTGTGACACTCGAAGATAATTCGATTGTGGGTGGTTACGGCTCCGCCATTGCAGAACTTTTGACCGACAACGGTTTTGTAAATCATCGTCTTTTCCGTTTTGGCTTGCCTGACGGATTTGTAGAACAGGGCCAGGTGAAAGACCTGTACCAGATGCTCGGTATTGATGGAAAATCCATAGCAAACAAATTATTGGAAAATTTATGACAGAAGAAAACAACAAGGGTCCGAAACGCACGATTAAAAAAACTTTCAGCGGAAAGTTTGGGGTGAGCGACAATCCTGCAGATCATGGTTTTGGTCGCCGTCCAGAAGAACCTTCCGAGGGCAGAAGCAACTACCGTGGAGAACATAAGCCGTTCGGTGATAGAAAGCCTTTTGGTGAAAGAAAAACTTATAGTAGTGACCGAAAGCCATTTGGAAGCAGCCGTAGCGACGATCGTACTGAAAGATCCTTTGGGGATCGTAAACCGTTTGGCGATCGCAAGCCGTTTGGAGATCGACCTTCTTTCGGTGATAGAAAGCCTTTTGGAAATAGGGATGGTGGGGATCATCGTCCTGCATTTGGCGACCGTAAGCCCTTTGGCGACCGTCCCTCTTTCGGCGATAGAAAACCCTTTGGGAATAGAGATGATCGTGGGGATCGTCGTCCTTCTTTCGGCGACCGTAAACCATTTGGTGATCGCCCCTCTTTCGGCGACAGAAAACCCTTTGGGAATAGGGATGGTGGGGATCATCGTCCTGCATTTGGCGACCGTAAACCCTTTGGCGACCGCCCCTCGTTCGGCGATAGAAAACCCTTTGGGAATAGGGCTGGTGGGGATCATCGTCCTTCTTTCGGTGACCGTAAACCCTTTGGCGACCGCCCCTCGTTCGGCGATAGAAAACCCTTTGGGAACAGGGATGATCGTGGAGAGAGACCATCGTTTGGGGGGGATCGTCGTCCTGCATTTGGCGACCGTAAACCTTTTGGCGACCGTCCCTCTTTCGGCGATAGAGAACGCCGTGTTTGGAACCCTGACGAAGAACATCAGGCCCCGATTTTCCGTCAGAAGCCCGTAATTCAGAATCCTGAATTCGCCGAAGAAGAAGTTCGTGACGAAGCCGCGATTCTTGCTCTTGCAGATGCCGCAGAAAATGAAGTATCCGCAGAAACAGCAGACGCTCTCGCCAATCCACCTTGGTTTAAGCGTTTACTGGCGCTTACCACAGAGAAGGGACGTGAACGTGAAGAACGTTTCTTGGCAGAGGGTTCTCGAGTTGTACAAGAAATGCTCGACAATCATGTGGATCTCCTCATCGGGATTTATACCAATGATGAATCTCGTACAGACCCATTGCTCGATAAAGCGAACGCCGCAAATATTAAGGTGCATACTCTCACCAATGAACAGATGAAGAAGATTTCTTCCACTGTCACCGGTCAAGGTATTGTTGCCGTTTGCCGTACCGCAAGTACAAAGCCTGATTTTGATAAGGGTCATAGTGTGCTCACATTAGTGGATGCCGTACAAGATCCAGGTAACTTAGGGGCTATTTTCCGTACCAGCCTTGGTTTCAATTCTTCAGGCGTTATCTTAGGGAAGGGAACCGTAAATCCGTTTAATCCTAAGGTGGTGCGCGGTTCTTCGGGCACATTCCTACGCGTTCCTTTTGAACACGATGTGGATCTCGCAGAACGCATTAACTTTTTACGTCAAAAAGGTTATACAATCGTTGCTACCGATTTACACGGAAAGCAAAGTCTTAAGGAAATTATTCCTCGGAAACTCAAAAAAGTGGCATTCCTCATAGGCAACGAGGGCGCTGGCACAGATCAACACTTGATTGAAATGGCCGATGAAACCGTTCGCATTCCAATGAGTAGCAATTTGGAATCCTTAAATGTCGCAGTCGCACACGGCATTCTTTCTTATGAGATTGTCGCTCTTCAGAAGGATTTGGTCTAATGTCTTTTTCTCAAATTCTTGAAAATCGGATTTCCACTTGTGGGAACCCCATTTGTATGGGTATGGACCCCGTACTAGATTTAATGCCCGTGAAAGGCACACCGGAAGAAAAAATTCGGCGTTTCTATCTTGATATTCTTGAAGAATGCGTGCGACGTGACGTAAAACCTGCCGTAGTGAAGCCGAATAGCGCTTATTATGAATGCGTCAGCATTGCGGCAATGCAAACCCTCGCAGACCTTATTTTCGCCTATAAAAGTGAAGGGATCCCCGTTATTTTGGATGCAAAACGCGGAGATATTGGAAAATCTAGTGATGCTTATGCAAATGCAGCCTTTGATATTTATGATGCAGATGCGGTTACGGTGAGCCCCTGGATGGGTTCTGATTCTGTAGGTCCTTTCCTAAAACACCCGTCGCAAAAAGGCGTTTATGCCTTATTGCGTACGAGTAACAAAGGAGCGATGGATTTTCAGGATTTGCCGATTCGCGATGGGGATACCGCTTTCTATTCCGTGGCAAAAAAATTGTTGGAATGGGATAACGGAAACTTAGGAGCTGTTGTTGGAGCGACTCATCCAGAAGAATTGGAAAAAATTTCAGCGTTCTTTGTGAGTAAAGGACACGAAATTCCGTTTTTAATTCCAGGGGTTTCCATCCCGGGAGTTCCTGGAGGCCAAGGCGGTGATGCGGTTACGGTGCTCAAGGCAATCTCCAATGGAGGTGGCAAACGAAAGTTTCATGTGTTAAACAGTTCCAGCGGGCTCAACTTCGCGTGGCAAGCACAAGGGAAACCGAATGCCTATGCAACTGCCTGCGTTGATGCTCTGGAACGTCTTGCAGATTCTTTGCGCTAATCGTTAAAATATTTTCTTATTATTTTGAAGGCATCGCTTCTCGGCGAGGCCTTTTTTGTTTCCACTTTTATTTACATTTAGAATATGCGGTATTTGCTATTCCTTTTTTTTGCTGTTATCATGATTGCTTCAGCGTTTCATTTTTCGAAACCGCTCCCTGATGTGGGTACCGATGAAAAATTTTTACCCAAAGCAAATTATGTGCGCTACTTGTCTACAGGACATGAAATTACCGCCTCGGGCCTCTTTTGGGTAAGAGGCTTGATTGATCTTGGAGATAGTTATCTCAGCGGTCATGAATTCACCTATTTGGGACACGTTGGAGAACTTTCAACACAACTCGACAGTCTGTTTTATACCCCTTATTATTTTGTGGGCGGTGTAACCCCCATTGAAGCGATTGATACCTCTGATTTTTCTGTGATGCGCCGCGCCATAAGGGTTTATCCTGAAGATTGGCGCCTAGCCCTCTACTTTGCGATTCGCCTCGCCAACGGGCCTTATAGAGACAATGCCGGAGCGGCAGCAATTATGAAACGTTATGCAAATAGTCCTGACACAGCGATGCCGCCTCATATCAAAACTATTTACAGAACCTTTGAATTAGGGGCCATGCAAACCGAAATCGCGCTTTCCACAATTATTGATGATTGCATGAAACCGGAGTATCGTGGATTTTTCGGAAGTTTTTACGCGAAAACATTACGCGTTTTGGGATATGGAGTCCGCGAAGAAGGAAGTGAAAAGATTCGTAGCTTGATTGACGGCGTGATGAAAAGAAAAATTCCACCGCAAGAAGCTTACCATAAACTACTCGCGATGAAAAAGACCCCCAAATAAATCTTTTATTCTCAGGGATAGTACTGAATTTCAGTAAGAACCAGCTTCGCCGCGTTTCCTTCACTATCCGAAATTCTTTCTTCAATGACATTTCCCTTATCGTCCACTTTTACCGCAGACTTCATTTGCACATTACATTTTCCAGAGGCACAATCATAACGAATTATTTTTGTCATCTTCCCTGCTGGTGAAAAAAAGAACGCGTCAAAAAGGACATCAGAAAGCCAAACTTTTTCAACATTTCCCATCGCGTTATATTCAAATATCAATTTATTGCGTTTTGTCATACGACCCAGTTTATCATACCGATGAATGTATTGAATAGGGCCCTCTACTTCTGAAAAGCCTTTCGTGGGGACAATCTCAATACGTTGCCAATCTCCATAACTATTCAAATCAACTTTAATATCACCCGATTCAGCGATAGAACCGATTTCTTTTTCCAGATCCACATGAAGCCCCGCTGCATCATTACGAAGAGAGATACGGTACAAAGGCTGATTACTGGAATCTAATTGAGTCCAATAAGTTTGCTTTCCATTTTCACTATAACCTTGTTCTGTTGCAGATTCAAAAGAACGTTTTTTGTTCTGAATAGAATAGACCTTTCGACTCATTTTTTGAACACGTCCATTCAAACCAGACGTATTAAGATCTAAGTGAACAGGAAATTTTTCTGTGAGTATAAAACTCCCATCCACAATGCCTCCCGTTACAGGGAATGTGCCCTCATTTCGGGGCGTAGCACTAGAATCTAAAGGCGTCGAAGAAAGTTCCACAGGAACATCTCCGTAATATTTGACTTCACGCGTTGTTACCTGTTCTTTTCGATTGTGAAAGCATTTACGAGAAGTCCAATTACCATGAGAATCACATTTGTATTCACAAAAACGCAATGTTACCTTTTTTCCTCCAACAAATTGAACTTCACTTTCTTCATTCAAATTCCCTTTTTTATTGTAGGTATAAATGGTTGATTTTTTGATTGTTCCAATACTATCGTAAAGACGACGTTCCTTTAACCGATCATTTTCATCGTAAAGATTCTTAATGAAAGAGGGACAAGTATATTGATTTCCTTGTCCTTCACAGTGATTTTCATTCACGAGGAGACCTTGATTATTGTATTGATATTCCAGAGCCGTACATTTTTTAGTTTTATCGTTACAAGTTGTCAGTTTTTCTAACTGTCCATCAAAATCATATTTATAAAATGTCTTTAAAGAACCATTCGTTTTGAGACTTGGTCGATTCTTTGAATCATATTGAATGGTTGCAGAAGATTCATTTTTTTCTGAAAGAAGCGCCCCTACTTCGGAAAATACTTTTTGTGTATCGTTATAGACAATCGATTGAACAGGGCCAATTAGCCCTTCTCGATCTAAATCTGATTTTGCTGAAGCTACGGTTATGAACAGCAACAAACTCAGCCCCAAAATATTTATTTGTTTCATATTATTCCCCAAATAATGCAATTCAAAAACCTATTCTTTAATATCTCTTTTCAATTTTTCACTACGCCGCTTATTATTCGGCAGCCCTAATAATTCAAAAGCATTTGCGCTTCGTACAAAATAATCATTTGCAAGAGCTACCGACTTCGTACAGAGGCCCCGATAATAAAGAATCGTAGCAGACATGTACGAATGGTTGCCTTTAATGGAAAAATTAAAAGCCTCGGCATACAAAGAATCTGCTGTATTTTCGCCTAAAAGATGAGAAACACGCGCGCGGGCAAAATTCAATTTGCCAGGGGCATCATCTGAAAAATAATCATCCGCAAGATCTAATTTTGCTTTTGCTTGTTTTTTGTTGTTCATGCCAGCATAAGCAATGGCCACTTCACACTGCAAACTTCCTTGCAAAAGATCTGGGGCTTCATCAACTAAATATTTTCCACGTTTTTCCCAAAGATTCACTGCATCACCATATTTTTCTTGAGCGTTCAGCAATGACAGTCGCGTCAACAATAAAGCGGTCATGGCATTTGAATCCAGCGCGGATTCCCGTACCTGAGAAACCAATTGGCTTGCAAATTCATATTCCAAACTTTGGATGCGAATTTGTGCCATGGCGATGAGAATTCGTCCTTCCGCCTGTATATCAGATTCTTTGCGACTCGCCAGAAGTGCCCGCTCAAAAAGAGCGTAACTCTTCACAAATTTTCCATTTTGAAGATAACTTGTGGCACGAAAAGCAACCACTTCTGATTCCGAAGCAAATATCGCCATAACAAAGAAAGTTACAGCGATGAGTAATACTCGCCGCATCATCACCATGATTCCTCGGCCACGAAGGGGATCGAATCTTTTTGGGGCATGGAACGGCGAATGATCCACATATTAGAAATGCCCTTCATAAGGTCATCGGCATCTTCAAGCGTTGCTTCGCCGCTTTGAATGAATCCGCCTATGGTCTGAGTCATCACATTGACACTATCCACCACACCATCCATGTGATTTACAACGGTATCAATGGACGAAAACATCCGATCTAGTTTCCCTGGGACATTCTGAATTCCCGAAGTCAATGTCGCAAGATCCCTCGTAATCGTATCCGAACGCATCAGCAAAACAGGGAGGTGCTCATTGAGATCTTCCAAAAGAACCGTACCCGTATAAGAGAATCTATCCAGACGATCCAATTGAGTATTTAATTTCTCATAAATGGTTTTGGATCCGAGCAAGGCACCGACAGTAGTTCCCGTGTCCATGACAAGAGCCACTAACGTATCTGCAGCATCAATGAGAACCGTCACTCGTTCCAAAACTTGATTCACCGTTTCCAGTACGGTTTCAATATCTTGCGCACGACCTGCGGGGAGATAATCACCGTCATTCAAAACCGTACCGACACCTTTACGGATGTCCACATTCACCACGCGTTCCGAAATCACATTCTGGTCACGAATTGCATAAATAGTAGCGCTATCAGTGATCCAATTCTGGAATTCTTTTTTGATGGTAAATTCCATACGTACTGCACCTGAAGGATCCATTTTCACTTCAGATACATGACCTATTTCAACACCGCTGATTTGAACTTTGGTCCCTGAACGTAAGCCTTGCGCTTTTTCAAAATTGCTGTACAGGCGATATTCTTCTACACCGATGATCCCTGTACTAAAAAGCTTGGCATAGAGAACGGCTCCAAAAACCAATATCGCGATGGTCAAAAAAACTCCGACCAAAAGGCCAGATAACTCCATCCAATTTATTTGCCGAATCGGTTTCAAATCTCGCAGGCTCCAGTTCACTCACCCAAAAATATCCAGATATTAGATTCTTGGGCAAGTTTAGTAGAAAAATAACTTCTTATTTATGTTTCGCGTAAATCTCGGAATAGTTCTTGGGCGATTGGCTCATCGGAATGAAGCCAATAGTCAAAAGAATGGGGTTCCGTAAGCTTTTTGTCTCTCAAAAAGCAAATATTGCAATGCAATTCTTTAGCAATCAGTAAATCATGGGTCACAATGATGATCGATGTTTTGAAAAGGGCTCGCATATTGTCAATAAGCGGAATCAAATTGCGTCGGTTATAATTATCAAGACCCGCTGTCGGTTCATCCATCAAAAGCAATTTAGGGTCCATAGCCCAAGACCTAGCGATAGCGACCCGTTTTTGCATACCCGTACTCAACATATGAGGAAACTGATGTTCCTCCGTGCGCACCCGCATAAGGTCAAGAGCCATATTCACTTTTTCTTCTATCTCTTCGTTGGCGCCGACTTTATGATAACGAAGGGGCATAGCAACATTATCCCGAACGCGCAAATTGGAAATTAACGCTCCATTTTGAAAAACCATTCCCACCCCCCGTTGCGCAATTTCTAACGGGGTATGTTTTTCGTTGGATAAATGTTCGCCAAAATAATAGAACGTCCCTACCCTCGGTCGTTCAAGACCCGCAATAAGACGCAATAAAACACTTTTACCTTGACCCGAAGCTCCCGCGATACAAAGCGTTTCACCTCGATTCAGAGATAAATTAAGCCCAGAAATAATTTCTCTTTCTAGATCATCTTGCATAATATGCGAAAGTCCCAGCCGATTTAGAAAACCGCTCTCGGGAATTCTTTCCCAACTACCTGAACCTATGGATTTTTCCAGGTAACTAAAATGAAGATTTTCTATTTGCAGAGCTTCTTTCATTGCTAGATAATCTTTGAAACTTCGTTGAAGTATTGAAAAATATAAAAGACTGAAAGGAAAACGTCCGCAATAACAATATAGAGGAACGAATAAATCACAGAGCGAGAGGTTGCCTTGGGAACTTGTCGAACATCACGACGAATGGTGAGGCCCTGATAGCAAGCGTTAATAACAATGATAAGGGCAAACACCACTGGTTTCACAATGGTCATGACAAAATCGGTGGGAGTCAAAGCCATTAAAATGGACGAGGAAAGATAATTCCACGATATTTGAACATTGATGGCATCCCCCGCAATGGCGATCAATGCTTTTGTGGTCAGGAAACCGGCACAAATTCCAGAAATACTGAAAATGATATTCATGATAAGCAAGGCAAATATTCCACCAATCAAAGCGGGCATTACTAAATAGCGAATGGGATTAACGCCCATAGTCGCAAGAGCATCAACCTCAGAATTAATTTCCATGCTACCGATCATTGCGGTAAGTGCGGAACCACTGCGTCCTGCAATCAAAAACGCGGTAAGAATAGGCCCCAATTCACGAACCACAACAATGACCATCAAACTTCCGAAAGAATCAGAAAAACCCACCTTGGGCATTACAGTCAAAGCTTCAATAATGATAACCGTTCCAAAAAGGGTTGCCACGACAAATAGAACAGGGAAAATTTCTACCCCTGTAAAAAATATTTGCAGAATAACATTGCGGAAATCTGTACGGAAGTTACGGCTTTTAGAAAAAATAGAGAACAATACATCAAAGACTAACCGAGTCTGTTTCCCCGGTGTCGTGGAAAGAAAAACATTCCCTAGCCAGCAAAAGATGCGGCCGAAAAGAGTAAAAGACTTTGTAGGATCTTCATTTTGCATGGGTTCCAGCTACAGAAGATAGTATTTCTGCCCAAAGGGAGTCCAGACCTATTTTCTTCACAGAGCTCACAACAAGAGGGGGATTCACCAAACCGAACTTTTCCTGGATCAGCTTCTTATTTTTGCTGAGTTCCGCCTGGCCCACTTTATCTTTTTTACTGGCGACCACCAAAATCGGGCAACCCGTTTCACGCAGAGAATTGACGGTTTCGACATCAATATCGTGACCCCCATGTCGAATATCCACCAAATAGATAATACCCTTTAAATCTTCACTTTTTTCGACATAATTTCGAATAGATTCTGCCATGGCATCCCGCTTAGTGATACTCACCTTGGCATAGCCAACCCCTGGAAGATCCACAAAATAAAAGGCATCGTTAATTTTAAAGAAGTTCAATTCGCGTGTTTTTCCTGGAGAACTACTCACCTTGACAAGAGCCTTTTCGCCCATCAACGCATTGAGCAAAGAAGATTTGCCTACATTAGAACGCCCTAAAAATGCCACCTGCGGCAAACGTTCCTCCGGCAAATCTTTGAGATCCACAGAGCTTTTCACGAACTCCGCAGAAAAAACAGTCACCCCACCCACAACCCGTTCTTGTCTCATAAAGCTACCCTTGATTCAAAAGCGCGAAGCATAGTGATTTCATCGATGAATTCTAAATCGCTACCCATGGGGATTCCCCTCGCAAGACGGGTACGCGTGACATTTGTATCCTCTAATAGACAATCAATCAGCAGTGCCGTGCTATCCGCTTCTGGACTTGAACCCAAAGCGAGAATCACTTCACTGATCTTTTCCTTGCGCACACGATCCACCAATTGCGGAATATAAAGTGCTTCAGGGCCCACGCCGTCCAGAGGAGAAAGTACTCCTCCCAACACATGATAAAGTCCTTTGTAAATACCTGCATTTTCAAACGGCAAAATATCTGAAGATTTTTCCACAACACAAATAATTTTGGCCCCTGCCCGAGAAGTACAAATGGGACAGGGATCCACTTCTGTGTACACATGGCAAACACTACAAGGCTTTACTTTTTCCGCCGCAGCAAGCAAGCTTTCAGAAAGCGAGACAACACGTTCACGCGAGCGCGAAAGCATATGGTAAGCAAGGCGCCGTGCCGTCTTGTGCCCAATACCAGGGAGGCTCGCAAATTCAGAAATCAATTTTTCGAGGCTTTGAGGTTCAACCATGGGCAGCCCATACATACGCCGCGTTCAGACTTTGCGACAACATTTCCGGCGATAAGGAAAGCTGCTGAGTACAAAAGCGAATTTCATTTTGCTGATCCAGCTCAATGGCATCGGCAAGGCGAAGCAGTAAGCCAAGGCGACCCTTTTTATGCAACAAAGCATCGCAAATATCGGGATCGACCGCAAATTCGGGGAGAATGGTTTGCAGCGGAGCCTTAACGAGCGCATCCATGCGGCTCATAATTCCCAAAATAAAAGCCTTCGCGGGGAGATTCCCTTGAGGATCAATCGATTGCGCCAAATTTTCCAAAAATTTTGCCCGCTGCGATACATTTTGGAATAAAGGAGAAGACTGAGGGTTTTCCCCCATTTCCGGGCGTGCATAAAGCATGAGCATCAACCATTCCTGCAAATGATAAATGCCTATCCAACTAATGGCATCGCGAACATTATCAATCGCTGTGCGACGTTCCACCGCGGAAGCATTGATATACTTGAGCAAGTTGTGCTCAATTTCTGGTTGCTTCTCAAAAGCAGCTTCAATCACATCCAAGGTAGGTTCCCCACGCAACATCTGGAGTATATGAAGAATCGCTGCGGCGTTCGAATCCACCTTGTGACCCGTCACCAACTGAGGCTTTGCAAAAAAGAATCCTTGAAAAAGATCGTAGCCCTCTTTTAGACAGCTTTTGAAGTCCGCTTCCGTTTCCACTTTTTCTGCCAAAAGAGAGATCCCCAGTGCTTTGAAAAAAGGAACGGCAAGCGCCCGAGCTTCAGGAGTATTACCCACTAGATCGATTTTGGCAAATTTTACATAGGGGAAAAAGGGTTCTAAACGTTTGATATTTTCAGGGGTAAAAATCACATCATCCAATGCGAGTTGAAAACCTTGATGATGATAGTTTTTAACTGCTTTGACCACAACCGCATCTGGATTCACATCTTCCAGAATTTCCAGAATGAACCGTTTGGAATCCAAAGGACCGAAAATGTTATCCAAAAGCATTTCGCGGCTACAATTGATAAAAGCCTTATGATTCCCGACAAGTTTCGCAAGTCCCATATTGTTGAGGACATTCTCAAGCACCTGCGCCGTTGCCTGAACTCCATTTTGAATTACCGCGAAATCACTGGAAGGGGAATCACGAAACAAGAGTTCATAAGCAAATATTTTGCCATTCCGATCTAATATCGGCTGGCGAGCGAGATAGGTAGGAGATTCAGCAGGACACATGAGAGAACGTCCAAAAACGAAATTTAAATTCGGGCAGATTTAATTGCAAATAAGAGAATACTCCGGCAACCGGCATCCCAAAGGCGATCCATAATTTGGTTCGCATCTTCCTCCCGAACCATTGCTTTCACGGCATACCAATCTTTGCCATGGAGTTTTGAGACCGTGGGGGCATCCAACCCGGGAGTCAGTTCGCAGGCTTTACTCAGAAGCGCTTCCGAGACATCGTATTCAATCATCATGTAGGCTTGAGCAACCAGCTTGCCTTCAATGCGCCGGATGAGAGTATGCACCTCGTTCAAATACTGTTTGTCGGGGTGGCAGAACAAAGCGGCGTTGCTACGGAAAAGAGGCTCCCCCAGAATACGAAGACCTGCTTGTTTCAATGTGGTGCCCGTTTCTACGACATCCACCACTGCATCCGCGACACCTAAGCTTACGGAAATTTCAACGGCGCCTTCCAGCACCACGAGCTTCATGTCTTCTTTCTTGTAATAGTGACTCACGATGCTAGGGAAACTCGTGGCAATTCGACTATTGCGCAAATCTTCAAGGCAAGTCACCGGGCTATCGTTAGGAACCGCAGCGCAAAGTTTGGAGCCCCCATAAGGCAAATCGAGTACTTTCACTGCTGGGCTGCAAGCTTCCGCATTGAAATCTATACCCGTGATACCCGCATCAATAATACCTTTCCCCACATACATGGGAATATCGCTCGGACGAAGAAAGAAAAACTCAATTCCATTTTTCGTATCCACCGAGGTCAGTGTTTTATAAGGCTTCGAAGCACTATAGCCACAAGCTTTCAGCAAATCCTGGGTGGGCTCAAAAAGCATTCCTTTATTGGGGAGAGCGACTTTAATCATAACTTTTTATACACCTCTTCCAGAGTCAACCCTTTTTCAGCCATCATTACAGCCACATAATAAAGCACTTGAGAAAGTTCCAGTGCCTGATCGTCACGCGTTTCGTAACGAGCGGCCATCCAGGATTCCGCAGCTTCTTCCACTAGTTTTTTACCAATGGCGTGGGAACCCTTTTTGAATAACTCTGTAGTGCCCTTTCCTTCGGGCATTTCTTTTTTCCGTAGATTCGCGAGCGCAACCATTTCTTCAAATGTCATGAGAACCTCAAAAGGTGTTATTTCACAAGCTTAAAGATAGAAAGATTACCCGCCACAATAAATGTCCACTCGCCAAGTACTTCCGTTCAAAGGCGGTCTCTGGGACACTGGGAGCCCACGATTCTAACTGGGGCTTCATAGGAATTCCAAGCCTCGGCATGGCGAGTGATGCGGCCTGTTCAAATTCCCTAGCATAGATTTCCCAATTGGTCCGTAATTCCAAATTAGGACAAAGTCTGAGCAATGTGGGGAAAATAGGGTGCGCATGGAAACGACGCCCTAATTGAGCTTTTTTAGGCCAAGGATTTGGGTAGTAGAGTGCATGGTAAGCCACATTCCAATGTGCTTCCAAGACGAGCTTCCAGAAGTCCAAAAGCTCGGCCCGGAGTAGTTTCGCATTGGGAGGAAACTTGGATTGTTCACTTTTGGAAAGTCGCTGCAACGATTTATCTAATCCTATCACGGGGTTCTCTGGAAATTTGTGTGCAAGCACCCTTGTACTTTCGCCAGTTCCGCAACCAGAATCCAAAATAACCGGTTTTGAGAACAGCGCAATAAATTCATTCGCCTCGTCAAAAGCGATTCGCGTGTGAGCGGCCACCGGGCGCAAAAAAGTCAAATCCAAATACTTTAGAACGGCCTCTTCCAAATCCGGGTGTACCCCTTCCTGATTCGATTCCACGCGTTTTGAAGATAATCGATCTTGGCATTCATTCATATAAAAGTCTCACACAGAAGTGCTTTGCCAGAACGTTCTTTGCAAAGCAATTGCACATCGGCCATTGCCCACGCGCGTTTTATAATTTCTAACAAATGAATCTGAGGCAAAAATCCTTGTTTAAAATAACGCTCTTCATAACCGCGGCAAAGGACTTTTTGGTTGTCCAAAGCGCGACGCAAAACTATTGTCCAGATTTCCCTATAAGCATCTTTCATCTATACACTCCGCAAGCATATATAGAAAAGCACAAGCCTTCTTATTTTTGTAATTTTCTCATGGATTCTCACAAAGGAGTTCCCAGTGGAAAAAATTTCCAATACTCTCGTTCATGCCTTTCAATCTCGTTATGCGACCAAACGTTTTGACTCCTCTTTTTCAATTTCGCAAGAGAATCTACATCTATTAAAAGAATCTATTCGCCTTGCCCCTAGTGCTTTCGGCTTGCAATTATGGAAAGTATTTCTTATCCGCACTCCAGAATTTCGAAAAAAGATGACAGAAGCCGCGCACAACCAGCCCCAATTCATAGAGGCCAGCGAACTTTTTTTATTTTGCCGCCCTGAAAAAATCACAGAAGACCTAATCGATCAATTTGTGACCAGTGTATCTAAAATCCGCAACCAGCCAAAATCAACGCTCGTTGCCTATCGTCAAATGCTCTCAGGGTTTGTTCATAATATTGAATACTCTGAACAAGGGCCATGGATGGAGAAACAGATTTACATCGCCTTAGGTTCTCTCCTCCAGAGTGCCGCTTTATTAGAACTGGATTCTTGTCCTATGGAAGGATTTAACCACAATGCTGTGGACTCCCTTTTAGGACTTCCAGAAAAAGGGTACCGTTCTGTTGTCGCTTGTGCTATTGGAAGACGCTCCCCTGAAGACACTTATGCGAGTGCCGCAAAAGTGCGTTATTCCGAAGAAGTCGTTTTCGGAACTCTCTGAGAATTATTTCCAGAGTTCTTCTTTGGTAATACCGATGAGTTCGACATCATCGAGCCAAAGTTCTGCCGATTGAGTAAAGACCCAAGCAATGACCCGCACATTCGCAATTTGTTTCTCTTTGCCACGCATGGCGTTTATAGAAACTGAGTAACGGGTCCAAGTTGTATCCAGTGTTAGTAAAACCTGCGGAATAGCACCCGTGGTATCAGAAGCCTCTAGAGAATCGGTTTCGCTGCCAAGTAGTTCTAAGAATAAAGACCCAGTGCCACGAGCACGAAAAACAATGGAATCTACGCCACTAAAATCATAGCTTCCATAATTTTCTCCCACTTGTACACCACAATTCGCCCATGGGGAAGAAACCGAAGCAGGCACATCTATATAAAAATGAAAAGCCTTCGAATTATCATCAGCCTCTACTATGGGAAATATTGTATTCGCGGTGGAATCGTAGGTAACTATTACGTCAGGATGATTGGAAACAAACCACCAACCACCTCCTACATAGGGGCCAAAACGATGCTGAGAGTTTCCATCTTCAAAATTTTCTAAGAGTAGATTATTGTCTTCTGGCGCAAAAATATCGGTAGAAGCGGTAACCCCCGCCCCTGCGGGAACATTCAGATACGCATATTGTAAAGGTTTTGACTGTTGCGAAACAAATACAAGAGAGTAAGGCCCAGAAGGGAGTGAATCTAAAGCATAGGATCCATTAGACCCCACCGTCACAGAATGATTCAGCCCTTGAGCAACGACTTTTCCACCGGCAGAAGCGGAATCAAGAATCCCATGGACACGGCCAAAACGCGTCAATGTATCTGAGCCCTTATCTACAAGGCCCTCTTCACCAGAGAGAGAAACCATCAATTGGGAAGCACTATTAACCCCCATAATCTCAATGGTGTATTTCCCTTTGGGTAAGTCAGAAAAAGTAAAAACACCATTTTCATTCGTTGTCGTGTTCTCTGAAACTCCAGTTTCATCAACTCCAACAATAGCGTCACTGGACATCAATCGTACTTGAGCAAAAGCAACCGGAAGCAAGTCCACACCTACCACACGCGCAGTAATTGCATTCCCGGCTTCCGTCCCTGTGGAACCTCCGCCAGAAACTTTACTTCCACCATCACAAGCAATAAAAATCAAAAAAGTGAAGACAATCAAAACAATCCGCATTATGTTGTCTCCTCAGAGGGTACTTGAGTTGAAGTTTCCACCTTATCCGACAAAGGAAACATAGAAACAGTCAATGCGTAGACGCGATTGGCAGATTCAGAATGACGCGCGAACTGCAAAATGCCACGACGAAATTCTTCTATGCGGTGCTTTATCTCTACCAATTCAGCCTCATCCACCGTAAATACAACTGAAGAAATATCTCGCTCTTCTGACTTATGTCGATCCAAAGACGCTTGAGCGAGTTCCAAGGTGCGCCGATGAAAATCTCGTACAGCGACGCTTTTGACTTCACTTCCGGTGGTCACAATCTTTTGAGTAATGTTCCAACCGCCCCGCCCATCAGGTTCCACCAAATTCAACTGCTTCAAAACTTCCAATGCATTACGCGCTTCATCTTGCGAAATCGGCGGATTCAAAAGCCGTCCCAACTCAGAGACATCGGCAGTATCTTGACTAATTCCAATCAATGCACGAAGCGCCGTGCAAGCCCAATTAGCAAAATAAGAAAACTCTGGAATGTCCAACTTGCGGGAGTCCATTTCACGAAGTTCCATCAGCCGACAATACAAACTAGAAAGCGATTCCTTCGCTTTAGTTTTCGAAAAATGATACAAGACGCGGAAATATTCCGCTCTGCGCGTATCCAAATCACAAAGATGAACAAATGTATGAATCGCTTCTTCGTTAAGATGCCCTTCCTTCTGGAACACGCGAACAAGCCAAGCAGGATCTACTCCTGTTTTCTGACCTAAATAACGGTACGAGGTAAAACTATTGACTTTTTTAGAGTCAATAAACCAATCTTTGAGATACTCTCGATAATCCAGATATTCTAAAACATCTACCATAGGTCTTTAATTTAATCAATATGTAAGAGGATGCATTCCTTGTGAACGTTAGAACCAAGGGTTATGTTGCATTTCACTCAACAAAAAAGCAAAAATCGTATCATTGTCTATGCACCAATGCGTCCCAATCCAATCCACGAAACCCCTTATCTCCAAACTGAGAGTGTCCTTTTTACAGAACCCCACTCCAGTGGTACTGCAAACACTTTTAAACTTTCAAAAAGCGCATCAATCTTTGTACAGGCTTTTTAAATAAGTCAAGCAGTGGGCCAAAAATTAAAAGGCAAACGATCGAGCCTTCACGAATGGTGAGATCATCACTAAAAATGAATGAGAGCAAAAGCACCAACACAAAGAACAAAGCATCTCCCCTCTGACGAATAGAGCCCATCTTTTTTCCAAACTTATGCGCAAGTAGCGTGCAGAACCCTTCTAACGGAACTCGTACAAATCGAGATTCCATCACAATCATGACACCCAAAGCACTTATTGTAAAAGCAACGACAGCCAATAAAAGCCGCCAAGGGTAATAGCTCACCACAAGATCCGCAAATAACGTATAAACGAAAAAATCAAGAAGATGACCGCCAAAAAAGATAAAGAAAAACTGCATTAATTCTAGAGGACGAAAATTTTTCCGCTCTAATAAAATTTGTCCGAAAACAAAAGAAGAATTGAGAATGATTGCAACGGTTCCTACAGTAAAAAATTTACTGGGAATAACATTCGATATCGTTAAACAAAGAGCATCATAAGCACCTAAGCCCACATGAGCTTTGATTGCAAAACAAACCCCTAAATAAATAACAGAAAAGCCGATGAGCAAAGCCACCGTTTTTCGAATAATAGGCACTAATTTCATGTTACAAAAAAAATCAGGAAAAAAGTAAAAAAGGCCCGAATGAGCCTTTTATACCTTACTATCTAAGAAGTTTTCCAAGAGGCTCCGTTTCTGCGCTGGAGACAGAGCTTCATCCTTTTCATTCCAAAGAACATGACCATATATTTTCATATAAGAAACGTCTTCGATAATGTATAAGTGATCATCAATCATCACTTCATCAACACCCCTCGCGACAGAAACAACTTTAGGATCCCGATGAAAAGAGAACTGAAATTTTGCATTATTTTGTTGTATCGCAATACGCATATAAAGCCCGCCGAAGTCCCTAGTTTTAAGTTAATAGAACAAAAAAAGCATCCCTCTCGGTTTACTTACGCTCGAAGCTACTCTTTATAAAAGATAGCGCTGCCTCGCTGAGTCATCTTTCAAGGCTATTGCCGAGCATAGATAAATAAGCAAGAACAAGGAGCTGAACGAATCTTGTTAGATCGGGCATAATACCGAGGGATGCCTAGCAATAATATACTCAGAACCCCTACAAAAAGCAATAAAAGTCTAATTGTTTTAAAGAAAAACTAGTCTATCTTGGAAGAAATCCTATTGATGCCTTCGTCCAATAAATCAGCCAAAACATTGGCCATTTTCTGACTTTCATGATAATAAACTTGAGCTTTTGCCACACGACGACGCAGTTCAAATAATTCCGAAGAAATATCCATTGACATTAATATCATTTGCTTTCGAATATCGAGTCGAGAAGCCGAATCCGTGTGTTGTTCCACTTTCTTGGAAACGAACGCCACAATTTCATCCAATTCAGCCTCGTTCAAATCCGTCTGAATCTGAAACTTATCCTGGCCAATCACCACACGAGTGGTGCGTAAGGAAGAATCTGCTGCGTCCATAGCCTACCTCATTCCAATACCAAAAGGATCGGTGGCGGAAAGCCACCTTAGCCGAAAAAATCGTTCTGCTTAACCTCTTCGACCTCAGGCTTATTCTCAACAACAGAGCCTTCCACCATTTCTGGCGCTTTAGGTGCAATGGGAATTTCAGTTCCCAATTCAGCTTCAATGGTATTCAAAAGCTGTTGGAATCGTTCTTGAGCGAGTTGAATTTCTTCGCCTTGATTCTTAACAACATTATTCAAACTTTGTAATTCATTACTCCGGCTTTCTAAACGAGCGTAGAGTTCTTCTAGTTCGCGGTCCTTCGCCGCTAGTTGCGCCTGAGCCTTTTCCAGCATTTGGCGAGCTTCCACTTGCACTTGAGCCTTTTCCGCCTTCACACGACGAAGCGCATCCAGCACCTTTTCCACTTTCTGAGCGAGAATATCCATATTTTCGAGATTCATTGAGAAAACTCCTTCAATTTCTTTTGAAAAGATAAATAAAGGTGGGCTCAAAAAAAAGTGAGTGGATAATAAAATCCCCTATTCAAAAAGCCTTCTGAAGCGTTCTCCTATAAAATCCTTGAATTATCTACATTGGAGGTATGGATTCTATTGAGAAAAGGCTATTGGAACTTCCGGCCCGCCCAGGCGTTTATCTTATGAAAGACGCCAATGGAACCATTATTTATGTTGGCAAAGCGAAAGTGCTCAGCCGCCGGGTTCGTAGCTATTTTGATGGTAGAGAAAAACCAGGACACCGCGCAGCGACTTTGATGCTTCCTCATATTCGGAACATCGATTGGATTATTACAGAAACAGAAGAAGAAGCTTTCATTTTGGAAGCAAATCTCATTCACAAACATAAGCCAATCTACAATGTCCGGCAAAAAGACGACAAACATTTCCCTTACCTCGCAGTAACCATGCGAGAAGATTTTCCCCGAGTGATTGTAACTCGCTCTGTGCGTAGTGATGGCAATTTGTACTTCGGCCCTTTTGTAAGTTCTTGGGCCATTCATGTTTTGATTGATTTAACCGCTCGACTTTTTCATATCCGCGAGTGTACCCTAAAACTCCCCTTGAAAACGCCCTCCAGGCCCTGTCTTAATTACCACATGGGCCGTTGTACCGCTCCCTGCGCAGGTCTCTGTTCCAAAGAAGATTACGCACAAATGGTGCAAGAAGCCATTCGTCTTTTAGGTGGCAAACGAGATGATCTGATGCGTGGATGGCAACAGGAAATGGAAATGGCGAGTCAAAATTTAGACTTTGAGACCGCCGCTAAGAAGCGAGATTTAATCCTCGCATTGGAAGCGAGCAATACGCACCAGAAAGCAGATGCGAGCGATGCGTCACTCAAGCTGGATGTGATCGCTGTGCGACGCAACAAGACTTTTGCGACTGCAGTTATTTTGGAATACCGTGAAGGCGTGTTCTTTGGTCGCAGACATTATTGTTTGGAATGTAGAGAAGAACAAGACGAAACTGAAATTCTCTGCGAAATGCTTTCTGGTTGGTATTCGAAATCTATTATGATTCCGCCCGAAATCGCTTTGGAAAATGCGCTTCCCGAGGAAGACAAAACTTTACTAGAAGAAGAATTTTCCGAAAAATCGGGACACAAAGTAACATTTACAGTTCCTCAGCGAGGAGAAAAAGTAGGGTTTATGCGGCTCGCGCGGGCGAACGCAGAAATGCTTTTAGTAGAAATGCAAGCCGAAGCCCGTAAGTACGATGAAATTGAACAAGGTGTTTTTGATTTGCAAAAAGAATTGAACCTTTTGAAAACTCCCTTTCATATTGAGTGCGTGGATATTTCACACTTGGCGGGAACCCATACGGTAGCGAGTCTCGTTTCGTTCAAAAACGGAAGGCCCGATAAATCTCAATATCGGAAATTCATTATCAAAACCGTCGAAGGCATCGATGATTTTGCGAGCATGCAAGAAGTTCTTACTCGGCGAATTAGACGCCTGGAAAATGAAAAAAGTCCCCTTCCTGATCTTTTAGTTGTGGATGGTGGTAAGGGACAAGTGGATGCGACTTTCACTATTTTACAACAACTGGGTCATGCAAACATACCACTCATTGGCCTTGCGAAACGCCTAGAAGAGATAGTATTCCCAGATAACCGGCCCTCTATCGTTCTTCACCGCACAAGCCCCGCGCTGAAGCTATTGCAAAACGCTCGCGATGAAGCTCACCGATTTGCGATCACCTACCAGAGAAGCAAACGTAAAGAAGATTTCAAAGTGCAATGGCTCGCAGTCCCCGGTGTTGGGGATGTGACGCGCCAAAAAATTTTATCCAAGTTCCGCAGCCGTGAAGATTTTTTAAATGCACCCTCAGAAGATATTGAAGATCTTTTAGGTAAGGTGCGAGGGCACCAACTGCGAGAAAAAATTGCGGTGTACCAAGCAGATAAATAAAATATTTCAAATATTATAGTTATAGTTAAGTATTTGACTCATTCGTTGTTTTTTGCAAAAATACTTCTTGAAGGGCTTGTAAGGCTTGAACATTTTCGCTCACCTTTTTGAACTGACGGGCGAGATCTTCCATAAAACATTGGTAAGTCGATTTATTCAAAAATGGATCATCCTGATGTTTCTTTTGTTCTGTGTAAAGGGTTTTGAGAGCCATCAACGCTTTAGCATTCGTTTCAATAGCACTTAAAATCATTTGTTTTAAGTTGCTAATGGCATCTTTATTTTGTCTTATTTTTTCTGGATCATTTGTGCGGATCACCTCTGTGGGAAGTTTCGCAAATTCTTCAAATGACTTTTTCCCAGTCATCGTACCCGCAGTGGTATTGGTAGAGGCTCGCATTCCCGTGCGTTTTGCCTGGGAGTCAATAGCGATAAGGCAAATACTGCTACCCATATAATTACACTTCACACGAGTTTCTTCGTGGCGAAGCTCGTTAAAGGGGTGAAAATCTTCACGGGTTCCTATTTTTTCCACAGGAGCATAAAGGGTGATTGCTTCACCTGCGACCGTAATTGTATAACGAATGCAGTCCATATTGTTGAAGGAAATGGTTCTGAACACATCATTGGAAGCATTGATTGCTTTCTCTGCATTTTGTTGTAGCTGCAGTAATTGAGCTTCCAAATCACTGATATTTGGAGCGTGATTTGCAAGGTAAGTGTTAAGACCTTTGTGGAATCCATTGAGGAGCGATTCATTGTTAATTCGTTTGCCCCAAATATTTGCGCCTAAGAAAAGCGTATCGGTGATGCCAGTTTCCTTACGCCCAGAGAAAAATGCGGCGGCTTTAATAATACGTGCGATTCCTCTCCACCGTTTTGCAGAGATGTAAATATTATTTTTTTCGCTTTCAGTGGCAATAGCCGAAATAATGTCAAAGGTGTCCTCTGAAATTTGCACCTCTTGGATGTCTTTTAGCCACGCGTTCCATTCATCTGTGGAAACCATCAGCTCCTGTGGAACCGTGATTTGGCTGAGATCGCCTTGCTCTTTGAGAAGATACAGCAAGGCTTCCGCAGAAATAGTATCTGGAATGGAAAGTACTAAATGAATGCAGTCGGCAATGCCCGCTTCGTTTAAGGCGACATCGGGGCGCTGATGCCCAGAAAGAATAAGCGCACGTGTCAGGCGTTCTTCCATAATAATTTGCACTGAATTTGCCATAGATGGATTGGAGCCATCGAAGCTATTGTAGATGGTGATGCTGTAGGGTTCACTTTTTTCAGTAACTTGATGATTGCGTCTTCCGAATTGCTGCACTTTCGGTGCACGGAACGCTTTAATGAGACGATCAATAATGATTTTTTTTCCAGATCCGGAACGACCGTAAAGATAGATCGGCTGTTCGGCAATAATGGATAAGAATCCAAGCCGCACCAAATCTTCCCGATCCATAAGACCTTGAGTAAGAATATTCATCAATTTGCTGATACGTTCTGTTACTGTCATGAATGCTCCTATTGGGACCAAGCTCCGCGACAAAATATAACCACTTGTAAGCAGACAGCGTAACTTCCTTCCTAAAGATCGGAGTGAATTTTCTAATATAGAGAGCAAATCTTTGCGTTTTGTGGGATGAAAAATGGTGAATGCTTACAATGGAATTTTACTTGTGCAGTTGGGGGCTCCTGAAGCCGCTACACCAGACGCTGTAAAAGAATATCTCTTGTCGTTTTTAGGAGATTCACATACATTGGGGAACCCGCCCTTTTTTTGGCAGCCTCTGTTACGTCATGTCATTGCGCCCCTGCGTTGCCGTGCAAGTGCCGCGAAGTATCAAGAAATGCTTACGCAATGCCGCGTTGAAGAAATGCCATTATTGACGCATACCCGCGCTTTTGCAGAAGGTGTCGCTGAGCATCTCAAAAACCAGTTCCCTGTGGCCTATGCCTTTCAACATGGGTGTAAACCTTCGATTGCGGAAGCTTTGAATACGTTGGCATCACAAGGGGCAAGACACATCCGTGTAATTCCATTGTATCCGCAGCGTTCTGATGTGACTACCGGTGCCGTGCGGGATCAGGTTCAGACTATGGTGGGGGCGAGCGCTCAATTCCATGTCGAATATTTAGAGGGCTTTTGGGATCGTCCGGCTTGGGTACAAAGCGTTGTGCGTTCGATTCAGAAATGCTGGGATAATCACACCCACCTGCTCCTTTCCTGGCATGGAATACAAGAAAAGAGAATACTTGCCGGGGATTCCTATCAAAAGGATTGCGAAATGAGTTCTGATAGGATTGGAAAGGCTCTTGGCATTTCTCCCATTGTCACTTACCAGAGCAAATTTGGTTTTGCAAAATGGTTAGGGCCTTCAACATTTGAGGTGCTAAAGAATTTGGGAAAAAAACAAGCGCGCGTGTTAGTCGCTTGTCCGGCGTTTACTGTCGATAATTTGGAAACGTTGTATGAGATCGACGTGGAAGCTAAATCGATTTTTTTAAAAGCGGGTGGAGTTCGGTTTGATCGTGTCCCCTGCCTCAATGGAGATCCTGATTGGGTGCGTGATTTTGCGTCAACCATTGCTGTTGAGGATTTGAATGCCATTTCATAATTTCTGGTTTGCTCTTTTATTACTTTCTTTAGAAACCTATGCGGGCGTGTTGGATTCCGCTCAAAAAAAATCTGATTTTCAGCGTTTTGCAGCGCTTCCTATAGTGGCCTATTCGGAAGAAACCAAATGGCAATATGGTGCCATGATTCTTTTGTTTACACGTCCGGATTCTCTTCAAACAGAAAGTTCCGCTCTAGATTTTGCAGCCTATGGCACACAAAATAATCAGTTCCAAATGCAGATTTCTCCAGATCTTTATTTGTTCCAGAACCGGATTCATATGGACATGGATTTTGTATACTGGAATTGGGTGGCGCACTTTTATGGAATTGGAAATTCTCCTGATCGAAATCGTTACACCACCTATGACATGACCCGCTATAGCATTCAGGTTCCTATTGAGACGAACTGGGGACTTCCTCCTCTTTTATCTTTTCTCCGTTATGGCTTGTGGGCTCATTGGGAAAGAAATAGGGTGACTTTTCGCGAGGGCAATATAAATCCCCCGGAGTTACAAGGAAAAGATCGTTTCGGATTGGGCTACCGACTTTCGTTGGATACGCGTAATCACCCAAATTGGCCGACGCATGGTTTCTATTTGCTTTGGAAGCAGATGCTTTACAATGATGTTGTAGGGGACTATGATTTTCTTTCTCAGACACTGGATTGTAGAGCTTACACCTACTTATTCTGGAGAACCTCCATCGCTTTGGGAGCTATATGGGATATGCGCCAAGGGGACGTTCCTTTCGACGCACTGGCAACCTTGGATGGAGTTAAAAGATTTCGTGGGGTAGAACGGGGGCTGTTTTATGACAAGCAAATGTTCTCTTTACAGACGGAACTACGCCGCCCTCTGTTTTGGCGCTTCGGGGGTACGATCTTTTACGAAGCGGGAAAAGTAGGTCCTTACTTTGGCAAATTAATGCGTAATGAATGGCACCATGCGGTGGGTTTTGGAGGACGTTTGGCATTGAATCGAAGTGAAACACTCAATGCGCGGGGCGACCTTTCCCTCATTGATGGACAATATATCGGTATGACCATTTACATCCGGGAAGCGTTCTAGAAAAAAAAATAAAACCCCACCGTTAGGCGGGGGTAAATTTCTAAGTCGTGGAGAAATATTAATCCTTGAGAGAGCTCCAATCGAGAACGCCCTTGTGGTAGAGGTACAAATACCCCGATTCTAAAATGGCCAAAAAGCCAAGAAGAACGATCAGGAGATCCCAGCCGCCCTTAAGGAATTGAATCGTCCAAGGATAAAGAAAAGCCACTTCAAGGTCAAAAACCAAGAAAAGCATGGCGACCATATAGTACTTTACTGGGTAACGTTCGTTCGCTGTACCGGAGGTGTGAGCAAGTCCACATTCGTATGCAGTACCCTTAATCGCAGTCCTTTTGATTTTCCCAGGGTGTAAGACCCAGTTAGCAAAAAGAAGGGCCAGAGGAACCACAGCGGCTATAATAACCAACACAGTTACGGCAAACGTAGTATCGAATATTTCAATGTTACTCATGTAAACAAAAGTAGCAAAATTTTAACCTTGGGTCCGGAATCTTAGAGTGTATATTAATGATTATGAAAACGAGATTTAACTTTTTGACCATTTTGGCGGCCGCCTTTTTCCTCGTGGGGTGTATTGATGACGGGGAATCTCAGGGTACAGTAGATCCAGAGTCATCGACTTCGTCCTCTTCCAGTCTGATTGTTTTAGAATCATCATCTTCTTCCGCAAAAATTCTCTCGAGTAGTTCAAAAAATCCTGAATCCAGTGCCTCCAGTAAATCCAGTTCTTCCGAGGTCGTGGAAAGTTCTTCCTCTACTTATGAAGATCCTTACTTTAGTAGCGGTATTTTCTGCTGGACTGAGGAATGCTATGGCGAATCTTCGTCCTCTTCTGGAACTCCGGTGAAAGTTTCCTCCTCTTCTATCGCATCTTCTTCTTCGATTCCTACCTCTTCTGCAACGGTTTCCTCTAGTTCTACAGGGACAGGGACTATTGTGACGGGGACAAAGTTGGTGGATCTGCGCAA
>Ga0209373_10001244_pt1 | contig 31438 bp, 26 predicted proteins | sample Higcelweek5metaG_FD_187173 | JGI IMG/M metagenome (GOLD analysis project Ga0209373, IMG submission 187173) | Freshwater pond sediment microbial communities from the University of Edinburgh, under environmental carbon perturbations - High... | ecosystem: Environmental > Aquatic > Freshwater >... | reverse complement strand
GAGTTATTACAATTATATACTTGTTTCCCTGTTTTGTTATGGCCGTTTTTCGATACTTTTTCACTTCCGCAAAATGGACACTTTACTGTTGTTATTTTGGTTACCATAATAATTACCCGCTTTCTTTCTTTATAATTATTATATCGGCTGTAAATTAAAATACTTTAGGACATTACCGAATAGTGACATTTATCATTTTTATTTACTAAATAATCTATAGTATAGTTTATATGTGAAAAAAGCTTAATATATCTATTTTAGTAACATTGGTTACTTTAAAATAAAATTATTTAAAAAATAAAATGAATTAACGAAATAGTTGAAAGGTGGAAATAATTTATGAAGTATGAGATTTTTGGGGAAAAGTCAATTCCAAATTTACCTTGGCAGGACAGACCCTCAAATTGTGATGATGTAATTTGGAGATATGACGCAAATCCTATTATTCCCAGAGATGTCTTAAAAAATTCAAATAGTGTTTTTAATAGTGCTGCAGTGTCTTTTGGAGACGGATATGCTGGAGTGTTTAGGGTAGATGACAAGGCTAGAAACATGCAATTACATGTTGGTTTTTCAAAAAATGGTATAAAATGGAGTATAGAGCCTAAACGAATAGAGTTTGAAACAGAAATAGATGAAATGAAGCAGTTTTGCTATGGTTATGACCCAAGGGTTGTATTTATAGAAGACAGGTATTATGTAACATGGTGCAATGGATACAAGTATAGACCGACAATAGGTGTTGCATATACTTATGACTTTAAAACATTTCATCAAATAGAAAATGCCTTTCTTCCATTTAACAGAAATGGCGTTTTGTTCCCAAGAAAAATAGATGGTAATTTTGCTATGTTTTCTCGTCCATCTGATAATGGGCATACTCCTTTTGGAGATATATATTATAGTGAGAGTCCGGATATGAAATATTGGGGTAAGCATAGACATGTTATGGGACCATCTTATCCATGGGAAAGTACAAAAATAGGTGCTGGTCCTATTCCTATTGAAACTTCGGAAGGATGGTTGATTTTTTATCATGGAGTTCTAACTTCTTGTAACGGTTTTGTTTATAGTTTTTCCGCAGCATTACTTGATAAAAATGAACCATGGAAAGTCCTTAAAAGAGGAAAGGAATATCTTATAAGTCCTCAAACAAATTATGAGTGTGTTGGAGATGTACCAAACGTTACATTTCCATGTGCAAATTTAGTGGATGCTGAAACAGGGAGAATAGCAATATATTATGGATGTGCAGATACATGTACAAGTCTTTGCTTTACAACAGTAGATGATGTTATAGATTACTTAAAAAATAATTCACAAATATAAAAATAAAAGCAGTACTGCATTTATAGTACTGCTTTTATTTTTATTCAGCCGTTAAGTTGCCTACATTGATCGATCCCCCTGGATCTTCGATACAACATCTCTGTCCTATATATATGGCTGAATAATAACCTTTTTCTTGAATAAAAAAAGATAATATCGTCGGTTGACGATATTAAAATAGTTTATATAATTTTATTCAGTTACGTTTAAATATGATTTTACAAGGGTTTGAAGTAATTCATCACGGTCTATATGTCTAATCAAGCTTCTAGCGTTGTCGTGAGTAGTAATATATGTGGGGTCTTCTGAAAGAATATATCCAACTATTTGATTAATAGGGTTATAACCTTTTTGAGTTAATGCGTTATAAATTTTAGTTAAGTTTTCCCTTAACTCTTTTTCAGGGTCTTCGTTTACATTAAATGTCATAGTTTTGTCTGTCATAAAATCATCTCCTTATAAATTTATTATAACTTATTTAATATAAATTAACAAGATGTAAAATTAAAAATTTATGTTATGCATATAAGAATTTGATTTTTTTGTTGAAAACAGCAAATAAAATGTTATTATTCAGCCGCTAAAGGTAAAGTTTACAATTTTGTAGGGGTTTCGACTCTGTGGAGTCGACCGGGCTTTTCGGTCACCCTGGACCTGGCTGAATAGCAACAATAAAACGAATTGATATCGCATAAAAATCAAGAAATTATAATTAACTTTTAAAGAAATATATTTATGTTTTTACTTAAATTTGTCATTTATTTATTACAAATTATATACAAAGCTCTGAAATTATGAATATTCCATTGACTTTGTTAAAAAATATTGTTAATATATATAGGTAACAATATTAATTGTTAATAAATGCGTAGATTTATCAAAGTTTAAAAAGATATCTATTTATATTCACATGGATATCAAAAAAGAAATGTTAGTAAGAAAGAAAAGGTGAATGGATTATGTCAGATTTTAAAAATGAAAATGGTTTTGATGTAGCTCAAGGAGTTGTGAAAAATAAGAAAAAACCTGTTGCGGCTATTGTGGCTGGTATAGTTGCTGTTTTAGCTATTGGTAGCGGGCTTACATATGCATTGGTTCCTTCTGTAAGAAACAACGTAAAAATGGCTATAATGGGTCCAGAAAAATATTTTGCTGAAACATATAAGTCAAATATAAAAAATTCTAAATCCGAGTTAATAGAAAACTATCAACTTATGTATGATTCGTTAGATAAAATGCAAACTGGAACAGCGGTTAAGTGCAATGTTAATTTTGAACTTCAAGACGGAATGAAGCAAATGCTATCCATGGCAAACATGGGTGAAATGTTTAATGAAGTTAATTTTGATATGTATGTAAATATGAAAGAAAATAAGTTGGAAGAAACATTTAAAATAGCTGCTGACGGAAAAGATGTTGTATCTGCAAGTATGTTTGGAGATATGAAGGATATGATTTTTTATGCCCAAGTTCCGGATTTAACAGCAAACGTTTTAAAAATACCATATAAAGAAATGCTTTCAGAAGAAATGGGAGATATGGTAGAAGTACCTGAAGAACTTCAACAAGTATTTGATATGGACTACTCAAATATGAAAGAGTATTTCCTAGAAACCAACCAAGTTGATGAAATTATTACAAGATATACAGACATCATTATTGATGGAATAACCGATGTTGAAATAGAAAAAGGTGTAACAGGAAAAGTTGGGAAAATAGATTACAAATACAATAAAATGGTTGCAAATATTTCTTCAAAAGATGCAGCGAAAATTGCTGATAACTTAATAAAAGAATTAGAAAATGATAAAGTAATAAAAAAATATGTTGTAGATACATATGGAATTTCAGAAAGTGACTACGCAACATTTATTGAGGAAGCAAAAGAAGAAATACCAGATCTAGAGGAAATTACAGACGAAAAGATTATTTTAACTACATATGTAGATGAAAAAGGAACAATTCAAGGCATGGAAATGGGTGAAACTGCTGAAGAAGAAATGTTCTCAATGATATCTGCTGAAAGCAAAAACCAAGTTGCTATGCAAATGAATATGGAAAATTCAGCTATTGTAAATATTGATGCTGATAAAGATGGAAATAAGTACACAGGAAAAATTAGTTGTGAAGCAGACGGTGAAACTTATAGCGTTGATTTTGAAGATTTAGAATTGGTAGATAAAAAGTATATAAATGGTGTTATAAATTTGGATATGAAGCAATTTGGTGTAGAAGATATGGGCAACATTGCACTTAATTTCACAACAGATGGTAAATCACAAACTGTGGAAAATAAAATGGACAATATGTACAAACTAACTTTAAAATATGAAGAAGTGTCTCCAACAGATGTAAAAATACCAGATGAAAATGTTTATGGTATAGAGGAAATGGATAAATTCTTAGGTGATGCAGATATAAATGCTTTCCTTAAAAACATCTTTGTAAAATTAGGCATGGATGAGGCAACGGCAGAAATGTTAGCTGAAAATTATGCAGGTGGTGGCTTAGATTATGGTTATGAAGAGTATGAAGATGGTGAAGAAGTTGATTTAGAGGAAGACTATGATTTAGGTGATTTAGATGATTACGGTTATGACTATGACCTTAAAAATGCAATTGTAAAATTCAATGAAAATGCAATTACGCTTCCAGGTTCAAATGCAGAAATTATTTCAATGTTGGGCGATACAGGAGTAGAAGCCGTAGAACCTGCAGCTTATGAATATTTGTATTCCGAAGATGGAAGTATAGGTGTGACAGTTAAAAATGATACAAAAGAAAGCATTACCGTTGATAAAGCAACTATAACATCTATTTATGTTTATGGTGAAACATCCGCTTTAAATTTAAGTATAAATGATATAAAAATAGGATCTACAGTAGAAGAAATTGAAAAAGCTTTTGGGATAGAAGTTCCAGAAGATGAATATGATGTTTCGTTTTATAAAGACTCAAACTTTCTTTCGTTCAGTTTAAGTGACGGAAAAGTTTCATCTTTAACAATAAGTATTGAATAGTAACTATTCAACCACTAAAGGTAAAATTTACGATTTTGTAGGAGTTTCGAATCTTAGGAGTCGCCTGGACTTTCCAGTCAACCCTGGACCTTCGGTAAAACATCTCTGCCTTGTACAATGGCTGAATAGTAAGGTTGAATAAAAAAATAAAAGCTGAATCTGTATTAAACAGGTTCAGCTTGTTTTTTGGTGTTTTCTTGCTCAATAATTATATAGTTATCTGCGGCAGTGTCTTTAGTAGCATACTCAGAGACAGACAGAACCTTGACTTTTAGAGTCCTTTGGCCAAGTGTGATTGTAATTATATCGTTTAACTTAACTTCATATGATGCACGTGCAATTTTGTCGTTTACAAGTATTTTTCCTGCATCGCAAGCTTCGTTAGCTATTGTTCTTCTTTTTATGAGTCTTGTTACTTTAAGATATTTATCTAGTCTCAAAATTTTACCTCCAAATTAATATAAAAGTTACTATTCAGACATATGTATAGGTTGGGAGATGTTTTACCAAAGGTCTAGGGCGACAGGAAAGCCCAGTCGACTCCGCAGAGTCGAAACCGAAACCCTTGCAAAACCTTAAACTTTACCTTTACCTTTAGAGGCTGAATAGTAAAATATAAAATTAAAATCAAAGTAAAAAATTACTTTGATTTTAATTTTAATAGTTAAATTAAGAATTTACAGCTTCTTTTAATGCTTTACCAGCTTTGAAAGCAGGAGCTTTCTTTGCAGGTGTAATCATTTTTTCTTTAGTTCTTGGGTTTATAGATTCTTTTTCAGCTCTGTCACGAACTTCAAATGTTCCAAAACCTATTAATTGAATTTTTTCACCTTTTGATAAAGAGTCAGTAATAGAATCCAAAACAGATTTTAATGCTTTTTCAGCATCTTTCTTTGAATACTCGCCTTTTTCAGCAATTTGATTAATTAAATCCGCTTTTGTCATTTTTCAATACCTCCATTGTTTTACTCGTTTCGAGTTTTAAGTATAAATTTGGCTTGATGCCAGTAATCATCAAGTTCATTTATGTCAAGGGATTTCATATCAATCCCCTTTGACCTTATTAATTTTTCTGTTTCTGAAAAACGATCGATAAATTTTTCGGTTGAATTTGTCAACGCTTGTTCAGAATCTATTTTTAAATGTCTTGCTAAATTTGCACATGAAAAAAGCAAATCACCCAGTTCTTCTTCGATATGTTCAATAGATTTGCCGTCAATAGCTTCTTCTAGCTCCTTTAACTCGGATTTTAAAGAACTAAGTACATCAGATGTTTTTTCAAAATCCATACCTGATTTTGCAGCACGTTTCCCTACTTTTTCAGCTCTCATAAGTGCGGGTAAAGATTTTGCTACACTATCAAGAGTTTCAAAATAAGTATTTTGCCCTTTTGTTTCTTGCTTTATATTCTCCCAATTTGTTAATACTTCAGATGTTGCAGAAACAACAGTATCTGAAAAAACATGTGGATGACGAATTATAAGCTTATGACATATATCATTACAAACATCATTAAAATTAAATCCACTTAATTCTGTTTCGATTTGACAATGAAACACAACTTGTAATAAAACATCACCAAGTTCTTCTTTTAATAATTCAGTATTATTTAAATCAATAGCTTCAATTACTTCATAAACTTCTTCTATAAAATCACGTTTTATAGAAGAGTGAGTTTGTTCTTTATCCCAAGGACAACCAAAATCACTTCTAAGTATATTTACTATTTTTATTAAATCATTAATATCATAATTTGATTTAAAATTAAAATTAATCATTTAAAAACCTCATGTTAATGTATTTTGAGAATAAAAGTTAAACTTATATTATATTATAGTATATCGTAAAATATTGCAATAGGTTTTAAAAAAGTTTGTAATAAATATGAAATATGAAACTTTAAAATTGCAATAATCTAGCAATAAGTACTAAAGATTATTTTGCATCTACAAAGCCTACTTTACGATATACCTTAGATATAATGCGGTTAGTTATTTTATACGAGTCTTCAGCACCTTTTGTGTAGCAATCTTTTAGATAAGATTTATCAGCAAATATTTTTTCATAATTTTCACGAACTGGTCTTAAATGTTCTGCCACAGCTTCGCCAACAGTTAATTTAAAATCACCATAACCTCTTCCAGAAAACTCGCTAGTTATTTCGTCATAATTTTTGTTTGTTATAGTTGAATATATAGACATAAGATTGTTTATGCCATCTTTGCCCTCTCTATAACATACTTCAGCATCACTGTCAGTTACAGCACGTTTAAATTTACGAATAATAGTGTCTTTATCATCTAAAATAAAGATACATGAATTAGGGTTTTCGTCTGATTTAGACATTTTTTTAGTTGGTTCTTGCAAGGACATAACCTTTGCGCCAACCTTAGGAATATATGGTTCTGGAAGGGTGAAAAAATCACCATATTTTTGATTAAATCTTGCTGCGATATTACGAGCTAATTCTAAATGTTGTTTTTGATCGGCACCAATAGGTACTAAATCTGCGTTGTAAGCTAGTATATCAGCGGCCATTAATACTGGGTATGTAAACAAACCAGCATTTATATCATCGCTGTGTTTTGCACTTTTATCTTTGAATTGAGTCATACGAGAAAGCTCACCAAATTGAGCGGAACAAGATAAAATCCAACTTAATTCAGCGTGATTTTTGTTATGACTTTGAATAAATGCGATAGATTTACTTGTGTCAATTCCACAAGCTAATAATAAAGCATATGCTTTCAAAGTGTTTTGCCTAAGTGTAGCAGGTTCTTGACGTACTGTTATGGAATGCATATCTACAATGGAGTATACGCAATTATATTCATCCTGCAATGCATCCCAGTTTCTAACCGCACCTATATAGTTGCCCAAGGTAAAAATACCCGTTGGCTGTATGCCACTAAAAATAATTTTCTTATCTTTTTCCAAAAAAAATGACCTCCTATTTTTGAGAAGCGGCTTTGTCTTTTATTTGTGCGTTTCTCATTTCACTCATAACTTTTTGATATAGGAAAAATATAAACTGTTGCATTTTATCTGAACTACTATTTATAGTTAGAGGGTCTATTGTTGTTTTGTAAACACCTTTTCTAGTCATTAAATGCACATAATGAATACTACTTACAGGTGGTAAATCAAAAACAGATGTTCTTTGACATAATTTCAAGGATTGACCAACGCTAACATTTAGAGAACGTGCTGCTTGAGCTACTAAAGAATGTTTTGCTGCAAGTCCAACTACAGATTCACCATTGTTAAAATAAAGATTTGCAGTTCCGTTTAAAAGACACACCATAGTACATAGCATATTTGGACCCATAGTCATGTCAACAACAACACTATACACTTGATCGTCAGCAGTTAATTTTGCACCTATTACAGCTGGGGGCATAGTTAAAGCTTTTCTTCTTGCCATTAAGTATTGTTCAGTTACTAAGTAACGCTCATTTGATAATTTTTTCATGTTATAAGCTCCTATCTTCGTCATAAAAATAATTTAGCCTATTCTTTTTTTGACGATAAAAAGAATAGGCGTTGTATCAATCAAACATTTCTTTTGATAATTTGCCTAAAAGCTGACATCCTTTTACGATTTGGTCATCTGTTGGAGTTGAAAAATTCATTCTAAAAGATGATGTTTTGTCATTTTCAGATATCATAAAAGCAGTGCCTGGAACAACTGCTATTTTAAAATCTTCTACAGCTCTTTTACAAAAATTCATCATGTCATACCCTTCAGGTAAGGTTGCCCATATAAATAATCCACCCTCAGGTTTTGTATAGGATATTTTTGATGAGAAGTTTTGAGATATTTGTTCAAGCATTAAATTGCATTTTTTACGATATACATTTCTTAAGTTTTCAAAATGTGAGTTTAAATCTGAAGTAGTCATAAACTTTTCACAAATAGCTTGGGCCCATATGTTTGTGTGTACGTCAGATACTTGTTTACATACTACAATTTTTTGAATTAATTCTTTAGGGGCGGAAACATATCCAACTCTTAAACCAGGTGCTAATATTTTAGAAAAACTTCCAACATATATTACTCTTCCTTCGGTATCTAAAGATTTAATACTTGGTATTGATTCGCCTTTGATTCTAAGTTCACCATAAGGGTTATCTTCTAATATAATAAAATCATATTTTTTAGCCAACTCATATATGGCTTTTCTTTTCTCAAAAGACATTGTTATTCCAGTAGGATTTTGAAAGTTAGGTATAACATAGAGCAACTTTGTATTAGTATTTTTCTGTAATGCTTCTTCAAGTAAATTTATATCTATACCATCATCTTCTAATGGTATGCCCACTAAATTTACGTTATATGATTTAAATGCATTTAGAGAGCCTATAAAACTTGGTGATTCACAAATTAAAGTGTCATTTTCATCACAAAGAACTTTACAGGAAAGTTCATTTGCCTGTTGTGCACCAGAAGTAATAATAAGTTCGTCAACGTTTTCATCAAAGCAACTCTCTTCCTTTAGTTGCTTTTTTAATAAATCACGTAAAGGTATATAACCTTCAGTTATATTATATTGTAGTGCTAAAATTGGATTTTGGGATAAAAGCTCAGAAGAGATGGCATTTATGTCATCTATAGGGAAAGCTTCAGGGGCTGGATTTCCTGCTGCAAAAGATATTACGTCTGGAAAGGCAGTGAATTTAAGAATTTCCCTTATTGCTGATGCTTTTATTTCAGAAACTTTTTTTGATAAATTATAATTCATAAAATAACCTCATTTTTTGAATAGAACAAATATGATTAGCAGTATAGTTAATATTCATTAACTATACTGCTACATATTATATCATATATTTTTTAAAACATCAACAATATAAACAAAAATTTTTTATTGAGATATAAATAATTGTACCCATCCTATACTTACATTGTCATTTAAATTATAACCTATGCCAATATGTGTGTAATTTGGGTTTAGTATGTTTTTCTTATGACCAGCAGAATTCATCCATGCGGTTACTACTTCACTTGGGTTACGCTGTCCTAAAGCTATATTTTCACCACTATAACCACTGGAAATTCCCCATTCAGCTAAAACAGAAAAGCAAGATTGACCATTTGGTCTAACATGATCAAATTTCACAATGATTTCATTGGCACGAACTGCGGCCGCTGAATTTGCGACACTTGACATTTGTAATGAAGGTAAGCCTGCATTTGCACGTTCTATATTTACAAGTCTTATAACTTCATCTATATTAAAGTCGTTAGATAATTCTATTTGAGGGTCAACAACTACTGGAGGAGGTGCAGGAGGTTCTGTTTGTGGTGGGGGAGGATCTGTTGCAGGCGGCAAAATAGGCTCAGGATCTGGCTGTTGAACAGGAATTATAACAGCAGGTTCTTCAGTCAAAACTACTTCGGGTTTTTCGGTAGTTGTTACATTTGTTGTAGTTTCTAATTTTGGTGGTGTACTTGTTGTTTGAACAGTGGTTGTTATAATTTCTGTTTCAGTTATTGTTTTTGTAGTATCAGAGGTGATTTTTGAATCAGTAGACAAACTAAATTTTATAGGTTCGGTTTTATATGTAACAGAAGCACCATTTAGGTTGTTTGCGACTACCGCAGTTATCTGAACGTTTTTCTCGTCTTTTATATTATCTAATGCTTCCTTTTGTGATGTTGTAGATATTAAACCTATAGTTATAATAGCAATAGAAAGTGGCAGTATAAGTATGGTTTTTTTCATGATAGTACACCTCATTTCTTTAATATTAGAAATTTTATTTCTATATGTATTTATTCGAAATATGAAATAATTTTTATGGGGTATAGGGGTATAATTTTTAATTGGTGATATCGTTATCAATATATACATTATAACTTATTTTTTTCAAAAAATCAATATGTTTTTTATTAACAATGTAGAAAATAAACGATTGTTATTGTGCATTTTTATTTGTAAAATCTGAGATTTTGAAAATTTTTTTCAAAAAAATGTTGACATATATAATTATTAGGTGTATACTGATGCTAGTGGTATTAGTATTAATAGTACACATAAATTAGGGAAGGGTGAATTTTTTGAAAAAAGGCAGTAGATTAAAGAGATTAAATAGGGGAATTATTTTAGCAATAATATTATTTTTATCATTAATTATTTACATTATTTTTGATACTATTTCATTTAACTCAAGTAAACCTGATATAGAAAGTTTTATACAAAATTACGTTCTAGAAATAGAGGATGTATCTATTACTCCTACAAAATATCAAAATGTGTCATATGAACCATTACCAACTGAAATGCAAAATGAAATTAAGGATAAAATAGATACTATTGCAGATAAGTATTGGGCTGAACCATTGGAAGGAAATTGGAATGGTTGGGGCGTTAATAAATCGGATTTTATAAACTTAAAAAGAGAGATATTTACAAAAGAAAGAAGAGAATATCTAGGACTAGGATATGTAAAAAAATGCAATCACAATATAAGCAGCAAGATTAAAATGATTAAAACTGGACCTAATACAGCGGGAATTACATTTTCTATGGAAGTTACTTATGAATATGCTGGAAATCCTCACTTTATAACAATGGTTTATGGCAATGCACATAAAGAGTTTCTTACTCAACAATATCATGGAGAACAAAAGGCAATCGAAAAACCAACGGATGAGGTATATTTAACTAAACTTAAGTTTGAAAATGTGGGTATAATAATGGCAAAAGAAAAAGGTGTATGGAAAATAAGAGAAATCACAGGTTGGCATGCAAATATTTTAAATGAAAAGGTGGGATAGTAATTGCAAACTGTGTTAAAAGTCGAAAATTTAAACAAGTATTTTGGGAAAAGACAAGTTATAAAAAATCTTTCTTTTGAAACTTTTGAAGGAGAAGTTTTTGGTTTTTTAGGACCAAATGGAGCGGGAAAAACAACCACAATAAAAATTATAGTAGGATTACTAACCATGGATTCTGGAAGTATAAGTGTCAATAATAGTGATTTAAATAAAAATTTTGAAAAAGCCTTATCAAACATAGGTGCAATTGTTGAAAATCCAGAAATGTATAAACATTTAAGTGGCGTTCAAAACTTAAAACAGTATGCAAATATGCGTAAAGGTATCACGGAAAAAAGGATACAAGAGGTTATAGAACTGGTCGGTTTAAAAAATAGAATAAATGAAAAGGTAAGAAAGTATTCATTGGGTATGAGGCAACGTTTAGGGGTTGCACAGGCACTTCTTCATAAACCCAAATTACTTATACTTGATGAACCTACAAATGGCTTAGACCCAGCAGGCATAAAAGAACTTAGAGATATATTAAAAAATCTAGCTCATAAAGAGAAAATAGGGGTTATGGTTTCCAGTCATCTTATGTCTGAAATGGAACTTATGTGTGATAGAGTTGGTATAATTGTAAATGGAGAATTACTTAAGGTAGAAACTATAGAAGAATTAATTATAGAAAATTCAGACTCAAAACAAATATACAAAATAGGTGTAAACGACATAGCGAGTGCAATAAACACTTTAAATTATATAGATAAGGAAAATATAAAAAGGATAAATGAAAGATATATTGAGATTAGTTTAGATAGTGCAGATTATGAAAAAGAGATAATTTTTATAAACGAACAGTTAGTAAAAGCTGGAGTAGGGGTTTTTGAATTATCTAAACGTGAAAATAAAAAGCTTGAAGATGTATTTATAGAAATGACAAAATCAGGAGGTGCGCAGATTGTTTAAACTTATTTCAAATGAGATGATTAAAATTGTCAATAAAATAAGCACATGGATAATGTTGATTTTGATAATTGTTTCTTGTGTATGCTTTTCGGGTTTACTGCTTATTTCTTATAAACAAAATAAAGGTTACATGGAAGAGAGGAATTTTATTGAGGGATATAAATCTGAAATTTCGTATTTAGAAGAGATAAAGACAAAGGGATATGAAGTTGAAATAGAAAAATTACAATTTTTAATAGATAATAATATAGATTACGAAGATTGGAAATATGAATTAGTCAATGAGGCTTATGAATATAAGTTGATGGCAAGTACTTTGTCAAAAGAAGATTTGAGTAATATAAGTATAAATAAAGATATAAATATAAATAGTGTAGAAGAAAGTTTTGATAAATTAAAAGAATACATTAAAAATAACCAGTGGAAAGAATATTATAAGTATAAAATAAAAGAAATTTCCTCGTTAGGTTATGACGCTGAGATTTTAGAAAATGCAATATGGGAAATGAAGTATAGAATAGATAAAAATATTGAACCGAATAACGGAACTTGGCAGGATGATGTAGTAAGTAAAATAGGTGATCTTAAAACAAATGCTTTAGAAGAAACAATAGGAAACGTTACAACAATGGATATGAATTTGATGTCAATTGGGAGTATTGATGTAAATTCAGCACAAAATAAGATAAAAATATTGCAGTATAGATTGGAAAACAACATTGAATTTGATATATCAGAAACTCCAACTATTGAAAATATGCACGTTATAGAAAAATTGAATTTTTGGGTTTTGTTTTTAGCAAATGGTAATTTAATAGGCATAGTGGGGATGCTTATAATAGTAATTGCAGGAGGAATAGTAGCAACTGAGTTTTCTGAAGGAACTATTAAATTTTTGTTAATAAATCCAATCAAAAGATGGAAAATACTGTTCTCCAAATATATGACAGTGCTTATTATTTATTTTATTATGCTATTTACAATTTACTTTTGTTCTATGATAATAGCTTTGATTATTGGTGGAACAGAACATATAAGTTCAACGTATCTATATTTAAAAGGCGATGAAGTTTATGAGATTTCAGGATTTTTACATGTGGCTAAAGTTTATGTTTTAAAAAGCGTTAGCATAATTGTTATGGCTACATTAGCCTTTTCAATTTCATGTGTTTTAAGAAATTCAAATATTTCAACTGGAATAAGCATTGTTGCGATGTTTCTTGGGAATTTTTTAAATACCATATTCAGATCATCAAGAATAGATTGGGGTCGTTTTTTGATATTTGCAAATACAGATTTAGACGCTGTTATAAATGGTAAAACAGGATACTATGAACATTCCCTTAAATTTGCCTTAATAATTATATCTATACATATGGTTACTTTTTTACTAACTGCCTGGGATGGCTTTACCAAAAAAGAAGTATAATATGTATAATCCTCTTGTTAAATTAATGTATATATAGTTAAAATAAATTCTAAAATATAACATTAACTTTTCAAGAGGATTTTTTTGTTATTATTCATTCATATGTATAGGGGAGAGATATTTTACCGAAGGTCCAGGGCGACCGGAAAGCCCGGTCGACTCCGCAGAGTCGAAATCCTTGCAATACTTTATAAGCTGAATAGTAGCGATTTTTTTAATCTAAAATTACATTCTATTTGCAGCATCAAAGGCTAATGCAGAACGCTCACACTCATCATTGTTCATAGTTATTTGGAAACAAAGTGGACTACCTTTCATTTTTTCACTTGCATAACTTAATCCGTTTGTACGCTCATCTAACAAAGGATGATCTATTTGCTTTGGGTCTCCTAGTAAAATAACTTTTGTTCCTTCGCCAACTCTAGTGATTAGTCCTTTTGCTTGTTTTGGTGTTAGATTTTGTGCTTCGTCTATTATTAAATAAGTATTTGTTATAGTCCTACCACGTATAAAATTCATTGCTTCTGTAGAAATTATACCCATATTAAATAAGCTGTCTATCTTAGAAGATAATTCTTTTTCGTTTTTGTATTTTTCTTTTTCGTTGTTATCGATAATAATTTCTAGGTTGTCAATTATAGGGCGTAAGAAAGGCGATATTTTTTCCATTTCAGTACCAGGCAAAAACCCTATGTCTGCATCAAATTGAACATTTGGTCTAGTTACTAATATTTTTCGATATTCTTTTGACTCGCTTTCAAAAACTTTTTCTAAACCTACAGCAAGAGAATAGAAGGTTTTTGCAGTTCCTGCAGCACCTTTAACTATAACTAAGGGTGCAATTTCAGGGGATAATAGTAGAGCTTCACCTAAGAATTTTTGACCTACATTTTTGGGAGATATACCAAAAGGTTCGTATTTGGAAAAGTTAAGAGGTACTATTTTCTTTCCGTCAAACCTACCCAGAAGAGTTTTTTTGTTGTTTATTTCGGAATGTATTATTAAAAATTGATTTGTTTCCAAATGTGGAGTTATCTTTTCATCATTTTTAAACTGATATATGTCTGTAAGATTTAATCCTTTTTTCTTAAAGTCAGTCATTTTTATGTCATGAGTAAAAACTTCATCTCTTCCAGTATACTGTTGTAAGAAATCCGGTGCCTGTTCTTTTATGAAATCTTGAGCATCTATATTTAACATTTGTGCTTTTAGCCTTACTATTATATCCTTAGTAACTAAAATAACGTTCTTATTCTTTTCGGATAGACTTTTGCATATTTTTAAAATTCTATTATCATTTTTTTTGTCAATAAAATTTGCAGGCAATGATACGTCTATACAATTTGCCTCTATTTTTATAATTCCTCCGTTGTCTAAACATACACCTTCTAAAAGATTACCTTTTAGTCGTAGTGATTCTAAAAATCTTATGACTTGTCTTGCATTTGCACCTTTTTCACCGTCATCATTTTTTAAAAAGTCTAATTCTTCTAGGCAGACTATTGGCAGTATAACTGTGTGTTCCTCAAATGAAACTAAAGCGTTTGGAGATTGAATGAGTACATTTGTATCAAGTACGAATATTTTTTCCATTTTTATTCTCCTTAAAATTATTTTGTAAATGCAAAAAAAGACACCCTCAATTTGATGGTATCTTTAATTTCGATTGTTATATAATTTAAAATTATTCAAAAATAACAACTCCTTTTCATTTACAATTTAATTATATAATATGCAAGTTAAAAAGTATATTATTAAAAAGTAAAAACTAGTAGATATTTTTGTAAAGTAAATTAGTTACTATTCAGCCACATGAATAGGTCTGAGATATTTTACCCAAGCTCCAGGGCGACCGTAAAGCCGGGTCGACTCCGTAGAGTCGAAACTCCTGAAAAGATTGTAAACTTTACCTTTGGTGGCTGAATAGCAACCTAAATTATTATATTTTGAGAGGTTTTTTATGAAAAAAAATAAAATAAAAATAAGTATTTATATTTCTATTATAATTGTATGTGGGTTTCTTATTTTATCAAAAACATGGATTTTTTTTAATGGAAAAGGATATAAGCCTATAGAAATAGTTCCCTATGAAAAAGCATATATAGGTTCAGATGAAAATCCGAATAAAATAATAAATTCAAGTGGATATACAATAGAAACACGATTTGATGTCCCAGATGGGTTTAAGAGGACAAGTGTAATACCAAATAGTATAGGTGAATATATAAGAAAAATAAAGTTAAAAGAAGATGGAACAGAGGTCAAGTATTTCAATGGGAAAACATGCAAAAGTGTTGAGAGTGCTGTTTTTGATTTTGATGTTGGAAATAAAGACTTACAACAGTGTTCAGATAGCATTTTAAGGGTATATAGTGAATACTATTTTGTAAATGGTCAATATGATAAAATAAATTTTAATCTTACCAATGGTATGTCGATGAACTACATAGATTGGCGTGAAGGCAAAAGAATGATAGCTTTCAGAGGATTTGCAAAAATGATTAAAATTTTACCATATGATGATTCTTATAAAAATTTCAGAAAATACTTAGAAAGCTTAATGAACTATGCAGGAACAAAATCAATGGCAAAGGAAAGTGAAAAAATAAAATTATCTGAAATGACAGTGGGGGATACCTTGATTAATGATGCACATGCTGTACTTGTAGTGGATGAAGCTGTAAATGAAAAAGGTGAAAAATGTTGGTTATTTGCACAAGGCTATATGCCAGCACAAGATTTCCATGTACTTGAAAATCCAAAACACTATGATGATGTATGGTACTATGAAAGTGAATTTGATGATGAAATTAGAACAACTTCATATATATTTACCAAAGAAGATATATACAGAATAAAATAATAAAGAACCAAAAGAATAATAAAAAAATTAAAGTTTTACTCGATTTTTTTCAAAAAAATCGTAGGTATCCAAAGGGCAACGCCCTTGGTCGCTTTCCGCAGAAAGCGAAATCCTTATGCTTTAAGAGCTTTTTTGCTTCTTTTTGCGATAGAAAAAGAAGCGGAGTTTGAGGCAGAGCCTCATAAATTGCCTCAGCAATTTGCTTAAGTTGACGACATTGACCGTTCACCCAAAAAAAATGTACGTTTACCAAGTTAGTATTGACTATAGAGGAAAATTGGTATATAGTATAAACATGTTTTATAATCGAACTTTTTATTAGAGTTATTCGCTATTATAAAAAGTAGGTATAATCATTTAGTTGTTCATCATAATTGCGCAATATGTTTGAATATAAATAACAATTTTATTTGGAGGAAAGAACAATGAAATTAACTAAAAAAGTTGTAGCATTTTGTGCTGCAGGAATTATGGCACTAGCTATTTTCCCTATAAGTGCAGCTGCTAAAACATTAAAAGACAGCTTTTCAGGTGGATCTTATGTATCTTATCATCACTATGACTGGCTTACAGGTGACCACTATACAAAGTCTGCTTGGGCAAAAACAGTCGGCTATACAGGTAATCATTATGTAAGAGCAATGGTTGGGTCTGGAAATAATGTATGGGCTGATACAAACAGATGTTATTCTAATGGAGATATTCAAAGAACTTGTACAACAGGATCTATTCCATGCAAAGGATTTAGCTGGGAATTTCCAACAGCTTATTCTTATTACGGAACCTAATTTTAAAGTCACTGAAAATCTAATTTGACTTGTTTATGAGTGCTTTGAGATTGAATTCATATTAAATTAAAGGACAGGTTAACTCTGTCCTTTAATGTATTTAATACAAAGGAGTTAATATGTGTAAAATCAGACATACCACTTTATTGTTATTTGCAATGTTCTGTATAGTTCCGATAATTTCAATTCTTATGATTCATCATATGAGTCTTACAGAAACGCTAACAAAAATGGGGACAGGTGTTTTTGGTGAATCATCTTCAATAATAAAATTAGAAGGATTAAAAGAGACTGGTGATATCATCAATTCTGTTGATATCAGTGGTGAAACAGAGGTAGCTGTTTATTTGGATAAACGTAATGAAGAGGGTATAATTCGATATATTTATTTTAATGGCAAATATGTTAATTTACCAATGAGAGAAGGCAGATTTTTTAAAAAATCCGATTTCAAAGAAAATAATTATCAATGTATTATTGGTAAGGAAAGAAAATCGGAAACTTATGAAAAAGGAAACAAATCATTTATTAAAATAAATGATTTAGAATATAGAGTACTTGGTGTAGTGGGATATGAAAAACCAACTGTTATTGATAATTATATTTTTGTAAATATGTACACCTTAAATACAAGTGGTTCAGAATTATTATCCTATGATTTTTTTGAGATATCCAATCCTGAAAAGCCCATAAGCAATATCAGGTCATATTTAAATAGTCAAAACATAAATTCAGAGGAACTTTCAGGAACCTCTAATTTTTCCGAAAATGTAATACCAAAGTTTGTTTCCGCACGTTGGTTTATTTTACTTCTAATAGCTTGTTTTTTGGGAATATGGCTAATTTCGATGCACTGGATAGAAAAACAAAAAAGGGATTTGTCAATATGCAGAGTAATGGGGGCTTCTAAAACAGATATCGGTAAATTAATAATTAGTAGATATTTATTGATATATGCAATCTCGTTCTTTATAGGAATAGTTTATTGCAATGTTATTTACCCTGCATATTTTTCATCACTTCTTACAGGATATTTTATCTGTATAGGATTTATATTTCTGTTTTTGGTCTACTCCATTTTGACTATTTCAAGAGTAAAAATAGAGGAGGCAATGCAATAGTTATGACTATGTTCAGTAATGGTTTTAAGATTCTCAAGAAGTATATTACCCAAACTATAATAATGATAATAATGGCGACAATTTGTTTTTATTTAGTTGGAGCAATAATAAGTACGAATAATAAAAATCAATCATCAGTAAAAAAATTCAAAGATACTTATGGAAATAAAACACTTTATTATACAAGCGAATTTCTTTCAGAGGTTACATATTACAGTTACCGTGAAGATAAGAATAGAATCTCATATGATAGATTGCATTCATTTTTAAATTCACTTTATAATTCTGATGAATTTACGTTTACATCCTTTTCGAGACAGGTTCTTCAAATTACAAGTGTGAAAGTTCCAGAACAGTTTCTCTATGGCTATGAAGAAGGTTATGGAAATGAATCTGTTATTACTATGGATGATGAAACTTCGTATGCAGCAAAGTCAATCCAGGTTTCATCAAGTTATTTCGAAGAATTTGAGATAAAAATACAAAATGGTGAGGGATTCAGTGAAGAGGATTATATTTTCCGTGAAGATAAACCCATTCCTGTTTTGCTTGGGAATGCCTATGTAAATACACTTAAAATAGGGGATGAATTTGAAGGGTATTATTTATGCAATAAATGCAAATTTAAAGTGGTCGGATTTGTTGCGGAAAATTCTTTTTTTTATGACAGGTCTTCCAATAATATGATATCATGTGAACGGTATATGATAATCCCGTCAGTTATTTCGGGTAATAATGATGATTTCGCGAAGATTTCTCTTTTAGACCATGTAAATGGTTTTGTAAATTCTTCCATAGGATATGAAGCAACACTTGAGCTATTTAATCAGTATCTTGACGAATCCGGAATAGGTGACTGGGAAATAAAAATGATTTATTCCGAAGCGGCAAAGAAAAGTAATATTTTAGAAACGTATTCTTCCATGACTGATGAAGTTTCTAAACAATTCAAGATAATTGTAATTGTTATATTAATTTTTTCTTCGGTTATAAATATTGCAATAATTTGTAGTATGTTAAGGGAAAATTTTCAGACTTTCGGAGTGGAACTTCTTTGTGGGGCATCATTTAAAAATTTAATTTCTGAAAGTGCTGTGGTTATTGCTGTATTGATGTTAGTAAGTGATTTTTTTGCCTCAGCACTTCTGTGTATTTTCTCTTATCCTCTTACTTCTGTGTTTATTGTTCAGATAACTGTACTTACAATCATGATTCTTTCTTGTGTTGTTTGCAGCTTTTATATCAATAACATGAAACTAAATAATTATCTTGGAGGGAAAGAATAAATGATTAAATTAGAAAATATTTCCTTATCATATGGAAAGAAAGGTGCTAAAGTTACTGCTTTAAAAAAATTAAATGTAGTAATTAATGATGGCGAATTTGTTACTATTTCAGGGAAAAGTGGATGTGGAAAAACAACGCTCCTTAATGTATTGGGCGGAATTACAAAACCTGACACGGGCGATTATTATCATGGTAAGAATAATATTTGCAAATATGGAGATTCTGAATTAGCGAAATTTAGGAATCAATGCGTAAGCTTTGTTGTACAGCATTTTGCTCTTATCAACGATAAAACAGTATTTGAAAATGTTCGCTTACCATTAAAGTATAGAAAAGAGAAAAATAACAATGCGGAAAAAATGATAGATGAGACGATGGATAAGTTAGGCATATTTCAAACAAAACATAAGTATCCATATGAAATATCAGGTGGAGAAAAACAAAGAGCCGCCATATGCCGTGCAATTATTTCTGATACTAAAGTTATTCTTGCTGATGAGCCGACAGGAGCCCTTGATGAAGAAACAGGACATATGATTCTTGATATTCTTAAAGAATTGAATAAACAAGGGAAAACTATAATAATGGTAACACATGATGTTGAACTTGCTCAGGCGGGCTCACATAGAATAGTAATGAAAGACGGCAACATTATAGATGATATAATAAATTAAAGGTTTATCTTAAAATTTCACTTTGTTATTTTCATTATACTGAAAATAACATTAATTTGTATTGACTATTGTTCAGCATGTTGATATAATTGTTGTATAATATTTACTAAAAAGGAGTGTGCAATTATGTCAAGATTAGATTTGAATAAAAATTTGCTTAAGGAAATAGAAGAGAGAAAAAGTATAGTAGTTGAGGAAAAGAAAAAGAGAAATATTTCAATTGATATTGCAAAAGTTGTATTTGTTTTGGACCATTCTAGATCTATGTCAACTCTCTATACAAATGGAACAGTTCAAAGAACTTTAGAAAGAATATTTCCTTTAGCAATGCAGTTTGATGATAACAGTGAAATGGAATTTTATCTTTTTGATACACTTTTCAAGGAATTGGATACAATAACTACTGAAAATATAGAGGACTACACTTCTGAAGTTATTATGAAAAAAAGAGGTGTATATGGTGCCACAAATTATGCACCGATAATTGAAGAAATAACAGAAAGATATTCAAAAAAAGAAAAGAGTAAAACGCCTACTTTTGTGATATTTATAACCGATGGAAACAATGCAGATAAAAGAGCGGCAAAAGAAGCTTTAGTGAAAGCATCTTTTTTCAATATCTTTTGGAAATTTGTTGGGATAGGTGATGAAAAATTTGAATTTCTTGAAAAGTTGGATAATATGTCTGGTAGATTTATAGACAACGCAAACTTTATAGCTATAAAAGACTTAAATCTGATAAAAGATAAGAGCTTATATAGTATGTTATTTGAAGAATTTGATGAATGGTTAAAGTTGTGTAAGGATAATGATATGATTTAAATGGAGTTAGATTACATTATTTACCTTGACATGAGGTTTTATGTATGATATAATTTAAATAATTAATTGGGAATGAAGTTCTCCCTTGGATTTATCCTAAACCGCTTTTTAAGCTAATGACTTCTGTGATATTACATCGCAGAATCATTAGCATTTTTGTTTTAGAAAGGAAATATATATGAGTAGAGATATGCTCTGGTACGAGTTGTTTGAAAGAATGCAGGATAATCATTGTCCAATATGTTCTTTGTTGGACAAGATGGTTGATGGGGTTATGGAGAGCTTTTTATATGAAAGTGTAAACAATCCTGGATTGAGGGATAAAATAAAAAAAACACATGGTTTATGTTATTTACATAGCAAAATGATGATGGAAAAAGGCGATCCTTTGGCTCACGCTCTTGTTTATAGTGATTTAATTATTCAAGCAATTGATGAAATAAGCAAAAAGAATATAAATGCTTTTGCTGCATATGACAAGCATGATGAATGTATTTTTTGCCAAAATATTAATAAAAGTGAGGCTATATATGCAAAGGCCTTTTTGTCGGCATATCAGGATAAGGAATTTGAAGAGAAATATTTAGAAGAGGGTTTACTTTGTATGTCTCATGTTAAATTGATTCTTGAAAATACATCAAAATCTCAAATGAATACCTTAAATAGTATTCTTAAGGTTACTGAAGATAAATATGGAAAATTGGTTTATGATTTGAGTGAAATAAAAAGAAAAAATGACTATAGATATAAGGATGAAGAGTGGACGGAATCAGAACGTAAGGCTTGGAAAAAAGCAGTTGCAGTAATTAATAAATTTGATGTACTCAAAAAATAAATTGAAATTATTTAGCTTAGACAGGTGGTTTTATCGGTTTTTCAAGGGTTTCGACGCTGCGGAGTCGACCGCCCCATCAATGTCGTCAACTTAGTGGAAAAATTAAAGTTTTACTCGATTTTTTTCAAAAAATCGTAGGTTTCCAAAGGGCAACGCCCTTGGTCGCTTTCCGCAGAAAGCGAAATTCTTATGCTTTAAGAGCTTTTTTGTTTCTTTTTGCGATAGAAAAAGAAGCTGAGTTTGAGGCAGAGCCTCATAAATTGCCTCAGCAATTTGCTTAAGTTGACGACATTGTCTAGTCGCCATGGACCTTCGGAATAAAATCTTTGTCTTTTGAATATGGCTAAATAGCAACTAAAATTTAAATGATTGGATGAAAATTATGTTACTTTCAATTGCACTTGTTTTTCTTTGTGGAATGACACTTGGTAAAATTTTTGAGAAATTAAAACTCCCTAGTTTGTTGGGTATGATTGCAACTGGGATTATTTTAGGTCCATATGTACTTGATTTATTGGATAATTCGATATTGGAAATTTCAAAGGACTTACGTCAAATTGCTTTAATTATAATATTGACTCGTGCAGGGTTAAATTTAGACATTAAGGATTTGAAAAAAGTAGGGCGTTCAGCAGTTCTGATGTGTTTTATACCTGCTAGTTTTGAAATATTGGGTATGATTATATTTGCACCTTTGTTTTTGGGTATTACTAGATTGGAAGCTGCGATAATTGGAACTATAATTGCAGCAGTTTCGCCAGCGGTTATTGTACCGAGAATGTTGAAACTTATGGAAAATGGTTATGGAGTAAAGAACAGTATTCCACAAATGATTATGGCAGGGGCATCTATAGATGACGTTTTTGTAATAGTGTTGTTTACAGCTTTTACGAAATTGGCACAAGGTGGAGAGATAAAATTAAATAATTTTTTTGTAATTCCTGTATCTATTTTTCTGGGGTTTTTAGGTGGAGTTTTAATGGGATGGGGTTTATCAATTTTATTTTCTAAATTTCATATTCGTGATAGCGGAAAAGTTATAATCATTCTTTCCATATCTTTTTTGCTGGTAACTTTAGAACACCATTTAGATGGTATAATTGGATTTTCAGGCTTATTGGCTGTTATGGCAATGGGTGCTACTATACAGCAGAAAAAATATGAATTGTCAAAAAGATTATCAGGAAAGTTTTCAAAGCTTTGGGTTGGTGCAGAGGTTTTATTATTTGTACTTGTAGGTGCTATAGTAGATATAAATTATGCTTTAAAAGCTGGATTGTTTTCAATAGTGTTAATATTTTGTGTTTTGGTTTTTCGTATGATAGGTGTTTTATTATGCTTGGTTAAAACTAAGCTTAATAAAAAAGAGAGGCTTTTTTCTGCAATTGCGTATATGCCAAAAGCAACTGTACAGGCTGCAATTGGTGGAATACCGTTAGCAATGGGGCTTGCTTGTGGTGATATTGCTTTAACTGTTGCAGTATTGGCTATACTTATAACTGCACCTTTAGGGGCGGTTCTTATAGATGTTACTTATAATAAATTATTAGAGAAGAATATAAATTAAAAGTTTAATAAAAATTAATTAGCTATAGAATAATAGTGTTATTTATTCTATAGCTAATTAATTTAAAATTTTAAATAAGTTACGATAGATAGAATATGTATATTAAATATTTTAGATAAAAGTCAATAAAAGTATAAAGGAGCAAATATATTTTTGAAACGTTACTATTTAGCCATATGTATAGGACGGAGATGTTTTACCAAAGATCAAGTTAGACTGGTCAATGTCGTCAACTTAAGCAAATTGCTGTGACAATGTTACTATTCAGCTATATATAGGGTGGAGACATTTTACCGAGGGTCCAGGGCGACCGGAAAGCCCGGTCGACTCCGCAGAGTCGAAACTCTTTTTAACCTGCTTTGCAGGTTTAGGGATTTTCTATCGCAAAATCCCTACGCTTCACTTCGTTCGCTACCCTAAAAGCTTTTAAAGCATAAAGATTTCGCTTTCTGCGGAAAGCGACCAAGGGCCTTGCCCTTTGGAAACCTACGATTTTTTGAAAAAAATCGAGTAAAACTTTATTTTTTGACATCAATAAGATAGGAGATGAAACGATGAAAACTGAAAACAATCCAATACTTAATAGTCCTGTTATTGGCTATGCACATCATCGCATAGTCCTTGACAATAATAAAAAACCATTTGATTATGAATTTATTGAAGTAAACGCTACTTTTGGGAAACTTACAGGCTTGGATGTTGATTTTATAATAGGTAAAACGGTTAGAAATGTAATACTTGACATAGAAAAATCGGATTTTGACTGGATTAGTGTTTATGGTGAAATTGCATTTAACCTCGTAGATAAGGAACTTGAGTATTATAGCAAACATTTGGGGAAATGGTATCATGTATATGCCTATTCTCTTGATAAACTATTTTTTACTACCATGTTTGTAGATATCACAACAACTAAAAAACAGACAGAAGAAATGCAAATATCACAACAACGTTATCAGGCGTTGGTAGAGAATATGAACGACTGGATATGGGAAGTGGATGTAGATGGAGTCTATACCTACGTCAGTCCAAACGTTAATGAGATATTAGGGTTCTCGGTAAAAGAAGTACTCGGAAAGACTCCTTTTGATTTTATGTCTTCAAATGAAGCGAGGCGTGTGTCTGAAATCTTTAGTGAAATTGTAACAGCACAAAAACCAATAGACAAACTAGAGAGTATTTGTATTAAAAAAAATGGACGTGAAGTTTTGTTTGAGACTTCTGCGAAACCATATTTCAATTCAAAAGGTGAACTTCAAGGATACAGAGGAGTATGTAGGGACATAACAGAACACAGGCGTGCTGGGAATGAACTGAGGGAAGAGCGTGCGAGACTGGATTATATTATGAGCATTACAGGTACTGGAATTGATATCGTTGATGGTGATTATAACCTTCATTTCGTGGATAAGGGTTGGCAGAGGATATATGGAAATCCTGATGGGCGTAAATGCTATGAGTATTTTAAGGGATTGAATGAACCTTGTTCAGATTGCGGAATACCCCATGCATTGGCGACTCGAGAGGTTGTTGTTAGCGAGAAAGTATTACCTAAGGAAAAAGATAAAATTGTTGAAGCACATACCATACCATTTAAAAATGCTGAAGGAAAATGGCTGGTAGCTGAGTTTAAAATAGACATCACCGAACGCAAATTGGCTGAGAAGAAAATTTTTGAAAGCAACAACCGTTTAAAAATCGCTCAAGAAGTGGGTAACGTAGGAAGCTGGGAGCATGATTTTACAACTAATCAAGTGACTTGGTCAGATCATACTTTCACTATTTATGAAGAAGATCCTTCTACATTTGAAGTTAATTTTGATAGTATTATTTCTCATTTTCATCCTGATGATCGTGAAAATGTAGTTCAGGATTTAAATAAAAGTATAGCGGAGAAAAGAGACTTGCGAATTATACATCGGATTATTACAGGAAAATCTAATCTGAGGTATGTCCTTGAAGCAGGCCGAATTATTTTTGATGATAAAGGAGAAGTTGTTAAGATTGTAGGTTCTGTTGCAGATATAACAGAACAGAAAAAGTCAGAGAAGGCTCTTGAGTCAAAAAGCATGAGACTTGAGGGTATAATAGAGGGGACTCATGTGGGGACTTGGGAATGGAGTGTTCAAACGGGAGAAACGGTATTTAATGAACGCTGGGCCGAAATAATAGGGTATACGCTAGATGAAATAAGTCCAGTTTCTATTGAAACATGGATGAAGTTTGCCCACCCAGATGATCTGAAAGGAAGTGGAGAACAGTTGGAAGCACACTTCAGAGGAGAAATTGCGTATTACGATTATGAATCACGAATGAAGCATAAGAATGGTGAGTGGGTATGGGTACTTGATAGGGGAAAGGTTGTGTCTTGGACCGACGATGGTAAGCCACTTCTGATGTTAGGGACTCATCAAGATATTACTGAACGCAAAAAAGCTGAAGAAGTACTTATATTGGCAAAACAGCAAGCCGAGGAAGCTAGTAAAGCGAAATCTGAGTTTCTTGCCAACATGAGCCATGAAATTCGCACTCCTTTAAATGGAGTTATCGGTTTTACTGAACTTCTTAAAAACACCCCTCTTTCACCAGTTCAGCTACAGTATGTGGAAAATGCTAATGTTTCTGGACATACACTCTTAGGAATCATTAACGATATTCTTGATTTTTCTAAAATTGAAGCAGGTATGCTTCATCTAGAAATGATAAAAACCGATATGATAGAGCTTTTGGAAAATAGTGTGGATATCGTTAAGTTTCAAGCTGGAAAGAAGAATTTGGAGTTGCTCTTGCATATTGACCAATCTATGCCACGTTTTGCCTTTACTGATCCCATACGGCTTAAACAGGTTTTAGCAAATCTTTTGGGCAATGCAGTAAAATTTACTGAAAAAGGCGAAGTGGAACTAAAAGTGAAATACAAAAAAATGGAGAATGGAAATGGTCACATCTCATTTTTTGTTTGTGATACAGGCATAGGAATTACCGAAGAACAAAAAAGCAAGTTATTCAAGTCATTTTCTCAGGCTGACAGCTCCACTACAAGAAAATTTGGCGGTACTGGTCTAGGGCTGACTATCTCGGACTTAATTGTCAAAGAACTAGGTGGTAAAATTCAAGTTGATAGCAGGTATGGTGAGGGGAGTACTTTTTATTTTGACATTGTTACCAAAATGGAGGAAGGTAGTCGTCTTGATAAGGATGAGATTAAACTTATAAAAAGATGTTTGATTATAGATGACAATGCAAACAATCGTTGGATTTTGCAAGATATGCTTTCAAATTGGGATATAGAGTGCGAAGCCTGTGATAACGGATTGTCTGCATTGAAGTTGCTAGAGACATCAAAGCCTTTTGATGTAATTATTTGTGATTATAACATGCCATATATTGATGGACTGGAAACCATTCGCATGATCCGTGAAAAACTTAAATTAACTGAGGAAAAACAACCGATTATTCTTCTTCACTCTTCATCTGACGATGCAGAATTCCATAAAAGGTGCGATGAACTAGGGGTTAGATTTAGACTAACAAAACCAGTCAAGAGCCATGATATGCATTTGTATCTATGTCAAGTATATGAGCCAAATATGAAGCAAAATGAAGAAGTTATTTTAACTGTACCAATAGTACAGAAGCCAATAGCTGAAAGTGTCAACATACTTATTGCCGAAGATGTGCAAATGAACATGGTTATGATAAAAGCTCTCATAACAAAAATTCATCCTGAAGCGGTTTTCCATGAAGCAGTTAATGGGATTGAGGTTATTAGAATTATGAGTGAGGTTTTACCGGATATAATATTTATGGATGTGCAAATGCCCGAGTTAGATGGTATAGAAACTACTAAAAAGATTAGAAAAATGGAAAAAGAGAGTGGTGCTCATGTGCCTATAATTGCTCTAACCGCAGGAGCATTTAAAGAAGAACAGGAAAGATGTTTAACTGCTGGTATGGACGAATTTTTGACAAAACCGATTGAATCGGAAAAGGTTCAAGCTGTTCTTATGAAATATTGTTCTAGAAAAAATGATAAACCAGAAGATACCACACAGTTAATAGATCATTTTTGCAAGGAAACACTTCTGGAAAAGGTAGGTTCTGAAGATTTTATAACGCAGTTACTACAAATTGCTTTAAGTGATTTTCCACAGAAACTAGAAAAAATCAACAAGGCTATTCAAGATGGAAGCAGTAATAGTATTAAGGAAATTGCTGTTATTACACATCAAATTAAGGGTGCTGCATTAAATTTATGCTTTACTATTTTTGCAGATATAGCAGACTCTATGGAACGGATAGCTTCTAGTGATGAGGGTTTACATTTACTTAAAGAAAAGTATAGAGAATTGAAGTGTGAGTGGGAAATATTAAAAAATATTTTAGAGAAGTAAGAGAAAGTAAGATATCTCATTAAAAGGTTACTTATTATTCACTTAATTATTTAAAAACCCTACAAATAAAAGTGAAGGTACTCACTTTTAATAAACTAAAAGCCCTTATTAAACTTCGAATTTACGAGGTTTAATAAGGGCTTTTTCATTACAAGTGTCAAAGTTACTATTCAGCCACTAAAGGTAAAGTTTACGATTTTACAGGAGTTTCGACTCTGCGGAGTCGACCGGGCTTTCCGGTCGCCCTAGACCTTCGGTAAAATATCTCTGCCTTATACATATGGCTGAATAGTAACATTTCAAAGGCTATAAACTTATTTTAAAGAAATATAAATATGTATTTCAGCATTATTCATGTCAGATGCATCTACATATTCTTCAAAATCAAAACTGAATTTACGATCAATATCCATTGCATATAGATTCATCCAAAAATCATAAACATCACTCTGTACATTTCCTTTAACTATAAACTTTGCGTATTTTCCAGCTCCAATAGTTATTTCGGTCAGGTCTTTATTGGAATCATCTTTTGAAGTAACTTCACAACCTACAAACAAATCATACGAAGTAAATTTCTCGGGTTCATAATTTGTGTATAATCCTATGCTATATGGATTTTTTTTGTTTTTAATATTTTGATATACTCCAGAATGAAACTTCATCCATAAATCACCTATAGACACAGTCATATTTGGATCTAAATCACTTATACGAGTAGAAATAGTTAATAAATTTTTAGCCTCTAGTTCAACAACTTCATATGGCATTGGTTTAAAATGTTCTTTTCGCCATCTTTTTAGAGTTGGGAAATACTTTGACATTTGTTGTCTTGCAGTTGACTCGTCAGGAAACACCTTAGCCTCTAGTGTAAATGGAATGCACAATTCAACCATTTCTTCCATAGAAACATTTGCAGTAAAATTCCCATCTTTAAAACAGTAACTACAGTATTCAAGGTTTTTTGTCATATCTGCATTTAATCCAAAATGTTCTTCTTCTGTCATAGGCATACCACAGCTTTGACATATTTTCATATCGTTCATAAAGCACCTCTTTTAATTATTATTAATAAATTTTAAAACTTATGTATTAATAATACAATATTAAATATGACAACAGTATGTCATATTTAAAAATAAAAAAATAAAAAGTTAAGATTTATAAATTTTTATTGCATCATGAAGTCTTTTGTTTATTTTTTCTCTTATAAAATCAGGAGACAGGACTTCAGCATAACTAGAATAGGATAATATATAACTATAAAGCCATTCGTTTTCAAGTGAATGAATCGTAGCAATGTAGTTTCCGTTCTCATCTTTTTTTAATTGCTCATCATCAAACTCGTCGAAAATCCTAAAAGCTTGAGATGGGGATATTTTCAAAACTACTTCAATGTTCGAGTTTAAATAGTTTTCATATGTTTCGTCATTTTCCTCTAAATATTGACGGTCAAAATGTTCATCAAGCAGAACTATGTTTTTTATTCTGGTTAGCTTAAAAATCCTCATGGCGTTTTTTTCACAACAAAATGATTTGATATACCAAGCTCGTGCTTTAAACCAAAGCTTTAAAGGTTCCACTTTTCGTGTGGTCTTTGTGCCATCTAAACCATAATAATCAAAATACACACGCTTTTTGTTTATAATAGCATCTTTGATAATTTTAACAGTTTCCTGCTTGTAATTACTCCATTCTGAAAAATCTACTTCAATCCAATTTGTACAATTCACATCAAAAATATTGCTTAACTTTGAAATTACTGAATTGATTTCAGGATAATTTACAGAGTTTAAACCCTTGAGTGCAGTTAATATTTCATTTTGTTCTTTTTTTGAAAGAAATGACTTGTCTATTGTAAAGTTATCTGTTAACCGTATACCGCCATCTTTACCCTTTAAAGCATATATGGGTATTCCGGATTGTGATAATAATTCAACATCCCTATATATAGTGCGTGTAGATACTTCAAAGTGTTTTGCAAGCTCTTTTGCAGTTACTTGATTTTTGTTGAGAAGAAGATAAACAATTTCAAACATTCTATTAACTTGCACTATAAAAACCTCCATTTTGTGGTTGATATTTAGCCGTTACAGGTTATTTACAAATTTGTCGTTACTATTCAGCCACTAAAGGTAAAGTTTACGATTTTACGAGAGTTTCGACTCTGCGGAGTCGACCGGGCTTTCCGGTCGCCCAATGTCGTCAACTTAAGCAACTTGCTGAGGCGATTTACGATGCTCTGCCTCAAATTCCGCTTCTTTTTATATCGCAAAAAGAAGCAAAAAAGCTCTTAAAGCATAAGGATTTTGCTTTCTGAGGAAATCGACCAAGGGCTTTGCCCTTTGGAAACCTACGATTTTTGAAAAAATCGAGTAAACTTTTAAATTCTTTAAATTTTTTAATTTCTTTTTTTAACTTAATTATTTACTATATGAGTGTATAATTCACTCTTTTTATAGTTGGTTATTTTGGCGATTTCCTTACAGGCGTCACTTGTTTTGACTCCTTGATTTATAAGCTCTTTTACTTTTTCTACAGCCATATCAAAAGTTATTATTTCTTCACTTTCATTTGTTGCACCCTCTATTACTAAAACATATTCACCCCTTGGTGATTTTTCTTCATAATATTTAATAGCTTCCGATATAGTAAGTCTTAAAACTTCTTCATATATTTTTGTTAATTCTCTACATAAGGATATTTTTCTATCTCCCAAATATTGTAGCATATCATTTAAAGTATAGATTAATTTATGTGGTGCTTCATAAAAAATCAACGTATTTTTTTGATTTTTAACATTTTCAAGATGTTCGTATCTTTGTTTTTTTGTAACGGATAAAAACCCCTCAAATGAAAATCTAGATGTACTCAACCCTGATATAGATAAAGCTGAAATAACTGCACTAGGCCCAGGAATTACTTTTACAGATATATTGTTTTCATAGCATAGTTTAACCAGTTCTTCACCAGGGTCTGATATACATGGCATTCCAGCATCGGTTACTATAGCACAATTTTCACCGGTTAAAATTTTGTTTATTATTGCATCTGCATTGAATTTTGAACTATGGTCATGATAACTTAACATAGGCTTTTTAATATCAAGCCGATTTAATAGCTTTACCGTAACTCTAGTATCCTCCGCTGCTATAAAATTCACTTGATTTAAAGTTTCGATAGCTCTTAAAGTTATATCTGACATATTACCAATAGGAGTTCCAACTACATATAGAGTACCTGACATTTAAACAACCGCCTTATATTTTGATTTATTATAATTCGTTACTATTCAGCCACTAAAGGGAATTTTTCGGTTTTGCAAGGGTTTCGACTCTGCGGAGTCGACCGGGCTTTCCGGTCGCCCAATGTCGTCAACTTAAGGAATATTAAAAAATTCATAAAAAATTTACAAAAAAACACTTGACAAAATGTAAAAAATATGCAAATTCGTTTTGGTTACAAAAATTTCTAAAACGAGGCGGTTTATATGAAAAATATTACTCTTTTATCAAGAATTCTGAAAATAACAAACGAGTTAATAACTTCTGAGGAGTTCAAGGCAAAATATCGAATT
>Ga0209373_10001243_pt1 | contig 31438 bp, 27 predicted proteins | sample Higcelweek5metaG_FD_187173 | JGI IMG/M metagenome (GOLD analysis project Ga0209373, IMG submission 187173) | Freshwater pond sediment microbial communities from the University of Edinburgh, under environmental carbon perturbations - High... | ecosystem: Environmental > Aquatic > Freshwater >... | reverse complement strand
CGCATTGACAAAGTGTCTGATGCTATTTTCGGGTATTATCCTGTGCGTCATGCGAAAGCTCCTGCTCCCCTTGTCTATCTTGTCTCGGTGGACGATGATTCAGATTCTCGCCCTCCGGTCACAACAGCCGATGAATGGTGTGAGGATGTAATCGGGTTCTCAAGCAATATGATGTTCGTTTCAAACACCGGTGTGGGCGATCATCCTTTGAGTTTGGCTCCTATGGTCGCGGCGGAGACAGCCTGTTTCCTGAAGGGTGAATCCTATCGCTATTTTTCTGATTTTGTCCCCAGAGGTGAAAAAACGAACATGGATGATCGCGTTCATGCCGTCATTTTCTTTGCCACCGATTTGTCCGATGGGTGTCTGAGTGTCGGACGGCTTAAGTCCGTACAGAGAGCGTTTAAGGAGATGGGCGAGCAGGGCACAAAACCGTTTATCTTCTATCCCTTTGATAAGCCGGAATCTAGTGAAACGTCGCATAAACTTAGGAAAGCTGCGGTAGAAGCTGGAGGTGAACTCTATGCTTATTGGAACAGAGATATTGGCGGTATAGCATTGCGTGACGGGCTGACGGCTGTATCGCTGTATTCTGCTGGTCTTCCATTTTTGATCAGAGGCATGGTGAAGGCTGGTACAGTGACCAGCACGGCTGGTGTGCATTTAGGTAACCGTTTGGCTGAGCGCTATCATGCGTTGGAGGCCAAGCTCTGAATAAATGAGGTGGGCCCGTTGGTTCGTTCGCAAGAAAAGGCGGGGAGCAATCCCCGCCTTTTTTGTGTGAATGACTCATGTTAACCAAGCTTCCCGCTTTTGCCCTTCCATCGTGTGTGGTAGGGAGGAATTAGACCTTACGTAATAGGGGAAAGTATGGATTACACATTGACTGATAAAGAAAAGCGACATCGTGATGCCAATCTTCTAACAGACCACGAAGCGTTTGTGCGAGAGATGTTCGGCTCAATACGCCCGAACCTTGTCATCGTGAATACAAGACCTGCCCGATGGCGAGTGTTAGATTCGGTTTCTTCGTCTATCTTTAATTATTTTCCCGTTAAGGCTTGGGGTGCTCCAGCTCCAAATGTTTATTGTATATCGGCTCCGAAAGAGAGGTTGGGCGATGATCGTGTCGGTGGGGCTTCCTGTTGGGCGAGTGATGTGGGGCAATTTACGGCGCACACGCTTGTGGCGGCTGAGGCAAGAACATCGGTGCATCCTTTGTCTATTGCGACAGAGCTTTGTGCGGCAATAAGGTACATTGATCAAGGCTATTCCTATCCACCCTATCCCCGTTTCGTTCGTCCGGCTGGACAGCGAGAAGAGGCTCCCCCCGTTCATGCCGCGCTTTTCTTTATTGATGATCTGACGGAAAGAACTGTCAGTTCGAGCCTCTTGGACTCGGCCGTGCACGCATTTCTTGATATGGGATCAAGAGGGGTGAAGCCTTTTGTCTTTTTGCCTGTCGAGAAAGACACACAATGGAATGGTGCTCTTTGGGAGGTTCTGGGGCGCGGCGTAGAAACAGCTGGAGGTGGGCTGTCGTTCTTTGGTGCGCAAGACGTGGGGGTATTGAGGGAGTGTTTAACGGTTGTAACGCTTAATGCTACGCGTGTTCCCTTTTTGATTAAGGGAATGGTCAAGGGCGGGCATGTAAGGTCGGTGGAAGCAATTCGTATGGCCACGCGCCTCACCCACCCCTATGAAGATATGGATTTTTCGCTATAGTCCATATTGTGTTTATGTAGTACATAAAACCTACAAAATCACGCGATTCATCGCGATAGCGAAAAAATATATTCCTTGCTTGCACTTGGCGTGCGAGGCATAGTCCGGCGCGTAAATCAACAAGTTTCTCAAGACCGCGCCTCGCTTCCGACTGGGAGGGCAGGGTGTCGGTTTTGTTTTGTTGTAGGGCGGTTATTTTGTCTGTCATTCCGGCGAAAGCCGGAATCTAGTCCCCACCCTGTCGTGGATACCGGCTTTCGCCGGTATGACGTGCGGGAGCGGGGAAGAGAAGAAAACGGCTATGCAACATCAGGTTCGGGCCTTTCACGGGAAAAGCCTTTATAGTTTTTGACAAGACCACAAAGAGGGTATCATGGCGCAAGTCAATCCGATCAAGAGTCAATCCGTTTACAAGCGCAATCGCAAGAGCTTCGGGCGTATTCCTGAAGTGGCCGAGATGCCGAACCTGATCGAGGTTCAACGCCGCTCGTATGAGTTTTTCCTTCAGATGGACGTGCCCGCCGAAAAGCGTGAGCGCGTGGGCTTGCAAGAAGTTTTGCGCTCGGCCTTCCCGATCCGCGATTTTGCGGAACGCGCCGTTCTTGACTTTGTGTCCTATGAGCTTGAACAGCCCAAGTACGACGTTGAGGAATGCCAACAGCGCGGCATGACCTTTGCCGCGCCGCTGAAGGTAACGCTGCGTTTGACCGTGTTCGACGTTGATGAAACAACAGGCGTGAAGTCGATTCGCGACATCAAGGAACAAGACGTTTACATGGGCGATATGCCGCTCATGACCGCCAACGGCACCTTCGTTGTCAACGGCACCGAGCGCGTGATCGTCAGCCAGATGCACCGCAGCCCCGGTGTGTTCTTTGATCATGACAAGGGTAAAACCCATTCGTCGGGCAAGTATCTGTTCGCCGCGCGCGTCATTCCCTATCGTGGCTCGTGGCTGGATTTCGAGTTCGATGCCAAGGACCTTGTCTATGTTCGCATCGACCGTCGCCGCAAGCTGCCTGTTACCACGCTGCTATATGCCTTGTTCGGTGCCGAGACGGAAAAGCTCCGCGCCAAGCGCGAGAAGGCTGGCAAGGGACTGGAGTCGCATGAGGTTCAGGGCATGTCGAAGGAGGAAATCCTCGGCTCGTTCTATGAAACCGTGACCTATAAGGCCGTGAAGAACGGCTGGACGACCACCTTCAATGCCGAGCGCGTAAAGGGCCAAAAGCTGGCCAGCGACATCGTCAATGCCAAGACGGGCAAGGTCGTTGCCGAAGCGGGCACCAAGATGACCCCGCGCCTGATTGCCAAGCTGGTCGAAGGCGGCATGAAGGACGTGCTGATCCAAGCGGAAGACATGCTCGGCAGCTATCTGGCCACCGACATGATCGACGAGAAGACGGGCGTCGTTTTGTTCGAAGCCGGTGACGAGCTGACCTCTGAAATCATGGAGCAGATCGAACAGGCCGGTGTGAAGGAACTGCAAATCCTCGGTATCGACCATGTGAATGTTGGCCCCTATATCCGCAACACGATGGCGGCCGACAAGAATGGCTCGCGTGAAGATGCGCTGATCGACATTTATCGCGTCATGCGTCCGGGTGAGCCGCCGACTGTTGAATCGGCGGAAGCCATGTTCCAAGGCTTGTTCTTCGAGCTTGATCGTTATGACCTCTCGCCTGTTGGCCGCGTGAAGATGAACTCGCGCCTCGGCTTCAAGACGGACGATCAGGTTCGCGTGCTGCGCAAGGAAGACATTCTGCAAATCGTGCGCATGATGTGCGAGTTGAAGGACGGTCGCGGCGAAGTCGATGACATTGACCATTTGGGCAACCGCCGCGTTCGCTCGGTCGGTGAGCTGATGGAAAACCAGTATCGCCTCGGCCTGCTGCGTATGGAACGCGCGATCCGTGAGCGTATGAGCTCCATCGAGATCGACACGGTCATGCCGCATGACCTCATCAACGCCAAGCCCGCCGCCGCCGCCGTGCGCGAGTTCTTTGGCTCCTCGCAGCTGTCGCAGTTCATGGACCAGACGAACCCGCTGTCCGAAATCACGCATAAGCGCCGCGTTTCGGCTCTCGGGCCCGGTGGTCTGACGCGTGAACGTGCGGGCTTCGAAGTCCGCGACGTGCATCCCACGCACTATGGCCGCATCTGCCCGATTGAAACGCCGGAAGGTCCGAATATCGGTCTGATCAACTCGCTGGCGACCTATGCCCGCGTGAACCAGTACGGCTTCATCGAGAGCCCCTATCGCCGCGTCAAGAACGCCAAGGTAACCAGCGAAGTGATCTATCTCTCCGCGATGGAAGAGGGCCAGTACACGATCGCTCAGGCGAACTCGCCGCTCGACAAGGCGGGCAAGTTTGTTCAGGAAACGATTGTCGCTCGTAAGAACGGTGAGAACATCGTCGCTGCCGCCGAAGAAATCGACTTCATCGACGTTTCGCCCAAGCAGATTGTCTCGGTCGCTGCCGCGCTGATCCCGTTCCTTGAAAATGACGACGCCAACCGCGCGCTCATGGGCTCGAACATGCAACGTCAGGCCGTTCCGCTGCTGCGTAACGACGCGCCGCTGGTCGGCACGGGCATGGAAGCCGTTGTCGCCCGCGACTCGGGTGTGGCCGTTGTTGCCCGCCGTGGTGGTATCGTCGATCAGGTTGACGCAACGCGCATCGTTGTTCGCGCAACGGACAATCTTGACCCGACCGCGCCGACGGTTGACATCTATAACATGCTGAAGTTCCAGCGTTCGAACCAAAGCACCTGTATCACGCAGCGTCCGATCATCAAGGTTGGCGATGTGGTGCAACAGGGCCAGATCATTGCCGACGGTCCTTCGACCGAATATGGCGAACTGGCTTTGGGGCGTAACGTGCTGGTCGCGTTTATGCCGTGGAACGGTTACAACTTCGAAGACTCGATCCTGATCTCTGAACGGATCGTCAGCGAAGACGTCTTCACCTCGATCCATATCGAAGAGTTCGAAGTCATGGCCCGCGATACCAAGCTGGGTCAGGAAGAAATCACCCGTGACATTCCGAATGTCGGTGAAGAAGCCCTGAAGAACCTTGACGAAGCTGGCATCGTTTATATCGGTGCTGAAGTCAATCCGGGTGACATTCTGGTCGGTAAGGTCACGCCGAAGGGCGAAAGCCCCATGACGCCGGAAGAAAAGCTTCTGCGCGCCATCTTCGGTGAAAAGGCCGCCGACGTGCGCGATACGTCCATGCGCTTGCCGCCGGGCGTGACCGGAACCATCGTCGAAGTGCGCGTCTTCTCGCGGCGCGGCGTGGAAAAGGATCAACGCGCCATCGCCATCGAGCGTTCGGAAATCGAGCGTTTGGCCAAGGATCGCGACGACGAACGCGGCATCATCGAGCGCGGCTTCTTCGAGCGTTTGCGTGCGTTGCTCGTCGGCCAAAAGGCTTCGGCTGGCCCCAAGGGCTTCCCGACAGGCAAGGCGATCACCGACGAAATGCTGGAGGAATACTCTCGCGGTCAGTGGCGTCAGGTTGCCGTCAAGGACGACAAGGCGATGCAGGAAATCGAAGCCGTCAGCAAGGTTTTCGACGAGCAACTGACGGCCCTTAAGAAGCGGTTTGAAGACAAGGTTGGCAAGCTGCAACGCGGTGACGAGCTGCCCCCGGGCGTGATGAAGCTGGTCAAGGTGTTCGTGGCCGTCAAGCGCAAGCTGCAACCCGGAGACAAGATGGCCGGTCGTCACGGCAACAAGGGTGTCGTTTCGCGCATCCTGCCGATCGAAGACATGCCGCATCTTCCCGACGGGACGCCGATGGATATCGTGCTCAACCCCTTGGGTGTGCCGTCGCGTATGAACGTGGGGCAGATTCTTGAAACGCACCTTGGCTGGGCTTCAGCCAATCTGGGGCGCCAGATCGGTCAGGCTCTGGATGCCTATCAGCTTCAGATATCGCAAGAGAAGAAGGCCACCTTGGTCGATGTGCGCGGTAAGCTCAAGAGCGTTTATGGCGAAGAAACCTTCAAGGCCGATATCGCCGAGATGAGCGATGAGGACACGATGGAGTTGGCCAAGAACCTGCGCGTCGGCGTTCCCTTTGCCACGCCCGTCTTCGACGGCGCGCGCGAGGCGGATATCGAGCGGATGCTCGATATGGCTGGCTTGGCGACATCGGGTCAGGAAACGCTGATCGATGGCCGTACGGGCGAACAGTTCGACCGTCAGGTCACCGTGGGCTATATCTACATGCTCAAGCTGCACCATTTGGTCGATGACAAGATCCATGCCCGTTCGATCGGTCCTTACTCGCTGGTCACCCAGCAGCCCTTGGGCGGTAAGGCGCAGTTCGGTGGTCAGCGCTTCGGTGAAATGGAAGTCTGGGCCCTTGAGGCCTATGGCGCGGCCTACACACTTCAGGAAATGCTCACCGTCAAGTCGGATGACGTTTCCGGTCGTGCCAAGGTCTATGAATCCATCGTCCGCGGCGAAGACAATTTCGAATCCGGCATTCCTGAATCCTTCAACGTCCTGACCAAGGAGCTCCGTTCCTTGTGCCTGAACGTCGATCTGGAACAAAAAAAGCTGGTTGACGAAGCCGCCGCCGAACAGGTTGAAGCCCTACCAGAAGCAGGAGAATAATCTATGGCAAAAGTTGGACCCCAGATTTGGCAAAAAGACATGGTCGATGTTACTTTTGCTGATGAACAGTATGTAGCTGGAGGAGATAAAACTCGGCAGACTGTTGTCGAGGAGAACCGAGTCTATGTTGCACAGCTTTCTTCGTATGGAAAAGCTCAATTCTATCCTGTTGATAGGGGCGGTGTTGCTTCAGAACATCCCAAGGGTATCTATGCTGTCCTGGCGTTTATGATGCATTATAGCAAAGCGATTGCTGCTGTTACCGAGTGCCCCTTGAAACCGTCAGATCGGTTTCATTACAAGGATGGTGTTGTTCTTATCAGCATGCCTACATCGTTTAGTAAAGAGATGCATATGGCTTTGGTCCATGGAAGCCCGAGAATGAGTGCTCCTTTGCTTTATGTTGAGGAGGTTGGCGACAATCTCAAAAAAGCGGGCAGTCATCCCGCTCGTGCAACAGCAGTGCAAGTTGCAGAGGTTATGGACGGATTTGTCGGGCGGTTGAGACACGTTTGTATGCCTGTTGCCGAGGAGTTGGCCGAGCTTCGTCGCGACCTTTTCGGTAATGCCTCTGTTAAGCCTGCTTCGCTTGCATCGGCTTTTGATCCGTATAATCCGCCTGTCCCTATGGGGAAAAAGGTTATCCGAACAGTTTCGTGTGTTCAGCCTGCTTCGTCCCCAAAGGCTCTTTCGATGGGTGACTTGCACTGTGTTATCGGTGGATAAACTTGTTTCGTTACCCTAGGGGGGGCAACGGCGTAAGGAATGGAATTAATGTCGGCTTCTGCCGGTTATGATATGAAATGGTAACGACAGGGAATGATGCCATGAACGATCTTATGAATATCTTTAATCCGCAAAGCGCACCGGCGGCTTTTGACCAGATGCGTATCTCGATCGCGTCGCCAGAGCGTATTCGCTCTTGGTCGTTTGGCGAGATCAAGAAGCCGGAGACGATCAACTATCGCACGTTCAAGCCTGAACGTGACGGGTTGTTCTGTGCCCGCATCTTTGGGCCGATCAAGGATTACGAATGCTTGTGCGGCAAGTACAAGCGCATGAAATATCGCGGCATCATTTGCGAAAAGTGCGGCGTTGAAGTCACGCTTCAGAAGGTGCGTCGTGAGCGTATGGGCCATATCGAGCTGGCTTCGCCTGTTGCGCATATCTGGTTCATGAAGTCGCTGCCTTCGCGCATCGGCCTTTTGCTCGATATGACGCTGAAAGATATCGAGCGCGTTCTGTACTTCGAAAACTACATCGTGACCGAGCCCGGCCTGACCCCGCTTAAGCAAAACCAGCTTCTGTCGGAAGAAGATTATCTGACGGCGCAGGATGAATATGGCGAGGACGCTTTCACCGCCATGATCGGCGCGGAAGCCGTCAAGATGATGCTCTCTGGCATCGACTTGCATGAAGAGCGCACGAAGCTGCGCGAGGATATGCGCGACACGTCTTCGGAAGCCAAGCGCAAGAAAATTGTCAAGCGTTTGAAGACCATCGAGTCCTTCATCGATTCTGGCGCGCGTCCCGAATGGATGATCCTGGACGTCGTTCCTGTCATTCCGCCCGAGTTGCGCCCGCTCGTTCCGCTGGACGGTGGCCGTTTTGCGACGTCGGATCTCAATGATCTGTATCGCCGCGTCATCAACCGTAACAACCGTCTCAAGCGCCTGATCGAGCTGCGCGCGCCTGACATCATCGTGCGTAACGAAAAGCGCATGTTGCAGGAGTCGGTTGACGCTCTGTTCGACAATGGCCGCCGTGGCCGCGTCATCACGGGCGCGAACAAGCGTCCGCTCAAGTCGCTGTCCGACATGCTCAAGGGCAAGCAGGGCCGCTTCCGTCAAAACTTGCTGGGTAAACGCGTCGATTATTCGGGCCGTTCGGTTATCGTTGTTGGTCCTGAGCTTAAGCTGCATCAATGCGGTCTGCCCAAGAAGATGGCACTGGAGCTGTTCAAGCCCTTTATCTATGCCAAGCTTGAAATCTATGGCATGGCCTCCACGATCAAGGCGGCCAAGCGCATGGTTGAAAAGGAACGTCCCGAGGTTTGGGATATCCTTGAAGAAGTCATCCGCGAGCATCCGGTGTTCCTGAACCGCGCGCCGACCCTTCATCGTCTTGGCATTCAGGCGTTCGAGCCTACGCTGATTGAAGGGAAGGCGATCCAGCTGCATCCGCTCGTTTGTACGGCGTTTAACGCCGACTTCGACGGTGACCAGATGGCCGTCCACGTCCCGCTGTCGCTGGAAGCCCAGCTTGAAGCGCGCGTGTTGATGATGTCCACCAACAACATCCTGTCACCCGCCAACGGCAAGCCGATCATCGTGCCGTCGCAAGATATCGTTTTGGGTATTTACTACATCACGATGGAACGTAAGGGCGAGAAGGGCGAGGGCATGACCTTTGCCGATATGGGCGAGATCCAGCAGGCTTTGAATGCCGGTGCGATCACGCTGCATACCAAGATCAACGCCCGCTATACCGGCGTGAATGCGCATGGCGACGAAGAAACCGTCCGCGTGGAAACGACGGCGGGCCGCATGATGATGAGCGAGATTCTGCCGCGTCATCCGAGCGTGCCGTTCAGCACCGTCAACCGCCTTTTGACCAAGAAGGACCTGACGAACGTTATCGATCTTGTCTATCGCCATTGCGGCCAGAAGGAGACGGTGATCTTCGCTGATCGCCTGATGGGCCTTGGCTACAGCAACGCTTGCCGCGCGGGTATCTCGTTCGGCAAGGACGATCTGATCATCCCCGCCGCCAAGCAAAGGCTGATCGGCGCGGCGCAGGATCAGGTCAACGAATATGAACAGCAATACCAAGACGGTCTGATCACACGCGGTGAAAAGTACAACAAGGTCGTCGACGTCTGGTCGGCTTGCACCGAAAAGGTGGCCGAGGAAATGATGAAGGGCATCTCTGACACAGGGCATGGCACGATCAATTCCGTTTACATGATGGCGCACTCCGGTGCCCGTGGTTCGGCTGCCCAGATCAAGCAGCTTGCCGGTATGCGCGGCCTTATGGCCAAGCCGTCGGGCGAGATTATCGAAACGCCGATCATCTCGAACTTCAAGGAAGGCCTGTCGGTTCTTGAATACTTCAACTCGACTCACGGCGCACGTAAAGGTCTGGCCGATACGGCTTTGAAGACCGCGAACTCCGGTTACTTGACACGCCGTCTTGTTGACGTGGCGCAAGACGCCATCATCACCGAGCATGATTGCGGTACGACAGGTGGCCTGACCGTCAAGACGATTGTTGAAGGCGGTGAAGTGATTGCGCCTCTGTCTGAATTGACTTTGGGTCGCACGGCTGCGGCGGACATTGTTGATCCGGCGACGGGTCGCGTGATCGTTCGCACGGGCATGCTGATCGACGAACAGCTGATGGACCAGATCGATAAGGCCGGTGTTGATACCGCCCACATTCGTTCGGTTCTGACCTGTAAGTCCGAGACCGGCATCTGCGCCAAGTGCTATGGCCGCGATCTGGCCCGTGGTACCTTGGTCAACATGGGTGAGGCTGTCGGTGTCATCGCCGCCCAGTCCATCGGTGAGCCGGGTACCCAGCTGACGATGCGTACCTTCCACATTGGTGGTGCCGCTCAGCGTGGTGCGGAACAAAGCTCGGTCGAAGCCTCGTTCGATGGCAAGCTTCAGGTCAATAACAAGACCGCCGTTATGAACAGCGAAGGCCGCGAGATCGTGATGAGCCGCAACTGTGAACTCGTCCTGCTTGACGACATTGGCCGTGAAAAAGCCCGCCATCGCGTGCCTTACGGTACCAAGCTTTTGGTTGCCGATGGGGCGACCGTTGCCAAGGGCCAAAAGCTGGCCGAATGGGATCCTTACACACTTCCGATTATCACCGAGCGTGAAGGTACGGCCAGCTATGTCGACCTTATCGAAGGCGTGTCGGTCCGCGAAGTCATGGACGAAGCGACGGGTATCTCGTCGAAGAAGGTCATCGACTTCCGTCAGCAGGGCAAGAGCGCGGATCTGCGTCCTCGTATGATGCTTTTGGACGACAAGGGGAATCCCGTCATGTTGTCCAGCGGCCTTGAAGCCCGCTACTTCCTGCCCGTGGATGCCATTTTGAACGTGGTCAACGGCGCGAAGGTCAAGGCTGGTGACGTTCTGGCTCGTATTCCTCGCGAAGGGTCAAAGACCCGCGACATTACCGGCGGTCTGCCGCGTGTTGCGGAATTGTTCGAAGCCCGTCGTCCGAAGGATTTCGCGATTATCGCGGACATCGCCGGTCGTGTGGAGTTCGGCAAGGACTACAAGACCAAGCGTCGCATCGTTGTTCGTCCGCTTGACGAGGCTATCGAGCCGCGCGAATACATGATCCCCAAGGGTAAGCATATCGCCGTTCAGGAAGGCGACATGGTTGAGCGCGGCGATCTTTTGATCGACGGCAACCCCGTGCCGCATGACATTCTGGCCGTGATGGGCGTGGAGGCTCTGGCTTCCTACATCATCAACGAAATCCAAGAGGTCTATCGACTGCAAGGCGTTAAGATCAACGACAAGCATATCGAAGTGATCGTGCGCCAGATGCTGCAAAAGGTCGAAATCACCGATCCGGGCGACACGACCTTCCTGCTCGGCGAACAGGTGGATCGTCAGGAGTTCATCGAAGTCAACAACAAGGCCGTTTTGGAAACACTGCGTCCCGCGCAAGGCAGCGCGGTGCTTCAGGGTATCACCAAGGCCAGCTTGCAGACTCGCTCCTTCATCTCGGCCGCTTCGTTCCAGGAAACGACGCGTGTCCTGACTGAAGCGGCAATCGGCGGCAAGATCGACTCCCTCGAAGGTTTGAAGGAGAACGTGATTGTCGGTCGTCTGGTGCCGGTGGGTACGGGCTCTGTCGTCAATCGTCTGCGCCGCATCGCTGCCGCGCGTGATCTTGAAGGCAACCGCCTGGACGCCGAACGCGCCGCCGAAAAGACGGCTGCGGCTCAAGCGGCTCTGGAGGCTAAAGCCGCCGGAGCGGAAGAGGGCGTCAGCGAGGCGTAAACTTCTGGTCAAGACCAACACTCAAAACGGCGGGACTGTTCTCAGTTCCGCCGTTTTTTATGATCCCGCCCCTGTTTCCTTCCTTATCAGATAGGCCAGTTTGGCGGCGGCGTTTTGTTGGAGCAGGGCTTTACCGGCAGAGGCGGGGCCTTGGATCGTGGCTTCCATGCCGGTCTGGCAGTCGATGGCCGTGACCTTGACGATCTGACCGATTTGTTTGAACTCGAAAATCACTTCCATTTTCTTGGATCCAGACTGTTTCTTCCCTTCCTTTTCTTTTGTAGGATAGGGAGGCTGGTGAGTCTATCGGCATGTGATGGGGAAGACAAAGCGGAGAGCCTTATGGCCCAAAATGACCTTTTAAGCGAGCGGCGGGGACAGACCTTGATTCTGACCTTTAACAGGCCAGAGCAGTCGAACGCGCTGACCACCGACATGGCGGGCGCGTTGTTCGCGACGCTTAAGAACGCGACGACGGACCGCAGCGTGCGGGCCGTTTTGTTGCGCGGCGCGGGCGGACATTTTATGAACGGCTTAGATATGTCGTTTTATACCAAGGATATCAACGCCGCGCTGGACCGCGCCAATGACTTGATCCTGCCGTACCATTCTGCGATCCGCGAGATGCAGGCTATGGACAAGCCTGTTCTGGCCGTTGCACAGGGGCAGGTTTCGGGAGTGGGGCTCAGCCTGATGCTCGCCGCCGATCTTGTCCTCTCCTCGCGCAGCGCGACCTTTAATGCTGGCTTCGTGGATTTTGGCCTCTCGCCTGACGGAGCCGCTTCCTATTTCCTGCCGCGCAAGGTCGGCCTGGGCCGCGCCATGGAAATTCTGATGCTGGGCGAGCCCTTTAACGCCGACCGCGCCGAGCGGCTGCGCATCGTGAACAAGGTCGTGGATGATGCCCAGTTGGAGGAAGAAGCCCTGATCTGGCTGGAAAAGCTGGCTCAAGGCCCGACCAAGGCTTATGGTGCGATCAAAAAGCTGGCCAACAAGGCGTTCGAGCAAGATTTGAATGCGCATCTGAGCCTCGAGCATACCTATTTCGGCCAGACCTCGCGCAGTTTCGATTTCCGCGAAGGCGTCCGTGCCCACGCCGCCGGACGGGAGAAAAAGTTTACAGGAACGTAAGTTGGCGGTATAGCCTAGGGGAACCCATAGCAAAAAAAAGAAGGATAAAATGACGGAAGCAGTACAAACGGATGTGATTATCGTTGGGGCAGGGCCCATCGGCCTTTTCGCTGTGTTCGAGCTGGGCCTTTACGACATGAAATGCCATTTGATCGACATTCTGGACCGCGTAGGCGGCCAGTGCGCCGAGCTTTATCCCGAAAAGCCGATTTACGATATCCCCGCCGTTCCCGTCTGCACGGGCACAGAGCTGATCGATCGCCTGATGGAGCAAATCAAGCCGTTCAGCCCGACCTTCCATTTGGGCCAGATGGCGCAAAAGCTGGAAAAGACAGCCGAGGGTAAGTGGCGCATGACAACCGATGCGGGCACGGTTCTGGAGGCTCCTGTTGTTGTGCTGGCCGCTGGTGGCGGCAGCTTTGTCCCCAAGAAAATGCCGCTCAAAGGCATTGAGGATTACGAAGGTAAGTCTGTGCTTTACGCCGTTCGCAAGATGGATGAGCTGCGCGGCAAGAAGATCGTGATCTCCGGCGGCGGCGATTCGGCTCTAGACTGGGCGATCAACCTGCAACCTGTGGCCGAGCATGTGACCCTGATCCACCGTCGTGACGAGTTCCGCGCCGCGCCGGATTCGGTCAGCAAGATGCGGGCGTTGGTAGAGCAGGGAGCCATGGACCTTGTAATCGGCGCGATCACGGGCCTTGAGGGCGCGGACGGCCAGATTGCTGGCGTGACGATTAAGGAAGCGGACAAAGAGGCGCGGCAGGTCCCCTGTGACGCAATGCTCGCGTTCTATGGCTTGACCATGAAGCTGGGCCCTGTGGCTGATTTCGGCATCGCGTTTGAAGGCGAGCTGGTCCCCGTTGATACGGCGACGTTTGAGACGAATCTGGAAGGCGTCTTCGCCATCGGCGACATCAACACCTATCCCGGTAAGATGAAGCTGATTCTCTCTGGCTTCCACGAAGCCGCTTTGATGGCGAAGAAAGCATTCACCTATGTTCACCCCGATCGCCGTTATCGCTTCCAATACACGACGTCATCGAGTAATCTGCATGACAAGCTTGGAAAAGAAGACTAACCTTTAAGACAGATGCGAGAAACAAAATGCATATTTATTGCAAAGATATGGAAGGCACCGTTCACGAACTCCCCGCTACTGAGGAGTGGAGCGTGATGGAAATCATTCGTGAAGGCGGCATCCCCATGCTGGCCCAGTGCGGTGGCTCGTGTGCTTGCGCGACCTGCCACGTCTATGTCGATCCCAAGTGGAAAGACAAACTCCCAGCCCCTACCGAGGAAGAGATCGGAATGCTGGATGGTGCTTTTGAAGTTACTGAAGATTCGCGGCTCGCTTGCCAGATTTTCTTTACCAAGGAACTGGACGGGCTTGAGGTCACTCTGGCTAATGGATCGGTCTGATGCAACTTGAAGAACTTGAACGTCGCTATGGTCTCTATGTCGCCGAAACGGTGAGGCAGTCGTTGACGATCGAGGAATTCGACCGTTTGGAGATCGAGGAATTGGTTCCCTATTTCTCGCTCCGCTCGGCGCGTTGTCAGGACGAATACGCCACCCACAGGAAACAGGCGTTTCCCGAAAATTCTCCGGCGGCTACGCAGGATGTCTATCTTGACGTACTGCGCCGCCGTTGGCAGCGGGCCGAGGACCTCGCCCACACCGTCCTCGTCGCCCAAATGGACTATCAAACGCGCGACAGGATGAAAGTCGTCGGGATTTAAGCGGGTATACCCCCTAAAACAACACATAGCCTCGCTCGTTACGAGCGGGGCTATGTGTTGTCGATACTCAGTGTATTTAAAGAGTTGATGTAGGTCCTAAAAACCTGAGTCATTCCCGCGAAAGCGGGTATCCAGTCGCGCCGTGTCCACGGCGCATAAGACGCACCCACGCAAAAAGAAAAGCATAAGATTTCAATGTAGATTCCGGCTTTCGCCGGAATGACTGGTTTTGGAAATGGAGATGCACAAATTTTTGAAGGGTGGTAAGCTTTCGCGGGAATGACGCAGCTTTGGTCTGGGACCCCACCTCTTGGTATATGAGCAATTTATGGCTTTTACCCTTACTTCGTCGCCTTCTGAACGCGCTTCCACACCTTGCGGGCGTGGCGGGTATAGAATTTCAGGTCGAAGCAGGCTTTCAGCTCCTTGGTGGGAACCAGCTTTTGAATCTTCGGATCGGCCGAAATCTTTTCTTGGAACGAGGCGGGCTTGCCTTCCTGAATAGCGTACCAGACCTCCATGGCGTTGCCTTGGACGAGGCGATAGGCATCCTCGCGGCTCATGCCCGCCTGCGTTAAAGCCAGCAGCACGCGCTGTGAGAAATACAGGCCGCCGAGTGATTCCAGATTGGCCTTGATCCGCTCCTTGTAAACGACCATCCCGTCGATCAGGCCCTTAAGGCGCATGAGGGCGAAGTCCAGCGCGATGGTGGCATCGGGCCCAAAGACGCGCTCAACGGACGAGTGCGAAATATCGCGCTCATGCCACAGGGCGACGTTCTCTAGCGCAGGCGTGACGGCGGCGCGGATGATACGCGCCTGTCCCGTCAGGTTTTCCGCCAGAATGGGATTGCGCTTGTGCGGCATAGCCGACGAGCCTTTTTGGCCCTTGGCAAAGGGCTCCTCTGCCTCGCGCACTTCGCTGCGTTGCAGGTGGCGGATTTCGATGGCGAAGTTCTCAATCGTGCTGGCCACGACGCCCATGGTCGCAAAGAACATGGCATGACGGTCGCGGGGAATGACTTGGGTCGAGATCGGCTCGATCGTCAGGCCCATCTGCTTGGCGACATGCGCTTCGACGGCGGGGTCGATGGTGGCAAAGCTGCCCACAGGTCCGGAAATCGCGCAGGTCGCAATCTCGTCCCGCGCCGCGATCATGCGCTTTTTCGCGCGGGCAAAGGCCGCATAGTGGCTGGCCAGCTTGATGCCAAAGCTTGTCGGCTCGGCATGAATGCCGTGGCTGCGCCCGATGGTCACGATGTCCAGCGTCTCCTCAATGCGAACGCGCAGGGACTCCAGAACTTTTTCGATATCTTCGATAATAAGATCGGCGGCTTGCTTCAGCTGCACCGACAGCGTGGTGTCCAGAATATCGCTGGACGTCATGCCTTGATGGACAAAACGCGCATCCGGCCCGATGGAGGCGGCCAGATCGGTCAGGAAAGCCAGCACATCATGGCGCGTTTCTTTTTCAATCTCGTCGATCCGCGCAATATCCCACTTGCCTTTTTTCCAGACATTCTTCGCGGCAGATTTGGGGATGACACCAAGCTCCGCCTGCGCGTCACAGGCGTGGGCTTCAATTTCAAACCAAATGCGAAAGCGGTTTTCTGGCTCCCAAATGCGAGCCATTTCCTGCCGCGAATAGCGAGGGATCATTGTCTTGTCCGTATCTGTTAAGCGTTACTCGGTTTGTTAGTCGGGAACGACCGCTCCGGCGCAAAGCGCGCCGCCGCCAGCCAGAGGCATACGGCCAGAGCAGGTGGTGACTTCCCAACCGCGTGCGCGCATACATTCCGCGACAACAAGGCTGGGCTGCTGCGTGCAGGTGTCCGATCCCTTAAGCGTGCGCGTGACGCTCGTCTCGGCATAGCGTTGCTGGTCAGGCTGGAAATTGATCAAATCACGCTGAGGCACGTTTGTCGGATAAATACCGCACTGGCACTGGCTGAGATCGAAATCCAGCTTCATCTGGGCCTTTTCAAGTGGCAGAAGGATGTTCGGCTCGCTGACGGGACGCCAGAACTCCGCAACGGAACCGGCGCAAGCGGAAAGGGCCAAAACGGCAAGAAGACCGAAAACGGAACGGCGCATAGGAAACTCCCTGATTGAATTTGCCCCACTATTGGCGAAAACGGATAGAATCGCAAGGGGAAGCTGCGTTTGTTTTCGCAAATTTCCCCATCTTCTATGCCCCTTTAATCTTAATTTTAGGTGAAGGGGGTTTTGAGAGGTAACACCCAAGCAGGGCTCTGACTGTTAAGGAAAAACAGGAAATGGGATGCCAGACGGAGCCTGTGCCCGCGAAGGCGGGTGCTGGCATGACACCCTTGTGGGTTTGTGCGGGATAAAAAACTGCTGGTTTTTGTAAAAGACCCTTACAAAAATACTTGTCATGCCAGCGAAGGCTGGCATCCCATTTGGTTTTTTACGTCTCATTTTTATATCCCGTTAACCTGAGTTCGGGGTCGTTGAGACGGGTTATTTCGGGCCTGTTGGACTCATCCCCGTCGGTTTGGCTTTGGTTCCTGCCGGACGGGCGGCGGTGACCTCCATTGCAGGGGCTACCTGATCCCCAACGGGAGCAAAGGCCGCGTCCCGCGAGTCACGGACATTGACCGTGAACTTCACCATTTCCGGCGATTCCGCGATCAGCTTTAAAAAGCTTTTCATCTGGGGCGAGGGCGGTTTCAAAGAGAAGTTTTTATAAGCACCAAGGGCAGCCTTGAGCCCGTCGTCTTCGGCGGCACGGGTTGTCGGGACGTAAGCTACGGCCCCGTCAACATAAGCTTGGTCAAGAATGTAGGGACGTTTAGCCATGGGTTTCCTCCGTCTCGTTGTCGTCGAACAGCGTATCGAGGATCGCATCGGCGCGTTGGTAGTGAATGGGGTGATCCGCTTTGATCCAGTCGCGCTCCACCGTCAGGTCAATGACGTTGGCGGAAGGAGCGGTGAAAGCGGCATCATAGACTTCACGCAGCTCGGCAAGGCGAGGGGCCACGTCGGTTTGAATGGCGGGCTCACAGGTTTTCAAAAGCTCGTCCATCGCGTCCAGATGCGCGTAAAGATGCGTCTTGATTTCGGCGCGGACGGCGCGCTCGATCTCAAGCTCTTCCCAGTCGCGCATAATGTCGGTGATCGTGTTCTTGATGACGGGCCAGTGATCGCCTGTCTCGCCCATTTCATTACCCGCCACAAGAAGCGCATTACGGATCAGAGTCTTCATGTCCGTTTCTGTCATTTGATAGAGGGCGGGGGTGTTGGTGCTGGCCATATCGGACCTCGTTTTGTTCAATCGTTTAATCAAAAGCTTTTGGGCTTACATCCATCGCACTTGAAATTGAAGGCAAGCTCTAAAACCCTGCGTCATCCCCGCGAAAGCGGGGATCCACGTTTATCCCAAGGGATGGCTTCAACATATGGATTCCCGCTTTCGCGGGGATGACGCAATTATATATGTCGCCCTAACTCTTGAGATACGCGTGGTGTACAGTCAAAAGCTATCAGATTGTGTTTAAGCATCCCTTAAAGGGATTTACTTTCACGCCACGAAAGTAAAATAATATCGGCAGACGAATGAAAGTAATTCACGAAAGTATTTATAATGGCGGCACTAAAAACAAAAGGGGCCGTCTGCCCCTTTTGTTTTTAGTAAACAGGCCAACTTTAAGGACCAGATGCTACTGTTACGCCGCTCATGACGGGGGCTTGATAGAAGGGAGGTTTGGTGCCGTTCGTATAACGAATTTCGACATCTTCAATCCCGTGATAAATAACTGCCCCAGCGTCAGCTGTGATTAAGGCGATAGAGGGCGTTCCCTCAGCTGTCTTGTAAAGAATGGAGGCGATGCTGTTATTGAGGCCGAACGTATCTGTCTGAATTTTGAAACAAACATCACCTGTTGCCGCATCCGTCGTAACCTGATCCGGCGTGGCTGTCCATGTCTTCTCAGGAATAGTGGAGAGAATGCTTCCTAGTGGCGGATCATTCGGATAATTGGCGGCAGAAGCGCCAGCTAAGGCATAAGGATTGAAAACAGTTGGGGCGGTCATTCTGTGAAGGCGATAGGCAACAGGTGAACCTATGCCAACGGTTGCTTCCGCGCTTGGAAGGCTAGATAGACAAACACTTGCCTGTCGGGCCAGAGCGGGGCGCGAACAGAGCATTGCCGCACCGATACCGAGCAGAACAAGCGAGGTTTTCCAAGGAGCTGTCTTTGAAGAAGGAAGGGATGTCTGCATGGCGGCCTCATTTCAATTAGAGTGGGTGTGGCTATTCAAACACGATGGATGCCTTCATTCAAGAGTATGTTCAAATTAATGAATCGTCCGGTGGGGCGGTGGTGGGGGAAGATGTTCGGGGTCGGGCTGATCGGGTTCAAGATGGCCTTCGAGGCTGGTCAGTTCTTGGCGCATGCGCAGGACGTGTTCAGCCAGTTCGTGGAGTTGGTTTTCCTGCGTTTGCTGTTGCTGCTGGAGAAGGGCCATGGACTCGCTGAGCCGTTGGGTGGAGCGGAGCTGGTGCGTAGCCGTCTCGGCCAACGCTTTGCCAAGTGAGCCGCGCAATTTGCGAAGCCACACAACCGCCACCACGAGAAAACCCGCCGCCGCAAGCGTTGTCGAGAGAAGGAAGGCGAGTGGCCAGAGCATCGTCATGCAATGTTCCCGGATCGTGAACAACACAAAAACCCTAGCACACTCGCGCCCTCACTTCAAACGAGCAAATAAAAAGGGAAGGTAAGCATAAAAACGGCTGCATCTCTTTGAAAAAAACAAATGGGACCCCAGCCTTCGCTGGGGTGACATTTATTCTTTTGGCAACAATGGGCCATCAAAATCTTTGTCATGCCAGCGAAGGCTGGCATCCCATTTGGTTATCCTGAGGCTTAACCTTACTCCGCGCTGTCCACAACATCGGGGCCGACCAGCATGGCTTCGGCGACGAGGCCAGCGTTGGAGCGGATTTTGTTTTCGATGGCGGCGGCCATTTCGGGATTATCACGCATATATTGCTTCGCGTTCTCACGGCCCTGACCGATGCGGGTCCCGTCATAGGAGAACCATGCGCCGGATTTTTCGACGACGCTGGCCTGAACGCCGAGGTCGATCAGCTCACCGACTTTCGAGACGCCTTCGCCATACATGATGTCAAACTCCACCACACGGAACGGTGGGGCCATTTTGTTCTTAACGACTTTCACGCGGGTCTGGTTGCCGACAACCGTGTCACGGTCCTTGATGGAGCCAATGCGGCGAATGTCGAGGCGCACGGAGGCATAAAACTTAAGCGCATTACCGCCCGTCGTCGTTTCAGGGCTGCCGAACATAACGCCGATTTTCAGGCGGATCTGGTTGATGAAGATGACCATGCACTTGGAGCGCGAGATTGAGCCCGTGAGTTTGCGTAGGGCTTGGCTCATCAGGCGGGCATGAAGGCCCACATGGGAGTCGCCCATTTCGCCTTCAAGCTCGGCGCGAGGCACCAGCGCGGCAACGGAGTCCACGACCAGCACGTCAATCGCGCCAGAGCGCACCAGCGTGTCGGCAATTTCCAAAGCCTGCTCACCCGCATCGGGCTGCGAGATCAAAAGCTCGTCGATATTCACGCCCAGCTTGCGGGCATAGGAGGGGTCGAGCGCGTGCTCGGCATCCACAAAGGCGCAGGTCCCGCCGTTCTTTTGAGCCTGAGCGATGGCATGCAGGGCCAGCGTCGTCTTGCCCGAGCTTTCGGGCCCATAGATTTCGATGATGCGTCCCTTGGGGAATCCGCCGATGCCCAGCGCGATGTCGAGCCCCAGCGACCCGGTGGAGATCACTTCGGTTTCCGTGATCCCTTCCTGTGAGCCCAGCTTCATAACCGAGCCCTTGCCAAAAGCGCGTTCAATCTGGCTCAGCGCGGCCTCAAGGGCCTTTTGGCGTTCGGGGTCTTTGGTTTCTTTTTCAACGACATGGAGGGAGGCGTTGCGGCTCATGGAGGGCTCCTTTGCGTGGGCGGGGGCTGAGGCTTTCGACTCAGTTTGTTTCTGCTTTGTTCTCAACATACCATAGGTTTCCTTCTTTGCAAGTTCTATTTTTGTTCTTTTTTATCCCAGCAAACCAGCTAGCCGTTTTCATGTCGTACGAACCTTTTTCGGGTGAAAACGGCATAGCAAACCGGCGCGTCGCGAGGCTCCCATGTCGCGATCAGACTATCGAAATGCTCCAGCGGATAGTCGGGGCCGAGGATTTTATCGAGCGGAAAGGTGAAAGGTGCGGTGGCGATAAAGCGGACATCATGTGTCGGCGCGAAACGCGCGGCTATGTCGTCGGGCATTGCGCCGGATTCTTGAAGCCGGAGCTTGACCAGCATATCCATCTTGGTGACGAACGGCATCTGTTGCGGGTTGAGCAGGGGGGCGGCCTGATTCTCATCCTCGATTACAAGCAAGGTCTTGTCCGTGCTGAACGCTTCAAGCTTGTCGGTGTTTGGTTTTTCCGCGATCAGGACGCGCTCTTTGACATCGTTGGCCTCGGCCATATCGCGGCACAAATCGCGGGCGGCGGCCTCCGTTTCACAGGCGTGGATCACGGCTTCGGGCACGCGCAGCGCATAACCGACCGCGCTATAACCGAAGTCACAGCCGATAATGACGATATGCTTATAGGCACGGGCGATTAGCTCTTCGATCTTGTCGTGAATCTCCCATTGCTTCGTGCCCAAAAGCTCTGGCGCGAAGGGGCGGTTCATGATTTCTTTGGCAAGATTCATGCCGCGAAAGGGCCCGGCGAAAACCGTCGTGCCGATGCGCCCCGCCAGCACATGCGCGATCAGCACGCCTTGCAGCGTCGCCAGCGTACCCCACAGAGCCTTAAGCTTCGCCTGATCCGGCTCGTTTGCGTCGATGACCTGACGGACGATGTGCATGAAGTCAGGGGCGAGGTGTTCGGGAAACTGCATGTCGTGGTCCTAAAGCAGCGGCGCGGTAGCGGCTTCAAGCCACTGCGCGGTCTTGTTGTCCAGATGCGGTGTCAGCACGTCGCGCACGCGGGTGTGATAGGTGTTCAGCCACTCTTTTTCCTCGGCGCACAGCAACCCAAGTGCCATCGCCCGCCGATCAAACGGCGCAAGCGTCAGCGACTCGAAGCCCAGCATCTTGCGCTCGGGGCCGGAAATGTCCGGCAGCTCGATCACGCGTTGCAGGTTCTCGATGCGGATCCCGAACGCATCGGCTTTGTAATAGCCCGGCTCGTTCGAGGTCACCATCCCCACGCATAGCGGTGTCATGCCTCGACGCGAGATATTCTGTGGTCCCTCATGCACACCGAGGTAAGAGCCGACGCCGTGCCCCGTCCCATGGCTGTAATCAAGGCCGCGCTGCCACAGATATTGCCGCGCAAGCGTGTCCAGCTCTGCGCCGCTGGTGCCTTCAGGAAAGCGGGCGCGGGCCAGCGCGATATGGCCCTTCAGGACAAGCGTAAAAAGCGTGCGCATCTCGTCCGTCACCTCGCCCAGAGGAATGGTGCGCGTGATGTCCGTGGTTCCGTCCAGATATTGCGCGCCGCTGTCGAGCAGAAGAAAACTTCCCTGATCGAGCGTGCGGTCGCTGGCTTGCGTGGCGCGGTAATGCACGATGGCGCCGTGAGGGCCGCTGCCCGCTATGGTCGAAAAGCTGGGGCCGCGATGGAGCGCACCCTCGGCGCGCAGCGCGTTCAGCTTCTCCTCGACCTTCAACTCGCTCAGCGTGCCAGAGGGCAGGTTCTCGTCGAGCCAGCACAGAAAGCGTACCATCGCCACGCCATCGCGCTCATGCGCGGCGATCATGCCTTGGGTTTCCGTTGCGTTCTTGCAGGCACGGGGCAGGGCACAGGGATCGTCGGCCCTGTGCAGCTCGGCCCCCGCCTGCCGTAGAGGCAGCATCAGGGCATAAGAGGATTCCGCCGGATCAATCTGGACGCGCTTTTTCGCCTCGCCGAGTTTTTGTAGCAGAGGGCCTATCGCCTCGGGCGCATGGCGCGTGACTTCGCTGCCGAGTGTCGCGTCAAGTTCCGGCGAGCCCTTGGCTTCTTCAACAAACCAGTCCACGCGCCCATCGTCATGGAGGATCGCGGTCGAGCAAGGCAGCGGCGTATAGGGCACATCACTGCCGCGCACGTTCAAAAGCCACGCAACAGAGGCCGGATCGGTGAGTAGCGTGGCGGCGACGTTGTTCTTTTTCATCGCCTCGGCCAGTTCGCGGCGTTTGAGGCGCGAGGTCTTGCCGGTATAGCGTTCCTCCAGTGCGTAAAACGGCTCCGTCTTTGGCGTGGGCCTGTCGGTCCACAGCGTGTTGACAAGGTTGGGCTCGACGGGCACAAGGCTGGCCATCTTGGTCAGGAGCGACGTCTCCAGCCGCTCGACCTGAAGCACCGTGTGCAACTGCGGATCGAAGCCGATGACGGCTTTGGGCGCGATCTGCTCGCCCAGCCACTGCGAGGGGCTTTTATCCATGCCGTCAAAGAGTTCGTAAAGCTCTGAAGAAACCTGCTCCTTGGCTTGAAGCGTATAGCGTCCGTCGGTGAAAAAGGCGGCCTTGTCCTTCAAAACGACGACATAGCCCGCCGTGCCCGTAAAGCCCGTCAGCCATCTGATGCGGCGATCATGGGGCGCGACATACTCGTTTTGATAGATGTCGGTCATGGGCACGAGATAGCCATCAAGCTCCAGCTTGATGAGCTCGCGGCGCAACGCGGCGAGCCTCTCGGTATAAGAGGGTGAAGGCGAAGGGGATGAGGAAGGCGATGTGTCGAGAATCATGCGCCTATGATGCCCTCTAAGCCTTGCGCAGCGCAAGCACCGACCATGCGCCTAGGCGCATTCTTTTCAAAAGCTTTATTCCTTGATGCTTGTGCGCCTGAATCACGGCTCCTGCCTGATGATTGAGGATGCCCGACAGGATGGCGACGCCGTCCTCCGCCAGATGCAGCTTCATATCCTTGGCCAGCTCGCACAAGGGATCGGCGAAAATATTGGCCATGATGAGGTCATAGGGCGCGCGTGCCGCCACATTGGCGGGCGCATAGCCCATTCCCGTCTCGACGCTCACAAGGCTCTCCAGCTTGTTGACGGCGATATTCTCCCGCGCGATAGCAATGGACTCTTCCTCCATGTCGATGCCCAGAGCCTGCGCTCCCGTTGCCATGCTATACGCCATGGCCAGAATGCCAGAGCCGCACCCGACATCGAGCATCCGTGCCTTGGGGCTGCGCAGGCGAGGAAAACGGTCCAGCAGCGCATCAAGCATCAACAAGCACCCGCGCGTCGTCGGATGCTCTCCCGTGCCGAAGGCCGAGGTGGAATCGATTTGCAAGGGCAGGGTATGCGTCCCGACCTTATCCCGAAAAGCGGCGCCGTGAATCGTCCACCGTCCGATGGGCAGGGGCGGAAACTCCTGCGCGACTTCCTTGATCCAGTCCAGACTCCCCAAACTTTTAATTTCAAGGGCTGGCACCGCCTCATCGCCAAGAACGGCCCCTAGCTGCGCCTTCAGGGCGGCCTCATCGGGCGCATAATCGTAAAGAAGCTCAAGAACGCTCATCCCTTCATCAGGGCTTTCAAGCGTCGTAATGGCCTGCGCCTCATCGGTAACGGCTTCTTCGATAAGAGGAATTTGATCCTGCCGGACGGTCAGGCTCAAGGTCCAGTAAGCGGGGAAGGAAATCGGCATAAAAGTGAATCCATAAGGGGAAAGGGCCGGGTAATCATAGGCTTCAAGTCTACGAAAAAACAAGGAATAAACCTACAGGAACAAAGTGTTAACCATAATGAGTCATTGCGCAAGGGATGGATTTGGCGTACGCCTAGAAATGGTTCCGCCGTTTTCCAAACGATGAAAAGTGATTTCAAGATGCAGCATTTGAATCCCTATCGTTTCTATGAGCTCGCCACGAAGCTTCATGCTTTGTTCGAGAACCGAACGAGTCGCGTGACAGAGATGTTCGCGCCCTTGACCGAGGCGCAAGCCGTTCTTGACGGCTGGATCAAAGGCGATCCGTTCCCCCTCGATACCTCTAAAGCCGATGCCGAGCGGCTTCTTTCCAGAATTGGCAACCTCTTCAACAAATACTATATCGACCAATCGACCAAGCGGCTGAAGACGCCGACGGGCGAAGACCGCATTGACGCGCACGAGCTAGCACTTGTCGCGGCCAGCCTTGAAAAGTTTGAACATGCTTTGGCGGCAGAGCTGACGCATGCGCCGACCTATATCGCTGGCAAGCGCGGCATCTTCTCGACCTATGACCTGATCGAAAACGCCTATCAAAGTTTTTCCGCCAAGCTTCTGGCCGTTATTCCGCAGGCCTCGCAGGATGAGTTCAACGTCGCAGGGCGTGCCTTGGCGTACGGCCTTGGCACAGCGGCGGGCATGCACCTGCTGCGCGCCATCGAGATCGTGCTCAAGAAATATTACGAAACTTTTTCAGGCACCACGGTCGGCAAGACCGAGCGCACCTACGCCATCTATCTCAAGAAGCTGGCGGCTCTGTCGGATGACGAAGCGACCTCGTTCCGCCCCGACAAACGCCTGCTGCAAATGCTCGCCCAGATCAAAGAGCATTACCGCAACCCGCTGGTGAATCCTGAAAGCGCGATTTCGCTGGATCAGGCCATCTCGCTCTTCAGTCTCGCGACGGCGGCGATCACGCTGATGGTCGAGCAGATCATAGCCTATGAAGGCCAGAGCGACGATGAGGGACGCGAAGAAGATGTCTCGGACGTCGAAGCCGCCCTGACCGATGTCGCGCAAGCTTCCATGGACGATGAAGAGATCATCCAGCCCGCCCCCGCCGCACCGACCAAAAAAGCCAAAGCGAACTAATAACGTTATAGCCTCTAAAGCTTCCGCGCTTCCTCGACAATCATCACAGGAATCCCTTCGCGTATGGGAAAGGCCAGTGAGGCCGCATCGCTGATCAACTCCTGCCGTTCGCTGTCATAGCGCAGGGGCTTTTGGCTGACGGGGCAAACCAGCAATTCAAGAAGCTTTCGGTCGAGGGTCGGGTTCATGCGCTGGGTTCCGGTTGGGGTGATGGCAAAGACGCGTGGGGGGCGTGAGTCGAGAAGAAATAGCCTGCCCGTTTGCGGCCTTACGCAGACGGGCAAGCCTTTGTGGTTGTCTGGCCTTGCGTTACTGACTGATGCCTTTGCCGATGCTGTTCGCGCACAAGCTTTCGGCCTGCGTTTTAACAGCAGCAATATTGTTGTTGGTCAAGACCGCAACATTGCCGTTGATGTAATAGGGAACGCGCTCTTCAATTGTCGGCAGAAGCGTGCCGACAATATTGCACACCCCTTGTCTGGCCTGAGCCAAGGTCGTCTGAGCCAACATATAGGCCGTTTCAAGACGTTTTTGGGCTTCATCCTTGTTGGCGGCGATAGTCGTATCAGCACCGCCTGCGGCTGCCGTGGCAACGGAGGCATCGGTTGCGGCCTGACCTGTCATGAGGCACAGCGTGCGGACTTGCATCAGGCTGTTGACGACTTCGACGGCGGCTCCTTGTCCGACATAACCGCTCCCGCTCAGGGACATAGAGCTTTGTGCTTTGTCGATCATAACCTCGGCTTCTTCGCACCGACCTACCTTGGCAAGAGCGACGGCTTGTTGGGCCAGCTGCTTGACGTTGGCGGAACCGGCGACGCTGGCTGTGGTCGTCGAGGAAAGCTGGCTGTCCTTGGTAATATTGGAATAATCCTGATCAGGGGTGACGTTGGCGCAAAGATTGGTCACCTTGGTCGCGGAAGCATTAATGGCGTCCGTAATTTTTTTCTGTTGGTAGTAAAGCCAGTAATCGTTCCGGAAAGCGCGCATCTCGGAAGTTAGATTGGGCTGGTAATAAGGGTCCGTCTTGGCCAAATTGATATAGTCCAAAGCGGCTGTGCAAGCCTTCGTCGAAGCGTAAGTAACAGCGATGGACGCATATTGAGGGCCCTGTCCGGCACTGACCGTGACGGCCTGTGCCGTGTGGGGAGCCATAAAAAGGCCCGCCGTTATGGCAAGAAGAAGGGGCAGGGCGAACAAAGAACGACGGGAAAAGACAGCGGCGGACATGGCGGCTCCTTTGGGGCAGAAGGGGAAGAAATCAAATAATACTATACTGTTCAAACTTGAAGAGTTCGCCCTTTAGTATACTAACCGAGTCATCCCCGCGAAAGCGGGGATCCCTGTCTGTTACAAGGGATATTTTCAACATATACCCATCGCACTTCAAGAGTTGGGGACGATGCTTAAAAATGGCGTCATCCCCGCGAAAGCGGGGATCCATGTTAATCCCAAGGGATAACGTCAACATATAGATTCCCGCTTTCGCGGGAATGACACAGGTTTTTATCTCACAGCACCAACTTTTGAAGTGCGAGTTGGATACAGTCATTATGATAATGAAACACGGTTGATGAAGTGTTAATTATTACTTTCAGCCTTTGAGTTGCTCATTTTTAAACACCATCCTCAACGCACCTGAAGAATTGGTATCATCCCCTCAAAGATCGGGTCATACCGGCGAAGGCCGGTATCCAGGCGCGCCGTGTCCACGGCGCATAAAACGCCTAAACCTGATTGTTTGGGACAAGCGGATGGCTGGGGACTGGGTACCGGCCTTCGCCGGTATGACGGTTTTTTTGATAAAAAGCCCAACTCTTGAAGGGCGAAAGGAATAAGCTTAACCTACTGAAACTGTTGTCATGCGGCTTTCGCTGGAATGACGGATTTTGGAAACCGAGACGCATAAATTTTTGAAGGGTGGTAAGGGCTTCGCGATCAAAAAGGAGAGGGGGGGCTTTTGACTTGGCGTTGCCCGCCCCCAATCACAAAACAGCGTTGAACACGAACCCAACCGTCAAAATCCCGCACGAAACAATCCCGACAAACGTGGCAATCAGCCGGGGCTTCAACACGCGGCGCAGGATGATCATCTCCGGCAACGACAAGGCCACAACGCTCATCATAAAGGCCAGAACGGTGCCCAGAGCCGCCCCTTTCTCAAGCAAAGCCTGAACAATCGGGATAACGCCCGCCGCATTGGTGTACATCGGCACGCCGATCAGGACGGCCAGCGGCACGGACCACCACGCCTCCTTGCCCATCAGCGAGGCCATGAAATCCTCGGGCACATAACCGTGGATCGCGCCGCCAATGGCGATGCCGCCCATGATATAGGGCCACGTCTTGCCGACGATCTCGCTGGTGGACCTAAAGCCCGCTTGCACCCGCTCGCCCCACGACAGGCGCGGATGGTCAAGCGTCGGGTCGGCCTTCTGGATTGCCTGAACCCAGTCCTCTAAAAGATGTTCAAGGTTCATCCGCCCCAGAATGATCCCTGCTACGATGGCGACGGTCAGACCAAGCCCCAAGTAAAGCCCCGCGACCTTCCACCCGAACAGGCCAAAAAGCAGGGCCAGCGCAATCTCGTTAATCATCGGCGCGGCGATCAAAAACGAGAACGTGACCCCAAGCGGCACACCCGCCTGCAAAAAGCCGATGAAAAGCGTGATAGCGGAGCAAGAGCAAAAGGGTGTGACGATCCCCAAACAAGCCGCCAGCACATTGGCCCCGCGCAGCTTGTGCCCCGACAAAAAAGCGCGCGTGCGCTCTGGCGTGAAATAGGAATGGACCATCCCCATGAAAAACGAGATGCCCGACAGCAGCATCAGCACCTTGGGCGTGTCGTAAAGGAAGAACTGCAACGCGCCAGCCAGATGATTTTTCTGTTCCAGTGACAAAATATCGATCTGATCCAGCGGCAACAACCCAACCAGTCCAAACGAAAGCGGTTCAAGCTGCCCATAAACGGCAAACCAAACCACCGCCGCTAGCGGCAAAAACCAAAAAGGTCGATTAATCGCAAACTGTCTCATCCCATCCCCCCAGTGCATCAAGCTTCCTGCGCCCCAAGCTTCCCCGCGCGATAAGCACCTTTTAAATCTCTCCCCCCCTGGAGGGGGAGAAAGCAAAAGCCAGTTTGCTTGCAAACTGTCCCCGCGAAAGCGGGGATCCAATCCGCAGCCCTTAGCTTTTGCAAGAGAGGGGGAACCAATCCCGCTCTATAAGTTGAATCCCCAAACCCCGCATTCGCCCAATGCAGCACCTTCCTTACCACAACTCACACCCTGTGTCAAGGAATATATACCCACACCAAGAAAAGAAAAACAGGACTAGATTGGGCTTAGCTCCACCGCAAGACCACCTGCGCCGCCCGAACGCCTGACCTTAACGCCCCCTCAATAGTGGAGGGCAAACTCGTCGCCGTCCAGTCTCCGGCCAGGGCCAGATTCTTCCAGCCAATATAGGAGGTCGGCCGCATCCTGTTCTGCGCCGGTGTCGCCGCAAAGGTCGCCCGCTTTTCCCGAACGACGCGATAAGGCGGTATTTTCTGGGGATCAAGATCGAACAGCAGCGCAAGGTCTTCCCAGACGGCGACGGCCCACACGTCCTGATTGTCCTCGTCATACCTGTCTGCCGCGCTGATGGTCACCGACACGACATCCGGCTTGATAAAGACCCATTCGGCCAGCCCGCCGACAAGGCCAACGAAGCCAGCGGGATTTTGCGGCACTTCGATACGGAAATGGATATTGGCGATAGAGCGAAAATCGGTCGGTGTGAGCAGATTGGGAATAAGCTCCTGTGCCACAGGTGCGGGCACGGCCAGAATCATCCAGTCCTGCGGCCCCAGATTGACAATCGTCGATCCGAAATCCAGCGCGGTCACCTGTCCATCCGCCGTCACGTCATAGCCGCGGAGCCGCGCCCCGAATTGCACGTCCGTCCCGTGTTTCTTCAGCGTTTCAAGACAGGGCGTGACGAAAGTTTCGGACATGCCGATTTTCGGGACCATCGGGCAACACCCCGCTCCGCCGCCACCAAAGCTTTGGGCGAACAGGTTGGCCAAAAGACTGGCCGAAGCGTTTTCAAGCTCCGTGTTCAACGCGGCGATTGCCAACGGCCCCCAAAGCCGCTTGAACAGCGTTGTACTCGTATCCATGCAGCCTGCGATGGTTTCATCTTCATCGGCGAACAGGAAAGACTTGGCGGAAAGATAATCCGTCGGCGTTGTGCCGGGAATGCGTCGTTTGGGATCAAAGATCCACCACGGCAACCGGCCCTTATTCATATGCACGGTCCAGCGTTCGCGGCTTTGAAGGTCCATGAATGGGAAGAATGGCTCTTTGGCGCAGGTGACGGTGTCCATCGCGCCGGAGAGTTCAAGATAATCATGCACCGCGACATTGCCCGACAGGACAAGGTGATTGCCATTGTCGATGCGGCAGCCCAGCCCCTTGTCGAAATAGGAACGGCACCGCCCGCCCGCATAGGGCGCGGCTTCATAGACGGTGACCTTCTCGCCCATCAAAGTCAGCTGAAGCGCGGCGGACAGACCGGCCAGTCCGGCACCGATCACATGAATATGTCGTTGTTGATTCATGGCGCAGACTTTCAGCCGATCAGGCCGCAAAGAGCAAGGCCTAATTTGCGCCAAAGGCTTAAACGCACGCGCTTGTGCGGGTTTTTCCAGTTTTCTTTGACCAGAGCCTCGAAAATCGCGCCGTAATAGCGCCGCATAGCGCGGGCAGGGCGCATGGCCTGCCACTGACAGCCCTTCATGGCGGCATCGGCTTCACGGTAGTGGCGGCGGACATCCTCGGCCAGATCGCGGCACACGGCGGCAAGGTGCGGATCGTCCAGCACCTCCATCGGGTTGCGTGAGGCGACCGCATTCTTGGCCAGAAGCTCTTCGGGCAGGTAAAGCCGCCCCCGCTGGGCATCCTCGGCCAGATCGCGCAGAATGTTGGTCAGTTGCAGGGCGCGGCCAAGATGGTGCGCGACGCGCATGGCCTCGGGACTTGAATCGCCAAAGATGCGCACGCTGGCGCGGCCCACCGCGCTTGCCACATGATCGCAATAAAGATCAAGCTCCTCGAACGATGGCGCGCAGATCGCCTTCTCGGCATCCATCTGCATTCCGTCGATGATGGCCTGAAAATCTTGTTCGACAAGCCCGAACCGTGTGATGGCGGGCAAAAGAGCAAGGCAAATGCTGTCCTCGGCCTTGCCTTCGGTAAACAGGGCGCGGATGCGCTCCCGCCACAAAGCCAGCCCCTCGCGGCAAGCCTGAGCGGTTAGCGAGTCGTCGGCAATGTCGTCCACCTCGCGGCAGAAAGCGTAAAGCGCATACATGGCTTCGCGCCGCGCACGCGGCAGCACGCGCATTCCCGCGGCAAAAGATGTGCCCGACTTTTTAACCCGCGCCGTCACATCGGCAAGAGCTTGGTCGGTCGTAAGTGTTGATTCTGTTGTCATCATAGCGGAAGATAAGCCTTGATCGTGCCAAGAACAAGCAGGCGGATTTTCTGTAGTTTGCTCAGCTTCACATTCTCGCACAGCGGGTCGCGGGTGCGCAGGATATTCATCAAGGCCTTGGCTACCTCGCAAATCACCGCTGTATCGATTTTCAGCCGCCGATCCTTGATTTGCGCGGGAAACGTGCAGGCGAGGGCAAGCAGCGACTCCATATGGTCCAGCATGTCATCAAGCACCTTGCGTAGGGCAGGCGTCAGGGCTTCGGCGGACAAATCTTCGGGCGTTGCCCCATATTTGTTCATGAGGTCAAGCGGGATATAAACGCGGTCAAGCTCGCGGTAATCGTCGCCGCAATCCTGAATGTGGTTGATGATCTGCAACACGGAACACAGCGCATCATTGGCGGGCCACGCCGTCTTTGCCTCGCCGTGCAGGTCGAGGAGATAGCGGCCAACGGGCGCGGCGGAAAAGCGGCAATAATCCATCAAATCCGCCCAGTCGGCATAGCGCAGCTGGCTTGTGTCGCGCTTAAACGCAATCAGCAAATCCCGCGCATGCTGGGACGTGACTCCCGTTTCCTTCAAGCTTTGGCGAAGCGGGACCGCGCAAGCCACGCTGTCGTCCGCGTCGTTCATCAAAGCCGCATCAATTTGATCCAGCCGCCGCACCTTTTCTTCCGGCGGCAAAAGCGGATCATCGCTGATATCATCCGCCGCCCGCGCCAGAATATAGTAAGCGGTGACGTGCGGCCTGTATTTTTTGCTGACAAGCTGAGCGACCGGAAAATTCTCGGTCGTCTCGTTCTTCCCGCTCGGCGCTTCGATAGAGGACATAAGGTGACTTTCTGTTTGCTCAATAGAGCCAGTTCATA
>Ga0209373_10001242_pt1 | contig 31448 bp, 25 predicted proteins | sample Higcelweek5metaG_FD_187173 | JGI IMG/M metagenome (GOLD analysis project Ga0209373, IMG submission 187173) | Freshwater pond sediment microbial communities from the University of Edinburgh, under environmental carbon perturbations - High... | ecosystem: Environmental > Aquatic > Freshwater >... | reverse complement strand
TATTGGCAACGAGAGAAATGTTACTAGTAAACTGATCATTTTCCTGATCGTGTTTTTTTCGATGGCATATGCTCATGGACTTTTTCATAATACCGAACTTAGCAGCATTATGTCGCAGGTGCAGGCGATTGCATCCGTACTTCTGGTGCTCACCGCCGGGGAGAAAGGCTTTCGCGCCGTTGTCGCTGCAAACTTTATACAGATCGGAATGATTGTATACTACTTAATCCGCTTCAAGGACACCAGATCCTTGCCTGGAATCATTATTCCCTGCTCGACCGTCCTAATCATTTCAATCATTGTTCTTTATAGCAGGAGAATTATCAAGGAAAACAAGAACGTTTTAGCACAAAAAGAGAAGCTTTCGGAACTGAATGCGGATATTATGGCCAAGGAGATTGAAGCCCTTCGGCAAAATGAACGATTAACCGAGTACAACCGTGTAATGAAAGAAAATGAAGAGCGCCTGTATCATCTCGTACACTATGATACGCTGACTGAGCTTCCGAACCGGACGAAGATTCTGGATCGAGTGGACCTACTAGTCAACCTTCTTTCACAGAAGGCCATGGGCTTTTCGCTTTTCTATATTGATCTTGACCATTTTAAGAGAATTAATGATTCCATCAGTCATCAAATAGGAGATATGACCCTGCAGGCGGTGGCAGCAAGGCTTCGTGACATCATTCATCCGGATGATATGCTTGGACGGCTTGCCGGAGACGAATTTGCTGTAATTGTCCAGCGACATTTAAAAGAGGAAGAACTTCTGATGTATTCAGAAGGAATGAGACACGCACTTTCGGATGTGTTCTGCATCGGAGGAGCAGAGTTCAGCGTAACTGCAAGTATTGGAATTGCAATGTATCCGAGTGATGGCGATAATGGCATGGATCTGATCAGGAACGCCGAAACTGCAATGTATAAGGCAAAAGAGTTCGGTCGGAATTCGGTTCAATTTTTCAGAAAAGAAATGATGGATGATATTTTGCGCCGTGTTAAATATGAAAGCGGACTGCTGATGTCAATTCAAAATAACGAGCTTTTCCTGGTTTTTCAGCCGCAATATCACACCAAGACCAAGCAGCTTCGCGGCTTTGAAACGCTTGCCCGCTGGCAGAACGAGAAATACGGCTTGGTCAGCCCCGTGCAGTTCATTCCTGTCGCCGAAGAGGCCGGATTCATCGTTCCCCTCGGGGAATGGATTCTTGAAACGGCCTGCATGAAACTAAATAACCTGCTGGAAGTTTATGGCAAGGATTTGATTATGTCCGTTAATATTTCTGCGGTTCAGATTATGGCGCCGTCGTTTGTGAACACAGTGAAGAAAATTCTCGTTAAGACAAAGTGTAACCCGAAAAATCTGGAGTTCGAGGTTACGGAGTCGGTGATGATTGCCTCTGTCGACCACGTCATTAAAGTGCTCAATGATCTGAAGAGCATGGGAATCCGAATAGCGCTTGACGATTTCGGGACAGGATATTCTTCGCTGAGTTATCTGCGTCAACTCCCGATCGAAACACTGAAAATTGACAAATCATTTATAGATAGCATTTATGCAGATGGCGTCCAACGTCAAATGGTTGGATCCATCATCAAATTAGTTCACGAAATGGATATGGAGGTTGTCGCTGAAGGTGTCGATGATCCCGGACAACTGGAATATCTCAATAATCATCATTGTGACTTTATTCAAGGTTATATATGGGGTCGTCCTTTGCCTGAAGACGAAGTACTTCGGTTACTCCAAGCCCTTAACGAAGCGGATCTCTGAAATAAATATAGCGTGGGTTTTTAGCTGAAACGCTACTGCGTCAAGGTAATTTGTGAATAATTACAGATACCCTTTGATTTAGCAGGGGTTTTATTATATTCTTGACCTATTCAGACAAAACGATTTTAAAGATAACGGTTCCTTCGGAGGTGCTGAACATGACGATGAAGCTTGCTTTTTCCACCCTTGGATGTCCTGACTGGACATGGAGCGAAATATACTCGATGGCCCACGATCTGGGATATTCCGGGATCGAAATCCGTGGCCTCGGCGAAGAAATTATGGCTTCGCGCGCAAGACCGTTTTTGCCGGAAGAGGTAGAGGGTACAATTGCATCGCTGAGGAAACTGGATCTGTCGATTCCGTGCTTTTCATCGAACTGTGTTCTGTCGTCGCCAGCCGGAGCGAAAGCCGCAGAACAGGAAATCGGTGAATACATCAATTTGGCAAAAAAAATCGGAACGCAGTTCATTCGTATCCTTGCGGATGCCCACCCCGCACCCGAAGGTGAAGTGGACGATTCGGAAATTATTGCGATTCTAAAAAAACTGGAGGTTCCCGCAGCTCAAGCCGGCGTCACGCTTCTTGTGGAAACCAACGGTGTTTATGCCGATACCAAGAGACTCAAGAAGCTGCTTGATGAAGTCGGGAGTGATTCGGTAGCGGCACTTTGGGATGTACATCACCCGTTTCGTTATTTTGGAGAAACACCTTCCGCGACATGGGATAATCTAGGCGCTTACATTCGCTATATTCATGTCAAAGATTCGATTGTATCCTCGGATGGAAAGGTATCCTACCGGCTACCGGGAACAGGCGATGTTCCGCTGACCGAACTCTTTTCAATTCTTCGCGATAACGGATATGACGGATTTGTGTCTCTGGAATGGGTCAAAAGATGGTCTGCGGAAATCGAGGACGCAGCGGTCGTTTTTCCGCAGTTCGTTCACTTTGCACGCAGATGGGAAGCACAGGATGAAGCCGGACAAACTCGCGAAGAGGCCGAAGCGGAAGCAAAATACGTCCGCTTGCCCGAAGTTGAATCCAAAGACGGCGTTCCGGCAATCAGCTGTTTTGTCAGTCGTGAAAACGGGCAGCGCCTTTTCGAGAAGGATACGCTGATAAACATAACCTTCAGTGAACTATTGGATCAGGTGGCGGACACGTTCCCGGATCAATGTGCTTTTGCATATACAACTCGTAATTATTCACGTAATTATGCACAGTTCCGCGAGGAAGTGGATCAGGCAGCGCGCATGTTTATTGCGATGGGCGTTAAAAAAGGTGATCACGTGGCCATTTGGGCAACGAACTACCCACAGTGGTTTTTGACTTTCTGGGCAGCTGTCCGCATCGGGGCGGTGTTGGTCACGGTCAATTCTTCCTATAAAATTCACGAAGCAGAGTATCTCCTGCGTCAATCGGATACACAAACGCTGGTCATGATCGACGGATATAAAGACTCGAACTATGTTCAAATTATCCGCGAGATTTGTCCTGAACTTGCCAAATCAGCACCGGGTACGCTGAAGAGTGAGCGACTTCCGGTGCTTAGAAATGTAATTACTATTGATTCAAAGCAGGATGGTTGTTATTTCTGGGATGATGCCATGAAACTTGCTGCAAATATCCCGGAGAGCATTCTTCGCAGAATGGCAGAAGACACATATCCGGACGAGGTGTGCAACATGCAGTACACATCCGGAACAACCGGCTTTCCGAAGGGTGTAATGCTTACACACAACAATGTCATCAATAACGGGAAATGCATCGGCGATTGCATGGATTTCACGACCGCGGACCGGCTTCTGATTCAGGTCCCGATGTTCCACTGTTTTGGAATGGTGCTTTCAATGATTGCCTCAGTGACTCACGGAACTACTATGGTTCCTCTCGAATATTTTCAACCGGCAAAATCGCTTGCCGCTGTGAATATGCGTAAAATTACGGCAATGCACGGTGTTCCGACCATGTTTATCGCACTGCTCGAACACGAAGATTTTGAAAAGACGGACTTTTCCCACATGAGAACGGGCATCATGGCCGGCTCCCCATGCCCGATACCGGTCATGGAGGCAGTTCTCGATAAGATGAACATGTCGGACATCACGATCGTTTTCGGGCAGACAGAAAGCTCTCCCGGATGCACGCAGAGCCGTGCCGGCGACCCGATCGAGGTTCGCGTGGCCACTGTCGGAAAACCGCTGCCCGGCGTCGAGTGCAAAATTGTCGACCCGGTGACCAATGAGGATTTAGGCGATAATGTTCCGGGGGAATTTGTTGCCAGAGGATATAACATTATGAAGGGCTACTACAAAATGCCCGAAGCAACCAAAGCCGCAATTGACGAGGGTGGCTGGCTGCATACAGGGGACCTTGCTTTAAGAACGCCCGAAGGCAATTATAAAATTACCGGAAGAATCAAGGATATGATCATCCGCGGCGGAGAAAACATTTATCCGAAAGAAATCGAAGAATTTCTGTATACACATCCGAAGGTCCGTGACGTTCAGGTAATCGGGGTTCCCGATAAGACATACGGTGAAGAAATCATGGCATGCGTGATCCTCAAAGAAGGCGCTGAAGCAACCAAAGAAGAACTCAAAGAATTCGTCCGTTCGCACATGGCAAAACACAAGACACCCAAATATATATCATTCGTGTCTGAGTTTCCGATGAATGCTGCCGGTAAAATACTCAAATACAAGATGCGGGAAACTGCTGTAAAAGAACTTGGCCTCGAAGCTGACGCGAATATCGAAACAGCCTAAGTCGCTTCCTCAATCTCTCCCATGAAAAGCGCCAAATCGTTATCGGAGCTCCCGAAAGCGATTGGCGCTTTATGGCATGACCTGTTCTTTACCATAATATTCTTCAAGGGTCTGCCCGGACTCATGAAGGGTGGTAGCCAGTGTAGCGCCTAAATATCGATAGTGCCAGGCCTCATATCCGTAGCCGGTAATATCGCTCTTCCCATCCGGGTAACGGAGTATAAAGCCATATTCATGTGCATGTTCGGCAAGCCAGATTCCGGCTGTCGTCCCGGCAAAATCACCGCTGATTGAAGGTGAGTCAGTAGTCGCGATGTCGAGCGCGAGGCCGAGATTATGCTCCGAACGACCGGGATAGGCATATTTTGCACAGGCGCGTTCCACACCTTTATTCGCAACGGCGTCATTAAACAACTGTTCTCTTTGTGCAAAAGTACTGTAACCGGCGGTCAGATAAAGCGTTTTACCGGTATCGGTTTCACACGCCTGCCGCATCAGATCCCAGGCATCATCCGCTTCCGGACGAAGTTTCTGACTTTTCGAGGATTCTGCATCCACCAGCTCCGGAGAGTAATCTTCTGTCACTGCGAAGTATTTATTGACAAGAACGGTAATGTCATCGGGATTGGAAACAATCTCAAATTCCACCGTTCTGGGATCGACAAATCCGTTATACCAGACCGGTCCGGTGGGGACCGGTGCTGCCGTCGGTTCAGGTAAAAGCGTCGGCACGGGCGTTGCTTCTTGGGTTTGCACGGTAGTCGGTTCGGTAACAGCAAACGCGGTTGTTGCCGATGAGGAAGCGGTCGTCTCGGTGAAGGTCGCACTTTCCTGAGTATCGGTTATCAACACTAAGGGACTTGTATTCGATTGAAGCAGCGAATCATCATGAAGATCGTTATCTGACTTGGAATCCAGATAGCTCATCAGCAAAAAACCGCCGGTAACCAAACATGCAATAAGTGACAACGGAATCAAAATCCATAGCACTTTTCGAAATGCAAGCTGCCGTGTCTTTTTTCTTGAACGCATAAGCCATTTCTCCGCGAAAACTACTCGTCTTCATCTCCGGGCATAACCTGCTCTTTGCCATAATACTCTTCGAGTGTCTGGCCTGATTCGTAAAGCTCGGTTGCAAGCTCAACTCCGACATACCGGTAATGCCATGCTTCGTAGCCGTATCCGGTTATATCACCTTTGTCTCTAGGGTATCTCAATATAAAACCATATAAATGGCCAAATTCATTCACCCATTCGCCGGCGGTACTCTCGGCAAATTCATCCCGGATCTCCGGATCAGATGCAATATTGATGTCGAAAGCAAGGCCGAGGCAATGCTCCGAGCGACCCTGATAGGCATTTTTCTCGACGGCCTTCGTCAGTCCGCGACGCTCAATGGCGTTCGAAAAGCTATACGTCTGACTGGCATATGACCGATACCCGGATACCAGATACAGATTCTCGCCGATTTCCTCAAGACAAGCCGCGTGCATCAGATCCCAGGCATCCACAGCCTCCACCGACACATATTGTCCGGCGGAGTTGTTTGCCAAAACAGTCTCAGGGACGTAGTCTTCCGGCATGGCGTAGTACTTATTAATCAGAACAGTAATGTCTTCCGGGTTCGTTACTACTTCCGCGCGAACCGTACGTGGATCCACGTACCCGTTATACCAAACCGGCGTCTCCGTCTGCGGTTCGATATACTGAGGCGCAGGGGTCGGCGTCGGGGAGGGCGTCGGTGTGGCTGTCGGTGTAGGGGTAGGAGAAGGAGTAGGAGTAGGAGAAGGGGTCGGTGTCGGCAAAATAGTTTCCTCGCCGATAACCGGCGGAACCGGAACGGAAGAAGAAACTGTCGTACCTTGCAACGAACAGGAACATATATAAAGGGAGAGAATCGAAAGCATTATGATTAGTATCGTTTTTTTAGAATTAAGCATCAGATACTCCTGTCAATAAGTAAATTCTATTTCAAATCATGAATCAGTATACTTCAAGTGACAGTTTTTTCCAATATTGCTAAACTTGACAAGTTTCGCGCTTCTATCTATAATCGAGACAACTTCGGGGCGGGGCGAGATTCCCCACCGGCGGTAAAGCGGCATCATGCCGACGAGCCCGCGAGCGATAGCTGAACCGGTTAAATTCCGGTGCCGACGGTATAGTCCGGATGAAAGAAGTGGTCAGGAACTGTTGTCAGACAGTTCACATTTACTGCTTCATTGGCTCTCCCGAATATATACGGGGGAGCTTTTTTTTCCGAAGAAGAAGGAGAAAAAAATGAGCGTGCAAAATTCTGTCAACGAAAAAGAACGTGGAAAGCCAACCGCAAAGAAATGGACACGTGCCCAGACGCTTTATATTACGATGTTAGGCATTCTTGCAGCGCAATCCGTTGCGATGATGTACATGCTGCAAGTACCGCTTATTCCCGCGGCACCATATATGCTTTATGATATGGCGGATATTCCGATTATTATAGGTACCCTGTTCATGGGCCCGGTGGCAGGGATAATTCTGACGGTAATTGTGTCGGTCATTCAAGGAGTAACCGTTAGCGCAACCGGAGGCATTATTGGTATTGTGATGCATATTGTCGCGACAGGCGCATTTGTTTTAACCATAGGTCTCGTTCGGAAGGTCTGGCCGAAGAGAAGTGCTTTGCCGATTCTGTTCGGAGTTATTGCCATGACGCTGATCATGATTCCCTTGAACTTGCTTTTGACGCCTATTTATACAGGGATGTCGGTTGAAGCCGTCGCAAAGTTGATCCTTCCGGTAATTTTGCCTTTCAATTTGGCAAAGGCGGGCATCAACGGATTCACGGCTTTCGTTGTTTTTCAGATCATCGCCCGAGCCTTCCCCCGCCTTTTGAAAAATCGCGAAGGTTGATTTATGCTCCTATTATCAAACCCCATCAATCGACTTGCCGGCGCATAGGAACACCACTGAAAATTCTTCTGACTGCCTATATTGTGGTATGATTTGAAAGTGCAGTTTTTGTAATTGCGCAACCGATTGAAGCAGAAATGGAAGAATTTAGTAAATGACAAGAAAGAAAAAAGCACGTGAGCGCGGGGTGGCACGCATTTTTATCGCGGTTCCCGCAGCGTTGATGTTATTGATTCTGACGGTAACCAGCGAGTTCTTGATCTCTCCTTACCAGGAGGCCTGGATTGTAGCCGCTTCAGTGCTGCTTGCCGTAATGCTTTTTATTTTCACCCGGGACCATCTGGTTTTGGCGATGTGTAATTCGATCGGACTGATATTCAGTCTCGCTTTTTATGTTTCCGGCGCCATCGCATCGGGTGACAGGATATCGGAGATGGTTTCGTTCGAGCTGGCCTTCCGCATCGGACTGGTATGGTTTTGCATCTTCTTTGTCTCTCTGGTCATCCGTCTTTTCTCGGCAGGTAAATGGGACACCCGGAAAAGCAAGGATAGTTTTCGAAAAGCATTTCACCTGAACAGTCTTGTTTTTCTGGCGGCTTATATTGCGCTTCTGATCATGCTCTTTGTATCCCAAAGAGGGATTGGCATGTATTCGGAACGTAGTCTGAACCTGATTCCCCTGCACGGCGCATTTGCCGTATATTGGCCGCACATTGTATCCGGAAATTTTCAGAACGGCGTGTTCGTGCAGTTTTTCGGAAATCTCTTGATCTTCACACCGCTTGGGTTTTACATGCCCGTATACGCGAAAAGGATTCCGCGCACAATGATCATTGTTTTTCCGATACTTCTTGCCGGAATCATCGAGACATCCCAGTATTTTTTGAAGACCGGAAAAAGCGATGTGGATGACTTTTGGATGAATGTTCTCGGATACTGGATCGGGGTTATGCTGTTTTACTTGCTTGGCCTTATCCGAAGCAAGGTAACTAAGGGCAAAGAAAAGAGTATCGTTCCGGCATAAAATGCCTTTCGCGATACTCATTGACTCCAGTTAAGCAGAGCGGTTTTATTTACTTGAAATGAAGTACCTTCATCACACCGCCGGCGAGACGCTCGTACTTTGCGATTTCATCCGCAGCATATGCGCGACCTTTGTCGGAAATGTGATAATAGCGACGTCTTCTCTTCAGTCCGACAAGTACGTCCTCGGACGTTACAAAACCGGCCGCCTCAAGACGGTATAGTGTCGTGTAAAGTGCTCCTTCGGTGAGAGAAATGTCGTTATCGCTGCGGCTTCTGATTAAGCGAACGAACTGATATCCATACTGATCACCTTCGAGAAGAAGTTTCAGTGCCAGTATTTCTGTTAAGCCCCTTTTAAGAGTGACTAAAGTATCGTACATATTTTTAACCTCCGTGTGGATGTGGCTTGATAAGGGAAACACTCTAATACTATCATTTTCAACATAAAATGGCAATAAAAACAACTTGAACTTTTGGCTTATTTATGTACTATTTTTGTCACATCTACGAACATATCAAGTGGCTGCAAAGATTACCTTTTCGAGGGAAAAGCAGCAAGAATGGAAAGCGCAAGATCTGATGTGCCTTGAAGCGTACCGGACGGTGAAGAAGGAGAGCTTCTTCGTTGTGAATAGGCCGGCAAATCGGTTTGAGAAGAGGATGCCGGCGCAGAAGAAATCACATCTGTCTTCGTCTTCGACGTTTGGGAATCAACATCGGGTTCCGCTACACGGGGAGAAAAATTGCCGGATGACCAGGGAAGCAGAACCGTTGTAGGGAAGTCCTGAGACAGAACAGTCTCGGTAGACGTGGCAGCGGACGTTGGCGGTGTGCTTCCCGAACCGGAAGCGCTCTGTGAACCGCCGGCAAATTTGGATGCAAGAAACATCATGAAACGGGCGGGAAGAATTTTAGCTGCGACATGAAACGCTTTCTGAGATAATCCGTAAACCAGAACTGCGCGTCCTTTTCGGGATGCAGTGATTGCTTTGGCAGCAAGTTTTTCGGGCTTCACAACAAATAACGCCTTAATACCCGAGAACTTCGGTGCAGTTTCTCCCGTTGCTGTTGCCAGAAATTCGGTGGATATAGGACCGGGACAAACCGTGGTGGATGCAATATTATGCTGCCTAAGTTCGGCATTCATGGCGCGCGAAAAACTGACCAGAAAAGCCTTTGTGGCTGCATAGGCGGCAAACCCCGGCTGAGGCATAAATGCAGCCGAAGAGGCAATATTCAGTATGCGTGGGCCATTCTGAAACTCGCACAGGTCTCCGACGGGAATCATATAAGGGAGACAAACGCGCGTAAGTTCAGCAGGAACGGAACAGTTCAGTGCAATCATCGAGCGGATGTCCAAGGGAGACTGATCTTCCAGGAGGCCTGTCCGACCAAAACCGGCGCAGTTGATTAGTAGCCCGATATTCGGCTTCTCCGTCGCAAGCGCTTCGCCAAGCAAGTCAATTGCACCCGGAACGGTCAAATCCAGCTCGAAAACCCGGATACGGTCGGGTGCCAGCTCTTGTTTTAATGCGTTCAGTCGATCCGCGCGCCGGGCAACGATCCAAATCTGCTCGAACGGAACACTTCCGAAAGCGCCGTGCTGACGAACCAACTTGCGGAGAAATTGCTCTCCCAATCCCGAAGATGCTCCGGTGATTATTGCGATGTCCATTTTTTTGCCCTCCTGTAATATGCCGCAGCCATTGCTGAATATATTCATCTCCAGAGTATCACAAACGAGTGACACAATCACTCGTGATGGTTTCTTTTACAGACTGTCAAAATAATTCACGCACCCGTCCGCAATCCCTACGGCCATCTTTTGAATTACTGAATCACTGTCAAGTAATCTCCGGTCATTTTCGTTCGAGACAAAGGTCAGCTCAAGAAGCACCGAAGCCAGACCATGCTCGCGCAGAACAGCAAAATTGGCGGCAACTGTCTGCCGCGGATCATTTGATATCAATTCAATTGCGGACGCGGTGATTGAATCATACATGATTTGAGCGAGATCGGCATTTCGCTTCCAGGATCTTCCCAGGTAATGTTCTCGAACTGTATAGTCCGGATTCTGATAATAGGGATCTTCTTCAATCAGACGGTCTTCGCTTTCTATAACGGAATCATTAGTGACATAATAAACACTTGTGCCGTGCAGCTCAGTATCTGAATTCCAGTTATTGTGGACGGAAAGAAACAAAATATCATCAATATCATACTCAAATTCCAGCATTTGAATCATATCTTCGCTGAACCCGCTTCCGACCATCGGTCCCATACATCCACCGGACAGATCTACCGAGTTGATCCGGATTGTTTCGCTCAGCTCATCACGCATGCTTTCTTCCAGACTCTCCGGAACGGATACGATACCTTGCTCCTTTGCATAATCCAGACAAAGCAGGTGTGCCTGAGCAGCACGGGAGTACATCGATACAAATGTATCGTCGGAGCGAGTCAAATATACCTCAGCTCCAAGGGCTTCGAGTACCGATTTTGTCTCAAGCACAATCTTCAGATTATAATCCTTCTCCAGATAGACCGGATCTTTCTCGGGGAATACGCAACCGCTATCGTAACCACCGTGTCCGGCATCGAGAATAATTATTTTGCCGATTAGGGGAAGAGGATCACTTTCGGTCGTCGGAACCGCCGAACTCTGTGTTTCTTGAACAGGGATGAGTATGTTCAGAGGCGGGAAAGTCTCTTTTGCGGACGGCAAAGCTCCTGCAAAAACAATGGCTAGAAGACCACAGAAAATCAGACTCAAGCACGCATATAGCGTGAAAGCCCGTGACCTCTTACGGGGACTTTGCTGGGGCAGACCTGTTGGCGCTGCCTCGGTCTTCGTATTGCAATCATCCGTCTCCCCGGATGAATTGAGGGAAGGACACATGCCGTCTCTCCGATCAGTGAATAGTTTTAGCTAATTTTAAGTATACTCGCGCTGCAATTCACATGTGTGATAGAACGGCTACGATTCCATTACATGAGAAATACTTGATATACTTTGACGGTTTTTCGTCACGGTACATCTGTGATACTTTTCCATATTTATTGACCACACAGGCAAAAGAACGTATGATGTTGAACGTAATCAGTAGAAACTTGTATATATAAGGAGTAATAAAATGTTGGACGTATCCGGTGTAACCCTTCGCTTTGGAGGGCGCACGCTTTTCGAAGATGTAAGTATATCGTTTGCCAAAGGAAATTGTTACGGAATTATAGGAGCGAACGGTGCCGGTAAATCAACGTTCCTTAGAATACTCTCCGGAGACCTTGAACCGAGCAAGGGATTTGTGACGCTCGGACCTCGGGAACGCATGGCTGTTCTTGAACAGGATCACTTTAAATACGACTCCTTTCCCGTGAGAGATACCGTAATCATGGGGCATAAGCGCCTTTACGAGATTATCGGCGAAAAGGAGAAGCTATACTCGAAGCAGGACTTTACGGATGCAGACGGCATTGCGCTCGGTGATCTCGAAGGCGAATTTTCTGAGCTCGACGGTTGGTCTGCCGACAGCAGTGCAGAAACGCTGCTTCAAGGACTGGGCATCGGCGAAGAATTCTATGAGAAGCAGATGTCTGACCTGACCGGTGCGCAGAAAGTTAAGGTGCTGCTCGCACAGGCGCTTTTCGGGAATCCGGACGTGCTGCTGCTCGATGAGCCGACGAACCATCTGGACTTGAGCTCATGCCGCTGGCTGGAGGACTACCTGCTTAATTTTGAAAACACCGTGCTTGTCGTATCGCATGACCGGCACTTTCTTAACAGAGTCTGCACCCATATCGCGGACATCGATTTTGCAAAAGTAACCCTTTTCCAGGGAAATTATGACTTCTGGTACGAATATACGCAGCTGTCACTAAGACAACTGAAGGACCAGACCAAGAAGATCGACACGAGGCGCAAAGAGCTCCAGGAGTTTATTGCCCGCTTTTCGGCAAACGCCTCGAAGTCGCGCCAGGCAACCTCGCGCAAGAAGCTTCTCGAAAATCTGGAGCTTCCGGAGGTCCTGAATTCTTCGCGCAGATATCCGTTCATCAGCTTCACGCAGGATCGGGAGATCGGAAACGATCTGCTGACCGTCACATCACTCAGCAAAACCATTAACGGACGCAAAGTGCTTAACAATTTATCCTTCACGATGGAAAAAGGCGATGCAATTGCATTTGTCGGGCCGGATGAGCTGGCGGCGACGACGCTTTTCCAGATCCTTTGCGGAGAGCTTGAACCTGATTCCGGCGAATTCAAGTGGGGAATCACGACCACCCGATCCTATCTTCCCAAGGATAACGGGGAATATTTTGAAGGCAGTGACCTGTCGCTGGTAGACTGGCTCCGCCAGTACTCGAAGGATCAAAATGAAACCTATATCCGGGGCTTCCTGGGTCGCATGCTTTTCTCGGGAGAAGAGGCGCTCAAAAAAGCAAAGGTTCTTTCGGGCGGAGAGAAGGTGCGCTGCATGCTTTCACGCATGATGCTTTCCGGATCGAACGTCCTTCTGATGGACGATCCGACAAACCATCTCGACCTCGAAGCAATCACTGCTGTCAACGAAGGCGTGAAGGCTTTTAAGGGTTCAATCCTATTTACCTCCCATGATCACGAGTTTGTAGAGACCATCGCGAACCGCATCATTGAGGTATTGCCGGAGGGTGTCATCGACCGCCGGATGGATTATGACGAATACTTAGAACGCAGAGAAGAATTTGTTGCCTTTCTGGCAAAATAGAATTACAAAAACCACGACTTGCAATATTGATAATCATGTGATACGCTTTTCGTAATACATCGAAAGGCAGGGCTCATATGCGCATTATTTCTTCCATCACTGTCTGGGGCGATTCCATCATGCGCGGTGTCATATTTGACGCTGCCGCGTCGAAATATAAATTTCTGAAAGACTCCGCGGTTTCCCTTTTTACAAAAACCTTTCCCATCCGCGTCAATAACCGCTCACGGTTCGGCACCACCGCGCCGCGAGCCCTGGAAGCCATGAGAAAATCTCTTGCCGAATCAGATGAATCAGAGCTGATTCTTCTTGAGTTTGGCGGTAACGACTGCGATTACAACTGGGCAGAGGTATCGCGGGATCCGTATGCGGACCACCTGCCGAACACACCGATTCCCGAATTCACGCAGGCCCTCCATGAAATGGTTCAAGTTGTTGAAAACGCCGGAAAACGCCCGGTCGTAATGAGTCTTCCGCCGATCGATTCGACACGCTATTTTGATTTCATCACCTCTCCTGAAAACGTGGATCCTGAGCGCGTACTTACATTTCTTACAGACAAAGAGCACATATACCGACATCAGGAACGGTACTCCAACGCAGCCTGCCGCGTAGCTTCCGATCTGCGAGTGCCCCTGATCGACGTGCGCGAAAAATTCCTCCTGCAACGTAATATCCGCAATTTCCTTTGCATCGACGGAATACACCCCAACGAAGAAGGGCAGAGGCTAATCCACGAAGTGCTCGCAAAAACATACGAGGCCTATCAAGGTGCATAGTGACCGCACATAAATAAATCCAAATACAAATTTTCAAAAAACATGCCCATCCATGGCGTGTTTTTGTTATTATCTTATTTGACAGAGCATGACCATCCTTGTATAATCTTTCCATTGCCAAAAATCGCGGATGTAGTTCAATGGCAGAACTCCAGCTTCCCAAGCTGACCACGCGGGTTCGATTCCCGTCATCCGCTCCAAAGAAGTAAACGCCTTTATAGCTCAGTCGGTAGAGCGCATCCATGGTAAGGATGAGGTCACCAGTTCGAATCTGGTTAAAGGCTCCAACAACAAAAGAGTCCCTCGAAAGAGGGACTCTTTTGTTGTTGGATTTCTACCCGGATCCAGCGGGTAACGTCCCTTGCCGTGGATGCGCTCTCGGACGCGACAGCGGACGGGACGAGGCTGCAGAGCCAAGCATGCCAAGGAGCAGACAGGTCGAGGAGCGGAGTGTACGATGGTACAAGAGCACCGGAGATCCTGGCTGGCGACGAAGGCAGGTGAAGGCTATCCAGCCTCGTCAAGCATCCATGGTAAGGATGAGGACCAGTTCGAATCTGGTTAAAGGCTCCCGATTGTTTATAAGTGTAATGTCCGTAGCGCCTCCCGGGCGCCACGCAAGGGGCGAACGCTTGGCGAGCGACCTTCCGCAGGGCTTCAGCCCGAGGACCTGGGAGTGAGTCAAATGAGAGACCCTATTACCTACTAAAACTCATCAATAATGATTTTCTTCATTTGCATCATCTTTGCAAAAGCACCCGGCATTTCCATAAGTGCCCCCATATTTTCGGGCATGATTTGCCAGCTTAATCCATACTTGTCCTTACACCAGCCACATATCTCAGCTTCAGGTACACGAGAAAGTTTTCCCCAAAAGTAATCAATCTCGCTTTGGTCTTTACAAAGAACCGTGAAAGAGATGGCTTCACTGAACTTAAATTCCGGACCGGCATTAATTGCAGTGAACAGTTGTTTTCCAAGTTCAAAATCCACAGTTAAGACCTTGCCCGCCAAGTCAAGCTGAAAGTCAGCTAAACCTTCTTCGGTAGTCATCGGATAATTTGTTGAAGATACTATTTTGCTGTCCGGAAAAACAGAGACGTAAAAATCTACCGCTTCCCCGGCGTTTCCATCGAACCATAAGTTTGGCGTAATCTTTTGCATGATATTGCTCCCTTCTTGAAACTCGATGCGATCAAAAACCGGATATCTTTTATCTATATATTAATCGATTTGCAAAAATATACTAAGTATTTTTTGCAGTGATTAGGAATGCAGCAAGTTAAAAGTTAGTATTATAATTAAGAGATATAAGTTACACATTTTGAATTGCTGAGGGATTTCTTGTCGATGTACTCCGTTCAATACTTTGCCCACCATACAGACGGAAGCGGAGTCAAAAAGGGGGTTAATGGATGAGTAGAATGCCGGTACTTTTTGTCGGACACGGATCGCCGATGAATGCAATCGAGGATAATGTTTATACTCGAGAGTGGACAGAGATCGGACGGGCAATCCCGAAACCGGATGTGATTCTTTCGGTATCTGCACATTGGACCACAGATGGAACCCGTATAACAGACAGTTCCCGGCCCCGTACCATCTATGATATGTACGGATTTCCCAAGGAATTATATGAAGTCGTATACCAACCGCCCGGCTCACCGGAACATGCCCGCATGACGGTGGCCCTGCTCGAAAATGTTCAGATTGACAATAGTTGGGGTATTGATCACGGATCATGGTCCGTCCTTTGTAAAATGTATCCAAACGCTGACATACCGGTTTTTCAGTTAAGCTTGGATGTAAGAGCATCTGCAAAGATGCATTACGAGACGGGAAAAGCGCTCAAAACATTGCGCGAAAAGAACGTCTTGATCCTAGGCAGCGGCAACATCGTACATAACCTTTCGCGAGTTGGCTGGGAAATGGATGGAGGTTACCCGTGGGCGATTGATTTCGACGGGTACATTAAGGAACAAATCATGAAAAGAGAGTTCCAAAATGTCATCAATTATAAAAATGCCGGATCCTCCGCCGAAATTGCTTTTCGATCGACTGAGCACTTCGATCCGTTACTCTATGTCCTTGGCGCTTCCGACACAGACGACCGGATCAGAATCATCAACGACAGTTGCACCATGGGTTCGATTTCGATGACCAGTTATTTGTTTGAATGAGAGTGGTATTTGCGAAAGAATAGACAGCGGAAATCAGTAAAGAGACAAATGTAAATTAATAAACATTGATTAATAATCAAGACAAGGATATGCTTAACGTGTCGGGAGCTGAACTTATGATCGTATTCAGGGCAACCGAACTATAAGCATTGAATGCAGTTAAACTGCGGAGGTTTTTTATGACCAAATTAGAAAGAGACTTAGATCACGCCAAAAACAAAATTGCCGGCGGAACCAAAGTGGCCGTGGGCAAAGCTACCGGTAATGAACAGTTGGAACTCAAGGGGAGAATACAATCCTCGAAAGCGGATCTCAAGAAAAACACGAATGTTGCGAACAGAATCGATAATGTTAAAGAGAAAATCGCAGGAAGCATCAATAAAAGTATCGACAAGAACAAGAGGATGACCAGGAACGGAAGCAAACACTAATCACAGCCCCTTTTCCTTCAGCCCCTTAATAATATCGATATAACACTCGCAGGCATCAAACCCTTTGATGTTCTTGCGCGTTAAGTCAATCATGTCTCCATGCGAAACACCTCTTCCCCGTTTTGTTTCAAAAGTGCCAAGATAGTTGCCCCACTTGGATGATTCAACGGAAACAAAACCATCGTTTTCTCCGTCCGTGCGCCGCAATATTGCATATCCCACATTGAGTGGAAAATCCGCGCTGAAAAAGCTGCTCATTTTCGATGCAACGCTCGAATAGAGGACACCCTCTTTATCGACCACCTCTTCATTGAACAAAGCACATTGCTCGGTGGTAATGTCATAAATTCCACTACAAAAATCCGGCTCTGTGTCGCCGAGCTTTTTGTACATTGAGTTATAACCCTTGGCAAATCGCCGGATCAGTGAATTCGGTAACTTCTTGATTGCGATGTCCACCAGGCTGCATCCACGGTGAGGGGTCCCGACGGTCGTCAGTGAAGCAACGTAAGGCGCCGCATCCAGAAAGCTGATCGCATATCTTGCATCCAGGCCGCCCTTAGAATGTGCAATGATATTTACTTTTTCGCAATGTTCTTTTTCAAGAATACTCAGTATCTGTGATTTAAGTTCCGCCCCGCTGATTTCCATCGGTGCTGCTGACTGCTGGTTCCCATAGTAAACGACAGCGCCGTTACGAAGAAGCTCTTTGGAGATGCGCCCCCAATAATTGAAAATCTGCCAGTCTCTCCAGAAGATCCCGTGAACCATCAAGAGCGGGTATTTTGTTTTACATACATCATTATCTTTTCGGCTCTCGTTAAGTTCTTCTTTGTAAAGCTTAAAGAGGTATTCATGCTTGGCCACGCGACAACAACGCCAGCAGACAAAGAAATTAAGTAGTGGAATCCACCATGTGAAAAACAGCGTAACCTTCATAATCAGACTCAGCTGCGTAGAGGCGAATATAATTCTCAGCACTCCGTTAAAAACGATGATGAGTAATACAATAAGTGCCCCCAGTTCACTGAAGATAACCGCAACCGGTTTAAAGTCAAATTTTGGAAGGAAAAAGATCGAAAAACAAACATCAGCGATAAAAACCAGAAAAGCACATATAATCAGTTCGCGCCCGCCCATCAAGACTTCCTCGCGCGAAAAAGATTTCTTCTTCCAGCGCGGGGCGATATTGAAGACAATGAAATAAGCGACAGATGTAATCACTAAAAACACATTCAGTAACGGGGGACTCTTTAACAGGAAAAACACAATATAGAAGTTTGAAAAGAAAAACAGAAAACATAAGTTTAGCAGCCTTCTAATCATTACAAATCCCCCCTGCAAATAATTAATAGCCGAGTTGCTTCAAATCACTTACGATCCTCACATAAACGTCGCAGATATCATTTGCATAGCCTTCTCCGGCTCTTTTCGATAATCGTCTTCGTCGCATATCGACCTCATCTGCATGAGAGATTCCGCGATTTGTCGGTCCCTTGAGAATACCCTTGAAATGCCCCCACTGCGCAGATCCGGGCGTAACCAGCCCATCATTTTCACCCTCAATACGCCTGACAACAAAATGCGGCCAAAACATCATCATATCACTAAACGAGTTTCTCATTACGCCTGCATAGCTTTGGTAGTAGACGTCTTGCGCATCAGCATTATTTCTGTTGAATTCCTCCGCATAGCCTGTCGTCAATTGCCTGCAGACAAAATGAAAATCCGGGTTGCTGTCCCCAAGCAATTTGAACCAATGATTGGCAAAAAAGGCGGCAGCCCGGAATGAAAACGTAGGTAATTTGTAGAACAAATCCATCGTCTTTGAACCGTGATGCGGAGTGCTTATCGTCGTTAAGCTTGCCACGGCATCCGCCATTCCGAGCGATGAAATAATGTATCGTGCTTCCATGCCGCCCTTTGAATGGGCAACAATATTTAATTTCTCCGCGCCGCTCTCCTTAAGAATTTCTGCGATACGCTCTTTCAGCGTTGCCGCATTATTTTCGACGGTCGCCCAACTGTCCTGATTACCATAGTAAAATTTGCATCCGCGCGAAGCCAACGCGGTCGGAATCCTACCCCAGTAATTGAACCAGTTTCGATCGCGAAACCCCGTTCCGTGGATGAACACGAAGGGGTATTTTGTTATGCAACTCTGGTCACTATTATCCATTTTCACGTATTCCTAACAAGTTGACACCTGAGTTCTGAGTCAAATAAAGTGTACCATAACCGGTTAGAATGTTCATTGAACGTTAGCCTTTTCTCTTGAAAGCGCAATTTGAATCATTGCACAGATGACGCCCGAGGCGAAAATGACAGCCAAATCGACTATTGCAAATCCGAAATTTCCCAGGCCGTCAAATAAAAAACCCTCTCCAAAAATATATAAGTGCCCGCTCAAGAGTATCATTTCGCCAAGATACATAATGAAAGTAGTGACTACGGAAACCGCAGCCGGAATCAAGACGGAAAGTGTTTTTTTGCCCAGCAAAAACGAACCCGTAAATATTCCCGTTGTGACACCGAATACAACAAAAAACACGATCATCAAAATAGCGGAAACAGCAGATACCTTTAAGTCTCCGGTCCTGAAAAAGGCCGTAAAGCAGGCCAAAATGCAAAGCCCTAAAAAGATAAGACCGGATATTGCCTGAATGATAAGCGATTTGAGCCTTCGCGTGTTTTTGCTGATGATCATGTGAGCAAAACCGTAAAAGCAGTTCAAGAACGAGATGATGAGAACGAGAGCAATGACATAAAAGTGTATTTTGAACGCAGGACTGTACTCACCGATCAGCACATTTACTTCCGGCCATGGCCGGGATAGCTCCTCTTTAGGTATTACGGCGCACATAAACATCTGCCAGTCCTCCAGCTTTGTTTTGGTGGCGGATGCGACGACTACTTCTTTTTCGAGAAGTAACTCGGACGCGAAAAACACGCCAATGGACACCATTGATGCCAAAAGAAGCGAGAACCGTTTTGCATATTTGATTGCAAGGGGCATAAGAAGCACACCGACGAAAATTGCCAGTGATATGGGTGTATAGGGGATAATATATTTCGGGTAGTTTGTACTTAATACCTCTCCGTCAGATATCATATCGGATACAACGCGCACACCCATAAAAAGCGGATATATGGATGCCAGCAGAACCCCGATGATGGAAAAAACATAGAAGTTTCTGAAAGATTCGTTTTTCATGATAATCCTCCTGGTTTTTGAACTGCAGACTATATCTATAGTCCATACTATCACAATAGTCTGCAGCCGACAATAACCATTTGAAACTTGTTCAAATGCGTCAACGACATAAAACAGGGGATGCCTTTTTCAATAGTCGATGGAAAAACCCGAATCCCTTACTTCTGCATTCTGAACTGAGCCGGACTATAACCGCTGTATAACTTGAATCGTTTGCTGAAATGGAACTGGTCCACAAAACCAACCTGCTCCGTAATTGTTTTGACCGAGAGAGCCGTATCACGCAGCAACTGTTTTGCAATCATCATCCGATACTCATTTAAATACTTACTGGGTGTTATCTGAAGCTGCTCCCTGAATATTTTGGTGAGGTACGCGGAAGAAAAGCCAAACGCATCCGCGATTTCCGCAAGATCGATTTGCTTTGCAAAGTTGGTATGTATATATTCTTCAACCAGCGCGACTATTTCCGCCGGATTTTTGACATCACCGACGGAATGGAGCATGCCGCTGCTGGCAACCAGTTCGTTTTGTATGGTACGAAGTGTTGCCTGCAATTCCTCGAGATTGATCGGCTTCAGGAGGTAATCGCTAACCCCGTTGTGAAGAGCCGTTCTGGCATATTCGAAATCATCATACCCGCTGATGACAACAATTTTGACAAAAGGAAAATTTTCGTTCACCTTGGCAATCAGCTTAAGTCCATCTAGCACCGGCATTTTTATGTCGGTAAATAGAATGTTCGGAAGCAGGGTTCGTACCAGCTCATACCCTTCTTCGCCGTCATATGCAACGCCGATTACCTTGAAACTGTCGTTTCCTTTTTCAATATTATTCACAATGCTTTTTGCGATTAATTTCTCGTCTTCCACCACAACAATGGTGACTGTTTTATTGTTTTTCATGCCAACCTCCTATGGTTACGGAAGCACCGCCTCCATCCAGATTTTCGAGCTTAAACGTGAAATTCGTTGAGTTCAGTATTTTTAAACGTATGTAGATATTCATCAGTCCCATCCCCTTGATCTCCAGAGAAGGTAGGAGGCCGCTTTTGTCGATTTGACGGATTTTCTCCTCAATATCCTGAATGCTTTGCGGATCAAAACCGGGACCGTTATCAATTACCGAAATATAGTAACAGCCATCCTCCAAATATCCCTTAATCTTAATTTGCCAGGGTGGCTTAATTGAAGTTGAGAATTTGATTGCGTTTTCTACCAGGAGTTGGATACAGAGTTTGGGTATTTTGATTTGCTTCATCTCATCCATGACATCGATGGAGTAAGAGAGATCTTCCTGGTAGCGAATGATCATACACATCAAATAATTCTCCGTATTGGAAAGCTCTGTCTGAAGCGGAACTACCTGATCCGAATCAGAAGATATATAGCGCAGTAAATTGGCCATTGCCTGACACATCATTACAATCTCTTTGTCCATTCCTTCTTCGGCCATGGACTGAATGGCCGAAATTGAATTGAAAAGAAAGTGAGGATTCATTTGCGACTGCAGTGCTAGCATCTTGGATTGCATTTCCTGATTTTGCAAGAGCAACTGACGCTCAATGGATTCCTTAAGCGTTTCCTGCATGTCGAAAAAGCCTTCGTTCAGCGAGTTGAGCTCAACGATTTTTGTGTTGATATTGGCTTTCCTGTGCTCCTGATCTAACCGGAACGAGGAGACTTGCTTGTATATCAGATTGATCGGATTTGTGATGTGCCTTGCCGCAAAATAAGCAATAATCATACAAACAAGAATCATAAACAGTGTGATGACGGCCGTATTCCCGAAAAACGCCCAGGCATTAGAATATAGGCTTGCCTGCGGCAGCGCTACAACCGTGGTGAATTCGGAGAATTCTGACCGGCTGCAGGCAAGCAGCTCCGTTCCGTTGGGCGATTTAACGGATCGAGGGGTATCTCCGCTTGCAAGAATCGTTTGGGACTGCCCAAAATAGAAACTGTAATCGACGTCGGATATCGGGTAAACCAGGGTGCCCGCCGAGTCAAAGATGTATATTTTTTCCCCGTAAATGGCTTTGTGTGTGAGTGCACTGGCGAAAACGGAATTTGCAGATTTCTTGGCCTCAACTATGCCCTGCGGATTATTGAAAACATTATAGTAAACGCGGAAAAGAGATACAAATGACTTCTTGTACTCGCCGTTATAGTATCTCGAGAGTCTGTCATCCACGCCGGTAAATTTAATGACTTTGTATCCGGCTTTGTCCATTACTTCTTCATACCACGACATCGACCGGATGTCATTGGAATAATAACCGTTATCGACACCGGATGCAAAAACGCCGTTGTCGAGTGAATATAAATTGATCTGGTCAGCGGGGAAATTGGGGCCGATGATCGCAATCAGCAAGTCGCCAAGCATTCTTGTGTTATTGAAGTAATTGCTCTCGTCCGTCTTATAGGAATTGTTATATTCCGCAAAGGTTGACTTGACAATATTGGAATAGGCAACATTCATGGTTACCATATTCAAATCTTCAAGTTGGTCGTCGACTGCGTCACCGATCGTTGAAGAGTATTGCGAAATGGTTGCCAGTGTTTGCTTCGCCACGTTCTGAACTACGAATACGGCGAAGAGGGTATAGTATATGATGCACGCAGTTATTAATATAATTGCATAAGTAAAAAACATGGAAGTTCGAATAGTTCTTGTTCTCACAGGCGCTCTCCCCACTTTGGATAAAAGCCGCAGGCAAACATAATAACTAAACATTAGTTAAAAATACACATGCTCTTTGTGCGAATTTACATTCCAACAGAAAGCATGTCCGTATACTATTTGAATCATCCAGCGACTTCATTCTACAAGACACAGGAAAAGGAATCAACAAAATTCAAGGAGGGAAACATGAAAAGGATCATTTTGTTCGCACTGGCAGTCATTATGACGCTCAGCTCTGTTGCTTGCACATCCGAAACAAAAGCAACAACAACAGCAGCCACAGGCGCAAGCGCATCGGGAACGACCACTTCAGGTGAAGTGACAAAACAGGACATCACGATTACCTACATGGTAAGCCAGGACCAACTCCAGGATGCAGAAATTGCGCTTGGCGAAAAGTTTACTGAGGAGACAGGAATCAAAGTAGATTATCAGGTTATACCTTCGGATCAGTATGTCAATCTTCTGAGCACGAAAATTAATGCAGGAGAATGTGCTGACATTTTTTCTTCGCAGGGTGGTCAATTTGACATCGTCTCTCAGCTAAATGTTGAAAAGAATGCAGTTGATTTATCCGGCGAGGCATGGGCTTCCACCGTGGATCCTCTTGCAGCAGCTGAACTGTCAGTAAACGGCAAACTGTTTGGTCAACCCATCCAGGATGTCTCGAGTGTGTGGGCTATTGCTTACAACACAAAAATCTTTGCTGCCAACAACCTCACAATCCCCACGACTTTCGATGAATTCAAGGCAGTATGTGAAACGATTAAAACCTCAGGCGTGACACCGGTTTATGAGTGCGTATCCGATGGATGGCACCATGTATTGTGGTTCCCGGAAATGGGCGCGGCATATGAAGCGGCAGAGCCGGGTCTGGTTGATAAACTGAACAACAATACGACTACTTTTTCGGCTAGCCCGGTTATGAAACAATCTCTGGATCAGATAAAGGAAATGGTCGACAGCGGATACTGGGGCGACAATTACATGTCCAATGCGTACGCAGATGCCGCGAAAAACATTGCGAGCGGTGAGTATGCCATGGTTGTAGCAAACCAGGGTTTCGGTGCAGAAGTTGAAGCAATCGGCGGAGATCTTAAGGCCGCTGACATCGGATACTTCGTTATCCCGCTGGTCGATAACCAAATCCTGAATGTCAATCCTGTCGGACCTTCCCGCTTTATTTACTCCGGCGGCAAGAACATCGATGCGGCAAAGTTATATCTTGCATACATTGCCAAAACAGAAAACGTTCAGTACTTGATTGACAACGTATCAAAGAACAATGTTCTGCCTTTTAGCGGTGTTCAGGACAAGTATTCTGAGATCATTAAGACTTTCTACAGCACATATACAACACACGGCACCGTCTTACAGACGACGGTCAAGTATGTTAACCCGCAGTGGATGGAAATCGGAAAAGAACTGACTGCCATGATTTTGGGAGACACCTCTTCTGAAGATGTTCTCAAGAACATTGACAAAAACAGAGCAGATCAAGCGGCTGCGGCCAAAGACACTGCCTGGGATTCGTAAGACAAAAATAGACACGTGTGAGTAGACAGGTTGCTCCAGGAGCAAGTTTCTGGAGCAACCTGTATTTTTAAGGAAGTGATGCAGATGAATGAAAAAAGAGCATACCCGTTATACTTCGTTTATGGTGCGCTGGTTTTGTATGTTGCACTGTGTGTCATTCCCGGCTTAATTGGTGTTGGATACTCTTTTACGGACTGGTCTTCTTATTCTGATGAAATAAAGTTCGTCGGACTGAAAAATTTTAAAACGGTTTTCTCGGCAGACGAGAACTACCTCAAATACTTGAACAATACATTGCTTTTTACGGTTGTGACAACGATTTGCAAAAGCATTATCGGATTGGCACTGGCAGTATTACTCACAAAAAAAATCAGAGGCCTGAATATTCATCGGGCAATCATGTATATGCCTGCGGTTATTTCGACCCTTATCGTCGGCATGATATTTAAAAGCATTTTGAATCCGCAGTCGGGATTGTTGAACGAATTTCTGCGGTCAATCGGGCTTGGCTCATTGGCACTGAAATGGCTTGCAGATTCCAAAATCGCCTTCTGGTCGGTTATGGCCGTGGATATCTGGAAAGGCGTCGGCTATATAATGACGATCTTTATCGCCGGAATCATGGCAATATCTCCGGCTTACTATGAAGCTGCGGAGATCGATGGCGCATCCGGGTGGCAGAAATTCAGATCAATTACGCTTCCCCTGCTTATGCCGGCGATCTCGGTAACAACCGTTCTCAATGTCCTTTACGGGCTAAAGGTCTTCGACATCATATATTCTCTCACAAACGGTGGTCCCGGATATGCAACCGAGGTGCTGTATACAGGCGTTTACAAAGAATTCAGCAAGGGAAGATATGCTGTCGGAACGACGCTATCCTCCGTTATGTTCATATTTATGTTAATTGTCGGGTACTTCATGATCAAAGTAATGACAAAGGAAGAGGTGGAGGAGTAATGAAACCAAGAAAAATTGCCAACTCCATTGCTACGAATACGATCGCATGCATTGTGTCCCTGATTTTGATCATCCCGTTACTTCTTATTCTGGTAAATTCATTCAAAACCAGTCTTGCCGCTTCGGACATGACCCTTGCATTACCTAAAGAATGGAGATTCGATAATTTTAAAGTAGTTATTGAAAAAGGAAAACTGGACACCGCTTTCTTCAACAGCTTAATCTATTCTGCGGGTAGTGTAACTTTATGCGTAATTTTGGCAGCCATGGCATCCTTTGTTCTTTCGCGAAGAAAAGGCAAGTCGAGTAAAATACTGTATCTGTTTTTCGTGTTGGGGATAACCATGCCGATCAATTTTGTTTCGCTGATGAAAGTCATGCAGGTTTTGCATTTGTATAACACCAGAGGCGGAATTATCCTGCTTTATGCAGCCTTGCAAATGCCCTTTTCAGTTTTCCTGATGTATGGATTTATCAGTAAAATTCCCAGAGAAATAGATGAGGCGGCAGTAATTGACGGATGTCGTCCGTTGCAACTGTTCTTTCAGGTGATATTACCGCTTCTGAAGCCGGTCATGATAACGGTAATGGTACTCACGTTCCTTAACACATGGAATGAGTTCGTACTGCCGCTGTATTTTACCGGTAGCACGGATAAATGGCCGATGACTTTGGCGGTTTACAACTTCTTTGGTATTTACTTCAAAGATTGGAACTTGATCTGCGCGGATATCGTGTTAACCAGTTTGCCGGTAATCATTGTGTATTTCCTGGGACAAAAGCACATTGTATCCGGAATGACTTCCGGCGCAGTAAAAGGATAAGCATTATGAAACAGCAAATTCAGAAGATCTCGGAACGAATTACCCGAGTTGTCTACACGAAAAAAGATCACTTTTCAAGTGAATCCCGGCTGATCGAAAACGCATCCACAAAGGGAAACAGCAATATTATCGCATCCTTTGAAACCCCTTTTGAGATTGTTGATGTAAAGTTCATTGAGACACCGGTAATACGGTATTCTACGGAACAAGAGGCGCCGGTCATTGAGACGATCAAGACCGTTGACGGTGACCGGAGCTTCATCAAGAACTTGAAGCCGACAGTTGTAGGCACGGCTTATCAGGCCATTTTCAGCATCAGGTTTCGTGAGGACGAAGCGATCTATGGACTGGGTCAGGATGAATTCGGCATATACAATAAAAGAGGTTCAAAGCAATATCTTTACCAGCATAACATGAGATTTCCGATCCCGTTTTTTATATCCAGCCGGGGGTATGGAGTTCTGATCGATTGTTGTTCGCTGATGACATTTGACGACACTAAGGACGTTACAACGATCACACTGGATTGCGTCGATCAATTGGATTTCTACGTGATTGCCGGCACTTTTGATGACATTATTGCCGGATACAGAGAGCTGACCGGAAGAGCGACAAGTTTACCCGTTTGGGCGCTCGGATACATTCAGTCCAAGGAAACCTACAAGACACAAGATGAACTTGTGAATATTGTTAAAGAATATCGCGCCAGGAATATCCCGCTCGATATTGTCGTACAGGACTGGAAAACCTGGGAAGGCGACCTGTGGGGAGAAAAAATTCTCGACAAGACGCGATTCCCGGATGTCGGGGAAGCCATTTCCGAAATTCACAAAATGCATGCCCATACAATGATTTCGATCTGGCCAAACATGAGACCCGGCGGGAAAAACCACGCTGAATTTGCGCAAAGAGGCTTGTTGCTGGGTGATTATTCGACCTACGACGCTTTTTCGCCGGACGCTCGAAAACTCTATTGGGACCAGATCGCTTCGGAACTTGGCGATTTTGACAGTTGGTGGAGTGATTCCACTGAACCCTTTTCCGCGCCCGACTGGTGTGGAGAAGTCATGCTTTCAGAAGATGAACGTTACGAACGGGTCGGAAGTGAACACAAGAAATATCTGGGTGCACGACTGGCAAATATTTATGCCCTGATGCATGCGAAAGGGATTTTCGAGAATCAAACGAGAGACTTTCCCGATAAACCGGTGCTTAACCTGATTCGTTCCGGTTATGCAGGCATTCAGAAGTACGGGGCTGTCTTATGGGCCGGAGATACATCGGCAAGCTGGCAGGAACTCAGACGGGAAGTTACCAAAGGCATAAGCGTCAGTTTAAGCGGTCTGCCTTACTGGACAGTCGATATCGGTGCATTTTTTGCCGGCGACGTCGAAAACTGGAGAAAATGGAAAGGCGATCCCGATGCCGCACCGGTTTGGTTCTGGGCAGGGGAGTACAGAGACGGCGTCAGCGATCTGGGTTATCAGGAACTATATACAAGGTGGTTGCAATTCGGTGTGTTTCTTCCGGTGTTCCGTTCGCACGGAACGGATACACCCAGAGAAGTATGGAACTTTAGCGGGATGTTTTACGAATCCATCGAGAAATTCATTAAATTGCGATATACACTCATGCCTTATATCAAGAAAATGTCGGAGCGTGTTCGTGATGAACATTACACCCTAATGCGAAGTCTGATGTTCGATTTTTCAGAAGACGAGCAAGTGACAGACATCAGTTGTGAGTACATGTTCGGTGACGACATATTAGTCTGCCCGGTTCTTTTTCCTATGTACTATGAGAAAAACAGCATGCCGATTGAATCTCTCAAAAAGATGGTTTGCTATCTGCCTGCCGGTGCGGATTGGTTCGATTACTGGACAAATGATTTCTATGAAGGCGGAAAAACAGTAACGGTTAATGCCTCTATCGATGTGATGCCACTATTTATTCGAGCCGGAAGCTGCATTCCTACTCAGAAGGGTCTTCAATATGCACAGCAGCCGGCGCCGGTCACAATGACGAATTATGTCTGATTTCGCGCTTTTCGAAAACCAACCAATACTCAACAGATACACGATTTATAAGGAATGGAGAGAAGGCATGAACAATTTGCTGCTGGGAATAGATGTCGGTACATCTGCCTGTAAAGTGGCCCTGTTCACACCGGACGGCCATGTTGTTGCGCAGGGAAGCAGGGAATATAACATCTACTATCCTCAACCGGGCTTCGTGGAACAAAATCCGGATGAATGGTGGGAGGCAGTTTGCTACGCGATTCGCAGTACGATGAGCGCATCGAATGTCGACCCGTCCGATATTTCCGGAATCGGAATTGACGGACAGGGTTGGTCGGCGATTGCCGTCGATAAAACCGGAAAAGTGCTTTGTAATTCGCCGATTTGGATGGACACGCGCGCTCAGTCGATTTGCGATGAATGGAAACTGCGTATCGGTGAGGAGAGAATTTTCGAGGTCTGCGGCAATCCACTCCAGGCAGCATATACTCTTCCCAAAATCGCGTGGTATAAGAAGAATCTTCCCGAAGTGTATGCAAATACCTACAAAATTTTACAGTCAAACAGTTTCATCGGTTATAAATTGACCGGGATGATGACTCAGGACATCAGTCAAGGATATGCATACCAGTGTTTTGACATGAGAAAAGGTTGCTGGGATGAAGCGACTTGCGACCTGTTAGATATTGATATCAATATGCTTCCGGACATTTCTCCGTGCCATCATGTGATCGGAAAAGTGACGTCTGCTGCGGCTTCGCTCACCGGTCTTGTTGAGGGGACTCCGGTCGTAGCCGGTGGGCTCGATGCGGCATGCGGCGCCCTCGGCGTGGGGGTTATTCATGCCGGTGAAACACAGGAGCAAGGCGGACAAGCAGGGGGCATGAGCATTTGTATAGATGACTATCATGCGGATCCGCGACTGATTCTAAGCTACCATGTCGTACCGGATATGTGGCTTTTGCAGGGAGGAACCGTTGGCGGAGGCGGTGTGGTCCGGTGGATGGAACAGGAATTTTGCGCCAAAGAACGACACGATTCCAGTCGTTTAGGTATGAACTCCATGGCAATCATGGATGCGGAAGCCGCAGAAATCCCGGTTGGCAGCGATGGCATGGTTTTCCTTCCCTATATGGCGGGGGAACGGTCACCGATCTGGGACGCTAAGGCAAAAGGTGTCTACTACGGAATCGATTACTCAAAGACCCGCGCGCATTTTTTCAGGTCCGGAATGGAAGGCGTAGCCTTTTCACTAAAGGATAATCTGGATACCGCCCGAAAAGCTGGCGTTGAAGTGAGCGTTCTATATGCAATGGGAGGTGCGGCAAACAGCAACTTCTGGACACAGATGAAATCGGATGTTACCGGCAAAAAAATAATTGTCAGAGCCTCCGATACGGCGACGACTCTGGGAGCTGCGATACTTGCAGGTGTCGGAACGGGTGTCTATTCCGGTTTTGAAGATGCTGTAACTCGAACAGTCAATTTCAGACGTGAGCATATACCGGATAGGCAAAAGCATAATCAGTATCAGGCGATTTTCAAAACCTACAAGGATCTGTATACGAACCTTTCAGGGATGATGCATCAGGAAAATCCCGAGCATAGCATGAACGAGAAATAGGGAAGGGGAATACTAATGAAGGCAGCAGTTCTTTTCGGTAACGGAGATATAAGGTATGACGACTTCCCGACCCCGGAAATCAAAAAAGGAACCGTCAAGGTGAAAGTGAAAGCAACCGGGATTTGCGGGAGCGATGTGCCCAGAGTTTTGCATAACGGCGCGCACTTCTACCCCGTCGTATTGGGTCACGAATTTGCGGGAGATATCACTGAAGTTGGAGAAGGTGTTACAACGCTCAAGATCGGCGATACCGTTTCCGGCGCTCCGCTTCTGCCCTGCATGAGCTGCGAAAATTGCCTGAAAGGGAATTACTCGCTCTGCAAATTATATAGTTTTATCGGTTCCAGGGAGCAGGGCAGTTTTGCAGAATATGTTGTGCTGCCGGAACGCAATGCGGTCAAATATGATCCCTCGATTTCCTACGAACAGGCGGCTATGTTTGAGCCGTCTACCGTAGCTTTGCACGGAGTCCTTTGCAATGACTACCGCGGAGGAGAATCTGTGGCCATTCTGGGCGGCGGGACGATCGGGCTTTTCACGATGCAATGGGTCAAGATATTCGATGCTCGAAAAGTGGTTGTTTTTGACATTGACGACGGGCGCCTCGCACTGGCCAAGCGCATGGGCGCCGATGAAGTGATCAATACACGGAATGCAGATTTCATGAAGGTTGCAATGAATCTGACTTCCGGTAAGGGGTACGGATTTGTATTTGAAACTGCCGGCAACCCGATCACCATGCGAATGGCATTTGAGTTAGCGGCCAATAAGGCAAGTGTTTGTTTTATCGGTACACCGCATGTTGACCTCACTTTCACCCCCGGAATGTGGGAGAACATGAATCGAAAAGAATTCAAACTCACCGGCAGTTGGATGAGTTACAGCTCGCCGTTCCCCGGCCGGGAGTGGGAACTCACGGCACATTATTTTGCAAACGGTCAGTTGGCTTTTGACGATGAATTAATATTCAAAAAGTTTCCAATGTCACAGGTTGCAGATGCGTTTGCGCTTTATGAGGATCCAAGTCAGGTTCACGGCAAAATTATACTTATTAACGAATAAGAAAGAAGGTAAGAAATATGATTGCTCCAATCGACCCCAACACAGTACCTAAAAAGACTCTTTCTTCCGGTGAAAAGATCCCCTGCATTGGCATGGGCACCTTTGGCTCAGACCGGTTTTCCGGAGCGGAAATCGCAGACGCAGTCGCCGGAGCCATCCGATGCGGATATCGCATGTTTGACTGCGCAGCCGTTTATGGCAATGAGGATCGTATCGGTACTGTTTTTGCTCAGGCTATGGAGGAAGGCGTAGTTAAGCGTGAAGAATTATTCATCACCTCAAAAGTATGGAACGATATGCACGGAAGGGGAGATGTGCTTATTTCCTGCGCGAAAACGCTCAAAGATCTTAGGTTGGATGTAGTTGATCTGTTTTTCGTGCACTGGCCCTTTGCAAATTATCACGCACCGGGATGCTCGGGCGATGCCAGAAATCCGGATTCAAAACCATTTTCCGTCGAACGTTTTATGGATACCTGGCGACAGATGGAAAACCTCGTCGACAAGGGACTCGTCCGCTATATCGGCATGTCCAGTATGACCATACCCAAGCTTGATGCGGTTCTTCCGCTTTGCCGCATAAAGCCTGCAGCCATTGAGATGGAACTGCATCCCGGTTTTCAACAGGAGGCACTGTTCAACTATTGTATCGAGCGCGATATTCAGCCGATCGGATTCTGCCCTATCGGATCGCCAACCCGGCCGGACCGCGACAAGACAGAAAGCGACGTAGCCGATATTGAGCTGCCGGAAGTCGTATCGATTGCCAAAGCACACAACGTTCATCCGGCAATTATTTGCCTCAAATGGGCCGTACAGCGCGGGCAGATTCCGATTCCTTTTGCCGTGGATGAGAATTTTTACGTCAGTAACCTTCGCTGTGTGACGGAGGATCCGCTCACGGATGACGAAATGCAAAGCCTTACAA
>Ga0209373_10001241_pt1 | contig 31471 bp, 23 predicted proteins | sample Higcelweek5metaG_FD_187173 | JGI IMG/M metagenome (GOLD analysis project Ga0209373, IMG submission 187173) | Freshwater pond sediment microbial communities from the University of Edinburgh, under environmental carbon perturbations - High... | ecosystem: Environmental > Aquatic > Freshwater >... | reverse complement strand
AAAAATTAAACTTTGTATTTTTTCTGAGTCAAAAATTTTGACTCGAAAATTATACTCCGTACGAAAGAATCATCACACAAGTAAAAGTAATGGTATCAATCATTCTCAGAAATACTCAAGAGGAAGAGACAGAAGCATATTTAAAGTGACTTGCTTCAAAATACCATCTTTCAGATGAATTTGTAGAAAAAATAAAAAATGAAAAAATGAAATTGAGCGAAGCAAAAGAAATGATTCGAGAAATAAAATGAAAAAAAGCCCAAGAAGAAAAATGAAAAAGATTATGAAGTGATGAAGATATAATTTTATGATCTGAAGAACTCAAAAAATTATTTTGAGAACAGTTTGATCTGACATTTTTTAGAAAATGAGTGAATATGCTCAGACTTGGGATGATGACCATAACTCAAGCAGAACAAGAAGAAAAAATTAAATATTGTGAAGAAAATTGATTTGAAAAGAATAATCAACCAAATTGAACGACTGAATACAGAAAATGAGCGGAAATTATAGTAATTTATTTGTCTTCTGAAATATTAGATAAAGAAGAGAGGTTATTAAGAGATAAAATTTGAATAAGTGAATGGAAAGAGAAACTAGAACAAGTGAGGAAATCTGGTAATAAAGAAGAAATAGCACAGATAGAGTTAGAAGCTTCTCAATCAATTATAAAAATATTGTATGAATATATGTATCAATTGACAGAAAAACACAATTGATATCAACCTAGTAAGATCCGAGAACAGAAAGAAATATATTGTGTATGATATAGTTTACTATGACATGCATTTTTGAGTGAATTATGAATAGAACATTATTGATTATGCATGCATAATCATAGTGCATTAGAAGTAGTTATTTGATGAGGAAATTATTACTTTGATGTTACTCTGGTAGATAAAATATTAGAGTTTTGGTATTGAAAATCAATATGAGTAAGTAATGAAATAGTCTGAAAATGATGGAGTATTTGAACCCCTATCATTGCTCAAAGATGAGATCCAGAAAAAATATTGTTCTCACAAATATATAATAATAAATGATGTGCTTTATATGAATCACGGGAAAATGAAGAGACCATAGAGATGTTTAACAAAGCAATAGTATTAAATCCTAGTGTTGCTAACTTTTATAATTGTAAATCCGGTGCTTTATATAGATTATGAAGATACGAAGAAGCAATAGAAAATTTTGATAAAGCAATAGAATTAAATCCTAATTTTTTTAACGATTATAATTGTAAATGAAGATGTTTGTGTTATTTATGAAGATACGAAGAAGCAATAGAAGCATATAACAAAGCAATTGAATTAGATCCAATAAATTCTCATACTTATAAGAATAAATGACTTGCTTTAGAAAAGCTATGAAAACAAAAACTCAGTAAATTGTATAGATATGTTTCAGATTTACTAGAATGAAAAAAAAGTTCTATAGGAATATTTTATATAATGAAACAACGAAAAATCGATCAATTTATAGGTTCAAAAGATTTTGAATGACTCAGAAAATATTTAATAGAACTAGAAAAAGAAGAAAGCTAATAAACAGATTTCTTTGCTCTTTTTTGTAAAATTAAGGCAAATATGGTACAATAAGAAATATTAATTTAAAAAAAATATTATGCCAAATACAATCTCAAATAATCCTTTAGATGAACTCGTCTTTAAAGATGATTGAGATTTTCAAACACTTGAGAATATTTTAGAGTGCCTCGATCATGTAACACCAAAACAAGTTTCAAGAGAAGAGTTTAATAGATTAAAAGGGGATTTTTTAGTTGAAACTGGAGAAGATGCATTTTGAAAAAGATATGATTTAATTTTACCATCAGATCTACAACATTGAGAAAAATTAAACTTTGTATTTTTTCTGAGTCAAAAATTTTGACTCGAAAATTATACTCCGTACGAAAGAATCATCACATACGTAAAAGTCATGATTGCAATTATTCTCAGAAACACAAAGGAGGAAGATACAGAAGCATATGTACACTGACTTGCTTCAAAATACCATCTTTCAGAGGAATTTGTTGAAAGAATAAGAAATGAAAAAATGAAATTGAGCGAAGCAAAAGAAATGATTCGAGAAATAAAATGAAAAAAAGCTCAAGAGGAAAAATGAAAAAGATTATGAAGCGATGAAGATATAATTTTATGATCTGAAGAACTCAAAAAATTATTTTGAGAACAGTTTGATCTGACATTTTTTAGAAAATGAGTGAATATGATCAGACTTGGGATGATGACCATAACTCAAGCAGAACAAGAAGAAAAAATAAAATATTGTGAAGATAATTGATTTGAAAAAGAAACGTGAAGTAATTGAGAAATTATATACAAAAAATGAATAGAAAATATTATGGTCAAACTATCTTCTGAATTGTTAGATACAAAAGAAAGATTATTGAGAGATAAAATAAGAGTAGATGATTTTAAAAAGAAATTAGAAGAGGTGAGAAGATCTTGAAATAGGGATGAAATAGAACAGTTAGAATTAGAGTCTTCTGAGTCTATTATAAAGGTATTGAATGAATATATGTACCAAGAAATAGATACTCATAATTGATATCAACCAAGCAAGATATTAGAATATAAGGAAGTATACTGTGTATGATATGCTTTGCTCTGACATGCATTTTTGACTGAGTTATGAATAAAACATTATTGATTAGGAATGTATAGTCATAGTGCATTAGCAGTAGATATTTGATGAAAGAATTTTTATTTTGATCCTACGTGTACTAATAAATTATCCGAATTTGGGTACTGAAAAGAAAGGGGAGTGTACAGAGAAATAATTTGAAAATGATGGAGTTTTCAACAAGGAGGATTTGCTACGACATGAAATGCAGAAAAAATATTGATATCTCAAATATATAATAACAGATGATGTGTTTTATTTACATTATGAAGAGATGGAGAAGCCATAGAAATGTTTGATAAAGCAATCGAATTCACTCCCATTTGAGGGAGTTTCTCTTACAATAGATGAATTATCTTACGTGAATTATGAAGATTTGAAGAATCAATTGAGGTGTTTGATCTAGAAATACAATTGCATCCTAAAGAAGAGGCTGCTTATCGTCACAAAGGACTTGCTTTATTTAGCTTGTGAAGATACGAAGAAGCCATAGAAATGTTTGATAAAACAATGGAATTAAATCCAGATGAAGCGAGTTTGTATTTTAAAAAATGATTTGCTTACTTCAAGTTAAATAGATATGAAGAAGCCATAGAAATGTTTGATAAAACGATAGAGTGAAACCCTTCAAGTATCGATGCTTATAATATTAAATGAATTTCCTTATTGAAATTATTCAGAAATGAAGAAGCAATGGAAAGTTTTAGTAAACTCATAGAAATTAATCCTCAATTTATTTATGCTTATCATATCAAGTGACTTAATTTTGCACATTTGTGAAAAGAGAAACTGAGTAAAATATATATATATATAAGTCATTTGTTAGAATGAAAAGCAAAATCTTTAGATATATTATATAGGAAAGAAAAACGAAAAATTAAGCAATTTATTGATACCAAAGACTATGAAGGACTCAGAAAATATTTAATAAAATTGGAAAAAGAATAAAACTAAACTCGTTCTCAATTGCTTTTTCTTTGCCCCCTTTCTCCATTAGTGGGAAAGGAATGGGGATGGGGTGGGTTAGGAAAACCGATTTTGATCGAGGTTAATAAACGTCTTCGTACAACAAATAGATCAAAGTCTCCACCAACACAAGCCTCAAAAACTTACGTGCATCCTGTCGAAAAAAAAGATACTCACAAAACTCCTCTATCTTGAACAAATAATCATAACTTAATATATTTATGCATACTCCGTGACATACTCCACAAAGATCCAATGAAGCACACCACATTCAGCTCTGTGGTTTTTATCAAGATGCAATCCACCATCTTCTTCCTGCCTGAGATCAAATACGTCTAGAAAACAGAATATTAGATATACAATGAAAACTGTGAGAATTACAAGAGCAAGTCACTTCTTTTATCCAAAAACACAGAAAAATCAAGGACTTTGAAACCTACTCAACACGTTTGCAACTCTCCCCAAAGATTCAAGAGAAAGGATACCAGGTATTGATGCAAGCTGAACCAGAAATTAAGAAAAGAACAGATGTATTACTCAATATTCTTCCTATGTGAAGTCAACAGTACACTTTAAAAATAATCAAAGAAGAGATCCTCTCTGATGCTATCTTGGCTTCCATACCAGAAGAATATGAACAAACCGAAAAGAATCGGACACAAACTATCAATCATTGGAAAAAAACACAAACCATAAGAAATCATGTATGATGATGGAAAAAAATAAAAAAAATCTTTCAAAGGACGAAAAAAAATGAAAATGCCCCGAGTCTTACCAATCTCTATTTAATGGAAGACGCAATGGAGAACATACGATATGAAAGTGAGACAAAAACTTTCTATACCGAACAAAACGAAGATGCGTTGGAAGGTGCAGAAACAATTTTGATTTTCTGAATCAACATAAAACTTATCTACTCACTCAACATAGAACAATGCGAAGCACTCTTCAAGAGATTTTCAAATATAGAATGTCTCATTTTACCTGCTATTCTCCCTTGAGAAAAAGAAAAGCAGGATCTGTTTTTACAACACTTTCATCAGGTGTCCTATCTAAGATTTGATACTTTTGAAATTTTCAACACCATGGACAGTGAATTTCTCTCACGTTTTTTCCAACACTTTTCATCTATTAAAGTTCTCAAACTTGAAAAATCAAGTTTTCAATTACCAACTAAAGAAAAGCAAACAATATTTTTAGAGAGTTTTCCATTTCTAAAAAATCTCACTATCAATGAATTCCTTCTTTCCAACTTTTGCCAAGACCAAGAAGAAGCAATCAAAAGAATAATGCAAAACCTTGAATATTTGGAGATTACGGAAGCCCACATAAATGACTCTATTCTTAGTGTCATTTCACATGCAAAAAAACTCAAAAGTCTCAAAATAGAACTTAATTTTCAAAGATGCTCTCTTGATCTTCTACAACAGACTTTTTCGTCTCTAGTTTCTTTGGAATATCTTTCAGTGGAAAATATGAACCTTCATACACTCCCCCAGAAAGAACTTATTTGATTCACAAAAAGCTTAAGTAATATCACAAGCCTTCAATTCTCCATATCGAGAATAGACCAGATGAGTATAAATAACCTCATATTATTCTTATCTTCACTCAAACGTCTTGAAGGTATTGATATCTCAGGAAACCATTTTCATAAATGAATAGAAAAAGACCGATTATATCATACTCTTCTTGAGACGATTTCTGATATCCCCTGCATCAGAGCGGAAAGTGTGCTCGGTAAAATCCCAGATGATATCCTCATTCGTTATTTTACAAAAACTCAATCCAAATGGATAAAGGTATATGAGTGAGAAAAAGTAAAAATGTCAAAACTCATGCCACATATCACAGATGTACTTATCACATAATTTGACCATAGCCTCTTGCCCCAACATCTCCACCTCATAAAAATACTTTTAAAATTCACACTATGACAAATAAACTCTCAGAAAATGACGAAAATAAGTATTTCCAATTTTTTGAAAATTGTGATTCTCATCAAAATGATCCGTATTCACCAGATAGTGAGTATATAAAGAATAGAATCGATAATATTTTAACGGGAGTAAATATGGAAACAAAAAAAGATATTGGTTTTCATAAAACACTCTCCTCTCTTCCGACAGTCACTGATTCTCCAATGGAAAATAATTCCCCTCTATGAAGAGAGAAAACACCATGAGAAATTCAGGTAGAACATACACAAAATAGAATTGAAGAACTATTAGATGGTGGATTAAAAAATGATTTCCAGCAAACTGAAAAAAAATGTCAAAACATACTGTGTGAACTCCGTACTTCAATACAGCAAGATATTCAACAAAGAGCTTTCCCATTTCATGCAAAAAAACATATGCATCAATTGAATATATTCATCCATGCATTTGAAAGCCCTTACGAGTCTATACAAAAATACTTTCCTCAGTATGTTCCAAAATTGGATGAATTCTTGCAGCATTTTACCCCATCCATTCTTCCTGTCATTCTAAGACAATTGCTGGAAAATGTATTTTTTGATGCATTTATGGAAGTTACCAGTATTCCAGAAGAAATACACCACGATTTTGTTCTTAATTCCAAGAGTCTTGAAAAGATAAACCCCTCAAAAAATCCTCCTCACAATGAAGTTGAGGCGTGGAAAGCAATAGCAAAACAAACCACCCACCTCAGGATCGAAGGCATTCCTAGTGATTTTCCAACTGATTTGTTTGAAAGTATACTGAGTTGGTTTGAAAAAGTAAAATTTGTCTCTCTTTCAGATGAGTTTCTCAATTTCCCCAAATCACTTCTACCAACATTTTTAAAATGGTTAAAGCAGATAAAAGAAGTGTCTTTAAGTCCCTCATTTTTAAGTGACGTACACCAAAATGTTCTCTCTGAGACAGAACTTGAAGAAATCTGAAGATCCTTGCAAAGCGTTGAAATCCTCCATCTTGGTGGTGGCTTTCCTTTAAGCTATACAAATAAACGTTTGGAAATCTTATGTAGACATCTTTCAAATGCTCACACACTCTATTTAGTGAAAGAGTTTTCAGAATATACCGAAGATCAAAGAAGTATACTTTTGATGCATTTTCAAAGACTTCAACATCTCAGTTTAAATATAGGGAATGTCAACAACCTCTCCATAGAAAATATCAAACAACTTCAATCACTCCCTCCAAATCTAAAGTATCTTCATATAGAGAGTCATTATGATATGGCATGGTCAGGAAAGACACGCATCATAATCAATCTATTAAACTCCCAACCAAAGCTTTCATATTTCGGGATTTCAGGAAACTTTTTAGATAGTGTCTCACTCAAAGAACGTACAGATTTTTGGCAGGCTTTCAAAAACATTAAACACCTTGAATTTTCAGAAGTGAGTGGTTTCATAAAAAACTACAACTTCATTTCCTCATCATTTACGACTCCTTGGTCGGTTGAAACCCTAAATCTCAATAATGTAATTCTGGAAACAGGATCTTTTTGAATCGGAAGTTGGATCAGAAAAATGCCTCATTTACAAGATCTCACCCTCAAATTTCGATATATGAGAGGAGATACCTCTACAATCAAAGATCTCATGTATGCCTTGGTAAATATACAATACTTGACCTTGATAGATTTCAACTTTGATCATTTTCCTCGTGAAAGTATACCAGAGTTACTTGCACCACTCAAAAATCTCAAAGGACTTATCTTAGATCAAAAAAATTACCAATATCTTCAAGAAAACTTTCCAGATACGTACCCTATTAGCACCTATTAGTCATCCATGGAAACTAGTTTTTCAATAATTGTTTGGACGGAGTTCAAACTGGTCGAGTTTTTGAGTCGACGAAAGAATTTCGGAAAATAAAATATGTGTATAATTACTGTTTTTCTCGCATTGATGAAAAGAACCCTATTTTTTGCAAAACAATAGAAGATATGAGGAGGCAATAGAAATGTCTAATCTCATAATAGAATTAACTCCGAGAAATGCTCATGTGTATAATGTCAAAGGACATTCTTTATTTCAATTATGAAGATATGAAGAAGCATTAGAGGCATATGATAGAGTAATAGAATTACATCCACAAAGTAGTGTGATGTATTATAATAAATGACTTGTTTTAGAAAAACTATGAAAACAAAAACTCAGTAAATTGTATAGATATGTTTCAAATTTACTAGAATGAAAAGAAAAACTTCTAGAGATATCTTATAGAAAAGAAAAATGAATAATCAAACAATTCATAGCCTCAAAAGACTACGAATGACTCAGAAAATATTTAATAGATTTAGGAAAAAAAGAAAGCTAATAAATGGCTTTCTTTTCTATTTTTTGCAAAACGAAGCAAATTATGGTAAAATAAATAAAATAACTCACAAAAATCTTATGACAAATACAATCTCAAATAATCCTTTAGATGAACTCGTTTTTAAAGATGATACAGATTTCAAAACATTTGAGAATATTTTGGAGTCTCTTGATCATGTAATTCCAAAAAAAGTTTCTAGAGAAGAGTTTAACCAATTGTATGGGGATTTTTTAGTTGAAACTTGAGAAGATCCACTTTGAAAAAAATATGATTTATTTTTACCAGAAGATCTCCAACGATGAGAATTATTAAACTGTATCTTTTTTCTCAGTCAAAAGTTTTGACTTGAAGAGTATACTCCAAACGAAAGTATCATCACACAAGTAAAAGTCATGATTGCAATTATTCTCAGAAACATAAAAGAAGAAGATACAGAAGCATATTTTCTTTGACTGGCTTCAAAATACCATCTTTCTAGTGAATTTGTTGAAAGAATTAAAAATGAAAAAATGATCCTCAGCGAAGCAAAACAAATGGTTCGAGAGATAAGAGGAAAAAAATGAGATAAAGAAAGATTATGAAGTGATGAAGATGTAATTTTATGATCTGATGAACTCAGTGACTTATTTCAAGAACAGTTTGAACTGTCATTTTTTAGAAAATGAATCAATATGCTCAGGCTTGGTATGATGACTATTACAGGAGCAGAGCAAGAGGCTAAAATAAAATACTGTGAAGAAAATTGATTTGAAAAAGAAACATCAAATAATTGAGGCATAAAATATAAAAAATGAGGAGAAATTATAATAATTAATGTATCTTCGGAATTGTTAGACACAAAAGAAAGATTGTTAAGGAATAAAATTTGAATAAGTGAATGGATAGAGAAACTAGAACAAGCGAGGAACTCTGGGAATAAAGAAGAAAGAGCAAAGATAGAATTTGAAGCTTCGGAGGCTATTATAAAGGTATTGTACGAATATATGTATCAATTGACAGAAAAAAATAATTGATATCAACCAAGTAAGATGTGAGAACAGAAAGAAATATATTGTGTATGATATAGTTTACTTTGACATGCATTTTTGAGTGAATTATGAATAGAACATTATTGACTAGATAATACAAACCATAGTGCAATAGAAGTAGTGATTTGATGAAAGACCTATCTTTTTGATGTCGCAAAAATAGACCATGTATTAGAATTTGAATATTGAGAAAAAAAATGAGAATACCATGAAATAGTTTGAAAATGATGGAGTTTGCCTCAGAGAGAATTTGCAAAAAGATGAAATGTAGAAAAGATCTTGTTTTCACAAATATATAACAACAAATGATTTGAACTATCAGATTTTGGGAACAAGGAAGAAGCAATGGAAATGTTTGATAAATCAATAGAATTAAACCCAAGAGAATTGAGTGCATACTATAATAAATGACTTACTTTATTTCACTTATGAAGAAAAGAAGAAGCAATTGAAATGTTTGACAAAGCAATAGAGTTACATCCTACTCATGCGATGCTTCATTTTAACAAATGACTTGCTTTATTTCAGTTATGAAGAACAGAAGAATCAACGGAAATGTTTGATAAAATAATAGAATTCAATCCTAGAGATGCACATGCTTACAACAACAAATGACTTGCCTTAGAAAAACTATGAAAAAAGAAACTCAGTAAATTGTATAAATATGCTTCAACCGTACTAAAATGAACAGATAGTTTTTTAGACATATCTTATAGAAAAGAAAAATGAATAATCAAACAATTCATAGCTTCAAAAGACTATGAATGACTCAGAAACTATCTGAGAGGATTAGAAAAAAAAGCAAAATAAAAAAACTAGTCAACTTTTATCCCAAATTCCAAAAGCATCCTTGGGAGATAATCATCAAGATTGTCAATGTGTTTGTTTTCAAGTTCTATCAGATTGAGTTGGTATTTTTCATAAATACCTCTTTTTACTAGCTTGCGAGCATTGTATTTCTCTTGATCTTCGAGTCCCCAAAACTCGATATAGACTGCTTTTCAACCATTTTTTGCAGGGATATAAAAGTCAGAATACACATCTTCTTCAATCGGGAGTTTACGCTCGTATGCATGTGTGAGTCCATATTCATACAGAGAATTATCAATTACCAATTCTCCTCTTGAGCGAACATTGTGTCCGTCTTTGGTGCGATATTGAGCAGGAAATTTTTCTCTAAAATGTACTTCTTCAATGCTGTCTTTTTTGGATGTTTCTTCTTTTTTCTCAACTTCTACTTTGATTTTTTCTCATGTCTCAAGTCATAAAGCACTCAAAAGCGAAGGATTTTCTTTGATGTGAAGGGGCCATTTGGTATAGGTGGCTCCAGTTTTTTGAATGGTAAGCTCTCTTCATCCGATCTTCTCTCAAAATTTTGTGAGTTTCCATCATTTGATATTTGGCTCAATCCAAGCGAGTTCTGAGATGATTTGATTCATTTTTCTAGCCGAGAGATTAAAACATTCAGCAATTTGTGAAACACTCAGATAGCCTCCTTGTTCTCCTTGGCTTGTTGGTGAATCTTGAATACTTCCTTGGTCTGGCAATGGATTGAAGTCCTCTGGCCAAACAATGTAATCTCAATATTTAGTTCAAGTCTTTAATTCTCCTCAGAGGGATTTTCATTTTTCGCTTAATACTTTCACCTTTTCAGAAGAAAACAATGATTTTTTTTTCATTTCTATATATCCTTGTTCTTCAAGAGCTTGGTTGAGTTCTTTTGCATCTATGTTGAGCTTTTTGGCTAACGAAGAGGTACTTATTTTTCCCATATCTTTGTATTTATATATAAAATTCAATCACGAATAGTATAGTATACTTTTTCAACGAATGCAAGATTTTTTCTCAAATAGAAAAGGCTTCCATATTGCTATGAAAACCTTGTATGCTACGACTAGTCGTAGCTTAAAATGCAAAACCGATCTGGATCATCGTCTCCGAGGAATCGGAGGAAATACCACAAATAGGTCTTGTTCATGCCCTTCTCCTTTTTCTATTTAGGGGGTCGCAATATAATATTTTCGACGAAAAAGTCAATTTTTTCTGTTTTTTTTTGTTTGCCTATGATTGAGAGTGTGGCATAAATTATTTATAAGACTCTTTTTTGAGCTTTTGAAAGACTTTTCGAAGAATATCTTCAAAACTTATTTTGCATTTCTTCTTTTCCCAAATATAATCGGTGCATTATTTTTTAATTGAGTGACTATGGATGCTACTTTTGATGATGACTGAGCTTTTTCTCTTGAAGAAATTAAAGAAGCCTATCAGGAAATGACAGAAATGGGATGGGATATGTCCAAATCGAAAAAATGGGACTTTTATTTCTTGAGTGATTCTTTGGAAGCATTGTGAGAGATCGCAGAGCTTCTACAGTCGCATGGATATACTTTGGAATTCATTGGAGAAGGGGAAGAAGAGGACGAAAAACTCTTGAATGTTTCTTTGGTTAAAGCACTCAAAACACCACAAGCATTTTTTGATTTTGAAGATAATCTTCAATGCTTGGTCGCAAATGTCAATGAAAATGTCCAATATGATGGTTGGGATGCTGAGGAGGAAGAAGAGAAAAAATAAAAAAAGAGGAGTTCCATGCACTGCATGGAACTCCTCTTTTTTTTACTTTGCTTGTCGGATAGAGAGCTGAATTTTTTGGGTCTGAAGATTGATATCAAGAATTTTGACTTTGACTTTTTCTCCGACTTGTAAGACATCAAGCGGATTTTTGACATACGCATCACACAGCTCTGAAATATGGACGAGTCCGTCGTTTTTTACTCAGATATCAACAAATGCTCCAAAAGCGACGACATTTCTGACTGTTCCTTCCCTGATTTCCCCTTGTTTGAGACTTTCTAGTGTGATTGGGGGGCGGGCTTTGGTGTGAGTGGAGAGAATTCTTTTTTCTTTTCCAAGCTCTTGGTAGGCTTTGCGAATGAAGTCCACGGTGGTTTGAGTAACTTCGGGATAGAGTTCTTTCATCGCATCTTGATACTTCAAGAGATTGTTGGAAATGATATATGAGGCAAGAGCATATTGTTCGGGATGGATGTCGCTGTTGTCAAAGGCTTCTGGACTCTCAGGAATACGCAAAAACCCAATCGCTTGTTGGTAGGCTTTGTCTCAGAGAACTTTTTTGAGTTCGGCACGGTTTTTGTAGGGTCTATTTTGATAGATTTTTTTTGCTTGTCTTTTGTCGATTCAGGAAATATGTCCGAGTAAGTATATCGAAGCAGTATTGACGTTGATTCCCACGTCGTTGACACAGTCTTCTACGACAAATCAGAGTTTTTCTTCGAGTTTGGTTTCGGGAATATCGTGTTGATACATTCCCACTCCAATGCTTCCTACGGGGACTTTGACCAATTCTGAAAGGGGGTCGAGAAATCTTCTTCCGATGGAAACGGTTCCTCGGTCGAGACTATCAAGGGTTGGAAATTCTTCTCACGCAATCTTTGAAACACTGTACACAGAAGCTCAGGATTCATTGACGATAAAAATGTCTTTGGAAAATACGCTCTCGCAGAGTTGTTGGGTCTCATTACAAGCAGTTCCATTTCCGATGACAATCGTATCAATGGCAAATTTTTGACAGATTTCGGTGAGGATAGTGCGTGCTTTTTGTTCTTCAAAGAGATAGATCTTTTGAAAATGAAGGGGATTTCCAAATCCATCGAGTACGGCAAGTTTACATCAGAGACGAAATCAAGGGTCTACGGCAAGCAGTGCATTCTTTTTTTCCGGCTTGGTCATAAAGAGGGCTTGGAGATTGGTTTGAAAGGTGTGAATAGAGACATCATGGGCTTGGTCGCTGAGATTGCTACGAAGTTCATTTTCAACCGAAGCAAACAAACTCGTAAATCCTCTCAAAAATGCTTCTGTGAGGGGTTCTATCCATTGCGTTTGAAGATTCCAAAGACTTCCCAATTTGCGTTTGGAAGCATCTTTGATGTCATCATCTTTTTGCAATTTTACATGCAAAATTCCTAGATTTTCTCCTCTATCAAGCGCCAGAATCTGATGGGATTTGAGATGGGAGACTTTGCCATCAAATTCAAAATAAATCTGAAATTTGTCGACTTCTTGAAGGGTTTTGTCGTTGAGTTTTTCAAGCATTTTTGCTGATTTCTTTTTGGCTTCTATTCTCCCTGAGGCTTCGATATTTTCCATGAGTTCTTGTCTGAGCTCTCATAGATACGCTATTTGAGAAGCCACGATCTCGATACTTCCATCGATGATTTCTTCTTCACTATACGCATCGAGGAGCTCTTTTGGAATGATAAGTTGGTTCTTTTTCAGTTCATCAGCCACGATTCCAAATCACTTTTCGAGGGCTACCATCGCCTTGGTCTTCTTTTTGGATTTAAAGGGGGCATAGATATCTTGAACTTCTTTGAGTGAATGAGCCTGACGAATGGCTTGAGAAAGTTCTTCTGTGAGAAGTCCCATCTCATTGATGGTGCAAAGCGCAGTATTTTTTGCTTCGTAGAGTGTCTCAAGTTTGTGTTGCAATTGGATAATGTCTCTGATATTGGTCTCATCGAGATTTTGGGTTTTTTCTTTTCTGTATCTTGCGATAAACGGCACACTCGCACCTTCTGCGATAAGCTCAAGGACAGCTTGGATCTGAGCGCCTTTCCATCAGAGTTCTTGAGAAATGAGCGAAAGGTAATTTGGGGTTTCGAGCATAGAGGGCAAAGGTTAAAAATAATATCAAGCATTATAGAGAAAAATCAAAATAATCATAAAGGAAAATGTAAAAAAGTACTTTTCTCTGAATGAAATATGAGTTTTTTTTAAAAAAAATATATGACTTTTTGAAAATGAGAGTATAATCCCCAAAAATACTCCTGAATGGGAGATTCTCGTATTTGTAAAGCTAACGTATTCTTTTCTATGTCTGATCTTGTATTTTTATTCTGAATCTTGATTTCTATCAAATATCCTTTTTATATTGATAAAAAGTTTGGTCCTACTCATGGTCGGAGAAAAGTTTTTATCTATTTTTTCATGATGAGTGAGTTGTATCTGTTTGTGTATTCCAATATGTTAGTGTTACAGGTGATGTATGATAAAAGATTGTTTACCTATTGAGAAAATTGGTATTTGTCTCTCCTCATCCTTGGTGGGATGTTTATCTGAGTTACCCTCATCAAACTGATGTCATGCTGGCTACTGAGAACCTCAAAACAATATTTGCTTTGGAGTTTTTTATGGTCAAGTTTTGTAGTGCTTTTGTCTTTACTTTTGGTCGGGGGTATTGTGTTATTTTGATAAGCTTTCTTTTTGAATGCTTCAAGCACTCTGTTCCGAAAATAGAAGGTTTTTTTTGTGAGCACTTTCCCGAAAACGCTTGCTATTTTTCTATTATCTTTTATAATCACACGATACTTTATTTATTAAATGAGCATTATGAAAAGAAGCATTGCCATTTTTTTGTCTTTTTTGTTGGTGTGGCTTGGACTTTCCAGCGATGGAAATGCTTTGGCACTGTCTCCCGTGTTGCCTCCCCTCTGAGGAAATTCAGACTTTGGGACCGATCGGTCGAGAAACTGGATTTTTGCAGATACCATCAGGCAAATTAGAAATTTTGGAACTCCAACTCCTCGGGTAGGACAGGCAAAACTTGCGAGTGATGGCTATCCAACGGAGGATTTTGGTGGAGTCATCATGACCGGACAAAAAAAAGGCTCTATCGCGGGAGTCTACAAGGGAAGTTTGACTCTTAGAAATGCTTCTCCTACCGTGCAGGTCAATTTAGTAGCCACGAGTGGAAAAACACAAAATGTGGTGATCAAAGATAAGACGGTGACCTTTGAATTCAATATTGATGCCAATGCTGACCAATTGATGTTTCAAGTGCTCAATACCAATGGGGGAGTGTCAAACATCAAAATTCTTCGTCCCTGATATACTTCATCAGATACCTTTACTCGTGAATATTTGACGCATGTAAATATGTTCTGAGTCATTCGTTTTATGGATTTGACCTATACCAACGGCTCAAATGTATCCAAATGGTCTGAACGTACCCTACCATCAGAGCCGAAACAAACTGCTGATCGTTGAATCGCTTGGGAATATGCTATCGAGCTTGCCAATACGTCTCAAAAGGATATCTGGATCAATATTCCACACCAAGCTGATGATGATTATGTCAAAAATCTTGCCTTGCTTCTCAAACAAAAACTCAATCCCAACTTGAAAGTCTATGTAGAATATTCCAACGAAGTTTGGAATGGCTTGTTTTCACAAAACTGATGGAACCATCAACAGGCGATCACTGATGTAAAAAATGGGGTCAAACTCAACTATGACGGTTCGACAAATGACCGGTATTGGGCTTGGAGAAGGACGGGAGAAAGAATCAAACAGATTTCTGATATTTTCAAAGGAGTTTATGGCTCGGGGAGTATCAATACCCAGATTCGTCCGGTACTCGCAACTCAATGAGCTTACTGAGAAGTCACCAAGCAAGCGCTCAGTTATCTTTCCAGTCAGTATGGAAATGTCAATGCGTTTTTGTATGGGGTAGCTATTGCTCCCTATATCGGATTGGGAGAGATTCCGACTCCAAAGACCAAAGAAGATATTTACAACTTTATCAAGACTACGACTCTCCCTCAATTTTCGACTATGGTCAATGATAATGCTAAGATTGCAAAAAAATATCAACTCAAACTCTTAGCTTATGAATGAGGATTTGACAACTACGGAACCAAGACCGACAATGTCTTGGTAAAACAGTATTTTGACAGCGACCTTGTCAGACAAAATCTTCAAGACTATTTCAATATCTGGAGAGATCTTTCCAATGGAGGCCTTTTTATGTGGTATTTTTTCTGAGCGAGCAACAGAGAAGGGGGGTATATTTACGGTACCACCGATGTGTTGACTACCACCAATACTCCTCATATTCAAGCGATAAAAGCCTATACTTCGACCAGTTTTACTCCGCTTTCGGATGCAGACTGGTACACCGCTGGAATCTACACTGCTCCGGCCCCAAGTACTCCACTCGTACTCAATTATGACCTTTCATGAACGATTTCCCAGACCTACTATGCGCTTCCAACTTCCAAGACCGGAAGCATCACTCTGCCAACCTTTAACTATCGGATTGGAGAATATCCGTTTATCGACCTGATGAAAACAGCAACAGCATTTTCTTTTTGACGGGGAAGCGATGATACTGCAAAGATGGAATTAGATGCTGACGGATGGCCTCGTTCGATGAAAGATACGTCGACTTCCAAAGATGCTCCGCTCATCCGTACCATCCTTTTAAGCCAAGTCAAAACGCTTTCAGGACAAAACTTGGTGGTGTACTATCAAGGACAATGAGACTTTCAGATGTTTTGATGAAAAGAAATCACGTCACTTTCAGGAAGTGGAAGAAAGGTATTTTCGGTGGACTCAAACTCTTCCAATGTCTCTTTGGAAATCACCGCGACAGACACAAAAAATTATCTCAGAAATATTCATATTGTCAGGCAAGACCAAGAGGAACTTTTTAAAAAAGGAGTTATTTTTAAGCCTCAATGGATAGATACTCTCAAGTCTAAAAAGCAAATCAATTTTAATACGTGGATTGCTTCCAATCTTCAAAATGCTTCTGATTGGACTAAAAGAGGCAATCTCAATGCTCCAACCTATACCAAACAGGTTCCCTATGAAGTGATGATTGCGCTTCTTAATGCGACCAAGTCAGATGGAGTGATGGATTTTTGAAGTAGTATTCCTCAAAACTATTTTGATGGTGTTAAGGCTTTGCTCACTCCACTCAGGACTCCTCTCGTGACTTTGAGTCTTTACTATAAAGCAGTTTTGACTGAATTGAAGTCGGGTTCAGTTCCTTCGCTCGTATTGACGCCTTATGCAAAAGTAAGTTTTTACAAAAAAGTATGACTTCTCAAAGATCAACTGGATTCACAACCACTGACTGTCAGCCAAAGGGCTGATAAAATAGAAACGCTCAAGACAAATCTCAAAACACTTCTTGCACAGAAACCTACTTATACCAATTTGATAAATTATTATATTACTTTACTTGATGAACTCAAGTTAGTATATATAACTTCCAGCTCAGAAGATCTCCAGCCTCTCAATGAAATACTCAATCTTTCATATTAGCCAAAAAAACTTCCTCTTTGGGAAGTTTTTTTGTATTCTTCTTTACTATTTTCATTTTCCTTGAGTGGATTTTCTGCTCCCTTATGAAAGACAAAAGCACAAAACCTTCGGGGGAAAGAAAACAGAACGTTTCAAGCTTCAAGAGTAAGACGAAAGGTTTTGTCATAGATGGACTTGTTTCAGAATCATTGAAAATATTTTTCCACTTTCCTCGTAAAAAAGCATCAAGCGAAAATTCGTTAGAATTTTCGCTTGATGCTTTTTTTGCCTCCTTCCCTTGTTTCAGTGGAATGGATGGGAACTTGGAAAACGTGAATTTTTCTAAAAGGAGTATTGTTTCCCCCAAAAATCCTGAGTCAAGTTCAGGATAACAAGATGGGCTTAGAAACACGATTTATCGCGTCTTTGGTCCGCATACTTGCATTTTACTTACAACTTCCTTTTTCCTCTTACAACGCTTTTGTCATCACCTCTTGAAGAAATTTCTCAAGAGCCTCTTGAATACTCATAGACTCTTGATCTTTGGTCTTGATACTTCTGACAGTCACACTCTGGTTGGAGGCTTCTTGTTCACCAACGACAAGAATATAGTTGATTTTTGAAGTCTCGGCATTTCTAATCTTTTTGGAAAGAGTATCATCAGACGCATCCACTTCACTTCTGAGATCAGATTGTTTCAAAAGAGCATTTATTTCGTAAGCATAATCAAGAAATTTTTCAGCTACTGGCACGATGACGATTTGTCTTGGAGCCATCCAAAGTGGAAAAAGTCCAGCAAAGTGTTCAATGATTATTCCCATAAATCTTTCAAAACTTCCTGCAATCGCTCTGTGAATTACTACGGGTTGTTCTTCTTCTCATTGTTCATTGGTAAAACTTAATTGAAATCTTTTTGGAAGATTGAAATCACATTGAATAGTAGCAAGTTGCCATTCTCTTCCAATACAATCTTTAAACATAAAGTCCAACTTTGGTCAGTAAAAATTTGCTTCTCATGGAATTCTCTTATACGGAAGATTATTTGATTTTGCTACTTCTTCCAAAGCCAACTCGGCTTGTTCCCAAACTTCATCTGTTCCCAAATATTTACTTTTATTTTCCAAATCTCTTACTGAAAGTGAAACCCAATAACTATCCAATAGCCCCATAGTTTGGTAAAATTCTTTGACTATATCTGTAATAAGTTTTACTTCCTCTTGGATTTGTGTTACTCTACAAAATAAATGTCCATCATCTTGAGTAATAGAACGAACTCTTGCTAAACCAGAAAGTTGTCATGATTTTTCATCTCTATAAACCGTTGCTGGTTCAAAATACCTAATGGGCATATCTCTATAACTAAACTGATTATCAGCAAATATTTGCATGTGATGTGGACAACTCATTGGTTTTACATAAAATTTTTCTTTACTCGTTCCTCCCCAAACACTGAACATATCTTCGAGATAATGCCCTGCATGTCCACTTATTTGGTACAAATCTTCTTTTGCTAGATGCGGAGTCCATACTCTTTGATATCAATGTTTTTTGTGAAGGCTCCATAAATAATCTTCTAGCTCTTTTTTTAGAATCATTCCGTTTGGTTGTAAAAGAGGTAATCCAGCTCACACCAAATCCGAAATAGTAAAGAGTTTTAATTTTTTTCCAAGGATTCTATGATCTCTCTTTTTTGCTTCTTCTATCATTTTTACATACGAATCCAATTCTTCTTTGGTATCAAAAGCAAGTCAGTAGATACGAGTGAGCATTTGATTATTAGAATCTCCTTTCCAGTATGCTCAGGCAATCTTTTCAAGGCAAAAAGAATTTGGATCAATTTTGTTGGTATTTTCAACATGAGGTCAGGCACACATATCTACAAAAGCAATCTGTCCGTTTTGCATCACATTTTTGTAAAAACTGATGCTAGAGTTTCATTTTTCAAATAATTCTTGAGCCATTTGTACTTTATAGATCTCTCATTTTTCTTGTAGGTAACTTTCGGCTTCTTTGAAATCAAGATTATACTGTTCAAAAGATTGGTTTTGTTTGACGATTTGTTTCATCTTTTTCTCAAGTTCTTTGAGGTGTTCTTCTTTGAATTCCACGTCAGAGAAATCAAAATCATAGTAAAAACCGTGTTCGATATTAGGTCCAATAGCCATTTTTATATCGTTTCCATACAGGCTTTTTACGGCTTGTGCAAGGATGTGCGAGAGCGAATGTCTCTTTGCTTCGATGTTCATAGGATAATAAGTTAATAATTAAAAGTGAAAAGTTTCAAGCTACAAGATGCAAGCTACAAGAAGAATGTAAGGGAATCAGGAATCGATTTTTCAGAAGAGAGTGCAATAAAATAAATGGAACCTCCTTGAAATAGGAAGTTCCATTTATTGGTACCAATGGTACTATGAAACTACTCTCATCAAGGAATATAGAAACAAGGAATCGTTTCAAGTCATGTGAGTCTCATATGTACTAGTTAGGAAATAATACTCTTATGATAATGAATTCGTTATATTTGTCAAAAATTTGATTTTTTTATGGGGATAGTGTATACTTCTCATTGATTGTATTTTAAACTTTTTTCCATGGAATCTTTTAGAGAATTGTTAGAAAATGAAGCACCGTTGCTTCATGATGGTGCTGTGAGAGTCTATATCCTCGACTGAGTGCTTCGCGTGACCTATCACAATGATGCTCTCACTCAAACATACGCTCAAGGAGCTGATTTTTATGCTGAAAGGCAAGAGGTGATGGATACCGATGATCTGAGTGAATTTTTGTGTTTGGATGCTCGTGAAAGAGATTTGGTAGCTCCCCTTGCCTTGCATGGATACTATCTGATAGGAGAGAGAAGGGAAGAGTATACGTGATATATTGCGGACTTTCTCAAAAATCATCAAAAATATATCGTCGACGGGGAAGAACGTGAAATTCCAAGAAGTATTGGGAAGCATAAACTGGTCTTGGTAAAACTTCATTTGAATAATCCAAATAATGCCTATAATGTACCACAACTGAAAGACACTTTTGAACAGTATCAGGTGATGGTGCACGAGATTTTGAATTCTTTATCATCTAAATAATTTTTATGCAAATCCAACAGATTCTAGAAATTGCTTTACAAAGAGGGGCATCAGACATTATTCTCACCGGAGGACATCCTCCAAGTATCAAACTCAACGGAGACGTAGAAGTACTCAGCGAGTTTGAAATTATGAGCAAAGAATATTCCCAAAAGCTTGCACACGGGATGATGAACGAGTCTCAAAAAGCAGAGTTTGAAGCCAATCAAGAGGTGGATTTTTCTCTCGAACTCAAAGGACTTTCTCGTTTTAGGGTCAATGCTTTCATCCAAAATGGAGGACATGGGGTGGTTTTGAGACCGATTAAAGGTCAGATTCCAGAGTTTGAATCTTTGTTGTTGCCTCCCGTACTGAAAAAATTGATTTTAAAAAGACACGGACTCATTCTGATTACGGGTTCGGTCGGAAGTGGAAAAACGACTACCATGGCATCGCTTCTCAATGAAGTCAATCGTACGATGAAACGTCATATCATCACCGTGGAGGATCCAATAGAATTTCTCTATAAAAATGAACTTTCAATTATCGAACAAAGAGAAGTCTGAGAACATACACATTCGTTTGATAATGGGCTCAAATACGCGCTGAGACAGGCAAGTGATGTGATTATGATTGGGGAGATGAGAGATCTCGAAACCTTTCGTCTGGCTCTGAGAGCTGCTGAAACATGAAATCTCGTCTTTGCCACGCTTCATACTTCCTGAGCGAGTCGCGCGGTAGCGAGAATCATCGATATGTTTCCCTGAGATGAAAAAGATATTATCAGACAACAACTCTCTGAGTCACTTATCTGAGTCGTTTGGCAACAACTTCTCAAAAATGCCTCAGGAACCGGCAGAGTACTTGCCTCCGAGGTTTTGATCAACAATACTTCTATTGGCAATATGATTCGTAAGGACCAAACCCATCAAATCCCCAATGCAATCGAAACGGGGAAAGAGTTTGGTATGCAGTCTATGAAGACTTCCCTCGAACAACTTCACGATCAAAAACACATCAATGACGAGGTCTACAAAGCCCAACTTGCACAATTGGATCGATATTTTTAAAAAAGTTTGATTTTTTTTGCATATTTTATACAATACTTTGGCTTCTAATAATTAAACAAAACATGAAGACTGCTTTGCTGTAATGGGGGTTTCCCGAAAAACCGCACACCATTGCCAAAGTGAGTCTCACTTTTTCATTTATTTTTTTACACTCGGTATTATGGCACCAAAAAAAGCTATCAAAGGATACATTAAACTTCAAATCAAGTGAGGACAAGCAACTCCAGCTCCTCCAGTAGGTCCTGCTCTTGGACAAAAATGAGTAGCAATCCCAGAATTTACAAAAAGATTTAACGACGAGACAAAAGACAGAATGGGGAAACTCCTTCCAGTAGTAATCACTGTTTATGAAGACAGAAGTTTTGAATTCGTAGTAAAACAACAACCTGCTGGGGAACTTATCAAAGAAAAACTTGGTCTGAAATCAGGTTCAAAAGTTCCACAAAAAGATAAAGTTGGTCACATTACTTTCGATCAATTGAAAGAACTTGCTGAAATCAAAAAAGTTGATATGAACGCTATTGACACTGCAGGAGCTATGAAAACTCTTGACGGTTCTGCTAGACAGATGGGAGTTACTTCTGATGTACACGGTATGACGTTGGCAGAAGTAAGAGCAAAACTTGCTTGAAAGTAATAGGAAGCTTTGCTTCCTTTCTGCTCCCATCGTCTAATGGTTAGGACAGAACCCTCTCACGGTTCAGATACGAGTTCGATCCTCGTTGGGAGTACCAAAAAGACACACACAAAAACCACTTCGCAAGAGGTGGTTTTATTTGAGGGGAAAAACAGCATCACAGAAAGCGAAAGCATTCTGTTGAAGAAATGGCTTTTCCAATCTTTTTTATAAATATTCAAAATTTCCTGTTAAATTTTCGGATAAGATAGAAAATTTAACAGGAAATTTTGATTTATTATTGTACTCTAAAACTCTGTCACTCCCATCGCTTTGTATTTGAAAATCTTTTTTCTATTGGGGGAACATGCTCACTTCAACATACCACTAAAATCTTTTTGTATCATTTTTCAATCTGTTCGTTGAGTATGTAGGAAAGGTGATTATCTCTTGTTTTGATTGATGAAAAGATGATTCTAAAGGTTGGAAAAGATAATCAAATGAATACCGAAAATATTTCAACGAAAATTCATAAGTACACGAAAATAGAACCAAATAATATGAGTATGAAAAGATTTTTGAATGCGATTTTTGTATAAATTCAATACGTTTTCATAAATATAAGAAATACTATTACACTTATTGCGAAGAGAGTTAAAGGAAAATTCCAATTAGAATAATTTATTTCTGAAGAGAATATACAAGAATAAAATATACTTAATAGTAATAAAAATAATAAATAATCATACCATCGAGAATCATAAGCTATGGTATCGCTTATATCCATATCCCAACTATGTATAAGGGTTCATTTATTATTCGCAATTTCATTTAATAATCAAAACTCAGATCATAGTTTCCAAAAATGCAAAAAGAGGAGTATAAAAGGGGATCGAATCCAATCAATCATTTTTGCTTTTGAGTAGTCTAATCATTCTTCAAGAATCATGTCAAAATCATTCTCGCTCAATATTTTTGCTACATCATCACGAGATTGCTTTGAACTATGGTGGGTTCATAAAATATATATTTTGGCATCGTGATTGTGGTTTTCTGATGGAGTATTTCGAAACTGGCTTTGATGCATAAGTATCAATGTGAATGAATAGTATAAATTTAATAAAAAGAGTGCCTTCTTTATTATCAATATTCAGGCAATTTTAACACATTCAAACTTGAGGAAATTTTGAGGAATAAATATCAAAATCTAAGTTTTCGATATTTATTCCTCAATTTTATTACTGATAATCGTTATAGTCTATCAAAATTATTGAAAATTAAATTTGGATTCTTTCTTTTATTTCTAAAGTTTGATATTCTGGATATTTTTGTTTAATTATATTTCATATTTCGACTCTTTTAGAATAATCTGTTGATATGTCTTCAACACTTACAATTAAAGCATATGGTTGATTATAATCCGAGGCATCTATTTCTCACCTTAAATTTAAGGTGAGCCGTATTTTCCAAAGTCAATGATTATACGAAGATGATTTTATTCTTTTTTCAAAATGTTTAATTGGATTCCAATCAATTCTATAGTCAACTGTTCATTTTGTTAGATTTCATCATGATAACGTTCAATTAGAATTTAAGTAATGTAAGTTTAATTCAATATCAGATAGAGCATAGTTTTTATCTCAATTACTAGTAATTTTTGGAGTGTATACCAAAGTTCCTCTTATTTTTAATTCTTTTCAAGGTTGTTTTAATTCTTCTGGAATAGTAAATTGGATTTTATGTTTATTCTCATTATCTAATCATTTATTTTCAAATGTTTTTAATTCTCAAGTATATAAAAACATAGCACTATGTAAACTACTATCAAATGCTAAATTAAAGTCAGGAACTCAAAATCAAACCATTTTATTTAAATCAGATTCTTTTAAAGAACTTCATAAAGGGATATTATATCTTGCTGAATGTATTAATAATGCTTTAGTCATATCAGATATATTGCTAACCATATTTGTTTTTTCAAGGTAAGCATATATATTTCAAGCAATTCAACTAACTAATGGAGCTGAAAAACTAGTTCCTATATTCTCCGCTATTTTTGAACTATCTTCATGTGAAAATCAAATTTCTCAAATTCAATCAAAATAACCGTATTTATCGATATTTCATCAAAAATGGACTAAATCAGGTTTTTTATATAAGTTATCTATTCAACAACGAGAAAATGGTGAAACTTCCTTAAGATTTTTTGCTAATGAATCAGTAGAAACTTTCTTTACTATAGCACCAATCGATAATCAATTTATTGTATCGGCTGGTGGAGCTATTATAGCAGAATCTTCTAGTAAACAATCGGGATATTTACTCCCTCTGAAAGTATCATGATTTCAAGAAGAAACTATAATAATTACTTTATATTTATAAGCCAAAGAATCAATTTCTCTAGTAATAATATTTTTGCTTCATTTTAGAATTTGATCATTACTTATTGAATTTAAAGATAAATTAAAAACTTTTATCTCAGGATATTTCACCACAATATCATTTAAGGCTTTAAGTACAGTTATATCAGAAACTCTTCAAGAATTGTCAAAAATTTTTACATCTAATATTTTATTTTTTCAAAATAACTCTTTAGCATAAACTTGGTCTTTTAAATCATCTCAATAAATTACTCTTGAAGCAACAAAAGTTCAATGTCATAAAGTATCTATATGTTCTGAGTCTTCTGAATAATTTATTTTTCCTAAAATAAAAGGTTTTACAAAATCATTTTCAAATACGCCAGAATCAAATATTGCGACTTTAGATTCTAAAGATAAATTTTTTATAGCGATTTCATCGCTGCTAAATGGAATATTTTGTTGTTTTGAAACTTCAAATATAATACCTTGTTCTATTTTTTGAACTGGATTTTTAGGGTCTGGTTTAGATATTTCATTTAAAAAATCTGATGCAAAATTTCAATATATAACTGTTTCATTTGATGTTAATTCTAATAATTCTGCATTTGATTCAGGATCTAATTCTTTTATTTTATTTAATATTGTATTTGATTCAGACTTTGATAAAGCACTACTTAAATAAATATAAGAGTTATTTTTTTTATTATTTTCCCATCAATCTTCCATATGTAATATGTCATCTTGATTTGATAAAGTAACTTCTTTTATTGAAGATAGATATGCTCATTCTTTACTATAATCATGTTTATTTTTTGGGTCTTTTAATTCAATTTTCTTAATTTGATTATAAAAAGAAATAAAGTTTGATTGTGAACAAACAGCTAAAAAATTATCATTAAATTTTTGTCAAAATAAAGAAATATGATTTGATAATAAAAATTCAGTTGGTAATGAACTTTTTGATTTTACATCATCATGAAATTTAATCTCAAAATATACATTATCAGTAATATTATCTCTTAAAATATTATTAGGAGATGATAATCTATTTATAATATTTTCTGTTTCTTGAATTCTTCTCTCTTTTAAATCTTCAAAATCTTCTAATCTTCAAAAAAAATCAGGAAATGCACCTCATCAAGGTTTTTTATCAACATTATTATTTGTATTTGGTATTATAAAAGCCGGATTTGTAAATTGCATATTTTAAAAATTAAGAGTTAAAATAATGGTTTAATGTAGAATCTGGTATATTAGTTAGTTCTTCTAATTTTTTATAAGTATAAAATTTTCAATTATATTCTCTAAGTTTTAATATAATTTCTTTATATTTTTTCTTATCATCATCATTCTTAAAATCTAAATTTTTAAAGAAATTATTTCAAAATATAAAACTTTCTATTAAATAAAGGTTTATATTTAGTTTTTTATTATCTAGTATATAGCTTCTTAATCACTTATTTATAACTTGTTTTATTAGTGATCATGAAAGTCCGTTAGATAAAATTACTAAAATTTCAAAATCAATTTTTTCCTTCATTCAGTTTAGATACATTTTTAGCAATTTTTCAATTGATTTATTGTCTAAAGTATCAATATTTAATTGATAATCAAATCTTCTCCAAATTGCTTCATCAAGTAATTGATCATGATTTGTTGCTGCAATCAAAATATTATCATTTGTAAAAGAATCTATATTTTGTAATAATACTGTAACTACTCTTTTTAATTCTCATAATTCTTGATTATCATCTCTTTTTTTTGCTATAGCATCAAACTCATCTATAAATAAAATACAATTTTCTTTTAATGCTTCTTCAAAAATGCTTCTAATATTTTTTCAAGTCTCTCATAAATATGAAGATATTAAATTAGCTAAATTAACATGCAAAATTGGTAAATTTAATTCTCCAGCAAGGGTATATGCAAATAGTGTTTTTCATGTTCCTGGAGGTCCATATAAAAGTATTTTATTTTCACTAGCTATTCCATGTTCTCTAAAAATTGCCCTTTTTGTATAGGAAGTTATAAACTCATCTACAATATTTTTATTTGTATCGCTTAATATAATTTTTGATAAATTTACAGTTGAAACTCTTCTTTGAAGTAAATTATTATTTTTAGCAGAAAAGTTCTGCATAGTAAAAGTATTATTATTTGGTTTATCAATATTATAATTTGAATAAGCTTTTTTTAATTTATCTAATAATTTTACTTGTCATTTTTTTTCAACTATTCAAATTATTTTTTTTATATTTTCATCAATCAATTGACTATCATTTTTTTTTAATGCAACAATTGTATCAATTACTAAACTAGTAGGAATCATAAATGTATATTTAGAATTTAATAACTACAATTAGTTTATCCAAAAAAAATAAAAAATCAAATATATTGGATGAAAATATATAATGGCTTTTTATAGGCAGTAAGATAGTATTTAAATTTGAAGTTTGTATTATAAATTATATTTATTGGATAATATTATAATAATTCTAATTATTATTTGGTAATCATATATAGCTGTTAATTTTGCTTTTAAATAAAGGATGCTATATTAAGTATAATATCCTTTAAATCATTTATAATTCTATTAGCACATTCTGGTTTTATTTGAGGGGGAAATATTATGGATTCAGGGGATGAAACGAAAGAGCATCCCCAATTTTTTTATAAAAATTTAAAATTTCCTGTTAAATTTTCGGAAAAGATAGAAAATTTAACAGGAAATTTTGATCTTTCTTCTACCCCCTCATTTTCTTATAATTGCATTTATTTCACATTTATGCTATCATAGTCTCCAAGAACTCCTTTTATTTTCTTATGACAAGCGATGGTTGATAAAAAAGATCTCCTTGCTTTGGTGCAAAAACTTCATCTCCCCGAAAAGATCAAAAGGGATGTGATCGAGCATATCGACGAGATTGACCCAAATGAGCTTCTCAACGTCTTGGAAAATTACACAGCGAGCATCAATCAAAGTACCCAAAAAGACCAGCAAGCCTTGATCGAATACCAAAGCGCAGTGCTTCGTTTTATCGAGCTGAAGGAGAAGGAGGAAGCAACGGATGAGGTGTTTGATTTGATTTAATCTATAAAATACAAAAACAAAATGTGATGAGAAGTCGACAGATCCCTAGATAATCCGTGAGAAGCTTGAAAGAGCCTTGCTGAGAAAATGAGGAAATTAGAGGCTTCTTTACAGATTACAAACGAAGAAGAGCAAGTGTCCGATGACGTGGCTGAGACACAATACAAGATGGAAGCACTGACTCGACAAGGACAGAACTCCCCAGAAACTCAGAAAGCATATGAGACTTTTTTGGCAAAATCCGAACAACTGACACTCAGACATTTTCACTCTCGACTTGAGTATATTGACGCGACCAAAGACCTGATAGCAGACTTGTGAGCACTCACACTCAACGATGGAAAAAAACTCAAAGACGTCACGATTGATGGAGATTGGTATGACGCGATGGTATGTGTGTACGAAGGAGTCAAAAAAGCAGGGGAAAAGATTTTAGAAGAACTCAAGCAAAATTTCCAAACATTGGTCAGTCCCGAAGAATGGACTGCCATACTTTCGGCTCTATGAGAGGCTCTCAAAGATCCACTTCAATTTTTTTCAACCCTTCTTGAGGGCATCAAGGAATATGCAATCGATGTCTTTGCGTACATAAAAACGGTGATGAACAGCTCTACGAAAACCTGATTTGCAAGTGAAATGAGTCGATTTTTGCCAGAAGAGGGAATTCCTTTTATCATCACATCGATTGGTCCTTGAAAATTTTTAAAAATGCTCAAGATCGAAAGAGTTTTTCCCGAAAAACTGGTAGAGACATTGGAGCGAAAAAAAGGAAAAGATGCTGACTATGAAAAGGATGTTGTCAATATCCTTGAGCTCAATTTTGATTTTTCTGATGCTGTGTCATTGGAACAAGCAAGGAAAAACATTGGAAGATTTGAGGAATGTATCAGTCTTGATTATTTCACATCTTCTCCAGAGATTGCCAATAAGATCGTTCATACTTTGGAGGAAATGAGCGACTACCTCGTGCGAAATGGGGAGAAAATACACGCAAATACCGAGATGAAACGAGATCTGACCACCGATCTGATGCACATAAAAAGGACACTCAATACCATCAGTGATTCGTCGCAAGATTTGCCCGTACCACTGATCAAGAGACTCCAGCTGCTGACGAGGAGCGACCTTCCCAAAGCGTACTATGCACTCAACCCAAGTGCTTCTCCCCAAGCCTAAACTTTTACTCTTTTACTCTTCCCTATGAAAACCACTGACCCACAAGATCTCTCTTTTGAAGAAATTGCCCTCAAATTTGCCACTTCTGCCGAAGCATGATTGGCAGGCATCAAAAATGTATCTGAGTTGCTCAGATCATGAGTTGACTTGGCTTTCAACGAAATCGTAGATGCGTATTTTCAAAAGGATCAGGAAACTTTTTGAGAGAAAGAAACTTTTCAGGCATTTCTCATTGAAAACTTGGAGGCTTATATTTCTTTTTGTGAATATTTGGAACATCATAGACTCTCCGGAGAAGAAGATGAGAAGAAAAATAATCAGATGAATACATTTGAAGCCAAATACCATAAGATTTTGTATTTTGGTCAAGTGAATAGATTTGAAAGCAGAACTCAAAGTCATCAAGTGAATCGCACCAAAGAAAAAACCTCATTTATGGGGCAAGTCAGGGAAACGGTTGAAAGAATAGTGAAAAGTGACAAATAAGAGACGTAATTTTTTTACGTCTCTTATTTGTCTTTCATACACCTTTCACAAAACCTCACTTTGTACTCTATTGAGTCTTTGACAATATGTCAGGTCGCTAAAACATCATCAAATTCTTGGTCAAAATAAAAAGGAAGTATGCGTGACTGCCTGTTTTTGGCTTTTATCTCTTTGGTACAATCGGACTCATTGCTTCGTCCAAGCAAGTGAATGAGTGCGTCTTTTTCGTCAAAATCGAGAAATGCTGGAAAGAGTTCTGGATAGAGTGTGTAGAGGGAGGCTGAAAGTGCTTGGTTGTTGTTGAATTCTTCAAGAAAAAGTGGACTGTCTGAAATGACTCTCCCATCAAGATGATGAATCTCATGGAGCGTGAAGGCAATGAGTTCTTGTGCTTCGGAGGTTGTTCATTCAAGGATTTGTTCAATTTTTTCTCAGGTGAGGGTCGTCCCCCTGAGTCGTATAAGGGTTGGGATGGCATTGAGAACCATAAATGGAAATCATTCAAGGGTTTGGATACTTCCGCATCACTCGTGCATAATCTGTCTTTGTGATCCCAAAATTTCATACTCTGGGTTGATGAGTACCTGATTTTGCGTTCCAGCAAATTCCCTCAGGGCAATGATTCTTTTATAAAAATCCGTTTCTTGTATGGTATCATTTGGTGTAAGGACGAGATTTTGTGGGGAAACTGCGGAAAAATCCACATTTCTTTCTAAAGCTTCTAGGAGAATCTCTCAGATGCGGGCTTGAGTCCTTTTACTTTCCTCTCAACAAGGACTTCCTACGCGTCTGAGGATGTGTGGGTGAGTGAAGAGGCTGGCATTGAGCATACGAGGGAATATTATTAAGCAGAGAGTATTTGTATGTGCGACGAGGAAAAAGTCAAGTTTTTTCTCTTACTCCACATAATATTTCAAATACTCATACAGCACATATCCAATCTCTCAAAAATACATCTGTTTTCCTTCGATCTCAATCTGACTTCCCCCAAGTTGGGGATTTTGGTTTGGGATTTTGGTCTCGGGATTTCCCATATTGTAGAGGGTAAGCGTGATTCATGGCTTGGTCTAGAGGCTCGCTCAGGCACTTTCCCAACGATGCTCTATGATGGAAAGGAGTGCTCCTGCGTAGAGGATTCCTCAGAAAGTCTCTTGGAGCTTGGTCACGATCTCGGCATCGCTTTTGGCTTCATCTTGTTGAAAATAAGCTTGGAAAATACTGGGATTTGAAGTCTTGAGGTCAAAGATAATCTTTCGAGCCGTCTCAACCTTAACTCCCCCGAGTCCGTGGCTAAATTGTGAGAAACTGGTGAAGTATTTGTTTTCCAAAATCATATTTTTGGCATATCAACGCGCGGTCGTCATATACCTGATTTGCTCGACTCAGATGGCTGAGACCAAGAGTTCAGGATCAAGGGAAAAGAGGTGTGCCACTTGTTGGATGGGGGTGGCATATTTTGGCTCTTTGAGAAGCTTTCCAAGGACATATTGAATACTTTTGCTGTTGATAAGGTTGTCTTGTGGGAGGTTGACGTCTGGGAGCATACTCTTGTCTTGGTAAGAGGAGTCGAGTTGGGAGAGTTGTTGAGATAATTCAACATAATTTCCTGTATTGATAAGGGTATTTGCATTGCCAAGAAAGGTCTCATACTCAGATTCCCGTTGGCTCCTATAGGTGTCGATGGTTTCTTTTGAAATCGTTCATAAAAGAATCTCAAAATTCAAAAAGTTGTGGAGTTCGTTTGAAAACTCACTTTCTTTTTGTGCACGCAAGAACTGATAGGTATGCAGGTCAAGCAATTTTTTGTCTTTGAGGGTATTGAGAATAATGGCTTTATCGATGTTGGCTTGGTTCAATTTGAAGTATTGTACCGTGGTCTCTTTGAAATCATTATTTGCATTTTTTGAAACCGTTTTGGTGAGATCTCCAAGGATTCAAAAATAATATTGGCTCTGACTATTGATGGATGGGGGCGCTATTTTCATGGCAATATCCTTTCTCTCGTCAAGGGGTTTGATGATGGTTTTTGTCGAAACTCCACTATTGGAAGTTGCAAAGGTTTTGTAGTTGTAGTAAAAGATTCATCACAAGGTTGCAATGATGACCAATTCCACTAGGAGGGTAGAGAAGATAGTCCAAAAAATAGTTTTATTGGTGTTTCACATAGCGTATTTTGTTAATCAAAAAGCGTGCATAGTATAGCACGCTTGGGAGGTGGTGTCAAAGAAAAGATAAGGAATAGCGGGCAAGGGAGTTTTATAACTTCTGGACTTTTTAAATTTGCGTTAGATAAGGGGAGTGATTAATACCAAATTACTTTAACTCAAGTTATGAGAATACACGTTTAATCTCATAACATTTAAGCATAAATATCAACTTTACTCATTCAATCAGGCTTTAAAATAACCTCACCCCCGACCCCTCTCCTCCAGAGGAGAGGGGAGGAAGAAAGAGAAGAAGCGAAAACTTGGCAGTTTTCGCTTCTTCCTTTTTACGGTGGAAATGGTATTTTTTCTATAAATATTTTCCATATTTTCCGTAAAAAGGAATTATCAAAATTTTC
>Ga0209373_10001240_pt1 | contig 31501 bp, 31 predicted proteins | sample Higcelweek5metaG_FD_187173 | JGI IMG/M metagenome (GOLD analysis project Ga0209373, IMG submission 187173) | Freshwater pond sediment microbial communities from the University of Edinburgh, under environmental carbon perturbations - High... | ecosystem: Environmental > Aquatic > Freshwater >... | reverse complement strand
CGGCGATCTTTTTCTTAAGCTCAAGGTAGCAAGCTATCGGGAAGGCGGTGTCGTGCTTGATGTTTGAAAAGCGTTCGCCCGCTAAAGCGTATAAGACATCGCCCTTTTCATTTAAGAGCGCAACGGACGTGTCATGTCCTATAACCTTTGTTCCAAGGATCAAATCCATTGCGGCCCCTGTTCAAAAAAGTGCAGAAGTTAAAATTATGCTATTATGTAGGGGGGGGCAATATGAATAGTGAGAAGGGATACAGACGCAGGTGGTAAAGGCGGGATGCGCTTGAGCCTAACTTTAAGGCTTGTTTATTGTGTGTGATGTCATCGCGTAATTTCCATCGGTTTTTGTTGGGCGTCATATCGTAACCGCAAAGTGCGTAATCGACGCTCATGTTGCGCGGCGATCCCTCTTCGCACAGCTCCTCTTTTGTATTGAGGCAAAATCGACGAGAACGAACAGCGGAGCCCCCATGGCTCAGCAAGCGGAGGGCTTTTGTCTCGAAATGAATTTCGCATGAAACAGGATAACTAATTGCAAAACATGAACAAATTGATCCGGCGGGCTCGAGCAACCCAACACAGCCAGTATGAGCACACACTCTCTCTGCTCATGTCTTGACCAAACCGGGATGACATGAGAGCGTTTTGGCAGGCACAAGAAACGCCTTACTTCTAGCAATGGAGAAAACGATGAGAACCTTGTTCGTTTTGATTGCAATGCTGTTGTTAAGCACGAGTAGTGTTTTTGCTGCAGATGAAGCCGCCGACAAAGCCAATAAAGCAAAGTTTGAACAAGAATGCACCGTGATGATTTCTGCGGGGGGCGCCTGCGCTGATGTCAAAGCGGGTGGCGGCGGAAGAAGGGGTTGCGTTGCTAAGCCCGAAAATATCGAAAAAGCCACGCCAGCTTGCAAGGCTGTGATCGAAGAATGGAAGGCTTTGCAAAAATAAGATGATCCTTGTTGTTCCGCGCGGCAGGATGAAATTTCCTACCGCGCGGAATTGAATTGCAAAGCGAGTTCTTACCAAAGAGAACGGGATTGTACTTTTCTTAGAAGTGTCGAGAAATTTTCTCCACTTTGGCTTCCCAAGATACGCTCGTGTGTACTTGGGCCGCGGGCTCAAGCCTTTTATCACGCTCATCAATTAAATCTGTGATCCATTTAGCGGGCGGATCTTTTTTGTTTGTTGTGAGAACGAATATTGCGAAGCTCTTCGCGCAAAGAAAAATAATTCAGCTAAAATCTGCGGCCTTTCTTAAGAACGTTCTGCATTGAAGACGTACATTGTCGCGCAAGGCCTTTCGTGCCGTACCTCCCCCCCACAAAAACGTCGATCATGAAGGTACATCAAAATGAAATGCTTTAATCTTAAAGCCGCGTTGTTGGCTTTGACGGTGCTTCACGCACCCTGCACAGCTCAAGCGCAAGAGTTTTCACAGTATATCGGCTTTGGCGATAGCACGTTAGATAGCGGCTATTTCCGCTATCATACCTATGGTAACGCTGGATACGATGCCGCTATTGCCAATGCCATCGCAAATGGCGCGACGGGCGCGTTTGTCGGAACGGGTGTTATGAACTCCGTTCAATTGGCGGCAAAGTTTGGCCTAACGGCTGAGCCGAGTGACAATGGCGGCACGAACTATGCCGTCGGCGGCGCACAGACGGACATCACGGTTGATGAACTACTCAACACCGATCAGCAGATCCGGAACTATCTGACTGCCGTTAATGGCGTGGCGAATTCGAATGGGCTTTATGTTATCGCGACAGGCAGCAACGATTTGGTCTTTGGTCAATTCTTGGTTCCCGGCTGGCTTGACGCGCAAGCTACAGCTTTGGCCACGCAGGTCGTGGCTTTGCAAGCGGCGGGCGCACGCACCATTTTGGTGACGAATCCCTATAACTCGGCCATATTTGCTGGCCTTGGCGGCGATATTGCAGACGCCAACGCCGAAGCTTATGCGCGCTCGCAGGCGTATGGAAATAGTATCTGGGCGCATTTGACAGCAGCAGGCGTCAATTTTATTCCCGTCGATGAGGATAGCCTGTTCAGCTACGTTGTCCATAATCCAACCCGTTTTGGATTTACCGCGACCTCAGTGTTGGCGACCAATGCTCCGTGCTATGCCTCCTCTGCTCTTATTTGTACAACGATGTCTGCGGCTGATATGCAATCGTATCTTTTTGTCGATGGCAAACACATGACCACAGCTGGGCAGGCGATTGTGGCGGATTATGAATACAGTCTTCTCACCGCGCCGAGCACGATTTCCTTGATCGGGGAGAGTGCTGTGCAAGGTGGGCTTACGCGTGCGAGCGCCATTCAAGGACAGCTTGATCTCTCCGGCCAGAGGCGCGGGCCAAGCGGCATTAATGCTTGGGTGAGCGCTGGAGCCAATGAATTATCAATCGAGAACGCTCCCGGCTTTCCTGACGATCCCGGCACGCCTTTTTATGGAACGGTTGGCGTGGATTATCAGTTGTCCAACGGCCTTATTCTCGGCGTCGCTTTTACGGGGGGCGCACAATCGCAAGAGTTCTCAACAGGCGGCGGCTTTGATCAAGTTGACGAAGCGCCCAGCCTTTATGCAGCCTATAAAATCGGCCCGGTGTGGGGCAACGCTGTCGCGACCTATGGCCTTTTTCAGGAGCACATTGAACGCCCCGTGACCCTTCATGTGTTTACAGACCAAAATGATGCTGACACGACAGGCCACGACTTAGCGCTTGCGCTGCGCGGCGGCGGCGATTTCGATGTTGGACAGAAAGTTACCACGGGCCCTGTCATGGGCGTGGTTATGCAACGCGTGCAGCTTGATGGCTTTACAGAAAAAGGAACGAGCGGCGTTACGGCCCTGTCGTTCGACACCCAAACGCGTGACTCGCTTGTCAGTCAATTCGGTTGGCGCGGGTCTTTAGATTTGGCGCGTTGGAAACCATTTGTCGAAGCGGGCTGGAACCACGAATGGGCCAAGAAAGAGAATAGGGTGACGGCCTCGCTCACGTCAGTTGCCGCCGCGTCTTATACCGTGGATGCGGCGCCTGTGGCTGCTGACTGGGCGACAGCCTCGGTTGGCACATCCTATCAACTGAATGAAAGAGTCATGCTGCGGGGCGTCATTTCATCGGTGTTCGCTAATTCACAAGTGGACAACTATGGGGGTCAATTGGGTGTGAGTGTGAGCTTTTAAAGACGGATGATGTTGCGGGGACGCGGGCTGCGGGTTCTGTTTTGGGCAAGGAAGACCTCAAAAGATAAAAAGACAGGGGCGTTCATCGCCATGTCTTCCTGTGGCGTTCCCGCCATAGCGTCTATAACTGGCTTATCCCATTACGGGACGAGGTGGGCGTGACCTTTACCCCTCGCATGGCACGTCACACGGTTGGAACCATGCTCAACGCATAGGGATCCTCCCTGCGCACCATTATGGAACGTCTCGGCCAGCCTTGTGCTATAACATATCGGTTATGGATGGTTTTATTTTTCATTGTCGGAGGCTGTGATGCCGTTGTATTTTATCTAATATAGGAAAATATTCCTTGACTTTTAGGCGTGCTCCCTGTATTGACATTCTCACGGGGTACTGCGTTTTGAAGGCCTTCACCTACTGATGTGCCGTTCCCGATTCCCTAGAAAAGCCAAGAACAACGAGACGCGATATACATTGTTATTCGTGCGGTTTGGTGCATGGGAAGCTGCTTTGGTAAAAGCCAAGCGACATGATTATAGGGATCTCAATTTGCACGATAGCGGCCTTTGGGCCGCTTTTTTTTGTCAAAAATGAAAGGAAAAATAATGTCATTTAAAGATACATGCTTTTCTGTATGGGAAGCTCTTCCGGTCACGATAAATAGCGGTTCGTCTCTAACGGATATGATTAATCTTGCTGGGTTACGGTTGTTTGCGATTGTTTTGCCGAGCGATTGGACGCCAGCGAATTTGACGTTCCAGATGTCACCAGATGCCGGAACAACGTGGGCAAACCTGAACGATTCTAATGGAACTGAAATTGTGGCGGTCGCGGAAACGTCTTGCTGCATCCTTATGGATCCTGCTCCACTTTCTTCCTTGCAGTATCTTCGTGTGCGCTCTGGTTCTTCGGCGGAACCTATCGCTCAATCTGCCGCACGTCAGCTGAAACTTATTATACGAGGTATATAAAGATGGACAAGCTCCTCATGCCCCATGCTGAGCTTCCGCTTGTCAACCTATGCTTTCTGAGCAGCGCTTTATCGAAAGGCACGACCTTTTCCCGTCCATCTAGTGGGCAGCGGGTGAATGGCTTAGGCTTGCTTGAAACCGTTGTCTCAAATAAGCCGCGTTTTGCTTTTGATCCGGTCGGTCTTTCGGTCTTGGGCGTAATGGTTGAACCGCAGCGGACGAATTACCACCCGCGCTCATGGAAGATTAGCCAGTGGGCTTCTAACAATGGTGTAGCAACTGATGGTGTTTATATAAGCCCGGATGGTACGCAAGATGCCTCACAAATTGTCACAGCGGCAGCCCTTCAAGGGCGATACCGATCTGTATCAGGATTGACTCCAAGCACATACTATGCCGTATCTGGATTTGTAAAAGTTTTTGCTGGTGCAACAACAATTAAGGTTGGAACGGAAACAACAGAGGATCTGTCTTCTAACGGGTCGATTACTGTCAATGCGGAAACTGGTGCTGTGGTGGCTCAGGGGTCAAAGGTCTATAACGTTTATACCGTGTTATTACCCAACGGATGGGTTTACTTCCGTTATAAAGTGAAGACAGGGGCCGCCCAGACTTCGGTTAATTTCCTTGCTTATTCCGTTGTCGGAGCTTCAACATTCAGTATTTGGGGGGCGCAGATTGAGGCGGGTGCACAAGCGACTTCATATATACCAACGGATGGTAGTGTCGTTACGCGTGCTGCGGATCAGCTTTCTTTTACGATACCCAACGGTGTTTCAACGTTGCGCTGTGCTTTCGATGACAACAGCACGCAAGACGTTGCTGTAAGCGCTGGTGCTTATACGATTCCGACTATTTTGAACCGAACGATAATTAAACGTCTTTATAGCGTATAAGGAGCAACCTTGTTTATTGATACATATTTGTGTTCATCAACGCTGGCGGTACTTAGTGCTTTTTGCGCGGACAATTCGAATGTCATAGGCCCTCGTTCAGGCGTTGCGGCTCTTGCTGCGCAAACGCTGGAAGATGGAACGATTGTTTCCGCGCAGCCAGCTGTGGGTGATCCAGAAAAATTCTATGCCTGCCTTCGCGCGGGCGTGGCGATTGATCCACCAGAAGGTGTAGCTCTTTGTGAGATTGAGGAGGGCTCACCTGTGCTCGGCGTGTGGGCCTAGTCTTATTTTCCCGGAACAAAAAGTTGGACCAAAGGGTAGGCGTGCGTGAGAAACGCTTGCAGCCTTTGGTCCGCTGTGGTCGGAGCCTCTCCTGTGAGAATCGGTGTTGCTACGCGAACCAGCGCGCCATCTGTGCGATGTATGGTCATCGAGTCAATCAGAAGATACCATTTGGCATCGTATTGTTCATTGAGGATACGTCCTCGGCCATCAAACCAGTAGTAAACGAGCATGGCCGCTTCGCCTTTGCGAATAAGCATGCGCGTTACGGGGATTGTTTGTGTGCCAATGCCGATGGGGGTGATTGTGCGCGTTTCAATCTGCCAGCCGCTGCCAGGAAGGCAGTTGGAGGGGGAGTGGATGGATGAACCTACGCGTTGGCTTCCATAATAGGCCATATAGAAGCTTACTGGAGCTTGGTCTAAGGCGCGGTTGTAATCGGCCATCCAATAATCGCTGAGTTGAAGCGTTGTTAGAATCTCTGGCGAAAGCGTCTCTGGTTTGCCGTGCCAATCGTCGAACTGCGTGGGGAAGGCGGCAAAAGCTGGATGAGGGGGCGTGTTTTCTTGTGGCGTGCCACCAATGACGCCAAATATGAAAAGGAAAGCGACAAGTGAACTTAAGGCCACTGTTGCCCAAATGGGGCCGCGTATAGCGGCTTCTCCTTTGGTTAGCGCCCCATGGGCAAAGCCGAGAACTTCATAACGGAAACGACCCTTTGGCGCGCCACGCACCGCAATGTGTTTGAGTAATTCCATTTCAGCAAAAAGAAGAAGGACGCAACACAGGAAAACAACCCACCCTTCAAGATCATGTAAAAGGCCATCGGCCATTTTGATGCCCCACGAATCGACCGTGACGCCGATTAGGGCGATGCGTAAGGCGTTCATACCAATTGTTATTGGGGTTGCCGAAAGAAAGAGGATGACGCGTTTCCACATCCTGTCATCGAAAAGAAACGCCATGAGAAAACTAAAGCTCATTAACGGAAAGAGATAACGTAACCCACCGCAAGCCTCGACGACCTGAAGCTTGTATCCGCCTAAATCAATGACATTTCCCTCCTGAAAGACGGACATCCCAAAAAACTGAAGCAACGTAACGCCGAGCGTTGAAGAAAAAAGCTGCATATCCGCAGAGAGAGCGACATAAATCAGACGCGGCAGCGGAATAGCAAAGAGAAGGTAGATAAAGGCTGGGGCCAAGGCTGCCGTGAAGCTGCGCCCGAAGAAGGCCAAGGACAAGCCTACAAGCGCAATCAGAAAGCCGTAATGTGCCGGTGGCTCGAAAGCGGAAAGGCGCGAGATGGCCAGAAAAAGCATACCAATGCCAAGAAGAAGCACGCCCATCCAGTCTGGTTTAAGGCGAGGTTTTCTTTCGACAAGTCGGTGCCAACCGATCAAAATTGCAACGAGGGGAATAAGTGGCCCATGGTTGTATTCGTCTGTTTGCCAAGCTTTGGTGAGGCTCGTTAAGGATTCAAAAAACAAAGCGCTCAGCAGAGCAATATTCAAAACAAATAAAGCCAGAATAGTTTTCTTACCTAAAAGCGCAGTTTTAATAGAAAAAGCCTGTTTCATTCTTTCCATCGTCTTGCTTTCAGTTGGCAAAAAGTGTTAGCTACGCGAATAGTGGTATCTAAAACGCGTCATTTAGGCAAGCTTTCGGAGCCAAGGTTCATTTGATGAAGATTCTTCATGTTTGTGAGACCGTTAAAGGGGGGACCGCAACCTACCTTAATGAGCTTATTCCCCTCCTTCAGGCGAAACTGGGGACGGTTTCACTAACCCTTTTGCTTCCGCGTGAACAGGCCTCGGAAACACCCGATATTGATCCCGCCTCTCTTTTGTTTTTCTCACGACCAAGCCGCGTGTGCGGCGTCTTTTACCTGTTTGGTGCCGTCTTTATGGCGCTCGTTCGCTTTCGCCCTACGATTGTCCACGCGCATTCAACATTTGCTGGCGTTGTGACGCGACTTTTGGGGCCTCTTTTCGGGGCTAAGGTCATTTATTGTCCGCATGGCTGGGCCATGGATCGGGAACAACCAGCTCTTTTGCGGCAAATCTGTGCGCTGGTTGAGCGGACTCTAGGGCACCTGACTGCGCATTTTATTGCCATTTCGGATCATGAACGGCGGCGCGGCATTGAAACAGGCATTCCGGCAGAAAAAATTACAACGGTGCATAATGGCTTGCGTGCTGAGCAACCAGCCTTTGTGCCTGCCGAATGGACAGACGAGCGGCTTAAGGTTTTGTTTGTGGGGCGGTTGGATCGTGATAAAGGCGTTGATGTTCTTTTGCGCGCGAGCCAAGGGCTGGACGCATGCCTTTCTGTGCGCATCATTGGAAGTGCTGTCATTGAGAAAGTCAGTTTTGTGCCGCAAGATTTTCCCCATGTTCAGTTTATAGACTGGATGGAGATGACTTCTGTTTCTGCGCAGATAGCGGCTTGCGATGTGGTCGTCGTGCCCTCGCGATGGGAAGGTTTTGGCTATGTCGCTGCCGAGGCCATGCGCTTGTCAAAACCCGTTATGGCCGCAAGCGTTGGCGGCCTGTTGGAACTCGTCGAGGACGGAAAGACGGGTTCTTTCTTTCCCAGCGAAGACTCTGCCGCTCTTGCAGCGCTTCTGACGCACGTGGATCGGCAAAAACTCTTAGAAATGGGACGTGCAGGACGAGCGCGGTTTCTTGAAAAGTTTACGTCCCAACGCATGGCTGATGCGATTGTTGACGTTTATCAACGGGTGGCGGGATGACAGAAGAATCCTTTGAAAGCGGTCGCGATAAAGCGACCCATCCGACAATTGCTGTTTTGATGGCTGCCTATAATGCTGAAAAAACCATTCGCAGGGCAGTAGATAGTGTTCGTGCAAGCGTTGTGCCAGTAGATATTTATATTGTTGATGACGGCAGTAAGGTCCCTGTTGCTGATTTTCTGGGCAAGCCAGTAGAAAATGTTTTTATTCATCGCTTGACGAAAAACAGAGGTCTTCCAACGGCCCTGAATATTGGGCTGAAGATTATTCTTGATAAAAATTATGATTTTGTTGCGCGCTTCGATGCCGATGATTATTCTTATCCAGAGCGCTTCCTTGTTCAATTCCAGTATCTTGAAACGCATCCGGAAGTTCAAGTCGCTGGCTGTTGGGTGCGTATTTGGGATGAAAGGGCCTCCACGACTCTTTTTACGCTTCGTCATCCAGAGCTTCATACGGATATCGTCAAGGCGATGTATTATAATTCCGCGTTTGTCCATCCAACTCTATTTTTCCGAGCAGACGCTTTGCGTGCCCTTGATCACTACTATGATGCAACTTTTAGACTTGCGCAAGATTATGAGCTGATGGCTCGGGTTGTTCGAAAGTTTAGAACAGCAAATGTTCCACAAGTCCTTTTGAATTATTCCTATCTTTCTGAAATTTCTTCAAAGAAGAAACGGCGGCGACAGCTTCGTAACCGTTTTAGAGTTCAGCTGATGCATTTTTCACCCGTTGCTGTTCATGCGTGGCTAGGTCTTTTAAAGACTGCGGGGTTATTCTTAATTCCTATGCGCACACTGACATGGCTAAAACAGCGAAAAGAGAACATGAGCAATAGGATAAAGGAGAAGGCCTAAAATGCTTATGGGGAAAGCACAAAACAGCGCAAAATTACAAGTTAGGCAGTATGGTTTTTTATCATTCATTTTTGCGCTAGCTGTTTTCGTCCTTCCAGTCGATTGGATATCGGGTCCCCCGATTTTGGGAGAGTTTTCTCTGATGTCCAGTTTCTATATTCTTTTACCGCTGGTTACAGTTGCATTCCCACTTCTTATGGTCGAAAAGTCGCGCGGGCCGCTTGCCGTTGAGCTTAGATGGCTTGTTGGCCTTATGACGTTCTCATTTATCATGAGTTCAATTACAAATATGCCAGATATTCTGGAGGCAACCCTCAAGGGACGGACAGGCCTAAATAAAGTTATAACGACATTTGCCTCATTTTTCTTTGGCGTTGTGCTTATGTTTGTGACAGCAAAATTCGCCCAAATTCCTGAATTTTATAAGAAGACAATTACAAAACCAATTTGCTTAGGCTTGCTGTTGGTTTTTTGCGTAAGCAGTATTGAACTTGCTGGATGGTGGCTTCCCTTTATGAGCGACCTTTACTTGTCTCTATCGAACCTTTTTCGGAGCGGATCAGTTATCTATCAGATTCACGATGGGCGTCTTCGAGGTGTATCGGGTGAGCCCGCGACAATGGCCATTTATTTGGGTTTTTCTTTGGTCTGGGTTTACGGCAGATGGGCTATGGCAAGGAAGCCACTTGATAAATGGCTCAGTTTCTTTTTCCTTTGGGAAACTGTTTTGCTTTTTATTCTTACGTCTGCTCGCACGGCGTATGTTATTTTGCTGGGAATGGGGGTTTTTGCGATTTTTCTGCCTTGGCTGTTAAAAGCAAAACCAGCTCATGCGCCCAAGTCCTTTCCCATGCTTTGGTCTTCGCTCTTTCTTGTGTTGTTTGCGTGTCTTTTCTTTTTGAGCAGAAGCGAATATCTGGCCAAGATTATTCTGCGCGGTGATAGCCAATCAAATCTTAGTCGATTTATCTCAAATTATACGGCTTTTGGCCTTTTCTCTGAGAACCCAATTTTCGGTACTGGGCCTGGACAATATGCCTTTAATGCGCGCTATGCGTTGCCAACTTGGGGGTGGGGTAGTAAGGAAATTATGGGATGGTTTACGGACTTACGCAAATCATGGCCCCCTGTTTTTTCTTTACCCGCCCGCTTGGCTGCGGAGCTTGGCTTTCTTGGTGTTGCCGCTTGGTATTTTCCCCTCTTGCAACTTTTGAGAAGGCTTCTTTATGTTGTGAAGACGGAGCAGGCCCGGATGCAGAAAAGGCCTGCTTTGGGCGGCGCTCTACTTTTAGGTATGGTGTACGTCTTGCTTCAGGGTATTTCACAAGAAAGTTTTAGGTTTTTTGAATCGTGGATTCTATTAGGTGTTGTTTCTGCCTATGTAGGGATTAAAGAACCGGAGACATATTTTAATCCAGAACCTCAAGAGCCAAAAGAGCGCCTAATCAAGGTCAAACCTCTCCTGCATAAATCTGCCTAAGAAGGTCAAAAGATTTTCCGATTGCAAACGCGCTTTGATTAATTTTTTGATAGGCTTCATTTTGCGATAGAGCGGGGGGCGTGGCCAAAAGATCTAGAATGGCTGTCGCCCATTTCTCTTGTCCTTCGTCAAGCGCAAGGCGTTTGATAAGTTCCGGAATAACGTCGGCTTCGGTTGGAATTTCATCTGAGATGAGACATTTTTTTCCAGCGGCCATGGCTTCGAGTACGACAAGCCCAAGTCCTTCATAGTGGGAAGGGAAAACAAACAAATCAAAGCAGTTCATCATGAGTGAATGAACATCCGTTCGTAGCCCCGCAAAAATTGTGCGGTTTGCAATGCCGATGCGATGGGCTTTAGTTTCAATCTCTTTTCTAAGATCTCCCCATCCGACAAGAACAAGCCAGAGTAACTCGTCCCGTTTCATGGCTAACGCCATGACGTCAAGAAGGAAGTCATGATTTTTCTGGTAAACGAAACGGCCAACATGCCCCACGACTTTTGCAGAAGGTGGAATGCCGAGTTCTTTTCTTATGTTTGATTGAGCGTCTAGCCCGGCGGCAAAGGAATCAAAGTTTAAGCCACAGGGCACGATCCCCTCTCTTTGGTGGTTCCCCCATTTACGTCCGTATAGGCTTTTCCCAGCAGCTTGACTTACGGCCAAAAAATGTGAGGCAACGTGTGGAAGAAGAAGGGTCATGGCTGTATTGTAAAGCCACCGAAAAATAGAGAGGTGGGGTGGTTTTATGGCATTATGGCTGTGACTAATTCTAATGGGAATTCCGGCTAGTTTTCCGCACAGCAGAACCAGACCGCTTAGATATTGGTCATGTGAATGAATGGCATCATAGGGGCCACTTGTTCGGTTAACATCACGGATGGATCGATATAAAGTCCACAAATTATGATGATTGGGGCAAACGAAAAGCTGGCTTCCATACCTTTTGGCCTCTTCTGCCAATGGCCATATTTCTTTGGAATGGATTAAGATATCCATATGGATATCACTTTTCTGCGCTTCTTTAATGAGAGCAAGGATCCAGACTTGAACCCCACCGTGGCTCATGCTTGTCGTAACATGGAGAACCTTCTTTTTGGTCATGACCTCTTATCCGAAGCTCGTCTAAATAGACTTTGTTGTCTATTTCATTTTATGATAAAACTCAAGCTAATTAAAAATGGAGATACAATATATTATTGATCCATTGCGTTTGATAGAAACGAGATCTTCGTTTTCTCTATCACAAATCATTTGTGAAGATATTCACATGCAAGATGCAAGTGCTATTGGGACGTGGAAACGCATTAAACGTGTTTGTTTATTTCCTGGGTCCCTTGCCGTCTTTCTGTACCTGATTTCTTTTTATCTAACAAAGCAGTGGCCCTGTGGAAAAGCCTTGGGCCTTATTGTTTGGCGCATGAATGTTTTTCTAACTTCTTGTGACATTTCCCAAATGGCTCAAATTGGTCCAGGGTTCCGGATCCCACATCCGGCGGGAATTGTTATTGGATCTGCGGTTATTGGATTACGGGCTACAATTTTACAAAATGTTACCATCGGAAAAAAAGAATTTGGGTTCTTCTGAAAATCCATCCAGTTTTCCCCGGATAGGAGACGATGTCGTTATTGCCGCTGGAGCCTGTGTTTTAGGCCCGGTGACTGTAGGCAACAATGTTTCCGTTGGCGCTAACGCTGTTGTTATTCAATCTGTACCTGACAACGCTCTTGCCGTAGGCGTTCCTGCTCAAATTCATCAGAAGGAGTGAGCGGCTTGGGACGCTTTTTCTTTTGATAAAAAAGACAGATACTCAGAAAGGCAACACAGATGGCAACAGAATTAAGGATCAACACATAGGCCGCACCTGTTAAACCATAGTGCGGAATAAAAAGAAGAGAACCCGCCAAGCTTATAAGCGTGACAAGAATCTGTGCGGGCGCTTGGGCCACGAAGATTTTGGCTGAGCTGACAGCATAGCCCAAAATATTTCCTAAATAACCAATGGCTGCGGCGATGGCAATGAGCGGCAAAATGTCGGCGCGTTCTGCAAACACGGGGCCATAGACTAAATTGAGAACAAATTCGCCAATAAATACGGATGCCGCAATGCCGCAGAGGCCTATAATAAATATCCCGCCAAGCGCTTTCAAAACCATCCTTTTGAATATCCGCGTCTCGCCCTTCACATGATAGTTGGCAAGAACGGGGACTAAGGCGTTGCCTAAGGCCATGACAGGAATATTGCCGATGGCTATGAAGTACGCCATGCTAGAGAAAATACCAAGTTCCTTGGGGCCAAAGCCATTTTCAAGAACATAGCGTGGAATATTGACGCCGAGGTTTGTCATAAGCGCCGTAATGCCAAGCGGTGCGCCGATGAGCAAAATGCCCTTTGCAGCGACCATCGCTTTTTTATCTATTGTCCGAAAAACTTCGTGCACGCTGTGTCGGTCATAAACCAAAAGGATCACAAGCCAGCTTGCTGCATAGGCCCAAGAGGCAAAGGTGAGGCTTTGCGAGATGGCGTAGATAAGGGCCAACAAAGCGGTGCTAAATGTGCCCCGCATAATCAGAGAGATCGCGATGCGGTTCATTTGCTGGGCTTGTTGGGCATAGCCGTAACACATGTCTGAAAAGGATTCGATCGTTTTGGCAACGGCAATGGCGAAAATTGTCCAGCAAGAGGGTGTTCCATACCAAAGGGCAATGCCGAAGCAGACCAAGAGGCCAGTCGTTGCGGCGGCCAATTTGGTCGTTAGATAGGCGATGAGGTCACGATCATGGTTCACGTCAGAGGCGAGGATCGTCCGCATACCCAACGCGCAAAAAGACATAACCGGAGCCGTAAGCGCGAGGGCTAGCGTGAAGGTTCCTACGTCTTCCGCTCCGCCCAGCCGGGCGATGACGACGAGAACAAGCCATTGGCACGCGGCATAATACGCGTTGCCAGACATCATCCATAACGTGTTTTGTTTAAGAGAGCGGTGCGCAGATTTCTGTGCAGCCTGTTTGTGTGGGCGCGGCGGTGTTGTGTTTTTCATAGCATGGGGTTTCTCATCTGAAGGTCAACTTCCTTTTCTGTACGCGTTTCTTTGAATTTGATTTGCGAAAGGGCGCTTTCAGGCAGTTCTATGAGAAGAGGCGTTTCCTGAATCTCAGTCCAAGACCCGACTCGTGCGACGGGCGAACCGCATAAAGAAACAGTATGCGCTCCGGCGGGGATGAAGATCTGATGGGGCGTTGCCTTTCGTGCAAAATCCCAGACGGCAACCCTTCTTTGGTTCGTCTGCGTTTTAAAAGAAACAAGGGTGGTTTTGGGAAACGGTTCTGCCACTTGAGTCGGCGTCGTGTCAGCAATAAAATCCCAAGCCGTTTTCGCCATGCACCCGGCTAACTTGAACTTTCCATCAAAAGAATACATGCCAAAATGGTGTTCCCGATTCTCAGGATTTTGGCCTTGGTCTAAAAGCTCATAAAACCAGACCCCTTTAAGCCATGGCAGTGTTGGCGCTTCCAAAAGCACTTGTGCAATATTATCACCGACCGATTGTGCAGAAACGCCACCACATTTGCCATCCTGATCGGGCCACCCCAATTCAGAAAGATAAAGGGGGATTTTTTTATTGGGTGCAGCTTTTTCAAGCCATTGATGAAGAACCTTGACCCAATAAAGAACGTTTCCTCCAGTTCGAATTGTTTCCGGGGCACAGTAATTATACGGATGAATAGAAAGCCCATCGGCATAATCCATGAGGCCCAATTTCACTGCCTTAAGCGTCCACTCCCAATTTTTATCATCGCCAACTGCGCCCGCCAGAATTGTTCCGTTGGGCATAATCTTTTTGAGTTCAGGATAGGTCGCTTTGGCCAGCGCAACGTAAGATTCGGGAGAACCGAGTGCTTGATCACGCCTTGTGGCCGTGTTCCATTCGTTCCAAATCTCAAAGATAGGATTTACACTTTTTAACGCTATGGCCGCGTCTTTGGCATAGGCGGCATAAATCTGGCGTGATTGATCCGAAGCTGGTTGGCCTTCAGGAATCGCTTTGGCGTTTCCTGTTAGAATAAGGAGAGGGCGGGCTTGAATAGCATTCAAGCCATACGCAATCTTGTGCATGTTTTGTGGAAGCGTTTGGAGCGATCTGGCCTTGCGAATATCCCAAGACAAATCATCGCGTGTGGCATTTGCTCCTAACTGGGAAAGTTTAAGCTCCACGTTTGGGCCGGAATTATACGCTGCACTTTTCTCGAAGCCCAGATGAATGCAAAAGCCATAAAGGAAAGAGTCTTTAATTTTTAAGCCTTCTGAGGAATGGGCGGGAATGGAAATAAGAAAAACGAAACTCATGACAACGAGAACAAGGCCTCGGCGTAGCCTATCATACGCGGTGCCGGATATCGTCCATAACGTGCTTTGTTTAAGAGGGCGGGGCTTGAGGTCTTCGGACACAGTATTTCTCTTCGCGTTTTGCTGGTTCATCAGGGATGGTATCAACTTCATCGTTGTTCCAATTAAGTTGAATTGAAATTGAGATAACACGCCTAATGGATTTACCATTAAAAATTGGGGCAAACATAGCATATATCTGGCGAGGACTTAAAAGAAGACAGCCAGTCTTGTCGGTATATACGCATGGTCTAGTCTGTGGTCTGATGAAGGGGGGGGCTATCCACAACGGGTTGAATTGGCTGTGTTTTTTAAAAAAAGTGCTAAATTGAACTGATAATTTTTTGAGGCTAAAGTTACCTTAGCTGCTTTAGTCGGCGTGATGAAGGCGCAGCAAGGCGTTGGGTTGTTATGGATGGAGTGCCTTTGCGGGAGGTTGCTCGCCTACTCGGCAACAGTGGAGCAATGGTAGAAAAGGTTTACGGCAACCACTCGCCGGATTATTTGAGGCGAGCCGTGAATGCGTTGAGCCTTACCAGAAACAAAGCGGAGGATTTTAAACTATAGCTTGTATGCACAGCCTGCCCATCGGCAGCGGGCTGTGCAACAAGAATGTGCTTAAGCAAAATCAGGCTACTGTCCTTCTTCTATTTCTAATAGCGTGCCGTTCTCGATCTTCAGATATCGTGTAGCGATGGCCTTTACAAAGCTACGGTCATGCGAAACAAGGAGACATGTCGCGTTTTGCGCAAGAATTTCTACCTCAAGCTTTTCCTGCCCAGGAATATCGACATGATTGGTTGGCTCGTCGAGCAGATAGAAGTTCGGCTCAATAAGTCGCAAGACCAACATGCCAAGCCGCGCTTTCTGGCCGAGCGAGAAAACCTTCAGCGGACAGTTTTGCCGATCAACAGGGAATCGGGCGCATCAAGGTTGCAGACGTCACCCGCGCCGACATCGCCAATCTTCAACATAAGCTGGCCAAAAACCCAGACCGCGCCAACAAAGTCATGGTCGTTTTGTCCAAGATGTTTAATCTGACCGAGGTCTGGGGTTTGCGGCAGGACGGATCGAACCCTTGCCGCCATCTTCAGAAATTCAAAGAGGTGCGCCGCGAACGCTTTCTGACCGCCGATGAAATGCGCCGCCTTGGCGAAACCCTGACTATGGCCGAGGAAGCCAAGCTTTGTTCACCTTATGCCATCGCGGCCTTTCGCTTGTTGATCCTGACGGGCGCGCGCCTTGGCGAGATCAGGGATTGCAAGTGGGATTATGTCTTTCTTGATCGCGGCATCATTCGTCTGCCGGATTCCAAAACAGGGCCAAAGATCATCCATCTTGGGCGGACCGCGATTGATCTTTTGCGCTTCCTGCCGCGCAAGCCGGACAACTCCTATGTTATATGCTCCAGTCACAGGCCAAACGAGCCGATCTACGATTTGCAAACGACATGGCAGAAGATCCGCAAGTGGGCGAAGATCGAAGATGTCCGCATCCACGATCTTCGCCACACCTTTGCGTCGAACGCCGTGGCGATGGGCATGAGCCTTCCTATGATTGGCCGGTTGCTCGGCCATACGCAGACGCAAACGACGGCGCGGTACGCTCACCTTGCGATGGATCCGGTTCTTGAAGCCGCGACCAAAGTCACAGATGAACTCGGCGGGCTTCTGGCTCTTCCCAAGCCGAGCGCAGAAATAACGATTGAAGGAAAGGCTGTGCAGATTTCTTCCTCGGATCCATTGCCTCTTGCGGAGAAGCTGCATCTTGATTCGTCGGAGGACATCCCCCGCTTTATGACTCCCGCCCAAGCGGCCAGATACCTGAACATCAACCCTCGCCTTCTCGAAAACTGGCGCTGGAAACGGATCGGGCCAAGGTTTGTAAAAGTCGGAAATTGCGTGCGCTATGCAAGAGACGTCTTGGATGATTTTGTGGAAAACGGCGATCCCCATACGGCGAAAGAGGCTCGTATGGTTAAGTCTCAACCAGAAACATCAATCATTTCCATGCAAATTCCTTAACGCTCCAAAAGCGTTAACACAAAAGTAACTATGTGCTTGAAAGTATTGATGAAATTGTTTGAGCTGCCATTTTCTGGTAAGATGCCTCTCGTATTCGGGTTCATTCGGTAGGGCACTTTAACCCGTTAATAATTCTGAAACTATTTGAGAAAGCCATTGGAGGGCGTTATGTTGGAAGCAGTCGCGACAAATCGCGTTTTTGATTTTCTTCCCACGTTCAATTTCGGGAAGCTTTGGAGTTTTTTAGGTTTGACCAAGCCCTCGCGCCCATTAACCGCCCAAGAGCGAGCGCAGCGCTTCCACGATGTAACGGTGGATGGAAAACCTCCTGTGCGCCCAGATGATCTGATGGGGCAAGTCTATATCACTCCCGACCGCCAGAGAGTTATCTACTGGCACAACGAAACCCGCGATCCAACGGCATTAAAAGCTCAGTATGTACCAGTATCTCCCGATGATGTGCTTAAAAGCGGGGAGAAAGAAACGGTACGCTGGTCTGAAGTCAGATCTCTAGGCGCTGAAATCGACGCTGAAGATCGGCGTCAAATGCTGGGGGATTACTACGGGGAGCAAAAAGCATCCGCTCTGATCGCCCATACGCTCGGCTAATTTTCCAATTCACGGAGAATGACTATGTCGAGTGTTTGGGTTCTTCCCAAAGACATCATCAATGACATTGATGAAATGGCCGATAGGCTCAAAGAAGCGGCGTTTCCGCATAATGGGCGCTTGCACTATTATTCTGGGCCGAGCGATGACGTTTGGGGGCTGATCACAGGAGGCTTTCAAGAGAAAAACCATCCGCGTGCGCTTGAATGGGCGAAGAAACACGGCGCGATGGTCATCGACGTCAGTCCTGTTGGGGAGTTCCTCCTCAATTACGCTGGCGTGGGAACTTTTGAATATTTCAAAAACCATCCGCACTTAACACGAAGCGAAATTGTTGAAGCCAGAATCGCACCGTGGAAACATGCATCGCATCTTCTTGCTTTGTCTGCGTATGGGCATGTTACGACAACGGTTTGTGGTGCCGATCGGTCCGGCGTCTATTACTCCATCGAACTGCAAAACACCTTGGCACCGACTTATCACGGGCTATCGGCAAAAGAATTTCTTGCGGCACTTTCAACGCCTCGCAAAAAGGAAGTCGAGACCATCAATTTAATCCCCTTCACGCAGATTTTAGATGCGCGGGATAAAAATGGTGTAGAAGCGGCGAACACCAAGATCCAGTTGGGCGAGATTCGGATGGCTCTGCAAGAGGCTCTCGAAAACGCCGAGCCCGATGCCGTTCGCAAAGCCCTGAAGTGCGCTTCTCAAGAGGTTCTGCGCTCCCCCGCAGACGCTATATTTCCTTGAAAGCCTAGAGCGCTTTGTGGTTGATCGCGCCGTTCAAATGAAGGGGACGCCAGCCTGTGACGACTTTATGAAGAACAAGTCTCCGGTTGCCCGTCAGCAGCATCGTGAAGAACGCCTTGATCAGTTTGCGTCAAAAGTGCTGCTTCTGATTGAAACCGAAATTGCTCTGATGCCACTATCCTCGCGCCCGGACTTCATAGTTCCGGCCTACTTGAAGCATGTCATGCCCAAATAAGGGTTTCTTGTCTTTTCTAGCATTCCTTTAATGTACTCCTGACGTATCCACTGTATGTGTTGGCTTTGGTGCGAGCCAAATAACCGTAGCAGCAAAGATAAAGGTTAATGCTGCTACCAAGAGAACGCGGTTGGTTGCCAGCATGACGCTTTGGTTCTGCACAAGTGAATTTAGAATGGCCGATGGAACAGCGGGTATCCGGTCTGGCGTTATGAAGTTTGACAGTTTGGAATGAAAACTCGTCGTAAGATTTTCCCATGATGTTGTAACGATAGAAGTAGCGATAGCTCCTGAGAACGTTCGTGCAAAATTCATCAACCCGGAAGCTGCGGCCATGTCTTTGGGATGGACGCTCGATAATGCCAAATTGGTCAGAGGCACAAAAAAGAAAGGCAATCCGAGTCCTTGAAGGAAGAGCGGGAAGGAAATTTGAGCAAAGGTCATATTTGTAGCCGAGAATGATAAAATAAACGTCGTTAAACCAAGCCACGCAACGCCGCCAAAAACCAAATATCTTGCGTCTCTTGTCATAGACATCTTAGCGGCGAATGGCGCGGCAACAACCGACAACAGGCCCATGCAGGCAGACACAGCCCCAGACCATGTTGCTGTGTATCCCATATAATTTTGTAGCCATAACGGCATGAGAACAACAGTTCCAAACATAGAGCCATAGGCCAAGCAAATGGTTAAAACGCTACAGGAGTAGCCGCGACTCGCAAAAACGCGCAAATTTACAATGGGCTTTTTGTCTGTCATTTCCCAAATAACGAAAGCGATAAAACCGAGAACTGCGATTATACATAATGTTACAGTTTTGTTGGATTCGAACCAATCCCAATCCTTTCCTTTATCAAGCATAATTTGCAAGGCAGCTACCCAAACTACTAACAGCCCCAAACCAACAGAATCGATTTTGCCTTTCTCGTGTTTTGTTTCAAAACGAAGTAAGAGTTTCCAGCTCGCTCCGGCACAAATGAGGGCGATTGGAATATTGATCATAAAAATATAGGGCCAACCCCAATTATCACAGATATAGCCGCCGCACAGAGGCCCCAATACAGGGGCAACAAGCGTTGTCATGCTCCACAAGCCAAGTGCTGTCGCTCGTTTTTCTTGTGGATAAACTTTCATAAGCAAAGTTTGCGACAAAGGCATAAGTGGGCCACCGGACAGACCTTGCATGATGCGACAAATGATAAGCATCGAAAGGCTACTTGCTAGACCGCACAGCGCAGAAAAAATGCCAAAAACAAACATCGAAATCACGAAGCAACGAACGGTTCCAAATCGTGAAGCAAGCCACCCAGTTAAAGGAACGGTTATGGCCTCGGCAACGGCGTAGGAAGTGATGGCGTAAGTGCCCTCTGTCGGCGAAATAGCCAAACTTCCGGCGATGTGCGAAACGGAAACATTGACGATTGTCATATCGAGAACGGCAATGAAATTAGCTGCCGCTAATAGTATGCCCGCTCCCAGCAGCTCCTTGCCTTGCAAAGGCCGAATATCTGTCGTGCTCGTTTCGTTCATTGAGGCCTCTTTGAAATGTCGATTTCAACATTCATAGACAAACCAACTTGAAGCGGATGTTCGGCAAGCTCCTTGGGATCAAGTGAGATGCGGATAGGCAAACGCTGAACGACTTTGATCCAATTACCCGTAGCGTTTTCTGCTGGGATCAAGGCAAAGGCCGATCCTGTACCGCCCGATAATCCTTCCACAACTCCATGATAAACGACGTCTGATCCATAAAGATCGGACGACAGTTCAACGGGCTGCCCTGTTTTAACCTTGCGTAGCTGCACTTCTTTAAAATTCGCATCCACATGAACGTTTTCAAGCGGGACAATCGTCATAAGTTGAGCCCCCGCATGAATCCTTTGTCCTAGATCAACGTTTCTGTTCGCGACAACGCCATTGACGGGTGATTTTATGACAGTTCTGCTTAGATCAACCTGTGCTTGTTCGCGCGCGGCACGAGCGGAATCACGAGCGGCCTTTGCAGCAAGATAAGCATTTTCGGCATTGCTTAATTCTTCGGCGGATATTGACCCAGAAGCCGAAAGAGCCTTGCGGCGATCCAGATCAATCTTCGTGCGCGTAATATCTGTATCAGCTTTTGCAAAGTTTGCCTCTGCGCGCTCGGCGGCCAACTTTGCGTCGATGCTGTCGATTTCGACAAGTGTTTCGCCCGCTTTGACCTTTTGTGTGTTAACAACGGAGACAGATTGAACCGTTCCTTCAATCGACGGGGTTATTTGCGCGATCTCAGCCGCAACATAGGCGTTATCCGTCGAAATAAAATGGGAGGATACAAAATACCAATACCCGCCAGCGCCGATTGAGATCACGATAATAATGAGGAAAAAGATCCCGAACAAACCCTTGCGCTTTTGCGCATTATTCTCTGATTCAAAGTCAGGCGTTTGAGGCAAATCTGCATTAGTTGTGGACATCATAATCTCCTTATTCTGAAACTGTGGTTGTAACAAACCCGCCGCCCAAGGCGCGGACGAGCGCGACATCAAGCGTAAAGGAACGTGTGCGCAGATCCGCTAAAGCGCGGCGACTAGCGATGAGGGCATCTTCGGATCTGAGCACTTCCAGATAAGACGACAAGCCGCCTTTGTACCTGTTGTTGACAACAGCATAGGCTTCTTCGGAGGCTTTAACGGCGGCGGCTGTTTTTTGAAGACGCGGTGCTAACATCTTCTCACTCGTAACGACATTCGCAACATCGTGAAGAGCGTGCAGCAAGGTGTCGTCATAAAGAGCAACAGCATAATCATACGTAGCGCGAGCTTGACGATACTGACTTCTTAAGGAACCACCATCAAGTATGGGCAAGGTCACGGAAGGCCCGAAAGACGAGATCAGGGATTGGGGCGAGGTAAAATATCCCAAGCCCAGAGCTTGATGCCCGACATAACCGATGAGATTGACATTCGGATAGAAGCTGGCTTCTGCTGCATCGATACGCTTAGAAGAGGCCTGAGCTTGAAGGCGCGCCGCCATAACATCAGGTCTGCGCCCCAAAAGTTCAGCGGGCAGATTTTCTGGTAATCCAAACGGCTTAATTTTCTGAATATCGGGGCGAGAAACTTCAAGAGCGCGATCCGGTCCTGCGCCCATTAAGGCGACAAGGCGGTTCTTGGTCAACGCTATGGATTCGTTTAAAGCTTCGATTTCGGCTTCTGCACTAGCCTTAGCTGCCGCCTCTTGTTCGTAGCTTCCCTTGTTTTCAAGGCCGTTGTCTTGACGCTGCTTAATCAGAGATGCCGTTCGGCTTCTAACCGCTAAAGCGTCGTTGGCAGAATCCAGATTGGCGTAGAGCTGCGCCAAATCTGCATAAACACTAGCGATTGATGTGGAAACGATCAGGCGTGTTTGTTCGCCTTCTAACCGAGTCGCCTCTGCCTCTGATGTGGCTGCTGCCAATGCAGAACGATTCTTCCCCCAGAAATCGAGATCAAAACTTAGCTGTAGTTCTGTCGTGGCAACGTCATTAAACCCTTTCGGGATAGCCCCATCTGGCGTTCCCTGATGATAGCTCTGCCGTAAATTTTGGTAGGAACCGTTAGCGCTGATATTGGGGTAGAGACTAGATTCTATCCGCCCTGCAATGGCATTGGCTTGCCGGATGCGTGCCTCCGCTTCAGCAATGCTAGGAGCCTTGATTAAAGCTTCCTCGATTAATCCAGCAAGCTGATTGTCCCCGTATATCCGCCACCAAGAGGAATCGGGCCAAGTCGCTTTTGTCGAAGAGCTAAGACTCTGGCTCGATTCGAGGGAGGCAACATCTTTTGGCTCAGGCGCTTTGCCAAGATCGGGGACAATGGCGCAGCCCGACAAAAGGAAGAATACCGCTAGGATATTCAATGAGTTAGTGTTTTGCTTCATCAAAAACCCCTTGACATAACTAAACTAAACGGTATAGTTATATCATGAGAGGCGGACTTTTGTCAATCGCATTTTGCAGGAGGGGATATCATGAGACAGAAAACTGATGAAAAGAAACAACAAATCATACAAAGCGCAGTCGAGCTTTTTGCCGAGAAAGGGCTTGAGACTGTTTCGATGGAAGATGTCGCCGAGCACGCCGGATGCTCGAAGGCGACGGTGTATAATTATTTTAAAAGCAAGGAAGAGCTTTTTTCGGATGTCGTGATCGACAGCGCTCATCAGATACTTGAGGAAGTCGTTTCAGTTAAACTGAATCAATCGCTGCTTTTGATTGAGAAGCTGCGCATTCTTTGCGTCAAATATCTTAAATTTGGTTTGTCAGATGAAATAATCGCTTTTCGCAGAAATGGCCTCATCTATCTTCGAGCAGAAAAACAAGGGGGGAAAGGCCGTGAAGCATATACTCGCACGATACGCGGTATTTGGGGGCCTGTTGCGGATTTTTTAGAAAGCTCTATGAAGAATGGAGATATAAAAACAACAGATCCTTGGTTTGCGACAACACAACTTCGATTTTTAATCGAACTCGATTTAGCTGAACGTAAAATGCTTAACCTCGCCCCCAAAATCAGCGCCAAAGAAATCGAAAGAAACGTTGATCGCGGCTTGGATCTTTTCATGGAGTACTACGAAAACAAAGCAAAAAAGCATATGTGACCATCGACTTCTTTACTCATCCATTACGTTCGGTGGCGAGGAAATGCGGCATGAAAAAAGTTCTTAAAAATTACGCAAAAATGTCGGGGAAAAGATGGTTACACCACTTGGGGGGGTTGTCCGTAGTGAGTGCTTTGCTCTCGGCATTATTTTGGTTTCTTTCCGCGCAAGACAATCCCGCCGCAAAAATTATCAGCACTATGGAGCTTCAAACAAAAACGGATATCTTCGGCAACAACGCGGCTGCTGTTGTTCAGATGTTGATGGATCAACGGCAACTTAACGTGCGCGCTGCGAATTTTGCTGGGATTTCGGCTTTGCTTCAGGGCATTTCTCTCGCAGTCAAGCAAATGATGGAAGATTAATCGGCGAGGTCGAAGTGCAGCAATGTTCTCAAACAACCGATGACGAGGATTAAAAGCATGAATGAATTCGGCTTGCCTCGCAAGGATGCACACGCGGAGTTCATGGCTAAGAACGTTCTGAATGAGCGTGTGTATAAATATTATCAACACATATACACGCGCGACAAATGGCACGCCTGTTTCGTCGTCGCAGCAGTTTCCCTTCTCTCATCACTTGCTCCGATTGTGTTTGCACCTTTTATGCCGGAAACAGTCGTGCCGCTAATAAATAATGCAACATTCGTGGCACTCTTCTCTGCCGTTACGTCAACAGCGGCTATTTTTGGGGTGTTTCCACTTCTGCGTCAACGCGATGCCTTGTTGTTAAGTAGCGCGGCATACATTTCGACCGACAATGTGGATATTCTGAACATATTGGGGAAAGTTGTTGAATTGCGGGACGACGAAACAGCCGGACATAACCTTAGGGTTGGGCTTTATACGCTCTTGTGCGGCGAGGCCATGGGCCTCTCTCCAGAAGAGATTGTGCGACTGACAAAAGGCGCGCTTATGCACGACATTGGAAAGCTCATAGTACCGGACAAAATTTTAAGGAAACAGGGGCCGCTGTCGCCAGCTGAACGAGCAGAAATGGAGAAGCACGTTATTCGCGGAGTTGAAATTGTAGCCCAATCGCATTTTCTGCAAGATGCGCTACCTATTGTATCGGGACACCACGAAAGATTTGATGGCAAGGGATATCCGAAAGGATCAAAGGGTGAGGACATACCTTTTGAGGCTAGGCTTTTTGCCCTAATAGACGTGTTCGACGCTTTGACAACGCACCGTGTTTACAAAGAGCCGTTGACTGTTGAAGAGGCACTGGAATCCATGAAAAACGACAAGGGATCCCATTTTGATCCGAAATTGTTTGACCAATTTGCTGAAATGGCGCCTCGTTTTATTGCCAAAGTCCCTAAGTCAGAGCAGGATTTGAGGGTCGTATTGATTAAACGAATGACGCCCTACTTTGACCTATTTTTTCTTGGGATGGCATTAACGGGCAGCAGAACGAACGTTATGCGTTCTCCGTCTCCTCCAAAGGTATATGTCCCATGATCAAGATCCCACCCCGCCTACGGCTTAAAACAGACGGTGCAAATTTCGAGCTTTGCTTATCAGGCGACTGGGTTGCGCGCGAGTTTGGGCTGCAGAGCGAAATGGAAGTGTGTCGCCTTTTAGTGAAAGTCGGCAACAACATCTTACGCTTTGACGTCGCGGGCATTGGTCAATGGGACAGCGCGCTGGTTTTGTTCGTTCAGGCGCTGAAGGATTTAAACGTCGCAAGACCGAAGGCTGAACAAGCCTCTCTGATTCTATCCGATCTTCCAGAAGCTGTCTGTAACCTGCTGTCTTTATCAGCAACCGACAAGGGACAAGAAAACCCCCTCATGGACACGGTCGTTCCTTCTCTTTTTACGCGTGTTGGGCGATCTTTCTTTGAGACCTGCCGCGCCGCTTTTGATGTGGCAACGACAATCGGAGAAACCGCTCTGCGCGGCATCTCTTTTCTGAGGGGGCGTTCGCAAACTCGTGCGGCAGACATTTTTGAGCTTATCAAGGAAGCTGGTGCGGATGCGTTGGTCATTGTCACAATTGTCAATTTTTTGATTGGCGCTATTCTCGCTTTTGTTGGGGCGGTTCAACTCAAACGTTTTGGTGCAGGGATTTACGTCGCGGATCTCGTCGGTATTTCTGTAGTGCGCGAAATGGCCGCCATCATGACGGCTATTGTTATGGCAGGGCGAACCGGAGGGGCCTATGCCGCTCATCTAGCGACTATGCAGGGTAATGAGGAAATCGACGCGCTCAAAGCGCTCGGTATTTCTTCGTGCGATTTTCTTGTCTTACCGCGTGTGACGGCTCTCGTTCTGATGATGCCTCTGCTTTATCTTTATGCCTGTGCGGTTGGTCTTTTGGGAGGTTTTATTGTCAGCCTTGCGACCCTTGATCTGACGCCAGCTCTTTTTATGACACAGCTGCAAGGTGCCATAGCAGGAAAACAATTTTTTATAGGTCTTACAAAAAGCGTAGCTTTTGGCGCTCTTGTCGCTTTAGCCGGATGTCATATTGGCCTTAAGGCCGGACGTAGCGCCGCTGACGTTGGACGAGCAGCAACATCTGCTGTTGTCGCAGGCATTGTAGGCGTTATTGCGCTCGACGCGATATTTGCAGTTTGCGCGAATGCATTGGGGATTTAGCCATGACGACGATAGAAAATTCAGACATCAGGATTAAGGTTGAAAACCTGACTTTGGCTTTTGGTGAACGGGTCATTCAACGGGATCTGACCTTCTCCGTGCGGCGAGGTTCGGTTTTTGCCGTTATGGGCGGCAGCGGTTGTGGTAAGAGCACAGTTTTGCGTGCCATGACTGGACTGCTGCCCCCTGTTGCAGGAACGGTTAAAATCGACGGTAAAGATTGCTGGGCTGCGACCGAAGACCAACAATCGGAGATAGGGCGTCGTCTAGGCATTCTATTTCAGAATGGAGCTTTATGGAGTTCGATGACAGTCGGAGAAAATATTGGCCTGCCATTACAAATGTTCACGCAGTTAGATGCTCAATCTATTGAAAGGCTCGTTCGTTACAAATTATCGCTTGTTGGTATGGGGGCAGCCAAAGACAAGATGCCTTCCGAATTATCGGGGGGCATGCGTAAAAGAGCCGGACTTGCACGAGCGCTGGCTCTTGATCCAGACATTCTGTTTTTCGATGAACCATCGGCGGGATTAGATCCCATCACATCAAAACACCTTGACGATCTTATTTTGGAATTGCGCGAAGGATTGGGGGCTACCGTCATCATTGTTAGCCATGAACTCACGAGCCTTTTCTCGATATGCGACGACGGCATTTTTCTTGATGCGGACACAAAGACTGTAATTGCTCATGGTTCGCCGGTTTTCTTGCGAGATCATTGTGAACATCCAACTGTACAGGCCTTTATGCAAAGGTCAGATGCAGGTGCGCGAAACAAAGGGGAAAGAAAATGAAATCAAACAACAAATCCGCGATTGTTGGCGGGTTTATACTAGGAGCCTTGGCGCTTGGCACCATCGCAATTTTATTTTTTGGCACGACTAATATGTTCAACAAGCTTCCAACAATGGTTGTCTTTTTTCACGAGTCCGTAGCTGGATTAGAGATCGGTGCGCCCGTTACATTTCATGGCGTGACAATTGGTTCTGTTAAAAGCATTTCTCTGGAAATCAGTTCTAAAGACATGGCTGCGAATATACCTGTTTTGTTAGATATTAATCCGAATAAAGTCGTCTGGGAAAATCAAAAACTTCAAAACGAAGAGGATTTTCAACGGCTCGTTAAGGCTGGGTTTTGCGCACAACTTGCGGTTCAAAGCCTTGTCACGGGGCAGCTGCGCATTGATTTGGATTTTCACCCAGATGTCCAATCGCAAACAGTTGGTTTGATGCCGGGTAAATCCGAGATTCCAACTATCCCCTCTGATCTCGACCAAATTAAGAACAAGCTCTCCGAATTACCTATTAGAGAATTGGCCGTGACAGCGCAGCAGACATTGGCCTCGATAGATAAACTATCAAAACACCTTGACACCGAACTTACGCCTCTGATTCAGAGCATGCAAAAAACAGCAGATTCTGCAACACAAACACTCAATACAACGAATAGTGTTATTCATGGCCTACAAACGAACGTGGATCCTTTATTAGTTTCCATTAGAGAACTTTCGGAACCGCACGCACCGTTTCGCAGCAATCTTGAGGCAACGGCGCGAGATATGGCAGCCAGCGCTAGCTCACTGCGTAATTTTTCGCATTCTCTTGAAAGAGATCCCAGCGTTCTTCTTACAGGGAGACAAAACCCATGATCAAGCACCTAGCAACCCATTCGTTTTTAAACAAGTCAAGATGCGCGGCTCTTTTTGCTTTGCTGTGTACAAGCTTGACTGCCTGCGCTTCATTGCCATCGCAGACTGTTTATGTGCTGGATATAGTGAGGTCCGAAGAAGCTGGCACGAAATCTGTACAAGACTTACCAGTTCTTGAGATCGCCCCTGTCATTTTGCCAGTATATCTTGACACAACAGATATCGTGCAACGAAAGGGCGCGCAAATTATTGCAAGCCCAACGGGACGTTGGGGAGATAGGCTTTCTGTAGAACTTACCCGTTCTCTTGCCGCATACATTGCTTCAGATGTGCCCAATATGACCATCACGATGAATGCTCTATCACAACACCCCCAGTATCGGCTCCTGATCAATGTTGAAGCTTTCGAGATGCAATCGAGCAATGAGGTCAAACTTGCAGCTCACTGGATCTTGCTAGATGAAGGCGCTCACAAAACATTGGCTGTAGAAAAAACCGTAGCGGTCGAAAAAACGCAAGACACAAGCGATGCAAACATTGTGGCGGCTATGGATCGCACGACAATGTTCCTTTCCAAACAAATAACAAGGCAGATTGCGATTATACCATCCAAGCCATTAAGATATTCAAGGTGATTGGCGAACGAACTCACTGTGCAATCATGAATGGATTTGCTCAGATGCAAAGCGTAATTCTATCCGTAAATCGGATCCTGATTTTTTCAGCGTTGACATGTGTTCAGTTGCGTGCGCAGCACGGCGTAGTCCTGCACGACATCCGGAAATACTGCATCGCGTGGCGCAGCATTGATCTCATTTGCCAGCTTGTTTTGCTTCTGTTTGCTGTACTCTTTGATCGGCAGGCAGACACAGGCGGCGTTAGAACTTGCCGTCCCGCAGGCGCTTAATGAGATCAGCACGAGTGCGAGGAGCGTCCAGCGTGGCGCGAAGTTGGGCATCTTTGATCTCCACTATTTTTTTGAGTTGGTCATAGCGTTCGGCGTTTTTGCCTGACTGGCGCGCACCGAACAGGATGGCGGTGACGGACAGGGCAGCGACACCCCATCCGATCAGTTTCAGCGCGTTGCTGGAAAACCAGCTTGTGATGAGCATCCACATCAGCGCAGCCCTTTCCGGTAATCATCAATACGCGCCCAGACCATGATGCCTATGCCAATTAACGTGATCGCAAGCAGCAGCCATTTTGCTACGTCTAGATACGGAATGAGCGTTTGAAGCGTGTCTCGTGCCGGATCAAGGCCGTCCCTGATGGATTCCAGAGCGCCGAGACCGACCGTTGCCGCCGTAGCGGCCTGACCACCCTTTACAGTGCGCGTGTGTTGCAGGTTCTTGGGCGGAGGCTCCACACCTGCCAGAACCAAGGCTTTGTCGATCTGTGCGGCTGTGTAAGGCTGCTGGCCGTTTTCGTGTTTGATGATCGCCAGAACAAGGGGCTTTAGATCATCGTAAACGTGCATATCGAGGGGCTTGTCTGCCGCAAAGCCCGTGTCCTCGGATACGGAGGCGATGTAGGTGTCGCCTGCCGTAAAGTCGGTTGTGGTAGCGCAGGTGAAGGTTGCGCTCGTACCCGCCGCAGCGAAGTTCATAGTGGCAAACTCGATGCCGTTCTTGCGGATTGAGAAAGACACGGCTGCTGTTGAGGCTGTCGCGGCCACGCCTTTGCTGAGCACCATGCCGGAAAGAAACCGGACGGCGCGCGGCATGGGAAAGCGCATAATGGTTGACCCCGCACCGGGTTTGCCGACGAAGGAGCCTCCGATGTCATAAGGAGCTGCGCCAGACTCTGCCGCAATTGAAAAGTCCGTTCCATTGCAGTAGATGAGCTTTCTCTCGCCAATTCCGACAGCTATCGCTGTGCCAGACGGCGTTTTAATTGCAAAGGCAAAGCCACCCGTTGTTCCGTTTTCGACATAGATAAACTTGGCGCGTGCCGGAGCCGTAATCGTTCGCGCCGCCGTCAACGTCCCCGTAAACTTTAGCGCCATATTGCCGATCATTTGCGCATCGGTCAGCGTCAGATTGGCGTCCGTCAACGCGATATTCGTGAACTGGCACAGGGCTTTGTCCAGCGCGTCAAAGCCAGCGTTGGCGGTGACTTCCTTCTGCGCCTGATTGGCTGCTATATGATCAATGAGAAGATTGGGAGATTGAGTCATACGACTGCCTTTCCTGCGTAACCGCGCCCGATGGTGCTGTTGATTTGATAAACGGCGATGGACAGGACGCTTTGTGCTGTGCCGAAGTCGGTGATTTGCTGCTCCGCCGTATAGCTGGCCGATGTCGTTGCGACTGGGATCGTTCGCAAAACCGTGTCGCCGTTCATAACGTCGATCTCATAGGCTTCCGTATCCTCGATGAGAGGCACGTCAATTCCATCGAGCCATTCGCCAAGCCAACGAGGACGACGCACCCATGTCAGCGTCAGGTTTCCGTTTACATCCCTTGTCCCCGCAATATGGGATGGCGAAAAGCAACGCAGGCTTGCCGCGTTGTATTTCAGGCTTGTCTGCGTCGCATCGTCCCAATCGCCGCCTGAAATGATGGCCTTATAATAGGAGGTCTGCCCGATCTCGGTCGAGGCCATAGCGGTGCGATAAAAGCCGTCAGTCGCCAACACGACAAAGCGTTCACCGATTTTGTGCGAGGCCGTAGCCCATTCGGTGCCGCGCCGTCCGCGCAGAATACCGGACAGTTCGTAAAGGTTTTCAGAAAGCAGCGTTGCGTTACGCCATTGAATAACTTCGTCGCCAAGGACTGCGACATTGTTCCAATTGAGGACTTCGAGCGCCGTCTTGCTGTCCAGCGTTCCGTGGCTTAAGGCGATCTGGACTTTGTTCGTCTCGTCCCATGTCCACGGGCTGAAGGGCGCGGCCAGAACGCTTGCTGCCCAGCCAAAGGCGGGAGCCGCCGAACCTGTCGCAATGATGCTCCATGCCAAGGCGTCTTGAGAACGATAGAGGCTTGCGCTGCCGCCGTCTTTCAACCCGAAAGCGTAATACAGGCCCAACCCGTCGTCTTCCGCCCGCAACATAGGCAGATCCATCATAAAGGCCGAGATGGGGGTGGCGACAGGAATAATCGTTGCGGACAATGCCGCGCCTGTGCCGGAGGCTGAAGACGTATACGCGATCTCGTCTTCCGCCACCGCTTTGCAGGCCACGATATTATTGCCGCCAAAATCTACCTGCGTCAGGCGCAGCGCCAGCGTTGCGTCCGGCAATGCCAATTTGATCACGTCCGTCGGATCGAGCCGCAGCCATTTTGGCGGCAAATTCAGCGTGAAGGCGTTACGTCCGACCCATGCGCTGGTCAGCGTCTTGTCCGCGATCTGGGCGGCTTCATCCGCCGACAGAACGATCGATAGCTCGACAGTCTGCTGGTCTTTGGTCGTGACGGCGTTGCTGTTGCGTGCCGCGTTTTGCGTATTGGTCTGATAGTCGCGGGCTGGATCGTAGTGAGTCAGATCCATGCGCTGGGGCAGTTCGAGTTCCTGCGTACGCGTTTCCGTCACGCGCAGAGGCTCATTATTTGTTCCCCCTTCGACTGCACCGAGATCGTTGTAAGGAATGGTCGCCGCAGAATCCTGCCCACGCGGGGTAAAGCGCAAGACGCCGTCCGTTTCCACCGCGTCCACGAAGAACGCCCCCAGAAGCGGCTCAATAGCATTTCTTGCCGAGGCTCGACGGCTCATGACGTAGCCACGAACGGATTGGCTGACTTCATTCGTCAGGATGTCCGTTTGAGCAAGCCCCGCCTTCTCGCATAGATCCTTGAGGATAGACGACAAAGGCACCTGATCCGAGCCATAGCGTTCGAGAGGATATTTGACCTCGCCGTCATTGGTCATGATGATCACGCTGTGCGTGAACTTTTCATAGCAGCCGCTAAAATGCGTCGCATAGGTCGGCAAGAACGGCATCAGATCGATAGTCTTTCAGCTTCTTGCTTCCACAGTGCTTCCACGAGATAAAATCGGGCGGATTTTAACGATTTTGACGCCAAAATATGGCGCGTAAGTCTTTGAAATATAAAAGAAGAAATGGTGCTGCCGCGCGGAATTGAACCGCGGACCCCGTCCTTACCAAGGACGTGCTCTACCCCTGAGCTACGGCAGCGTTGAAAGGCAGGGAGGTCTTTTGCCACAGCGTATTGCAAAGTGCAATAAAC
>Ga0209373_10001238_pt1 | contig 31552 bp, 21 predicted proteins | sample Higcelweek5metaG_FD_187173 | JGI IMG/M metagenome (GOLD analysis project Ga0209373, IMG submission 187173) | Freshwater pond sediment microbial communities from the University of Edinburgh, under environmental carbon perturbations - High... | ecosystem: Environmental > Aquatic > Freshwater >... | reverse complement strand
CCGCAAGGCATCGAGGTTATTAAACAGCTCGTAGTTATGATCTACTGTTTTCCCAAAACCAAAACCGGGGTCGATGATCACATCGCTAACTCCAAGTTCGTGCAGTTTGTAAACCCCTTCACTAAGGTTGAAAATTACCTCTTTGGTCACATTTTCATAGTGTGGATTTTGCTGCATGTTTGCAGGATTCCCTTGCATATGCATTAACACGTATGGAACCTTTAGTTGAGCAATAGTTTTAAACATTTCGGAGTCAAGTGTTCCGCCCGAAATATCGTTGATGATGCAATCGCCCACTTCACCCACTACCCTTTCAGCTACCTCAGAACGAAAAGTATCGACTGAAAGAATAATCTTCGGATATTTTTTACTGATGGCTTTTACCACCGGAAGTAAACGGTCAAGTTCCTCGGTTAACGAAACATTGGCAGCACCTGGACGGGTTGAGCAAGCTCCAACATCGATTATTTTTGCTCCATCAGCAATCATTTGCCGCGCATGGTCAAGTGCCACTTCTAAATTTGTATAACGCCCTCCATCGAAAAACGAATCAGGAGTTACATTTAGAATCCCCATTACCATTGGATTACCTAAATCAATTAGCTCACCATTGTATTTAATGATCGTTTTCTTTTTAAAATAACTATTTTCAGGTGAATCGATTAACATAGCAAAAGTCAGATGTTTACTGGGTTCAATGACGACAAATCTACAATAATTCAATTTTAATGTTCCCAAATTTTTCTACTTTTATTGACCAAAATAAGCATAGATGAAGAAAACCAGTGAACAGTACGACCATGTAGTGACCATTTGCCGCACTATTTTTGAGAAAAAGATGAAAGATTATGGAATTGCGTGGCGCATACTTCGCCCCAGTTCGATGACAGACCAAATTTATATTAAAGCCCAACGTATTCGGAGTATTGAAGAAAAAGGTTCACAACAGGTTGATGACGATATCCGTTCTGAATTTATTGGCATTATCAACTACTGCTCTATGGCGCTTATTCAATTGGAACTTGGTTCATCGGAAAATGAAGATTTATCTCACGAAGAAACACTCTCGAAATACCTGACCAACTTAAATACAGCAAAAGAACTGATGCTTCGCAAAAATCACGACTACGGTGAGGCTTGGCGAAATATGCGCATTAGCTCGTACACCGATCTCATTTTGATGAAGTTGAAACGCACCAAACAAATTGAAGACAACCTGGGGAAAACTTTAATTTCGGAAGGGATTGATGCCAATTACCTCGATATGATCAATTATGCCGTATTTGCAATGATCAAACTTGAATATGGTGAAGCCTGACCGGTTACAAAATTCAACCTTTTTCGTCATCACCATATTAAACAATTAAAAATGTAACCATGAAGTATATCAAAGAGATTGTCCGCATTCTTTTAGGCGCTGTTTTCATTTTTTCAGGTTTTGTAAAAGGGGTCGATCCGCTAGGTTCAACCTACAAGTTTACCGACTACTTCCATGCTTTTGGAACAAATTGGGCTGTTGGTTTCTCATTTGCACTGGCAATAATTCTGGCACTTGCCGAATTCGGAATTGGTATAGCTTTGTTTCTCAATTACCGAATGAAAATTTTTTCGTGGCTGGTTACGTTGTTCATGGCCTACTTTCTACCGTTTACTCTTTGGATTGCCATCAAAAACCCGGTAACCGACTGCGGTTGTTTTGGCGACGCCTTTGTGATTACCAATTGGCAAACATTTTACAAAAACATTGTACTGATGGCGTTGGCCATTATTGTACTCATAAATCGCAGAAAATATAAAAACAAATACAACATCTATTTCCAGAACGGCTATTTCGCATTGATATTAGCGGCATTCCTTTTTCTTGAATTTTACGGTTACAATCACTTACCAATTATTGATTTCCGCCCGTACAAAATTGGGAACAACATCTCTCAAGGCATGACCGTTCCTCCCAACTCACCCACCGACGAATACCGCAACGAATTCATTTACAAGAACAAGGCTACTGGAAAAGAAAAAAAATTCGACGACACCAATTATCCTTGGCAGGACACTATTAACTGGCAATATGTGAGCATGAAATCAATTCTTGTAAAAGAAGGCTACCATGCTCCTATTCACGATTTTACGATTGAGAACAGCGAAGGTGAAAACATTGCCGATTTTTATCTCTACGATCCTAACTATACATTTATGCTTGTATCGTACCGCCTCGATAAAACCTCGACCAAAAAGCAAGAAAAAATTAACGCACTTGCACAAAAAACCCTAGACAGTGGGATGAATTTTATTTGTCTTACAGCAGCTTCGCAAGAAGAGATTGATCAGTTCAAAGAGAAGAACCATACTCCTTACGAATTCTACTTTTGCGACGAAATTACACTGAAAACAATTATCAGGTCGAATCCAGGATTAGTACTTCTTAAAGAAGGGACTGTTATTAACAAGTGGCACTGGAGGGATATCCCAGAATTTGAAAAGGCTATTGCCAAGTAGTCGGTAAAAAAGAGGAAAAAGAATTCAATTGTCTTTTTCCTCTTTTTTACGAAATAGCATCAACATTAAAAAGGTTAAAAACAGATTATTAAAAAAATTAGTTATCTTTTCAGTGGGAAACACAAGTCAAATGGGCAGGACAATAACTTTCATTTTACTTTTACTTTTTATCCAATTTTCGGGCTTTTCGGCAAATGAAAATTTCAAATTCAAACGAATTTCCACAACTGAAGGCTTATCGAACAGTTGGGTCAGATGCTTTTTTCAGGACGATTTTGGTTTTATTTGGATTGGTACTGCCGATGGATTAAACCGTTTCGACGGAATAAATGTTAAAGTTTACCGTCCTTGGGCCAGCATCAACTCCAGTCTTGGCGACATTACCATAAACGATATTATTAAAAAAGACGACAAAAATTTTTGGGTCGCAACCGATATTGGATTGTTTCAGTTCAATATTGCAACCGAAGATTTTTCTCTTGATACACTGTTATCCTCAAATCCTATATTGGCTATCGAATGCGATAGATCGGGAGATTTTTGGTTTGGTACCAATCACGGATTATACCGTTATAGTACCACAACAAAGAAAAAAGAGACCTTTAATTACGACGAAAACGACAACCAAAGTTTATCGAACGATTACATCAATACAATAACAACCGATTCACGAAATAATATCTGGATTGGAACAAAAGGCGGCTTAAACCTCTTTAACCCTATGTTGAACAATTTTACCCGCTTTGTAAAAAACAACAATGCAGGATCGATTTCGGGAAACGACATACTCTCAATTTGCGAAGATATCAACCATCAGATTTGGGTAGGAACGGCACTTAACGGCTTGAACATTTTACATAGTTTGGCCGGCAATTACAAATTCACTCAAATTGCTGACGGAACCATTTCATCATTACTGTCCGATAACCGTTTTCTTTGGATCGGAAGTGCCTCGGGCGAAGGAATCAGGCTACTTGACCTGAACAGCTTTTCAACTGGAAAGTTAAAGATTGACACCCTAAAAAACGATCCGCTGGTAAAAACATCCATCGCCGATAACTCTACATTCTGTTTTTTTTCTGATAAACACAACGACATTTGGATTGGGACCTATGGAAATGGAACCAATTTTTTCAGCCACCGATCAAAACCATTTCACAACATTCTGAAAAGATTCGATTCAAAAAGTTCAATTCAAAATAACCTGGTAAATGCATTTTTCGAGGAAAAGGATTACTTATGGATTGGCACAGAAGCTGGGCTTGACCGATTGAATAAAAAAACCGGAAAATTCGATCATTTTAAATACGAAACCAACAATCCAAAATCATTGGGATCGAACCAGATTTATGCAATTTGTAAAGACAGCCGGGGAAATCTTTGGGTAGGAAATTGGGCCGGTGGGTTAAACCGTTTCGATTATAGAACAAATACCTTCAAACGCTATTTGCCCGATGGGAAACCGGGCTCTATTGGTAGTGCCAATGTGTTCAGTATTTGTGAAGATTCGTTCAACAACCTCTGGATTGGAACAACTAGCGGCGGCCTCAACCGATTTAATTACGACACTGAAACGTTCACAATTTACAAACGTGACCCCAACAACAAATCGAGCCTTTCAGGACGAAGTATGAACTGTATTTTGCAGACCAAATCAGGTGATCTGTACATCTCACTATTCAACAATATAGACAAGTACAATTTCGACTCCGATGACTTCGAGCACATTGACCGAAATACGTTAGAAACAAACGCGTACCAAAGGGGCAACGTAATTACAATGTTCGAAGACAGTAAGAATAACTTGTGGTTTGGGACCAATGCCGGACTTGAATTGTATAATCATGCTGATAAAACGGTTAAGATATTTTCGACCAATAATGGATTGCCCGACAATACCATTCAAGCAATTTTGGAAGACAATTACGGAAACCTTTGGTTAAGTACTAATAACGGGATCTCAAAATTTATTGATGGCATTAACATTCCGTCGAAACCTGTATTTCAAAATTTTTCGACTTCGGATGGCTTGCCTGCCAACGATTTTAAACGGCGATCGGCATACAAAAACGAAGCGGGATACATGTATTTTGGCTCGTCGAACGGATATACCTATTTCCACCCCGACAGCATTGTACTTAGCCCTCAAGAACCAGAACTGGTGTTTACCAGTTTCCAAATATTGGAAAACAGTTCCAACGAAAGCTCCAGATTCAAATCGTTAACTGCAAACATTAATCTCACAAAATCGATAGAATTACAATATCCAAACACCAATTTCATTGTTGGTTTTGCTTCACTTAATTACTTGAACAGCCATAAAAACAAATACCGCTATAAACTCGAAGGGTATGACTCAGAATGGATTGATGCCGGCGACGCTATGTCTGCAACCTACACCAACATTATCGAGGGACAATTTACCTTCAAAGTGATAGGCACCAATAACGACGGGGTTTGGCAGGAAAAACCAATTCAATTGAAGATCAGAATTTATCCTCCTTGGTGGAAATCGAACCTGTTTAAACTACTCATTTTCGTCTCCTTCATCATTACCGGAATCATCATCATCATCATCCGGTTCTCGCTGTTAAACCAGGAAAATAAAGTGTTGGAAGCCAAAGTTGATAAACGTACCACCGAACTCACCAGACTGAACAATTTACTTGAAGAAAAACAGGCCAAAATTACAGCTCAAAACATAGAACTTGAGAGGCACCGTAACCAACTTGAAGAACTTGTGGTTGAACGCACTTCGCAATTAATAACCGCTCGGGCAAAAGCTGAAGAATCTGATCATTTAAAATCGGCATTCCTTGCAAATATGAGCCACGAAATAAGAACTCCCTTAAATGCAATTATTGGCTTCTCGTCGATGCTAAACGACAAATACGCTACACCCGAGAAAAGGGAAAAATACATCGAACATATTCGCAATAACGGCAAAATGCTTACCGTTCTCATTAACGACATCATCGACATTTCATTAATCGAAGCCAACCAAATGAAGCTTTCAAATGGAAAGTTCAATGTCGATACCGTTTTGAATGAATTAAGCCAACTTTACTTACTTGAGAAAAATACTCAAATTCAACTTAAACTGACTAAAAGCGAGCAAGGTGCCGATTTGTTTATATTCAACGATGTGATTCGTTTTCGCCAAATTATGGTGAACCTACTTACCAACGCATTCAAATACACCGACAGAGGCACAATTGAATACGGCTATAATATTATGGAAAACAGTGTTTTATTTTTTGTATCCGACACAGGAATTGGCATTGAAAAAGAAGAACTAACCAAAATATTCGACCATTTTTATAAAACCAAGAAAGAGAAATCGAAGCTTTATCGCGGTACCGGAATTGGATTGGCCATTTGTAAAAAACTGGTTGAACAAATGGGTGGCAAAATATGGGTCGAATCAAAAATTAAAGTTGGCAGTACGTTCTACTTTACCTTACCGCTCATAATTTCTTAAAAAATAGCCATTAAGAATGGTAAAACACTACTGACAAACATTTTCTACCTGAGACACAATTTACATTCAAACCAAATCGTCGGATAAACCTGGCAAAATTCCTTTTGTTGCGTATATCTGATGTATATGTTTTCGCATCGATTTACTAGTTGAGGCAAAACAAATCCCGGCTATTACACTAATTATTCCGGCTATTAACAATGTATTTGGAATACCTATCCCACTTGCAATTGAACCAACTATAAGATTTCCAAATGGCGAAATACCCATCAATGCCATTGAATAAAAACTCATCACCCGTCCACGCTTATCTTCATCGGCAATGGTTTGTAAAATGGTATTTATTGATGAAAGCAAAAGTATCATTGAAAGTCCGCAAAGACACAACACTGTAAAAGAAACAACCAAACTAGTTGAAAAAGAAGACAACACAATTAACAACCCAAGCATCACCGTATTTATCGATATCATCTTAACCAACCCAAGTACCGTTTTGCGCGAGGCCATGTAAATAGCCCCTATTAAAGCGCCTGCACCTAATGCAGACATCAGATATCCCAATGTATCGGAACTGCCATGCAAAATTTCTTTGGCATAGGCTGGCAAAATAACGACAAACGAAAACCCAAATAAACTAAGAATTGTCAACAATAAAATAAAAGTGCGAATGGGCAACGATTGAAACGTATATTGAAATCCTTCAGAAAAGCTTTTTACAAAATTAGCAGCCTTTGCTATTCTGTCTTTATCAGGAATTTTTATCTGCGTAAGAGCAAAAATAACTGCAGCAAAACTAATTGTATTTACCAGGAAACAAACCCCCTCGCCCACAAGGGCAATTGTTATCCCGGCAACAGCTGGCCCCAGCAAACGTGCACCATTGAATATGGCAGAATTCAAGGCAATGGCATTTCCTAAATTTGCAGGGTCATCGAGCAAATCGACAACCAATGATTGACGGGCCGGTGCGTCAAAGGCAGTTATAATACCTAAAACCAGACTTAATGCAACAATATGCCAAACTTCTACTTGGTTTGTTAATACTAAAATAGTTATAGTCAACGACTGAAGCATAAAAAACAACTGGGTCAGTTTCATAATCTTAAGCCGATCGTACCTATCGGTTATCACCCCGGTGAACGGAGTAAGAATGAAGGTGGGTATTTGACTGGTGAAACCAATTAATCCCAGCAGAAAAACAGACCCGGTTAGCCTATAAACCAACCAACTCAGTGCAACGTTCTGCATCCAGGTGCCAATCAATGAGATACCCTGACCTATGAAATAAATCCGGTAGTTTCGCGATCGAAGTGATAAAAAGATATCCTTTATCGCCGTAAAATTCTTAGGAATAATATTAGCAACCCCCATGTATGTCAGGAAAATAAAACATCGATAAAAATAAAAAACAGATCACTTTCATTTTGCTGAAAAGACGAACCAAACTTAAGTTTAATAATTTAATGAAGTTCGGAAAGTTAATAGATCGTCAATCAATTTTTGTGAGTTATTTGAAAAAATATAAAACGCATTAAAAACAGAACAATAAACCGTTCCCTATGGATGGACAAAAAAAACAGTTCCACAAATTGGGGAAGAAATCCAATTTATCGATATATTTATTGCGCAATTTATACTCTGCTTTATGCTACAAGTGGAACTTCAACAACCAATAAAAAAACGTTTCATGGAACCAATGATTAAAATTAACGGACTAAAAAAGAAGTTTGGAGATTTTACGGCTGTCGATGGATTAAATTTTGAAATCGGTAAAAATGAGATATTTGGGTTGTTAGGGCCAAACGGTGCAGGAAAAACAACCACAATCAACATGATTTGCGGACTTTTGCCACCAACCGAAGGGGTAATCAATTTCAGCGGAGATGAGAAAAAAGACCACAAATCACTCATCGGATATTGCCCTCAGGAAAACATTTTCTATCCCAAACTAACCTGCCTCGAACAACTCCAATTCGTTGGCCAAATGTATAGTTTCTCATCAAAAGTGCTGACTCCAAGGGCGCATGAACTTTTAGAGATGCTGGGTTTGAAGGAGAAAACCAATGAACGGGCCAATAACTTGTCGGGAGGGATGAAACGAAGGTTGAATATTTGTTTGGCACTTATTCACGATCCCGAAATTCTGATTCTCGATGAGCCCGAAGCGGGGTTAGACCCGCAAAGCCGAATTCTGGTACGCGATTTCATCAAACACTTTGGCAAACAGAAAACAGTTTTGCTCACTACCCACAATATGGACGAAGCCGACCGCCTGGCCGACCGGGTGGCCATTATCGACTATGGGAAATTGCTTCTGCTGGATACTCCGCAAAACCTAAAAAAGACAATTGGCGATGGAGATGTACTTGAAATGACTTTTGAAAATTCAGATGAAAAAAAATTAGATCAATTCATTGAACGAATAAATCGGTTTTCTGAAGGAATAAAAAAAGGTTCAAACTTCATTTTAATCAAACACCCAAATATTATTGAACACCTGTCGGAAATCAAAAACAGTGCTGAAAGCAATGGTTTGTTTATTTCTGAAATCAAGCTTCGCGAGAATACCCTCGAAGATGTTTTTATTCACCTAACAGGCAGAAATTTAAGACAATGAAAACGATAAGCGTAATCAAAAAGAGCACCAAAGAACAGTTAAGAAGTTTCTGGGTACTTCTCCTCACCCTATCGATGGGACCGTTCTTTATTTTTGTCTATTATCTCATTACCGAATCGTCGAAACCACAGTATAATATCCTCGTGGTGAATGCCGATATGGGTAACCGTGAACATACAAACTTTGGAAATGATCTGATATCATTTTTTACAACTGCGAATGTTGATCAAATTTCGACCCCCTTTGTTGTTCATAAAATTACAGCGAGAAATGAGGGCATCGAAAAGCTGAAAAACAAAAAAGCCGATGCGTTAATTGTGATTTCCGAATCGTTCACACAACGTTTATTTGCCCTGAAAAATAGAGATAGTTTGCTTACCTCAGAAATTGAATTTGTTGGCGACCTTACCAATACAAATTATCTCATAAGTGCTGTTTGGGCCAACGAAATCATTAACCGATTTGCCCTCGAAAGCACCAATAACAAACAGATAATTGAAGTAAAAGAAACCGCACTGGGCACATCGGCCACCATTAATGAATTCAACATGCTTGTTCCGGGCATTCTAATTGTATCGCTCATTATGCTCATGTTCACTGCCAGTATTGCTTTCGTTTCAGAAGTGGAAAACAAAACCATTTTACGACTTAAACTTTCAAAACTGAAAACAATTGAATTTTTGGGCGGCATTGCCGTTGTGCAACTATTGGTGGGGTTGGCATCGGTGGTACTGACACTGGCAACCGCCATTTTACTTGGCTTTGAATATCAGGGATCACTAATAATTATGTTTCTGATTGCCGCATTAACCAGTCTCTCAATTATTTCGTTTAGTCTCATTATTGCCGCGATTACGAAATCGGCCAACGAGGTGCTGGTTGTTGGTAATTTCCCCATGTTTCTATTCATGTTTTTCACTGGCGCGGCTTTCCCTCTCAAAGGCGAAGCACTTTTTTCAATTGCTGGTTATCCCATAAACCTTCAGGGATTTCTGACCCCTACCCATGCCATCTCGGCATTGAACAAAACCCTTGTTATGGATATGGATTTAGCAAGTATTGTTCCCGAAATAATAGCAATGGTAGTACTTACCTTGCTGTACTTTGCTATTGGCGCTATCATCTTTAACAACCGGCATCTTAAACTTGTAAAATAACATAAATGAGATAATTTGATCTTCTCGTCGAAATATCTCTGTGGTGAATATAGGTTGAGAAACGATGAGTGTCGACCATTCTTTAGTTATTTCTTCTTGCAATCTGCATACAGAAATTCCTATTTTTGCCGATCAACGAAAATCATAAGAAGATGGAGAATACAATTGAATTAAAATATGGTTGTAACCCGCAACAAAAAGATGCGAGAGTGATTTTTAACGGAGTACCACCATTGAAAGTCTTAAACGGAACCCCTAGTTACATTAACATTCTCGATGCCGTTGCTGCATGGCAATTGGTGAAAGAGCTAAAAATGGCAACAGGTGTGGCAAGTGCCGCTTCGTTTAAACATGTTAGCCCGGCAGGGGCAGCTATTGCAAAGGAACTCGACGGTACTTTTCTGAAGTCGCAGTTTGTTTCCCAAACGAATTTGTCGCCGGTATCCACTGCTTACATTCGTGCACGGGGTGGCGACCGCATGTGCGCTTTTGGCGATGCTGCTGCGGTGAGTGAAACGGTCGATGTTTCGTTGGCCAACATCATTAAATCGGAAGTTTCTGATTTGATTATTGCTCCCGGTTACGATCCCGAAGCCCTTGAAATTCTGAAAGCGAAGAAGAAAGGCAGTTATTTGGTCCTTCAAATGGATTGGGACTATGAACCTTCGTCTGACATAGAATCAAAAACCATTTACGGGCTAACACTGCAACAAATGCGCAATAAATCTGTTGTTGACGAAAATTTTTTCAACGACATTGTTACGGCCAATAAAAAAGTGACCAACGAAGCCTTGCAATCGCTCATTGTAGCAACTATTGCACTGAAATACACCCAGTCGAATTCGGTTGCAGTAGCTTTCGATGGCCAACTTATTGGTGTGGGAGCCGGTCAGCAATCGCGGGTACATTGTCTCCGCTTGGCATGTAGCAAAGCCGAGAAATGGTTTATGCAACAACATCCGAAAGTTCTGGGATTGGAATTTATCGAAGGCCTTAAGAAACCCGAAAAGGCGAATGTAGTTGATCAATTTTTACTGTGGGATGAGCTTTCAACCCATGAAAAAAGCTTGATGGCTTCACAATTAAAATCGGTTCCTGATCCCATCACTGTTGAAGAAAAGAGCGCTTTCATTCGCCAGTTTGACGGAATAAGCCTTTCTTCTGACGCATTCTTCCCATTCCGCGATAACATTGACCGTGCATACCGAAGCAATGTTCAATATGTTGCACACCCCGGAGGATCACTTCGCGACGATACTTGTATTGTAGCTGCCGACGAATACAACATGGTGATGTTCCAAACCGGAACTCGTTTGTTTACGCATTAACAACACCTGAAATAGTTGTTGATTTTCATTTAAAATCAACATTAAAATACCTTGCAGGTAACGATAGCACACCAGCGACAGCAATGTTTAGGTGTGGTAAGTTGCCTGCTTTTTTATTTGCATTTTATAAGAAGACGATGCATACGAGTTACTGTAATTCATCTTTATAAAAACCGACCACCATAAGGCTAACCGCTAACATATTCTATTGACATTCAATACAAAAGACTACCATTATTTGAATCAACATTATCCCTTAGTTGCTTTTGTTAGTAGATTTATGGATCTAATTGGGGAGTTTCTAAAATTGAAATTATCCGTAGAGAATATGTTAAGATAATAATTGAAAAGTCAGGTTTTCGTGTTACATTTATCAATAATTCGTAAACCTTATATACAACTTTTACGAGTCATTATTTGTCAATATTTGCTCATAATTACAATCTATTGATTATGGTAATAATGCAAACTACAAAGTACAGGCATAAGAAACGAGAACATAAAATAACTGAAATATGAGTAAGGAAATAAAATTCAGTCTTGTGTATCGTGACATGTGGCAATCCTCAGGAAAATATGTACCAAGAGTTGATCAATTAACAAAGATCGCTCCTGTCATCATCGAAATGGGCTGTTTTGCCCGTATAGAAACAAACGGAGGTGCTTTTGAACAAGTAAATTTGCTATTTGGAGAAAACCCAAACAAAGCGGTAAGGGAATGGACTAAACCATTTAACCAAGCAGGTATACAAACACACATGCTTGAGCGTGGACTAAATGGACTTCGAATGTATCCAGTACCTGCAGATGTTCGTCAGCTCTTCTTTAACGTAAAAAAAGCTCAAGGCACAGACATTTCCCGTTCGTTTTGTGGCTTAAATGACACCCGCAATCTCGAACTCTCGGTAAAATATGCCAAAGAAGCTGGAATGATTTCACAAGTTGCTCTTTGTATTACCTATTCGCCCCTCCATACACTGCAATATTATATGGGAGTGGTCGACAAAGTTGTAGAATTCGGGTGCGACGAAATTTGTTTGAAAGACATGGCCGGCATTGGGCGTCCTGCTTTTTTGGGCAGCTTGGTCCAAGCTATAAAAAAGAAATATCCTCACATTAAAATTCAATATCACGGGCATACAGGTCCCGGATTTTCAGTTGCATCCATGCTAGAAGTTGCAAGAGCCGGAGCCGATTATCTCGATGTTGCAATGGAACCTCTTTCGTGGGGCATGATTCATCCCGATGTTATTACCATTCAAGCAATGCTGAAAGATGCCGGATTTCTGGTTCCCGATATCAACATGGAAGCCTATATGGAAGCTCGTTCCCTAACGCAATCTTTTATTGACGACTTCTTGGGCTATTTCATCGATCCGGGCAATAAAAATACGTCTTCGCTACTTGTTGGTTGTGGATTACCTGGTGGAATGATGGGTTCCATGATGGCCGATTTAAAAACAATGCATGGTGCAATAAACATGTCATTGCATACACAAAAGAAACCAGAAGTATCAATAAACGAATTATTATTACTAATGTTTAAAGAGGTTGAATATATCTGGCCACTTCTGGGCTATCCTCCATTGGTAACACCGTTTAGCCAATATGTAAAGAATATTGCATTGATGAATGTGATGCACATGCTTAAAGGTGAAGCACGTTGGACTACCATTGACAAAAATGCATGGGATATGATTTTGGGTAAAACAGGGAAACTTCCAGGCGAATTAGCTCCTGAAATCAAAGATTTGGTAAAAAAGAAGGGGTTGGAATTCTACACCGGAAATCCACAAGATGCTTATCCTAACCAATTGGAAGAATACCGTGCTGAAATGAAAAAGAACAATTGGGAGGTTGGCCTTGATGAAGAAGAGCTATTCGAATTGGCAATGCACGATCGTCAATATCGCGACTATCGCAGTGGTGAAGCAAAAAAACGTTTTGAAGCTGAATTGGAAAATGAAAAAGCAAAGGCAAATGCACCAATTATTGTTATTCGACCTGTGGTTGAAGTTCCTAAAATAGACATAAACACCATCAGCATTAATTACCCAACAGCAAAAGCGATACAATCACCAGAAAAAGGACGGGTAATATGGGAATATGATCCCAGCAATAATGATGGGTCGAAAAAACCAAATTTTGGAGATAGAATTGAAGAAGGAGACACAATAGCCTATTTACAAACCGTTTATGGAATTGTTCCCATTAATTCTAATTTCGATGGAAAAATTATAGCAACCTATCCAAAACAAGGCGACTTTGTAGAAAAAGGCGAAATAATAGCTTTTGTAGATTAATGTAGGAGATTGGTTAAGCAATAACACCTTAGTTTACAATAAAAAAGGTTTGCAAAACGAGTAAAACTTGTTGTTATAGTTTAAAGGAGGCGTCAATTGAGTTTCATGAAAGTTCCCAAAACAAACTTGAGGTTAAATTACCAGATAATGTACTGAAAAATGTCTGGCAATTTAACCTCAAGCTGTAATCATCAAAATTGATATTCTAAAGGCTTCAAAGCATCAGCCCCAAAAACCGACCTACTTCCCTGCCCTTTTCTCCAATTCGGCCCTCTTCAATGTAATCAAATGTCCAATTTGGCTTCCATTTCGATAAGTAACTGTTCGAAGGGTAATTGAACCTTCGGGTAACTCAAAAGGAGTTGTGTACTTTGGACTAAAACGATTGGGCATCGAGTCATCAATTGTATAAACGATATCGACATTTGGAGCTTCACTTTCCATTTTGAGCCAAAGTTTTTGATCTTCGGAAGTTGTGCTAATAATTGGGTCATAAATGGCACGTGAGTAATTGATTTCAGCAACATCGGCACGCTTGAATTGTGATTCGACACGCTGTCTGAAATTATCCCAGTTTTTCGATTCTTTAGGCGACCAAAACACTTCAGACAAAGCCCAGGCTCGCGGATAAACCATATATTGAACATGGCGAAAATTTGGCACTTGTTCAGTCCAAAGATTTCCTTGCCCGCCTAAAATGTATTTTGCATCAACACCATCGGGAACGGGTTCAAAACTGTAGCATCGACTTAAACGTAGGCTGGCATACATGGGTGGTTCAATCGACTCTTCGCCTTGCTGATAATCTAAATAAGCAAATGAGGAGGGAGACATCACCGAATTGTGTCCTTTTTTTGCAGCATCGATAGCGCCTTGAAAACCACGCCAGCTCATAACAGTTGCTCCAGGTGCAAGTTCTCCGTCTTCGTCCCAACCAATCAATTTTTTCCCATTGGTTTTCAATATATCGTTCACACGGTTCATAAAATAGACCTGAAGATCGGATACCTTAGTAATGTTCAACTTTTTCATCAAGTCCATACAATTCTGATCTTTAGCCCAATATCCTTTGTAACATTCATCTCCTCCAACATGAATATATTGTCCGGGAAACAATGCTGCAATTTCAGTAAAAACTTTATTGAGAAACTCATACACCTTTTCGTCCGATGGATTAAGCGTGTTATCTATCAACATCTTAAATGTTCCATCGCCATACCATTCAGAAAATGAAGTCCCAGGGTTCACTTTTGCATTGGGATCTTTGGTACAACTCAATTCGGGATAAGCTGCAAGCGCGGCCATGCAATGTCCTGGAACATCAATTTCGGGAACAATTGTTACATTTCGCTCCTGTGCATATTGAATAATTTCTTTAACATCGTTTTGAGTATAAAAACCACCATACGTTGCAGGTTCGCCGGGCTGCGGATCTTTTCGATCGTTAAAATGTCCGTTTCGGGCAACACGCCACGCACCAACTTCTGTTAATTTTGGCAACGATTTTATCTCAATCCGCCAGCCATTGTCATCAGACAAGTGCCAGTGAAATGTATTGATTTTGAAACGAGAGATCTGATCGATGTAGGTTTTCACTTCTTCTTTCGTAAAAAAATGACGGCTAACATCGAGCATCATTCCCCTCCACCCAAAGCGCGGATAATCGGTAATTTTTACAGCCTGAACTTTCCAAATTGCATTAACAACCTGTTTGCTTTCAATCTCGTTTGGAAGCAACTGTAATAAGGTTTGCACTCCATAGAACAAACCAGCTGGTTGGTTGGCTGTAATTATCACACCTTTGTTGTTCGATTCGAGGGTGTAACCTTCGTTCCCAATCTTTTGATCAGGATTGGCATTCAAATTCAACTGAATCGTTCCGGTTTTGCCTTGATCTGTTTTCAGATCGAAGCCTGTTGGGGTCTCAAGTCGTTGCTCAAGAATTTCGGCAATTTTTGCACTCTCCTTTTTATCAAAACTGATGGTAGTTGACTTGGTGATTTCGTAAAAACCACTTAATTGCTGAATCTCTACCGGTTGAGGAATCAATACTGGTTGACTGTTTTGAGCACTTAATTGCATAAATAACAGTAGACATAGAAAGGTTACTATAAATCTCATTTTAAATTGGTTATTAGGTTTGTATCTCATTCAAATAATCGGCAACATCAAAAAAAGGTTAACCCTGACCCTTACAAAGTTGATTAAAAATTTACTTATTGTTTGAAATTTTAAAAAGTAATTTGACTTTTTAATGTTCTTTCTTTAACAAAATCATCGCTATAATTCAAGAATAAAGCACCTCTGGTTTCCCGAAGACGCTTACCCCAAAAGTTTTAAGAAATTTTTAGTGCAACAGTGAACGTACTTTCTCGGAGATAGCTTTGCAATCGGCCTTTCCGGCCAATTCTGCACTGGCAACACTCATCACCTTACCCATATCTTTCATGCCCGAGGCACCAATTCTATCAATTATAGTTTTTACAGCTTACACAAGTTCTTCTTCTGTCATAATCTCGAGCAGAACAACACTCAATATCAGACAAATGAACATCTGAAAACTTGACCATATGCAGATCTAAAAGAAATTCGTATTTTTAAGAACATCAAAAAACAAAAGAATTAAGCCATGAAAACAAACCTCATCAATAAGTTAACATTACTACAAGCGATAATTATCTTATTTCCGAGCATATTTTTTTCATGCGATTCTTTCAACTTCAATAAGGAAAAACCCAGCGATCATCTCGAAATAGAAGCAACTATCGAGGTTGGCGAACAAACAATTTCGACAATGGGGGGTACAATTAGTGTTGAAGATTTTAGTAGTTCTGTTGACGGGCTTGAAATTACTGTCCCAGCTAATAGTTATCCCGAGAGTAAAACCTTTACCATATCAACTGCCGAAATAACCAACCATAAACTGGGTGATTATTTCAAACCAATTACACCACTTATTCTTATTGAAAATGGTGGCGATTATGCAAACGAAATTATGGAAATTACCATTCCAATTACATTGTCTGAAGGGGAAATTCCATTGGGTTTTTATTACAACGAGCTGGACGGCACCCTTGAAAGCATACCAACTAAAGCGTACACATCCAACTCGATAACACTGCTTACTCGTCACTTTATGTCGGCTTCGGATTTCAAAACTGAAAATACACAGGAAAAAAGTGCGCCAGTGTCAATCAGCACGGCTTCTAAACTGGTAATTAGTTCTATTTCTGAAATTTTGATAGATCTTACTCCTATAATCAGTTCAGGATTTAACGTAGGCAAGGATGACTGGGAATTCACCAACTACGGCTCATACATTGCTCCTGGTGGGCATTGTGCCGGGCAAAACATGGCAGCCATGTGGTATTATTACGAAAAAACACTAAAGGGAGAGGAATCACTTTTCGAAAAATTTAACACCCACGATAACCTCTGGCAAGACAATGCCGTTGGATATAAATTTTGTTCAGTGATTCATGCTGACTTGGAATGGGATGGTTATTTAGCAAAATTATTCGATCAATTCATAGATCGAAACCAGGAGTTGGACAAACTAAAATTCTACACCATAGCAGGCGCCATGATGGTAACAGGTGAACCACAAGGAATTGGAATATACCGGCAAACAGGCACGAATACTGATGGCACCCCTCAATATGGCGGCCACGACCTCATATGTTACAAAATTGATCCAAACGAAGGAAAGCTTTTCATTTCAGATCCAAATAAACCGGGAGTTGAACAATCGATATTACTTAAGGACAACAAATTTGAACCTTATGTTGCAAAAACAAACGGCAACACACCATCAAACCCCTATCCATTTGTTACTTACTACGCAAAAACCGCATACATCGATTGGAATAAAATTAGCAGCAGGTATACCGAAGTCCTCGACAGTACCATTGGCAATAATGCTCCGAACACTTTTCCTGAATATTCAATTGTTGTTAAAGAAGAAAAGAAAGAAGATGATTACCAATTTTGGAACGGCATGACCATTAACAGCGACACCTTACGCTGCGTTGTACAATGCCCAACATCTGAAGTATACTATAATATTGACAATACAAAGCTCATTGGGTTTGCAATATATAATGAAGACGGACAAAAAATAAGTATTTCAGAATCAAAATGGCAAAACTATGTCTTACTTAAACCCGGTTTAAACCGTCTTGCCTTTTACATTTACGGATGGAGATCAGGTAGTAAATTCTCTAATGGTGAATACATTGATAAGTTTATAGATTTTAAGTGGTTCAATGTTTACAATTCGAAATTAACTATTGAACCGAACCAGGCTGAATCGGAACCCGATGAAGAGATTGAATTTGAAGCTGTTTTTGACGGAGATTTGCCTGCATCGGTAAAATACGTTTGGGACTTTGGCGATAACGAAAAAAAACAAACTGTACTAAACGAAAATACAATCACCTATAAGTACAAGAAGGAAGGGGAATACGAAATTACCGTTGAACTATACGACAATACAAAAGACCAGTTGATTGACAAAGCCATTTCACAGGCTACAATTACCAAAACAAACGATAACCTGTCAAAACTTAAAAAGAGCAAGCATATTGCATTTGATGGTTCGTTCGACTATTATACCAATAGTACAGAAAATGTTTTTGGTGGTGGATTTCATTTCTTACGCGTATACGGCGATGTACAATGGTCGGGAAATTCATTCACAATTACTCACAACTATGAAGACTCTGATGCTACTGGTTACAAAACCATTCAGGTTGAAACAATTAAAGGCACAGCCTCATCAGATGCAAGGAAGCTAACTACATTTACCTACGAAGCAAACAAGGAATATTATTACAGCAACAAATGGAGTAACACCACTGTTGAAAAAATTACACTTATCGATGTTCCCATTGTTTATGCAAAAGACGAAATAGAATGGGGTTCTGGTCCTGCTGACCACTTTAGATATGAACTTGAAAAAGGTGAAATATTACCTCAAATCACTGATTTTACTTACGGAAGTTACGGTCTCAATTGGAGTTCGGATATACGCGACTATGTAGAATACGACTGGCGATGGGGAAAAAGCCACATTGTTGAATTTTGGGATTCATTTAGAATCGAGTTTTTCGAAACGTCAGAATAACCAACAAATTATGTAATCAAATCTCTTAAAAGGTTGAATCAAATCAAGGCATAATATGAGAAAAAGTAAAGCGCCTCCGGTTTCCCGAAGACGCTTACCCCAAAAGTTTTAAGAAACTTTTATTGCAACAGTGAACGTACTTTCTCGGAGATGGCTTTGCCATCGGCTTTGCCGGCCAATTCAGCACTGGCAACACCCATCACCTTACCCATATCTTTCATGCCTGAGGCACCAATTCTATCAATTATAGTTTTTACAGCTGACACAAGTTCTTCTTCTGTCATCATTTTTGGCAAAAAAGTTTCGAAAACAGCCACTTGTGCCAGTTCAACTTCGGCCAGATCTTCCCTGCCCTGCTGCTGGTAAATGGTAGCAGAATCGTTTCCCTGCTTTGCCAACTTCGAAATAATTTTTAACGAATCGGCGTCACTAAGTTCATCAGCTGCACCTGCTGCTGATTTAGCTTCAATCATTACTTTTTTAATTCCTCGCAACGCTTCAAGCCTCACTTTATCTTTGGCTTTCATTGCTTCAATTATTCCTGCTGAAACTTGTTCAAATATTGTCATAATAAATTGTCATTAGTCATTAGAAAAGTCATTGGTCACTATAAAGAGTCTATGGTCATTAGAAAAGAGGAAAAAGGCTGGATGCACTTTCGGAATGACTCTTTTCTATTGACTATTGACCTTTTCCTCATTTAGTCTACATTATCGTGCAAATACGAATTGTTTTCGCTCAGATAGATATCATCGTTATCGCCCGGAGATAATGAGAATCGTGAAATCTTCTTCTCTTCATGCGGGTCGCGGGCTTTCATATTGATTTTACGTCGTTTGAATGCCGGAACATTCTCAAAACGGTCGATATCATCGTCGTTGCTTCCCGAAAAATCCATGTCGAATTCTACTTCTTCAACAATCTCTTCAACAGGTTCTTGCTGCGTTTTTTTCACATTTGAATAGAGTGAATCAAAATCGTTGGCAGGGCGTTGCGATGATTCGAACTTTATGGATTCTTGCCTTACAGGTCGCTCTTGCACTACAGGTCGTTGTTGACGAGTTTCAGTAGCAGCTTGCGATTTTACTTGCGGCTGATTTTCGACCAACGTATGATAAGTCTTTTCAACAGTTTTATTTGCCATAAATTCGGGTATTGAACTTGTGCTAAACCCTGTGCAAACAACAGTAACTGCTATTTCGTCGCCCAAAGATTCATCGCGGCCATTTCCCCAAATTAAATCGGCATCGTAACCGGCGCGGCTTTGAACAAAGTCGGTAATCTGGCCTATTTCGTCCATTGTAATCTCTTCGTTTCCAGAGGTTACGTTTAGCAAAATATTGCGAGCTCCTTTTATGTTGTTATTGTTGAGCAACGGAGAGTTGAGTGCCTCTTCGATGGCTTTAATTGCACGGTCTTCGCCAGTGGCACGAGCCGACCCCATAATTGCAACCCCACTTCGACGCATAACGGTTTCAACATCGGCAAAGTCAACATTGATGTAACCATGAACAGTAATGATTTCAGCAATTCCCTTTGCAGCAGTTGCCAGCACATCGTCAGCACGAGAAAACGCCTCCGATATTTTGAAATCGCCATACATTTCGCGAATCTTTTCATTGTTGATCACCAATAAAGAATCAACATGTCCTTCGAGTTCCTGAATTCCCTCGATAGCTTGTTCAATTCTGCGCCGTCCTTCGTTGCGGAATGGAATGGTAACAATGCCCACGGTAAGCAAGTCGAGTTCACGGCAAGCTTTTGCAATAATTGGACCAGCACCAGTACCAGTACCACCGCCCATTCCGGCTGTGATGAACACCATTTTTGTGTTTTCACCAATAGCACGTTTCACATCTTCGATGTTTTCGATAGCGGCATTACGTCCAACTTCGGGTTTGTTACCAGCACCACGCCCGGCAGTTAAGGCAGAACCAAGTTGCACTTTATTGCGAACGGGACTGTTTGCCAGAGCTTGAGAGTCGGTATTACACACCACAAAATCAACGTCTTTAATCCCTTTGCGGCACATGTGGTTCACAGCGTTTCCGCCTCCACCACCTACACCAATTACTTTGATAATGGCCCCTTCATTAAGAGGCATATCGAAATTTGTTAAAATATTTTCGTCCATGTTGCTGTTTTTTAGATCTTATTCAGTGTCGCTGTTATTCTCTTCAAAAAAATTATTGAATTGGCGCATAAACCAACTATTCGTCTCTTTTTCTTTCTTTGCTGGTTTCTTAGCAGTTGTTGTTTCGGTTGTATTATGAACCTTTTGACGAGGAGGAATGTAATTATCATCGTCCATGTCAATTGTATTTCGGTTTATGACTTCCAGTTCAATGTCATCAATTTCGTCGGAAATAAAGAGTTGTTCGTCGTCGGTATGAAGTTCAAATTTTTCGTGAACCAGTTTCTTTGCATTTCGCTCTTCTTCCATTCTTTCTTCAATACGTTTCTCTTCAGCTATCATCTCTTCAACTGCTACTTTTTCTTGAAGAACAGCCGATGGGTTTATTTTAAAACCAGTAGCAATAATGGTCACGCATATTTTTTTGCCCAGTTGCTCATCGAAACCATTACCCCAAATGATGTTTGCTTCAGAACCTGCTTTATCTTGAAGATGTGCTATAATTTCACCAATTTCACCAATGGTAATTTCGTCTTGACCCGAGGTGATGTTTAGAAGAATATCTTGAGTACCATAGATATCGTTACTGTCGAGCAAAGGCGATTCCAGAGCGGCTTCAGTTGCTGACAGTGCACGGTCGGCACCTTCGCCATAACCGGTACCCATAATAAACACTTTGCTTCCAGTCATTACAGTACTCACATCGGCAAAGTCGATGTTAATGTTTCCGTGCAGTGTAATAATCTCAGCTATCCCTTTTACAGCTGTTGCCAATATTTCGTCAGCTTTTGCAAATGCCTGTGAAGCGGGAAGATTACCATATATTTCACGAATCTTTTCGTTGTTGATAACCAATAAGCTATCGACATCTTCGCGAATACGTTCAACACCCTTTAGTGCCTGCTCGTAACGTTTCCGCCCTTCAGATTTCGATGGAATGGTTACTACGGCAATGGTAAGGATATTTAGATCGCGGCAAGCCTTTGCGATAACAGGAGCCGCTCCTGTTCCTGTACCACCACCCATACCGGCCGTAATGAAAACCATATGCGTATCAGCCTCGAGAATCGATTTAATTTCGTCATACGATTCCATCGCTGCTTTCTCACCCAACTCGGGCATATTACCTGCACCTCTACCTTCGGTTATGGAGTTACCCAACTGAATGGCAACCGGAACGGGACTGTTCTTCAAAGCTTGAGCGTCGGTGTTGCACACAATAAAACCAACATCGGCAATACCTTTACGGTACATATAGTTTACCGCATTACCTCCACCGCCACCAACACCAATCACTTTGATTGAAGCAGCAACGCTTGGTTCACAATTAAAATCGAGTAACTCTTCTGACATATGAGTAGGTATTACAATTCTGTATCTTGTTCTTCGTTAAAGAAGAGACTGAGTTTTTGTACGAGAGCATCTCCAAACGGACTTTTTGCCCGTTCTTTTTTCTTTCGTTTGGTATTTATCATCTCTTCACTTGCTGTATTTTGAGCATTTGAATCGCGAACTGCACGCTTCAACAACCCATAAGCAGTTGCGTATTGAGGGCTTTCGATCAGGCGCCCAAGTTCAGACGAAAAGCCGATGGTTGGAGATCCGATTCGAACATCCATACCGGTTTTAAAACGCATCAATTGCCTTAGTCCATCGAGTTTTGCACCTCCTCCAGTGATCACAATTCCTGCCCCAAGACAGTCGGTGTATTCACTTTTCTGAATTTGCACAAACACGGCTTCGATAATCTCTTCCATTCGTGCTTGAATGATGTACGAAAGACTTCGGAACGATATTTCTTTGGGTTCCCAACCGTTGATTCCGGGAATAGTTACCACTTTATTTTCGGGAGCCGACTGCCCCAAAGCCTGACCATATTGCACTTTCAGCGATTCAGCCTGGCGAATGAGGATATTGCATCCTTCTTTAATGTCGTTTGTAATTACATTTCCACCAAAAGGAACAACGCCAATTTGACGCAACACATTATCGAAATAAATGGAGTACGTAGTGGTACCACCGCCCAAATCAACGACTACAACACCGGCCTCTTTTTCATCGTCGGTTAGAACTGCTTCAGCAGCTGCTACCGGATTTACCACACAGCGTACCATTTCGAAACCAGCCCGTTCGAGAGATGTTTTCATTTTTGCGGCATAGCTTTCTGGGCCAATAATGAGGCGGTATTCGGCATATAATATTCCACCTGCAATACCTATTGGGTTAAGAATACCTTCTTCGTTATCAACCTTATACGATTGGTTAATTACATGATAAATGCGTTCACCCTCGGGAAGTTGAACACGCTGGGCATCGTTAAAAAGTTCTTTGATATCGACTTTTGTAATGATTTTACCTGGTTCAATGGCCTTCGATACTGAACGTTGAATAGTACGTATTTTTTGTCCATTTACGCTCACATACAATTTCTTGATGTCGTAGTTCAACCTACGATTTGCTTTATCTACAGCACTTCGTACTGCATCAACGGTTTCTTCAATATTGAGTACCACCCCACGCCTTACACCTGATGATGCAACAATGGCATGCCCCAATATTTCCAAACGGTTCATTTCCGATTCACGTCCGATTAAACAAACAACTGTGTTTGTTCCTATATCGACTGCTGCTACAATGTTATTTCGTTCACTCATAGGGAAAAATATTAGTGGTTGATGTTATTATCTTAATGTGCATATTACTTGGTTATCGTATTTCAACGATACATATTTGTACTTGTTCCATGTCCCGTATTTCGAAAAACCATTTTCATACACAGCCTTCAGATTGCGAAACTTCAGTTCAAGGTTTTCAGCTTTCCCAAATAGAATTAAATGGTTGCCAATTCTCGGGACCAACACCAGATTGTTATCGCCCCTGATGTGTATTTGCTGAATTTGGGCTTTCCAAAATTTATTATCATTGATGAATTTGATAAATTCTACCACCTGTGTTTTCAGGTATTTCATATCGACATGCCCTGTAACAACAATTAATTTTGGGGTATAAAGTGATGACAGTGGCATTTTATCGCCATCTTCTGAAAGGTAAAATCCATCTCCTCCGTTCATAACCCTAAGGATTGGAACTTTTTGTTTTATGTTTACATTTAAAATTCCAGTAAATTTTAACGAATCGTTTAGGCCATAACCTTTAAAAATCTCGGCCTGCTCAACCCAAGGATGCTCTTCAATTTTAGTTTCGAGCCATTCGGTATCAACATTTCTGAGTTTCGATCGATACAACTTGGGAACACCATTCAATACAATCTCTTTGATCCTTTTCTCTGAGACAAATTGATAATCCTCGCTGTAAGTAACATTAATACTTCTGCACCTTACATCCTTCCTACCATGATTAATGACAATAAGAGATGTAGTCAGAATAATAATCAGACCTATTAATACCAATATTTTAACCACAATTTTATTCATTGCGGGTCGGATATTTAGCGGTTAGAAACTGAACAATAGGATCGATCAGTTTATCGATATTGCCTGCTCCCATTGTTAGCAGCACATCGAACTCAAGTTTTTTAAGCAATTCAATCACATCAGTCATTGAACTTTGCCACTTTGCGTCCAAAACCATCTTGCTGAAGATAATATCAGATGTAACCCCCGGAATGGGTAATTCGCGGGCAGGATAGATATCGAGCAAAATTGCTTCGTCGAGCAAATCGAGGCTTTGGGCAAACTCTTTTGCAAAGTCGTTGGTACGGGAATAAAGGTGCGGTTGGAAAATCCCAAGCACCTTTTTCCCACCATAAAGTTCTTTTACCGAATTGATTGTTGCGCTGAGCTCAGCCGGATGGTGCCCGTAATCGTCGATATAAATAACCTCGTCGGATTTATACCTGATGTCGAAACGACGATTGACACCTCTGTAAAGCGGAATCGCCTTTTTAATTTCCATTGGATCGGCACCTGCCAACATAGCCACTGCAGCTGCAGCAACAATGTTTTCGAGGTTGACCCTGCCCGGATAGCCAGTTCTCACATCGTGAATAATCATGTGAGGCGCATAAAAATCGAACTGATAGTTTCCATCAACAATTTGCAGATTTTTGATGTAGAAATCGGCCTCCTCAGTGATGGAATAAAAAAGAGGATTGACATTACAAGGTACGTATTGCATAATGTTTACTCCTTTTTTCATGAGAACTTTTCCTCCGGGAAGAACATTGCACACGAATTCACCGAAAGCTTTTTTCACATTATCATACGTACCATAAATGTCAAGATGGTCAGCATCTACTGATGTTACAACCGCAAATTTAGGGTGCAAATGCAAGAAAGAACGGTCGTACTCATCGGCTTCAGTAACCACAAGGCTGTTTTGCGATACGGGAAGCACTAAATTTGAATCGAAATTCCTAGAAATTCCGCCCAAAAAAGCACCCACATCGAAACCAGCATTATGCAAAAGATGTGTAATCATTGTCGACACCGAAGTTTTACCGTGAGTTCCGGCAACGGCGATGCACACTCTGCCGCTGGTAAGGAACCCCAGTAATTCGCTTCGTTTCACCATTTGGTAACCGTTGGCCAACAAATACTGCAACTCATTAAGAGTTTCGGGTACAGCAGGCGTACGAACCACTAGGGTGTTGTCGGGTTTAAAAATATTTGGAAATTGATTGATGTCGTCGGTATAGTGAACAGCAATGCCTTCGGAAACTAATTGGCGAGTAAGTTGAGTTTCGGTAAGATCGTATCCAACAACCCGTTTACCCATTGCATTTGCATAACGAGCTAAAGCGCTCATGCCAATTCCTCCAATTCCGAGGAAATACAAATTCGATATTTTCTTAAAATTAATCATCGTTTTGTTGCAAGTTCAATAACCATTTTGGCAATATCGGTTGCGGCATTTGGTTTTGCCAGCTTTTCGATATTTGTAGCCAAATCATTTAGTTTATTTTGATTGTTAATTAATTCAATTGCTTCAGGCACCAGTTTAACCACAGACTCAGAGTCGGTAATCATCACAGCTGCATTTTTTTCAACTAAAGCCATCGCATTTTTAGTTTGATGGTCTTCGGAAACATTTGGCGAAGGCACAAGAATAGTTGGCTTAGCCATGAGACAAAGCTCAGAAATGGTTCCTGCCCCTGCCCTCGAAATCACCAAATCGGAAATTGCATAAGCTAAATCCATGCGCGACAAAAACTGGTGAATGTGAATGTTTGGTATATCCATCGCAGCCGTTTGCTGCATAATCGATTCGTAATAATACTTTCCAGTTTGCCAAATCACTTCAACATCTGACTTTTTCAGCAGTTCGATCGAAGCCATAATGCTGTTGTTGATGGTGCGGGCACCAAGGCTTCCTCCAACTACTAAAACAACCTTTTTACCTTCTCTAAGATTGTAAAATGAAATTGCTTCGCTGGTTTTCGACTTACCCTTCACTAAATCGTTTCTCACGGGATTTCCGGTGCAGACGATTTTTTCCGCGGGGAAATATTTTTCCATTTTGTCGTATGCCACACAAATTTTGTTCACTCGTTTCGATAATAACCGATTGGTTATTCCCGCATACGAGTTTTGTTCCTGAATCAAAGAGGGGAACTTCAAATTTGCAGCAACACGCAAAACCGGTCCGCTTGCATAACCGCCTACACCTACCACACAATCGGGATTGAATTGCTTAACCACCCGACGCGCTATCCGCATACTTCTAGCCAGATTAATAAAGAATTTAAATGTTTTTATTCCCGGCTTGCGGGGAAATCCCATAATTGGTAAACCAACAATTTTATATCCTGCAGCAGGCACACGTTCCATTTCCATTCGGCCTTCGGCACCCACAAACATTATTTCGGCAGTGGGTTCCAACTCCTTAATTTCATTTGCAATCGAAATGGCCGGGAAAATATGTCCTCCGGTACCACCGCCGCTTATCAATATTTTTAAATTCTTTGCCATTCGTCAATAGTCATTAGGAAAAACCAATATTTTTCAGACCACTTTCAGTTAATACTATCAATTTTATACTTTTCACGTTCAATTAATGTATTGTCCCAACCTCGGCAAAAGCCTGATCTTCATCGGGTATTTCATCTTCCTTTTCAGGAATTGATTTTATTTCTGAATCTTCTAATGAATTTTGGTAACTCACCCTTAGAATGCATCCAAGAGAGAATGCTGTAAACAACGTTGATGTTCCCCCCATACTAACCCAGGGTAATGTTTGTCCGGTTACAGGCAACAGTCCTGTCGAAACACCCATGTTGATAAGCGCTTGCAGAACGAGCATAGTAGATAGCCCCGCGACTACAAATGCGGGGAATGTTCGTTTACATTTTCGAATAATAACACCCGCTCGCGTTGCAAAAACAACATAGGTTAAAATAACCAGAAAGCTGATCCATCCATACTCTTCGACCAAAATAGCGAAGATAAAGTCGTTGTAAGCCGCAGCCATATGGTTACGCACTTCGCTTCCACCAGGCCCACGACCAGCTTGGCCGCCACTGTAAATTGCAAGAATAGCAAAATCGGCCTGCGTTAAACCAGTATTAGACTGTGGATCACCTTTCAAGAAACGTTCAATACGACCATGTACCGTATTAAAACGTCCTAGGTTAATACTCGACGCAAGAAAATAAATGAGAACTACTCCTATAATCCCAGCTCCGATTGTTCCAAATAATAACTTCAATTCAATTCGGCCAATAAACATCAGTATCATGATAGTCGCAAACAATAAAGCGGCAGTTGAGAAATTCGAAAGAGCAATAATTCCACAAATAACACCAGATACAGCCAAAATTGAGATGAAGACATTTCGGGACGGCGGATTTTCACTGTCCTGATTATTTGCCAATAAACGCGACACAAAAAGCACCAATGCAATTTTTGCTATCTCGGCAGGTTGAAACGTTATAAACCCCAGGTGAAATGTACGACCGGTTGCTTCGCCACTTGCTTTAAATACAAAAGCAGCCAGAAGAAACAAAATTGAAACACCCACCATAAGCGGCGAGGCTACAGAAAGGTATTTTATGGGCAAATAAGTTACAACCAAATGTATCACACCAAATCCAGCAAGAATCATTACTAATTGTTTAACAAGGTAAACCCAGGTTCTACCTTCCATTTGGCGGTAAGCCAACGAACCGGTTGAACTATACACCACCAACAATGAGAACATAGAAAGTATAAATAATACGATCCAGATTCCCCGGTCACCCTTCAACTTGCTAAACAGCGCGTTCATGTTCACTTTTCAAATCTCCTATTATAAGTTTCTTACAGCATCTTTAAACTGACGGCCACGGTCTTCGTAATTATTGAACAGGTCGAAACTGGCACATGCAGGCGAAAGCAGTACTGTATCGCCCTGCTCGGCCAAAAAGTAGGCCGATTTTACTGCGTGTTCCATACTTCGGGTTTCAACAATTTGGGGCACAACCCCGGTATAAGCTTCAATAATTTTGGCGTTATCGACTCCAATACACACAATTGCTTTTACTTTGTCTTTAACCAAATCGAGCAATTCTAAGTAGTTGTTTCCTTTATCGATACCACCAACCAACCAAATTGTAGGTTTTGTCATCGACTCAAGTGCATACCAAACCGAGTTGATATTGGTCGCTTTCGAATCGTTTATAAACTCAATTCCGTGCACAGTAAGGTATTTTTCCAAACGGTGTTCAACTCCTTTGAAATCGGTTAAGCACTCGCGAATAAATTCGTTTTTAATGTTAGAAACTTTACCTACAATAGCAGCAGCCATTGAATTTCCTGTATTGTGTTTGCCCTGAAGGGCTAAATCGTAGATCGACATTTCAAATGTTGTTTGATTAAATTCCACACTAATTTTTTCATCAATTACCGTTGCCCCATCGCCTTCGAGAATACTCCCCAGCGTAAAAGGCATCAGTTTCGAAGAAAGGTTCCGTTTTTGGACCTCTCTTGCAACGATTTCGTCGTCGGCAAAATAGATGAAGAAGTCATTGGGCGTTTGATTCTGTACTATTCTGAATTTCGAATCGATATAATTTTGCATTTCGTAATTGTAGCGATCGAGATGGTCGGGCGTGATATTCATCAACACGGCAATATCGGCCCTGAAATCGAACATCCCATCTAACTGAAAACTACTAAGTTCAATAACGTAATATTCAAATTTGTCTTCGGCAACCATTCGGGCAAAACTATAACCCACGTTTCCGACCATTGCAACGTTAAAACCAGCCTTTTTAAGCAACTCGTATGTGAGCATAGTTGTGGTGGTTTTACCGTTACTTCCGGTAATGCATATGGTTTTTGCTGAAGTATATTTTCCTGCAAATTCTATTTCTGATACAACTGGTGTTCCTTGCCCAATCAGTTTCTTTATGATCGGGGCCTTTTCAGGAATTCCGGGGCTTTTTACTACCATTTCGGCATTGAGGATCAACTCTTCGGTATGCTTTTCTTCTTCGAAAGGAATATTATTCGAAAGAAGTTCTTCACGATAGTTGTCCTTTATTTTTCCAAAGTCGGAAACAAACACATCGAAACCTTTTGCCACCCCTAAAATGGCAGCTCCTACTCCGCTTTCGCCTGCTCCTAATATGACTAACCTGCGTTTCATTAACGTACTTTTAATGTTACGATACTAACAATTGCCAATAAAATGGCTACAATCCAAAACCGCGTTACAATTTTCGGTTCATAATATCCCTTCTTTTGATAATGGTGATGCAATGGAGCCATTAAAAAAATGCGCCGTCCTTCGCCAAATCTCTTTTTGGTGTATTTGAAATAGCTTACTTGAAGAACTACCGAAAAACTTTCGGCTACAAAAATTCCACAGAAGATTGGGATCATAATTTCCTTGCGGATAATTACTGCAAACACAGCCAGAATACCACCCAATGCAAGGCTACCTGTGTCGCCCATGAATACTTGTGCGGGAAAGGCATTGTACCAAAGGAAACCAACTGTTGCACCAATGAATGCAGCTACAAACACCGACAATTCAGCAATATTTGGAATATACATGATGTTGAGGTAATCGGCCAACATAATGTGGCCACTCACATAAGCCAAAATTCCAAGTGTTACACCGCTAATGGCTGTGGTTCCCGCCGCAAGCCCGTCTAACCCATCGGTAAGGTTTGTAGCATTCGAAACAGCAGTTATTATAAATATGATAATCAACACATAAACCACCAACAATCCTGTTCTTTGCCAATTATCGGGCAGAAACTTAACCAACCATGCGTAATTGAATTCTTGATTTTTTACAAATGGGATGGTTGTTTTTGTAGACTTCACGTCTTGAGTTTTATACACAATTTCGTGATGCCCGGTTTGTGGGTTTTCAACAACTCTCGAAATATAATCACCTTTGGCGTCTTTTACTTTTTCACGAACAATAACATCGTTGCTGAAATAAAGTGTTAAGGCAATGATTAATCCCAGCGAAACCTGACCGAGAATCTTGAACTTACCGGCCAATCCTTCTTTATCTTTACGAAAAACTTTGATATAGTCGTCGATAAAACCAATAATGCCCAACCAAACAGTGGTGATGATCATTAACCAGATGTAAATATTATCGAGGCGGGCAAATAGTAACGTAGGAATCATCATTGAGGCAATAATGATTACACCCCCCATTGTTGGTGTTCCTTTTTTCTTCAACTGCCCCTCGAGACCAAGGTCACGAATAATTTCACCAATTTGCTTTTTCTGAAGGTATTGAAGTATTTTTTTACCAAAAACCATCGTTATAACCAGCGACAAAATAAACGAGGCTGCTGCCCTAAACGAGATATATTGCATCATTCCCAATCCCGGAATGTCCCAACTATCGATAAATTCGTATAAATGATACAACATGGCTTTGGTTTTTAATTTATGTTGAACGCTTTTCTAATTTCTTCTTTGTCATCGAAATGATGCTTCACTCCATTTATCTCCTGATAATCTTCGTGCCCTTTACCTGCTATCAAAATAATATCACCTGGTTGAGCCAACATCGATGCGGTTTTAATGGCCTCGTGCCTATCGGCAATGGTAACCACTTTTCGTCCTGAAGCCGGATCAATCCCCGCTTCCATGTCCTTCAATATCTGAAGTGGGTCTTCGGTACGTGGGTTATCGGAAGTAAGAATAACTTTATCGCTGTATTTACAAGCAATTGCCGCCATTTTTGGGCGTTTGGTTTTATCGCGGTCACCACCAGCACCTGCCACACAAATCAGTTGTTCGTTGCGGGTGCGCATTTCGTCGATGGTACTCAATACATTTTCTAGGGCATCGGGCGTGTGGGCATAATCGACAATGGCATATACGCCTTCGTTTGAACGAATAATTTCGAAACGGCCGTTTACCGGATGAAGCTGGCTGATTATTACAAGAACATCGTCACTGTTGAATCCCAACGAAACGGCTGTTCCGTAAACGGCCAATAGGTTATATGCATTGAATTTTCCCACAAATTGAGTCCATACTTCCTTGCCATTAATGTTCATCAACGTACCATCGAAATGGCTTTCAATTATTTTGTTTTTGAAATCGGCCAGGGTACGAAGTGAATAGGTGAGCTTTTTAGCTTTTGTATTCTGGAGCATTACCATCCCGTTTTTATCGTCGCAATTGGTAATTGCAAAAGCTTCGGGTTTCAGATTATCGAAGAATTGCTTTTTTGCTTTGATGTATGCATCGAAAGTGATGTGGTAATCGAGATGATCGTGAGTTATGTTTGTGAATATTGCACCGTCGAAATCAAGGCCGGCAATGCGCTGCTGATCTACTGCATGAGAACTGACTTCCATAAAACAATAGTCGCAACCAGCATCAACCATCTTATTCATCAATTGGTTCAACTGTAACTGATCGGGAGTGGTGTGAGATGCCGAAAACTCTTCGTCGTTTATTTTATAAGTAATTGTCGATAACAATCCGGCTT
>Ga0209373_10001237_pt1 | contig 31553 bp, 24 predicted proteins | sample Higcelweek5metaG_FD_187173 | JGI IMG/M metagenome (GOLD analysis project Ga0209373, IMG submission 187173) | Freshwater pond sediment microbial communities from the University of Edinburgh, under environmental carbon perturbations - High... | ecosystem: Environmental > Aquatic > Freshwater >... | reverse complement strand
GCTTTTGATGATCTGCTCCATGCGCCGCTGCTCGGTGATGTCCACCAGCGCCACCACGGCGCCATAGCCCGGCAGGGGCAAAGGCGCGGCCGTGCACTGCACGCAGGAGGTGCCGCCGTCGGGCCGCTGCACGAAGGCGTCCATGCGCACGGGGGCCCGCTCCCGCGTGGCGCGCAGGCTGGGCACTTCGTCTTGCGTCAGCGGGCTGCCGTCCATGTGGCGGAGGCTGAACCGGCGCTCCTCCACGCGTTGGCGCAGAAGCTCCTGCCGCGTGCTGCCGTGCAACGTCTCAAAAGCCCGGTTGATCTCCAGGAGCCGTGACTCGGCATCGGTGATGCACACGGCCAAGGGCAGGCTTTCGAACATGACGCGGTATTTCTCGCGGCTTTCGTTCAGGGCGGCCTCGGTCTGCTTGCGCGCGGTGATGTCCGTCAGCGTGCCCACGCTGCCCAGGGGCCTGCCGTGCGCATCATGGTATTGGGAGCGGCAGAAGATGATCTCCCGCAGGGAGCCTTCGTGGTTGACCAGCCGGGTCTCCAACACTTGCCGCTGGGCGGCCGGCGGAATGCGGACCAGCTCCGCCATCTTGGTTGCGAAATCGCTGCGGCCTGTCTCCGCCACGGGGTGTCCTAAAATGTCCTTGGCGGGCAGGCCGATGAATTCACACATGGCGCGGTTCACGTGCGCGTAGTGGCCGTTCAGGTCCGTGGCCACGATGGGCGTCGGGTTGGCATCCAAAAGCGCGAAGGTGAAGCGGTGTTGCTCCTCGCGGGCGCGCTCGGCCTGCCGCAGTTCCGTCAGGTCCGTCGCCGAGACCAGAAACCCTGTGGGCTGGCCGTCCAGGCCGCGCAGGCAAATCCAGTCCAGCTTGACCTCGAGGGCGGCCGCGTCGGGACCGCGCAGGCGCACCAGGGCCGAGCCGGGCGGGCTGCCTTCCGCCTTTAGTTGGTGGACGATGGCTTCCCGCGAGGCCGGATTTTCAGCAAGGTCGAGCACCAGCTTGTCCGCCAAGGCTCCTTGGGGCGCGCCGCACATTTCGTGGCAGGCCTTGTTGGCGAAGACGATGCGGCCGGCGCGGTTCACTTCGAGAACGCCGACGCTCAAGGCCTCGACAAACTCTTCGTAGCGCCGCCGCGCGGCACCTTGCTGGGCCTCGGCCCGGCGGCGGCCGCGGATGCTCACCCACAACACGGCGATGACCGCCCCCATGAGCAGGAAAAGCCCCCCCAAGGACGCCGCCCAGACCCAGTAGCGCTCCCAGAACCCCTGCTGCAGGTTGAGCACGATGCTGCCGGCTGGGAGTTTGTCGACGGAAAAATTGAAGCGGGACAATTCGCGGTAGTCGAAGATGCCGACTTCGGGGCTGGTGTGCTGGATGGGAATGCTCGACACGGGCACGCCGCGCAGAATCCGCGCGCCCATTTCGGCCATGATGCGCCCCTGGCGTTCGCCGCTCACAACCACGCCGCCCACTGCGCCCCGGCCCACCACGAAATCCCAGACGCAGAAAATCGGCAGGTCCTTGGCCTTGCGGATGAAAGCCAGGGATTCATCCACGTTCATGGTTGCCCCGCTCGGGTCGCGCAGCAGGCCCATATAAAGGATGCCGGTGTCCGAGGACAGCGTCGTAAGCCTGGCGGCGACCTCTTTAAACGGCAGGCCGCACAGCTCCACGGGCTCCAGCCGTCCCTTGTAGTTGGGCATGGTCAGGCGGAACAGGCGCTTGCCGGTTTCTCCGTTTTCGGAAGCCCCGGTGATGACCGCCAGCCGGCGCATGGAGGGCATGAGCCTGAGCGCGGCCTCTATGGTGGCGGTGAGTTCCGTGTGCTCCACCACGCCGGTGTAGTCCTTGCGCTCTTCCAGGTGCTTGGCTTCCACTTCGCCCACGCCGCAAAAGACGACGGCCGCGCCGGGAAACAGCTCGTCGCGGTAAAGCAGCAGGAAGTCGACGGCGTTGTCGTCGCTCGCCAGGATGACCTGCGGGCGCACCGTGGCGTATTTGGCGGAAAAGTAGGCGTGCAGCAGGGGAAAGGCATGCTCCGGCGCGATGCGCTGGGTGTCCATGTATTCCACGAACACCTGGGCGTCTGGCGCCAGGCGCGCCAGGGCTTCCGCCACGCCGCGCTGGATGTTGTCCGTCCATTGGTAGCCGGGATGATAGGAATGCAGCACCAGCACGCGCTGCGCTGGCTGATTCACCAAGAGTGGCGTCTCTGGCGGTTTCGGCTGCAGGGCCTGCGCGTTGGCGGCGAGCAGGCAGCACAAGAGCGCAGCAAGGACGCAAAGCCCTGCGAGATTAGCTCCCAGGGCTTTTCCCGGGCGGCGGGGATGTGTCAGACGAGTGGCCATACGGGATCCTGGCTGCATACCTGGAACGCCCTGCGGGCATCTGCTCACATCACTACACCGGGCGCACGCGTCTGTCACCCCTGCCGGGGATTTTCCCCCAGGGCCTTCCGCGCCGGGCCGAGGCTTAGGCTGCGGGAAGGCGCACGGTGAAGACGCTGCCTGTGTCCGTGGCCTCGTCCGTGGGCGAGTCCACCCAGACTTCCCCGCCGTAGTTGCGGGCGATGTGCCGGCAGATGGCCAGGCCGAGGCCTGCGCTGCCGCCGCTGTCCACTCCGTTGCCGTCCGCGCGGAAGAAGCGCTCGAAGATGCGCTTCTGGTTGTCCTGGCTGATGCCCGGGCCCTGGTCGGCAAAGGTCAGGGTCACGCTCTGCCCGTCGGAGGCTGCGGCGATCTGCACCTTGGTATTCTCCGGCGAATATTTGATGGCGTTGTCGAGGATGCTGTCGATGATCTGCAAAAGGCCGTCCGGATCGGCGGCAGTGGCGGGCAGGTCCTTGGGCAGGAGATCGAGGACCAGTTCGATGCTCTTGTCCTGCGCCGCGAAGGAGGCGTTCTTGAGCGCGTGGTCGAGCGCCTGGGGCACGCTGGCCGAAAGCTCGCTAGGGCGCTTGCCCTCGCGCTCGCTCTTGGCCAGGGCGAACATGCCGCCGATGACCTTGGCCATATGCACGGCGTTGGCGTGGATGATCTCCAGGAACTCCTTGCGCTTGGCCTCGTCCTGCGGGGGCGAGTCGATGAGGGTCTCGGCGTAGCCGCGGATGCTGGTGAGCGGCGTGCGCAGCTGGTGCGAGGCGTTGGCCACGAAGTCGCGCAGCACGCGCTCCACGCGTTTCTGCTCGCTGGTGTCGTGGAACACCAGGATGACGCGGGGGCGGTACTTGTGGTCGCGGAAGGGCACCACGGTCATTTCCGCGCAGTGGCGCTCCTTGAGTTCGATCTGGCGGCTCACGCGTTCGCTGGACTCGCCCGCCATGAGGCTGTCCACGATGTTCTGGATCTCAAGGCTCATGGTGGCCTCGAGGGGGGCGCGGCCGATGAATTCCTGGGCGCGGGGGAATATCTTGGACAGGGCCGGGTTCACATGCAGAATGCGTCCGCCGGTGTCGAGGACCATGACGCCCTCGCTCATGCCCTCGAACATGGCCCAGAGCTCGCCGCGCTGGTTTTCGATGATTTTGACGTTTTTCTTGATCTTCTTGGCCATGCGGTTGATGGCCTCGGCCAGGGGCTGGAACTCCGCCGCCGGGTAGAAGAGTATCTTGCGCCGGTAATCGCCGTCGCCGATGGCTTGGGCCGCTTCGGTGAATTGGGCTATGCCCGAGGTGATGGTGCGCGACAAAAGCCAGAGCAGCACGCCGGAGCCCAGCAGCAGCGGCACCATGGCGGCGAACAGCGCCCAACGCATGCGCTGCAGGTGCATGCGCACTTGCGAAACGGGCGCGGCCAGGCGCAGCACGTAATCCGGCGCGCCGTTTTGGCCGGGCAGCTTTTTGGCCATGTAGATCATGTCGCGGTCAAGGGTCACGCTGTGGCGGGTGGACTGGCCCACTTCGCCGCTTTGCGAGGCGATGACCTCCGGCCGGGAGGAGTGGTCGTCGAGCTTGCCGATTTCGCCAAAGGGCACGGAGGTGTCGGCCACGACCTGGCCGCCCTCGATCAACGTGATGCGCATGCCAAGGTTATTGGCCATGGAATGCAGAAAGTCCTGGCGGTCGCGCGGCTCTGCGAAGTTTCCGGCGCGGTCGAGCATCCATTGCACGGTCTGCAGGCGGCCCAGGGTTTCGCGCTCGAAGTCGCGCGCGGTCTCTTCGTCCAGGGTGGCGCTGTAACGCCAGAAGGCCAGGGCCAACCCGGCGATGAGCACTCCCCAACCCCACAACAACACGCGCATCTGAATGGACTGCACTCTGGGCATCATCGATCCTTGGCTGTGCTCCGCCGCTACCGGCGGGTTTTTTCAATTGATGAAAGCAAACAGGCCCTTCACGTGGCCTTGTAGGAAGCAAGGGAACTGTGGCCGACCACCCGGTTGCGGCCTTGGGTTTTGGCGGCATACATGGCCTGGTCCGCCGCCAGGATGAGATCGGAAGCCTTTTGCCCCGGGCCTATCTGCGCAACGCCGATGCTGATGGTGATGTGCAGCGGCGCTGTCACTGGCTGAGACTCGGTCAGATGCGGCACAAAGGGGCAGCGCGCCACATCTTGGCGGATTTCCTCCGCGCGGTCGATGGCGGCGGCCTCGTTCAGCCCCTCGCACAGAATCACCAATTCCTCCCCGCCGAAGCGGGCCGCATAGCCTTTGAACTGCATGGAGTGGGCGGAAAGGATCGCCGCCAGCACCCGCAGCACGCCATCGCCGACCTGGTGGCCGAAGGTGTCGTTGACGGTCTTGAACCGGTCCACGTCGATGAACATGAGCGACACCGGCGTGTTTTCCGTCCGGCTGCGCTCCAGCACCATGCTGAGTTGCGCGTCCAGGGCGCGGCGGCTGAAAAGTTCGGAGAGCAGGGCGTCGAAGTTCGCCGTGTGCTCCAGCTGGTTTGCGCGCTCCTGCCAGGTCCTGGCCTCGGCCCGGGCCTGTGAGACCATCTCCGTGACCATGCCGCGCAGGCGGTCGACCACTTGCGCCCGCGACCCCGCCTCGGTGATGTCGCGCTCGGTGTCCGCGCCCATGCGCTGGATGTGCGACTCGCGCTCCTCGGTGCTCTGCTGGATGTCGGCGAAGACCTTGCCCATCTCCTCGTACAACGAGGCGTAGCCTTGGCGCTCGTTGGCAAGCTGGCTGCGCAGATCCGCCATCTTTGGATTTTCGAGCAAAAAATGCTGGATTGTCTGCACGATGTGCGTGAAGCGCTTGTGGTCCAGGGGCCGCTTGCCCATTTGTTCAAAGATCTTGGCCTGGAGCTGGGCCTTTTGTTCCTCGGCGAACAGGTCCATGGCCGAAACAAGATTCCGCGCGAAAAGCACCACGGCAAGCCAATCCGCGTCATCGGCCACGCCGAGGCGTTCAAGAACCGTCTGGACCCCGTCCAGTCCGTTGTGGGCCTTATGGTCCTGTCCCGTGGTCATTGTCCACCTCGCGCGGGCGTCAGTCTAGCGCAGTTCGCGGGGAATTCAAAGCGGGGAAAACCCCTGCGGAATTTTGGGAAAGGCCTGCGCCGACCGTGGAGGGCGGGCGTTTACGCTGGCGCGGCGTCCGCATATTGCACTGCCGCCGATATTATCTACCTTGTGTGCAATGGTGCGTCAACGGGATTGGGGCGGGTTGAGGCGGAGAGTTTTTCGTAACGGGGTTGACGCGGCGCGCACGATAGAGGAAAGAATAATAGTTTGGAAATTTGTTCCTGGGAGGAAGGAGATGAAACAGGGCATGAGCATCATTGCGGTGATGGCTGTGCTGGCGCTTCTTGCTGGGCAGGCGCTGGCTTATGATGTGCCGAAGGACCTTGTAATCAAGCGGCCGGAGAAAAATGCGCCGCTGGCGGCCTGGGTGGGGCCGGTGAAATTTCCGCATGGGTTCCACGCGGTGAACAATCCTTGTAAGTCTTGTCATCATGAAGAATCCGACCGCAGTCTGGGGCAGTTTCTGCCCTGCACGCAGTGCCACAACAAACCGGGCGTGGACGACCCCGCCGGATTCTACCGGGCCTGGCACAACGAGAAGACCCAAAGCTGCCTTGGCTGCCACAAGCAGAAGCGCCTGACCAAGCAGGGCATGCCGCCGCTTTCCTGCACGCGCGGCTGCCACAAGAAGCCGTAAGGAGGCTGTCATCATGAGTTCCTGCACGCGCATTTCCGCCAAGCTTCTGGAGCGGCAGTTGGACGGCGGCCGCATGTCCCGCCGTGACTTCATGAAATTCTGCGGCATCGTCGCCGCCGCCATGGGCATGGAGGCCAGCTTCGGCGCCACCGTGGCCCAGGCGCTGGAGAGCAAGAAACGCCCCAGCGTCATCTACATGCATGGCGCCGAGTGCACCGGCTGCACCGAGGCGCTTTTGCGCTCCGTCGATCCCTACATCGACGTGCTCATCATGGAGATCATCTCCCTCGACTACTCCGAGACCATCATGGCCGCAGCCGGGCATGCCTCGCATCTTGCGCTTGAAAAGGCCATGAAGAATCCCGAGGGCTACGTCTGCACCATCGAGGGCGCCATCCCCATGCGCCAGGGCGGCGTGTACGGCCAGGTCGGCGGCGAGACCATGCTCTCGCTCTTCGCACGCGTGGCGGGCGGGGCCAAGGCGGTCATCGCCATGGGCTCCTGCGCCTGCTACGGCGGCATCCAGGCTGCGGAGCCCAATCCCTCCGGCGCGGTGGGCGTGGGCGAGGCCCTGGCCGCCATGGGCATCAAGCCCATCAACATCGCGGGCTGCCCGCCCAACCCCATCAATTACATCGGCACCGTGGTGCACCTGCTGACCAAGGGCATGCCCGTGCTCGACACCGTGGGCCGGCCCAAGATGTTCTTTGGCAACACGGTTCACGACAAGTGCGAGCGCCGCAAGCACTTCGACGCCGGGGAGTTCGCGCCAAGCTTCGAGTCCCAGCAGGCGCGCGACGGCTGGTGCCTGCATCTGCTGGGCTGCCGGGGCCCCTACACCTATAACAATTGCCCCACCGCGCAGTTCAACCAGACCAACTGGCCCGTGCGCGCGGGCGCGCCCTGCATCGGCTGCAGCGAGCCCGGATTCTGGGATCTCTTGGCCCCGTTCAACCGCGACGTCCGCATGAAGGGCGAGAAGGCATAAGGAGGCGCCGCCATGGCCGAGAAAGCATACACCGGACCCATCACCGTCGATCCGGTGACGCGCATCGAGGGTCACCTCAAGATCGACGTTGAAGTGAAGGACGGCGTCATCGTGAACGCCTGGTCCAGCACCCAGCTCTTCCGCGGGCTGGAGCTCATCGTGCAGGGCCGCCCGCCGGAGGACGTGCACAACTACGTGCAGCGCGCCTGCGGCGTGTGCACCACAACCCACGCGCTCACCAGCATCCGCGCGGTGGAGAACGCCATCGGCTTCAAGCCGCCCGCCGCGGCCGAGCTGGTGCGGCTGCTCATCCTCTCCAGCCTCGACGTGCACGACCACCTGGTGCACTTTTATCATCTGCATGCGCTGGACTTCTTCGACATGGCCAGCGCCATAAAAGCCGACGCCGTGGCCGCCGCCAAGCTGGCGGCACAGGTTTCCGGCCGGGAGGTGCAGCCAGGCGACTACTTCATAGTCCAGGCCCGGCTCAAGAAGTTCGTGGAGGGCGGCCAGCTGGGCTGGCTCACTAACGCCTACTTCCTGGGCGGCCACCCCTCCTACAGGCTGACGCCGGAAGAGAACCTCATTCTCGCGTCCAACTATCTGGAGGGTCTGCGCATCCAGATGAAGCTGGCGCGGGCCATGGCCATCTTCAGCGGCAAGAACCCCCACGCCCAGACCATGCGCGTGGGCGGCGTGACCTGCTATGAGAGCATGCGCCCGGAGCGCATCGCTGAATTCCGTGCGCTCTACGAGGAATCCCGCGAGTTCATCAACCACAACTTCGTGGGCGACGTGACCATTCTGGGCCGCCGCTACCCGGAGGCCTGCGTCTACGGCCGCACTTCGAACTTCTTCGATTTCTCCGACTTCCACGACCCGGAGACCGGCAAGAATCCGTTCTTCCGGGGCGGCGTCATGTGGAAGCGCAGCCTGAAGAACGTGGAGGAGTTCGACCCCGCGCAATTGAAGGAGCATGTGACCCACGGCTGGTACAAGCCGGGCGAGCCCAAGCACCCCTATGAGGGCGTCACCGATCCGGACTACACGGGCTACGACCAGAACGGGAAGTATTCCTGGGCCAAGGCCCCGCGCTACAAAGGCGAACCCATGGAGACCGGCCCCCTGGCCCGGCGCGCCATGGCCTACGCGCGCGGCGAAAAGGACACCGTGACCCGGCTGGACGCCTGGCTCTCCGCCTGCGGGCTCAAGCCGGAGAACCTGTTCTCCACCCTGGGCCGCACGGCCTCGCGCATGGTGGAGAGCGTGGTGCTGGTGAACCGCATGGAAGGCTGGCTGAATGATCTTGAGGCGCGCATCAAGGCTGGGCCTGTTGAGATCTACAAGCCTTGGAAGATGCCGGACAAGGCCAAGGGCGTGGGCTACTGCGCGGTGACGCGCGGCGGACTCTCCCACTGGATCCGCATCGAGGGCGGCAAGACCGCCAATTACCAGATGGTGGTGCCCAGCACCTGGAACCTGGGGCCGCGATGTGCGGCGGGCAAGCTCTCGCCGGTGGAGGAATCGCTGGTGGGCGTGCCCGTGGCCGACCCGGACCGCCCGGTGGAGATTCTGCGCACCGTGCACTCCTTCGACCCCTGCATCGCCTGCGCCGTGCATGTGATCCACGCGGGCAAGGAGAAGACCTTCAAGGTGCTGTAAGCGGAAGGGTGAATTGACGATCAGGGGGGATGGGCGCTGGCTCATCCCCCTTTTTCCTGGGGGCGGCGAGCCCGCCTGCGTGGCTTTGGTTGCCTTCCGCCTTGGCCTGCCTTATGTTGCGGCCCATGATGACCGAGCCGGACACGACGCCGTTTGACGACGATTTTTTTTCGCCCAAGGACCCCGGCCTGCCGCCCCTTGCTTGCCTGGGCTGCGGCTGGTGCTGCCTGGACAACCCGTGCGAGGTTTCGCAGCAGGCGTACGGCTACACGCCGCGCTGCCCGGCCCTCAAGTGGACCGGCGCGCGCTACGTGTGCGATCTGGTGATCCATCCGCAGCCGGGGATTGATTTGACGCCGCTGTTCGTGGGCCAGGGCTGCTGCGCCCGGCACAACGCCTGGCGCGCCGAGGTGCGGGAGCGCGGCTAGCAGTGGCGCTCACGCTGGCGGGCTACTGCTTGCCCAGCACCTTGAAGGCCTGCCGGGCCAGCACCTTGTCGCGGTAGATAATCTCGATGACGTATTCGCCGGGCACCAGGCTGCCGGGCGTGTCGAAGCTCCATACGCTGTGCTCCACGGCGCCGATGACCCGCTCGTACTGCGCGGAGCTCATGTTCATGGGTAGCTGCGTGTCCGGGTTCACCATCTGCGGGTGCCGCACCACAACATCCACCACCACCTGCGCGCCCTTGGGCGCGCCGATGACCTGGTAGCGCAGGCCGATGCCCGTGCCGAGCGCCGCCTCCACCACATTGCCGCGCCGGAGCAGCTTGAAGTCCTGAGCGCGGTCCAGGTTGCCGTCGGCCACGCTCAAGGAGCGGTCGCGGCTCGTCACCGTGGAGGAGAACACGCCCACCTCGAGCACTTTGATCCCCGTTACATGGACTTTGGGCAGGTTGCGCGCGCCGGAGGTCTGGGCGGGCTCCGGCTGCTGCGCCGGGGGCCGCGCGGCCAGGGGCTCCGGGCTGCCCATGAAAAGCGCCGCCGCCGCAAAACAAGACACTATCGTTTGTTTCATGCCGCACGCCTCCGCGTGGAGAATTCGGCTACAGGCCAAGGCTTCCGCGCAGCACATCCATGCGCAGATGCTTGGCCACAAGTTCCGCACCCTGGCGCACCTTCACGTCATCGCGCATCTTGTGGCGGGTCAGCAGGTTTTCCATCTTCTTCGCCACGGTGAAGGTGTCCTCGCGCACGATGATGATGCTGGTCTCCAGCACTTCGGAGCGGGTAAGGATGACATCGTTGGGGTAAAGGTTGCCGGTGAGCACCAGACAGGGGCAGTCGCCCTCCAGGGCCACCAGCTGCACGTCGGCGCGGTCGCCGCCGACGATGACCGCGGCGTTTTTCTTCTTGCGGAAGTGGAGCATGAAGTTCTCCACCTGCATGGTGCCGATGAGGAACTGCGAGACCACGCGGTCGGTCTTGTGGTGCGCGCTGATGACCTTGCCGCCCAGACGCTGGGCCAGGTCGCCCACGGTGATGGAGCCCATGAGCGGGTCGCGCGGGAGCACGCCGAGAACCGGGATGCCGCGGGCCTCCAGAAACGGCGCCAAATGGCCGGAGACTTCTTCAACTGAGGCCGGGGGCACGTCGTTCAGCACCACGCCGGAGAGGCTTGCGCCCAGCTGTTCCTTCAGCATCAGCAGCAGGTCGTAATTAAGCTCTTTTTCAAAGCGGTCGATGACCAGGGCCTGGATGCCAAGGTGCTTGACCATGCTGATGGCGTCCACGCCGGAGTATTTGCCGGAGTACATGCTGCCGCTGCCCGCCACGAGCATGAGATCGCGGCCCTTGGCGAGCTTCTGGTACGATTCGCCAATGCCGCGCAGCAGCCCGCCGTCGGCGATGCCGGGCAGCCGCCCCTCGAAGGCGTCCACCTTGAAGTCATGGGTGACGACAACCGGGGTCATGGCCTGGGGCGTATGCGCGGGATCGTTGGCCAGGCCCAGGGCGGCGCGCACAAAGAGCGCGTCCTCGTCGCCCAGGCCCCCTTCCGTCTCCACTGGCATGGCGCCCACGGGCTTCATATAGCCGATGTCGAGCCCGGCCTGCCGGAAGGCCAGGCCCAGGCCCACGGTGATGGTGTTTTTGCCGGAATAGCCGGAGGTGGAGCCGATGTAGAGTCCGGGCATGCGCCCTCCTTCTCGTTGCGAGTCAGAAAAATCCAGCCGCCCTTAGCCGAGAGCCTTATTTGAGGGCAAGGCGCGCCCCGGCGATGAAGACGCCTTCCGGTCCGGCGAGCACGGGCGAAAACTCCGCCCCGGCCAGCCGCTCCACGCGCAGGGACAGGCGCGATACGACCAGGAGCAGCCGCTCCAGCGCCGCCAGCGAAACCACGGCCCCGCCGCAGGCGCCGCGCAGCAGCGGATAAAAACGCATCTCGCGCAGCATCTCCCGCGCATCGGCGGGGCTTAAGGGGGCCAGCCGGTAGGCCACCTCGCCCAGAAATTCTGCCCCAACGCCAGCTAAGCCGCAGGACAAAAGCGGCCCGAACTGCGCATCGCGGGTGAAGCCCACCACCAGCTCGAAGCCGTTCTTCGGCACATGCGCGGCCGCCTGCACCAGGCAGCCCATGACCGGGGCGTCCGGCCGCACGCGGGCGGCCCGGTTGGTGAGGGCCAAAAACGCCTGCCGCACGGCCTCCGTGGTGCCGAGGCGGGAAAAGCGCGCTGCATCGCCCTTGAACACCGGGGCAGGTCCGGCGTCGCGCGTGGCAAGGCGCAGGCTTACGGGCAGCCCCAGCTCCCCGGCAAGGCGCACGGCTTCGCCGCTGGTGTGCGCCAAGCCTGTGGAAAGAACCGGCAGCCCGGCGGCGTGGGCCACCTCCAGCGCGGCCACTCCGCCAAGCTCCAGCAGCCCCTGGCCTTGAGCGGCGGCGACGATGGCCACGGCCTCGTCGTCCCAGGGCGCGTCGCAGGCGTCCTTGCCCTCACAGGAGCGGGGCGGCGGAGCGGGATGCTCCAAGCGCTGGTGCTGGGTGTACAGGGCGCTGAGCGCCGTGACCGCCGCTTCAGGAAAATCATAGCAGGGAATGCCCGCGGCCAAAAGGGCCTCGCGCCCGGCGCGCACGGTTTCGCCTCCCAGAAAGCACGCGGCAAAGGGCTTGGCCTGCGGATTGCGGTGCGCAGCGATTTCGATGACGGCCTGGGCCGTGGCCAGGGGCCGGGCTGAAGACGTGGGGGTCAACAGCACCAGCAGGCTCGAAATTTGCGGGTCGGCCACAAGGACTTCCAGGGCCGCGCGGTAGCGTTCCGGCCCGGCGTCGCCCAGGATGTCCACGGGATTGTACAGCGAGGCGAAGCCCGGCAAGGCCTCGGTCAGCCCAGCCAGGGTGTTGGAGCCGGGGCGAGGCAAGGTGAGCGCGCTCGCGGCGCAGGCGTCTGCGGCCAGAATGCCCGGACCGCCGGCGTTGGTCACCACGGCCAGGCCCGCTCTGGTCGGAAGGGGCTGGGTGGAGAAGACCTGCGCCAAGGAAAAGAGATCGGCCATTTCTTCCACCTGGATGATACCCGCCTGGCGGAAGGCCGCGCGATAGGCCGCGGGCGAACCGGCGGCCGAGCCCGTGTGCGCGGAAACAGCGCGCGTTCCGGCTGCGGTGGCCCCGGCCTTGAGCAGCAGCACGGGCTTCTTTGCCGCAACAGCGCGGGCGATGGACAAAAATTCCCGCCCGTCCTCCACGCTTTCGCAATAGCCCAGAATGACGCGGGTGTCCGGGTCGCTGCCCAGGGCGAGCAGCACGTCGGCCTCGTTCAGGCGGGCCTTGTTGCCCAGGCTTATGAATTTGGCGAAGCCAAGGCCGAGGCTCATGGCCCAGTCCAGCACGCAGACGCACATGGCTCCGGATTGGGAGAAGAAGGAAATGCCCCCTGGCTTGGGGTGCCCGGCGGCGAAGCTTGCGTTCAGGTTGCAGGCGGTGTTGATGAGGCCGAGGGAATTGGGCCCGAGGAGCAGCATGCCCGAGGCCTCGGCCAGGCGCGTGAGCTCCTGCTCGGCCAGAAAGCCCTGCCTGCCCGTCTCGCGGAAGCCCGCCGCGAGCACCACGGCTGCACGCACTCCGCGCTTGGCCAGGGCTTTGATCTCTGGCAAGGCCTGCTCGCGCGGCAGGCAGACAACGGCCAGATCCACGCCTTTGGGCAGCTCAGCGGAGGAAGCCAGGGGCGTCAAGCCTTGGACGGGTTCGCCCGCGCGGGCGGCGGCGGGATTGACGGGATGGACGGCCCCCCTGTACCCTGCGGCCAGAAGATTGGCCAGAACCATGCCGCCAACCTTGGCCCGGCTGCGCGAGGCCCCCACCACGGCCACCGAGGCGGGAGCGAACAGCGGGGCAAGGGAGCGGTGGTCAGACATTGCAGCGGCCTTCCGGGGGGCTTGATGGACGAGAATTTCAAGACGGTACAGGAAGTCATCCACTATCGTTTCAGCCAAGTCAAGCTGCTGGAATTGGCGCTGACGCACAGCTCCTGGGCCAACGAGCAGGCCCGGCCGGACATGAGCAACGAGCGTTTGGAGTTCCTGGGCGATGCGGTGCTGGAACTCTGCGTCAGCGAAGAAGCCTACCGCCGTTTTCCAGACTCCGACGAGGGGCTTTTGACCAAGCAGCGTTCGCGGCTGGTCAAAACCAGCACTCTGGCAAGCGTGGCGCGCTCCATCGGACTGGACAACCACCTGCTGCTCGGACGCGGCGAAGAAGCGCAAGGCGGGCGCACCCGTGACGGATTATTGGCGGACGCCCTTGAGGCGCTGTTCGGAGCGGTGTTTCTTGACGGGGGCTTTCTCGCCTCCCGCGATCTGGTGCTTGGCTTGCTTGAACCCCTGTGGCCCGCCTCGCCCACGTTGCCCGGCGGCAAGGACTGCAAGAGCAGGCTCCAGGAGCTGACCCAGGAAACCCACCGGGAGCGCCCTGTGTATGCCCTCGTGGAGTCAAGCGGCCCGGAGCACCATAAGGTTTTCGAGGTGGAGGTGCTTCTTCCCGGCGGGCAGCGCTTCCGCGCCACGGGGCCCAGCCTGAAAAAGGCCGAACAGGCCGCCGCCCAAAGCGCCATAACGCATTTCTCCGGGCAAAAAGCATAACTGCCCGCCACGAACGCCAAAACGGACCGGTGGGAAAATCCTGCCGGTCCGTTCTGCTTGGGGGGCGTTTGAAAACGGCGCCGAGGCCGTGCAAAGCTATCCCTGAATGAGCTGGAGAGCCATCTTGGGCAGGCTGTTGGCCTGGGCCAGCATGGCGACTGCGGACTGCGCCTTGATATTCTCAAGGGAGTACTCCGTCATCTCCGTGGCGACGTCCACGTCGGAGATGCGCGACTCGGAGGCCTGCAGGTTTTCCGCCTGGATGGAAAGGTTGGTGATGGTGTTTTCCAGGCGGTTCTGCATGGCGCCCAGGGCGGCGCGGATCTTGTCCTTGGACACGATGGCCAGGTTGATGCAGTCGAGGGCGAGCTGGGCCAGTTCCTGGGTGGAAATGGTCTTGCCCGCGGCGCCGGTGGAGAGCATGCCGAGGCCCAGGGCCGAGGCGGTTACGCAGCCCACGTTGATGTAGTAGTAGTCTTCCGCGGAGTCGTTGCCGGAACCGAAGTGGATCTTGAGCGCGCCCGTGGATTCGATGCCGTGTCCATTGTGACTGGCGGCGTTGCCGGAAAGGTGGCCGTTCAGCAGATGGATGCCGTTGAAGTCCGTGGCGTTGGCGATACGTGTTATTTCAGAGCACATCGCCTGGTATTCGGAGTCGATCATGAGCCGCTGGTCAGAGCTGTACGTGCCGGTACTGGCCTGCATGGCCAGTTCCTTGAGGCGGATCAGCTTTTCGTCGATGACGCCGAGGGCGCCGTCAGCGGTTTGGATCATGGAAATGGCGTCGTTGGCGTTGCGGACGCCCTGGTTCAGGCTCTGGATGTCCGCGCGCATGAGTTCGCGGATTGCCAAGCCGGCAGCGTCATCGGCCGCGGTGTTGACGCGCAGGCCCGACGACAGACGCTCGGTTGATGTGGACAACGCCCCGTAGGCGCTGTTCAGGTTCCGTGATGCGTTCATCGCCATCAAGTTGTGATTGATCACCAAAGACATGACGTAAACCTCCTTGTTCGAAAAAACATTCCCTTTTGCGCCATCCGATGCACGGGTGATGCCAACATGGGAAAATTTTTTTATTCCGGAGTGTTATGCGTTGACAAATAGTCTAGATTTGTTTTGGAGGCCTGGAGATATCAAGAAAAATATGCCGGGCGTCAGGTCCTTGTCGGGTAAAAAGACGCGTACTACGCAGTCCCTACGTCTCGACATGGTGCCTCCCCTGACTTATAAAGATTAAAGCGGGAAATTTTCTCACCTCGTATCCACCTTTACCTATTAGGTTGTTGGTCGATGGCCGTCGCGTCCAAGTTTGATCAAGATCTCCGGGAATTTCTGGAACCGCAGGCGGGCATGCTGGTCATGCTGTGCGATGACCCGCTCTTTGTTCGCGCCCTGCGCACGGCGATCTTCAAGACCCTTGCGGTCAAGACCGATTGCCTGGAGATCCACTCGGACCCGGGGCAGGCCCTGAAGAGCGTGCGCAACAACCTGGTCCGCAAGGTGCCGGTGCTGGTCTTGGTCGACAGGCTTCTGCGCGGCAAGCCCACCCTGGAGTTTTTGCGGGCCGTGAAAACCACCTTCCCCGAGGCCAAACTGCTGGTGATGACCCAGGAAACCACCAAGAGCGAACTTTCGCAGCTCTATGAAATCGGGGTCGACAGCATGCTGACCAAGCCGGTGAGCATCGACACCCTGGTGGAGAAAATGGCCGGAGCCATCAAGCCCCAGGGCAAGATCAGCCAGCTGGTGCAGGAGGCCAAGCGCGTGCTGGAGCTGGGCGACACCAAAAAAGTCATGGAGATCAGCCAGGAAATTTTGAAGCTCAAGGCCAAAAGCCCGGTCGCCCTTATGCTCATAGGCGACGCCCTGCTGAAGGAAGGCCGCCGCGCGGACGCCATCCAGGCCTACGAGACCGCCCACGAAGGGGCGAAGCTGTATCTTGAGCCGCTGAAGAAGCTGGCGGACGCCCACCGCGGCGTGGATGAAGACGCGTTTCTGCGCTTCATGCGCAGGCTCGACTCCATCAGCCCGCTCAACACGGAGCGCAAGTGCGAGATAGGCAAGGTTTACGCGCGCAAAAACGACCACGAGCGCGCCGACCGCTATTTCACCGCGGCCATTGAGAACGCGCGGCGCGAGGCCATGAACCATGTGGACCGCGTGGTGACGGAGATTGCCGAGTCCGTGGCCGAGAGCGCCCCAGCGCTGGCGGAGAAGTATTATGTGCAGCTTCTGGACATGAAGGGCGACAACCTGACCCAGGACGATATGGCCACCTTCAACCGGCTGGGCATTGCGCTCCGGCGGCAGGGCAAATGGCGCGAGGCGGTGGATAACTACAAGAAGGCGCTCTCCGTGGTTTCAACGGACGAGCGGGTGCTCTACAACATGGGCCTGGCCTATGCCGACGGCCAGCTGCACCGCATGTCCGTGGGGGCTTACGAGCAGGTGCAGCGCCTGAACCCGAACTTTTGCCGCACCGCGCCCGTGGTGGCCTACAATATGGGCAGCGCATACGCCATGACCAAGGATCTGGACATGGCCAAGCATTTTCTTGGCGTGGCCCTGGAGCTGGACCCGAAGCACGCTGCGACGCTCCGGCTTTTGGCCAAGCTTGAAGCGCTTAAGCTGTAGCGGCGCTCCAGAAGCGCGTCTTTCAGAAGCGGACGAGGCGCAGAAAGCCCAGCACGAAGCCGATGGCGCCGAGATCGCCGTTATAATTGGCCAAAGCCATGGCCGTAAAGAAACTCCAGAGAAACACGACAGCCCGTCCCCCGGCAAAAAGCGCCAGTAGACCGGAGATGAGGCTCACCGCCCCCCATATGTTGTTCAACTGGCCGAAGAGCACTCCCTGGCGCATGGCGCCCAGCAGGGCGTTGCCTGCCTCGCCGCTTACGGGCGTGTCCACGACGTAGATGCGGAAATAGAAGCTGGCCGCGTAGGTCAGCGCGAAAATGATGGCGGTTAGGACGGCGTTGCGGGACACTGGCTACCTCGCTGGGATGACGGACAGGCCGTGCATGCCGCGATTCGCCCCAAAGAGTCAAGCCCCTCGCCGCCGGGAGTCTCCGCCCGGGCTGCTGGCTGGCTGCCCTGGCACCCGCCCGGGCGATGAAATCCGGAGGATGTGCCCATGCGCCGCTTGTGCCTGCCATGCTTCCCTTCGTCCTGCCGCTTTGGGGCAGCCATCTCTTTTTTTGGGCTTCTGCTTGGTCTGCTGTGCCTCGCCTGCGCGCGTCCCGCCGCAAGCCCACCCGCCGCGCTTCCGACCGAGCCCCTGGCGCGCGCAGCCGTGCTGCTGCGCGAGGGCCCGGATCAGGATCCCCTGGCCGCCCTGGACCTGCTGCAAGACCGCGCCGGGCCGGAAGCCGGATTGGCGCGGGTGCAGGCCTTGCGCCAACTGGGCCGTTTCGAGGAAGCCGTGGCCGCCGCCAACCGCCTGATTCTTCTTGATCCCCGCAGGCCTGAATTCTTCGTCGAGCGCGGGCGCATTCTGTACGCCATGGGCGCGGGCGACCGCGCGCTGGAGGATTGCGCCGCCGCCCTCGGCATCGAGCCTGGAAATATTGACGCGCTGCTAACGCAGGGCGACATCTTTTTTGCCCTGGAGCTGCCAGGACCGGCGGAGATGAGCTACTCCCGCGCCATCGAGGCTGCTCCGGGCAATCCCGTGGGCTACATCAACCGGGGCGTTGCGCGCGACGAGCAGGGCCGTTTCGCAGAGGCCATAGCCGACTTTGGCCGGGCCATCGAGCTGGATCCCGCCTCGGCCACGGCCTACGCCAACAGGGGCGTCTCGCGCTCCCAAGGCGGCGATATGCCCGGCATGTGCGCGGATTATGAGCGGGCCTGCTCCCTCGGTTTGTGCCGCAGGCTCGATGACGCGCGGCTCATGGGCTATTGCGGGAAGCCGAGATAGGCAAAAACTCGGTTGACAAAATCGCGGCGACAGGTTCTTACTTGTCCGTTTTCGCTGTGGTCAACCTTGTCCTCCGCCGTTCCCCACGGCCTGGAGGGCGCAAGCCTTCCAAGGACGGAAAATGCGGCTCACCCTGCGCGAGGCGGCGGCCTCGCTTAATTGCACCGAGAAGACCGTGCTGCGCTGGATTGCGCAGGCGGGGCTTCCCACTGTGCGCCTGGGCGGGCTGTATCATTTCAACCGTGCCGAGCTCATGGAGTGGGCCATCCATCACAATATCGGGTCCACGGCCCTTTCCTGCGAACTTGAGCCCGAGCCCGACGCTGGCTGCGAGCGTGTTTCGGCCCTGGCCGGAGCCCTGCGCGCTGGTGGCGTGCTGACGGGAGCCCAGGGCGATACCTTGGCGCAGGTGCTCGCCGCCGCCGTGGCGCGGCTGATGCCCGAGGCCCCGCAGAGCGAACGCGCCCTGGTGCTGGCCATGCTGGAGGCCCGGGAGTCCACAGGCGTCACCGCCATCGGCGGCGGCATCCTTGTTCCCCACGTGCGCGCACCGCTCATCTTGGGGGATGCGCCGCGCATTCTGCTGGCGTATCCTTCCGTTCCCTTGCTGGAGTCCGCCGTGCCCACGCCGGACCAACAGCCCATCCAGGCCATTTTCGTGCTGGCCTCGCCAACGGTTCGCGCGCATCTGACCTTGCTGGCCCTGCTGGCCGCGGCCCTGCGCGATGCGGACTTCCGTCAGGCCGTCATCTCCCGCGCGCCGGAGCACGCCATTCTGCTTGCCGCCGCCGCTGCGGAGCATGCCTATCAGCCCGCCGCCAAAGGCATGGGGAGGCGCAGCGCATGATCTTCCTCGCCGCCTGTCTGGCCGCGTTCCTGCTGGGCGCCGTGGCCTCGCTGCTGCCGCGCTCGTTCCGGGCGGCCAGCGCCATCGGCTCCGGCATGGCCGTGCTGGGCTGCCTGCTGGGGCTGGTTCCGGCCATGCAGGCCCTGATCGCGCCGCAGGACTGGACGCTGACCCTGTCCTGGCCGCCCCCCTGGGGCCTGGGCCGCCTCGCCATCGATGGCATCTCCGGTCTGTTCCTGACGCCCGCCCTGGTGCTCATCGCCCTGGGCGCGGTGTATGGCCGGGGGTATCTGGCGGAGTCCGAGGGCCGCAAGAAGGCCGGTCCGCCCTGGTTCTTCTACAACATTCTGGCCGCTGCCATCACCGGCGTGTTCACCGCGCGCGATCCCTTCCTGCTGCTGTTCTGCTGGGAGGCCATGGCCCTGTCCTCCTACTTCCTGGTCTGCATGGAGGATGGCGACGGAGCCGTGCGCCGCGCCGGGCGCATCTATCTGATCGCCTCGCACCTGGGGGCGGCGTTTCTTTTGGTGCTGTGCCTGCTTCCAGGCGCTTCCTGGCCGCCGGGCGAGGGGCTGCCGCTTGGACTTTCCCCAGACATGGCGGCAAATCTTGCCGCCGGGGCCGTGCCTGCCGGGGCGGTGTTCGTGCTGGCGCTCATCGGCTTCGGCTCCAAGGCCGGCCTCGCACCCTTTGGCGTGTGGTTGCCGGAAGCGCACCCCGCCGCGCCCAGCCATGTTTCCGCCGTGCTTTCCGGCGTCATGATCAAAACCGGCGTGTACGGCATTTTGCGCGTGCTTCTGGTCCTCAATCCCGCGCCCTGGTGGGGCTGGACCCTGGTGGCCATGGGCGGCGCGACGGCGGTGCTCGGCGTGGCCGGAGCCCTGGGGCAGAGCGAGCTCAAGCGCCTGCTCGCCTGGTCGAGCATGGAGAACGCCGGGCTGATGCTCATGGGCCTGGGCCTGGGGGCCCTGGGCCGGGCCATGAACGCGCCTCTGGTGGCTGCGCTGGGCTTTGGCGCGGCCCTTGTGCACATGGTGAACCACGGCGTGTTCAAATCCCTGCTGTTTTTTTGCGCGGGCAGCGTGCTGCACGGCACGGGCGAGCGCCGCATGGACCAGCTGGGCGGCGTGCTGGGGCGCATGCCGGTAACGGGCGCGACGTTTCTGGTTGCGGCGCTGGGCATTTGCGGCCTGCCTCCCATGGGCGGCTTCGCCTCGGAGCTCGTGCTGGGCCTGTGCGCCATCAAGGGGCTGCTTCTGCCCGTGTCCGGCCTGGATATTCCCAGCCTGGGCGTGCTGGCGGCCTTGGTGCTGTGCGCGGGCATGGCCGCCGCCGTGTTCGCGGGCGCTTTCGGCACCGTGTTTCTCGGCGCGGCGCGCAGCCCTGCCGCCGCCCAGGCCCACGAGTCCCCCCGGGCCATGCGCGGGCCCATGATCGTTTTGGCCGTGCTGGCCCCGCTGCTGGGCCTGGGCGCGCCGCTGGTGCTTGAGGCCGCGCTGCGGGCCCTGGAGCCCGCCCTGCCAGGAGCCGTGGCCCTGGGCGCGCCCACTGTGGAGGCGCTGTGGACGGCGGCCATGGTTTTCGGCCTGCTGCTGGCGCTTTTCGGCGGGCTCTACGCCTTGCGGCGGGCCTTGCTGCGCGGGCGCGACGTGCGCACCGCCCCCACCTGGGACTGCGGCTATGCCGCGCCCACCTCGCGCATCCAGTACACCTATTCGTCCTTTGCGCAGCCCCTGGCGGACATGTTCCAGGCGCTCACCGGGCGCACGGGCAGCACCACCCGGCCCTGGGGGCTGTTCCCAGCGCGCGCGGGCTATGCGGCCGAGACCGAGGACCGCATCCTGCAAGGCTTCCTGGGCCTGTTCGGGTTCATCAACGCCAAGCTCGAGGCCATGCACCGGCTCCAGCAGGGGCAGGTGCATGTCTACGTGCTCTACATCGCGGCCACCCTGGTGGCGCTGCTGGCCTGGGGGTTGTGGTGAGTCCTGCCGTGCATCTCGACGCGCTTTGGCGCATTCTGGCCGGGCTTGTGCTTTGCCCGCTGCTCTTCGGCGTCATCAACCGCGTGAAGGCCAAATTCGCGGGACGCCAGGGCCAGCCGCTTCTGCAGACGTATTTCGACTTGGCGAAGCTGCTGCGCAAGGGCGCGGTGTATAGCGCCACCTCCTCCTGGGTGTTCCCCCTCGGCCCCATGCTGGGCTTGGCCTGCGCCCTGGCCGCGCTCTGCCTGGCTCCCCTGGGCGGCCAGCCGGGCCTGTTCTCCTTTGAGGGCGACCTGTTCCTCTTTGCCGGGCTGCTGTCCTTGGGGCGCTTCGCCACCGCCGCCGCCGCCCTGGACACTGGCTCCAGCTTCGAGGGCATGGGAGCAAGCCGCGAAATGCAGTTCGCCGTCCCCGCCGAGCTGGCGCAGATTCTGGGTTTGGCCGCCCTGGCCCAGGCCACGGGCACCTATTCTTTGGCCGGAATGCTGGCTCTGCTGGACATGGCCCACTGGACGGCCGCCGGCCCGGTGCTGGCCCTGACCGCCACCGCGCTGTTCCTGGTGCTGCTGGCCGAGACCTGCCGCATTCCCGTGGACGACCCGACCACCCACCTGGAGCTGACCATGATCCATGAGGTCATGGTGCTCGACCACTCCGGGCCGGACTTCGCCTTCATTCTGTACGGGCAGGGAATCAAGCTGTGGGCCCTCGGCGCGGTGCTGACCGGGCTCGTCATCCCGGCGCGCGGCGATGCCCTGCTGGACCCGGCGTTCGGGGCCCTCGGCATTTTTGGCCTGGCCCTGGCCATCGGCATCGCGGAGTCGAGCATGGCGCGGCTGCGGCTGTTGCTGGTGCCCCGGCTGCTTGTGGGCGCAACGGCCCTTTCCGGCCTGGCCCTCATACTGTTGTTGAGGTGACCTGATGCTCTCGCTTGTGGAATTCATTCTGGTCGGCCTGGTGCTGACGAACCTGGTGCTCCTGGGCACCAGCCGCATCGGCCTGTGCATCCGCATGGTGGCCTTCCAGGGCGTGGGCCTGGCGCTTCTGCCCCTGCTGGGGCACGGCGAGTTCGAGCTTTCATCCCTGGTCATCTCCGGCGCGACGGCGCTGCTCAAGGGCTGGGCCTTTCCCACGCTGCTGTTCCGCTCCCTGGAGAGCGCGCACGTGCGCGCCGAGGTGGAGCCGTATGTGGGCTATTCCAACTCCCTGCTTTTCGGCGTTGCCGCCCTAGGCGTTTCCGTGTGGCTGGGCGGACGCATGCCCGTGCCCGGCCCCGGCGTGCCGCAGCTGCTCACCCCTGTCGCCTTCTTCACGATTCTTGTCGGGCTGTTCGGCATCGTGACGCGGCGCAAGGCCGTAAGCCAGGTGGTGAGCTACCTGGTGCTGGAGAACGGCATCTTCGCCTTTGGGGCCGTGGCCCTGCGCAAGGCCCAGCTGCTGGTGGAGATGGGCATCCTCCTCGACGTGTTCGTGGCCGTGTTCGTCATGGGCATCGCCATTTTCCGCATCAACCGCGAATTCGACCACATCGACGCCGACCGGCTCGCGTCGCTCAAGGAGTAGTGGGAGATGCCAGCCAGACTGACCATCCTCGCGCCCGCAGCGGCGGGAGCCGCAGCCTTCGTCATACCGGACGACCGGACGCGGCGCGGCCTGCTTGCGGCCACGGGAGTGGCGCACCTGGCGCTGACCCTGCTGGCCTTCCGCACTCCGGCCCGGTCCATGTTCGACGGCGCGCTGCTTCTGGACGACGCCGGGCGGCTCTTTCTGCTGGTCACCAGCGTGCTGTTCCTAGCCGCGGCCTTCTACACAGTGGGCTATCTGCGGCGCGAAACCACGGGCCGCAGGCAGGACATGGTGGAGGGGCGGCTCTTCTCCAACTCGCCCGAGGCGCGCTTCACCGGCTGCCTGCTGCTTTTCCTCGCGGCCTTGAGCTTTGTCTGCTTCGCGCAGAACCTCGGCCTGCTCTGGGTCGGCGTGGAGGCCACGACCCTGGCCTCGGCTCCGCTGATCTACTTCCACCGCCACCACCGGTCCCTTGAGGCCACATGGAAGTATTTGCTGCTCTGCTCCGTGGGCATCGCCCTGGCGCTTTTCGGCACGTACATGCTGGCCCTGGCCGGCGGGGGCGAGGTCTCCCTCGGTTTGCCCGCCCTCATGGCCGCCGGACCGACGCTGAATCCCGTGCTGCTCAAGGCGGCCTTCGTGTTTCTGCTGGTGGGCTACGGCACCAAGATGGGCCTGGCGCCCATGCACACCTGGCTGCCCGATGTGTACAGCGAATCGCCCTCGGTGGTGGCGCTCATGTCCACCTGCCTTTTGAACGTCTCTTTTCTGGCTATCCTGCGCGTGCGGCAGGTGCTCTCCGCCGCGGGGCAGGCAGAGTTCGGCAACGACCTGCTGGTGTTCCTGGGCCTGACGAGCATGGCCTGGGCCGCGGTGTTCCTGCTGCGCCAAACGGACTACAAGCGGCTGCTCGCCTACTCCAGCGTGGAGCACATGGGCATTCTGGCCTTTGGCGCGGGCATCGGCGGCATGGGCATGTTTGGCAGCCTGATGCATCTTTTCGCCCACGGCGTGGCCAAGGGCGCCATGTTCCTGCTCGCTGGCAACATCTTGGCCGCGTACAAGACCAAAGACGTTTCCGGCGTGCGCGGGCTGGTGCGGGCCCTGCCCTGTTCCGGTCCGCTGTGGGTGGCCGGGCTGCTGGCCCTGACCGGCATGCCGCCCTTTGGCGCCTTTGTCAGCGAGCTGTCCATTCTGCGCGCAGCCCTGGCCGGGGAGCGGTACATTCTGGCCGGAATTTTCCTGCTGCTGCTGGCCGTGGCCTTCATCGGCATCACCACCGCGGGCCTGCGCATGGCCCAAGGCCAGCCCGGCTCCAATGCCCCCGAGGCCGGAACGCCCGAATCCTGGAGCGCCTGGCTGCCTCCCCTGGGCCTGATCCTGGCGGCGATTCTGCTCGGCCTCTACTACCCCGCGCCCTTTGCAGAGGTCATGACCGCCGCGTCCCGCGTCACCGGAGGATTCTAGCCGTGCGCAACGCCCAGGCCATCCCCATCCGCGAGATTCCGCTGCTCCCGGCCGAGGAGTTCTGCACCGAGGTGCTGGAGGCCGTGCTGCACGAGGCCAGGCTCTCCGCGCTGTTCTGCGCCCCCGTGGGCGGGGAGCTGCGGCTCTTCGCCATCCTGGCCGAGGACCGCCTGGGCGTGTTGCACGCCCTCAGCGCTCCGGCCGGGCAGGCCTATCCGTCCCTGACGCCGGACTGCCCCCAGGCGCATCTCTTCGAGCGCGAAATCTGGGAGACCTGGGGCGTGACGCCCCTCGGCCATCCCTGGCTCAAGCCCGTGCGCTTCCCCAAGTTTGACCCCCAGGGCCAAGCGATCCTCGGCCCGGACGTCGGTCTGGCCCGGTTCATGGAGGCCCAGGGCGAGGCCACGCACGAGGTGGCTGTGGGCCCGGTGCACGCGGGCATCATCGAGCCCGGGCACTTCCGCTTCTTGTGCCACGGCGAGGACGTGCTGCACCTGGAAATTTCCCTCGGCTACCAGCACCGGGGCGTGGAGCGCGCCTGCGTGGGCGGCCCTGGGCCGCGCTTTTTGCAGCACATGCAGACCCTGGCCGGAGACACGACCATCGGCCACGCCACGGCGGCCTGCCAGAACCTGGAGGCCCTGTCCGGCTGCCAGGTTCCGGCGGGCGCGCTGACGCTCCGGGCCATAGCCCTTGAGCTGGAGCGGCTGGCCAACCACGCGGGAGATCTGGGCGCGCTGGCCATGGACGTGGGCTACCTGCCCACCTCGTCCTTTTTGGGGCGCATCCGCGGCGACTTTTTGAACATGACGGCCAAGCTCTGCGGCAGCCGCTTCGGGCGGGGGCTGGTGAAGCCGGGCGGCACGCGCGTGGACCTGGACCGGGCCCGGGCCGACGCCGTGCTGGCGCATCTGGCCCAGGTGTTCCCCCAGGCCATGGAGTCCGTGGAGCTTTTGTGGAGCACGCCCTCGGTGGTTTCGCGCTTGGAGCGCACCGGCGAGGTGTCGCGGGTGGACGCGCTGGCGCTTGGGCTTGTGGGCGTGGCCGCGCGCGCCTGCGATGTGGAGATTGATGTGCGCCAGGACTACCCGGTGGGAGCTTACGCCTTCTCGCATGTGCCCGTGGCCGTGGCCCAAACGGGCGACGTAGCGGGACGGGCCTTTGTGCGCCACATGGAGCTGCTGCACTCTGAGAAATTTTTGACCGAGCATTTGACGCACCTGCCAAAATGCGCCGGAACCTGCGGCGGCTTTGAAGCCCCGGTGGGCAGCCTGGCCCCGGAGCATTTGGCCGTGAGCCTTGTGGAGGGCTGGCGCGGCGAGATATGCCATGTGGCGCTGACGGACGAGACCGGGCGCTTCGCCGCGTACAAGGTGGTGGACCCCAGCTTCCACAACTGGGCCGGGCTTTCCATGGCTCTGCGCAACCAGCAGATTTCGGACTTCCCCATCTGCAACAAGAGCTTCAATCTGTCCTACTGCGGACACGACCTGTAAGGGAGGGCGCATGATCCAGCATATTTTCGCCCGCCTGCGCCAGGGACGCCGCACCGTGAATTATCCCAAGGTGATGCCCGAGCTGCCGGACCGCTATCCTGGCAGGCCGGAGGTGGACCCCAAGGCCTGCGACGGCTGCGGCGCCTGCATGGCCGCATGCCCCACCGGGGCCATCACCCTTGAGGGCGGCTTGTGCCTGGACCTGGGCCGCTGCCTGTTCTGCACGGAGTGCGCGGCCGCGTGTGCCCAAAACGCCATCCGCTTCACGGGCGATTTCCGCATGGCGGCGAGCCGCCGCGAGGACCTGCTGCTGCGCGGCCAGCCGTATCAGCTGGCGCAGGCCGTGGAGCCAGCGCGGCGCAAGCTCTTTGCCAAATCTTTGAAGCTTAGGCAGGTAAGCGCCGGGGGCTGCGCCGCCTGCGAGCTGGACACCAACGTGCTGGGCACCCTGGTTTTCGATCTGGGGCGCTTCGGCATCCAGTTTGTGGCCTCGCCCCGCCATGGAGACGGCCTGCTCGTCACCGGGCCGGTGACGGAGAACATGCGCCTGGGGCTCGCCAAGACCTGGGCCGCCGCGCCGGAGCCCCGCGTGGGCATCGCCGTCGGGGCCTGCGCCATCTCCGGCGGCCCCTATGCTGGCCATGCCGAGGCGCACGGGGGCTGCGCCGCGTTCATTCCCGTGGATCTTTTTGTGCCGGGCTGCGCGCCGCACCCCTGGACCATTCTGGATGGCTTGCTTCGGCTTCTTGGCCGCGCGGAGCGCGGCTAGGCTGGCCGGGGCCTAGGCTTCGGGAAGCGATTGCTCCGGCGGCAGCGGGGCTTGGGCCACGGGCAGGCGCAGCGTTATGCTTGTGAAGCCTGGCTCGTCCGCGTGCAGAATGATGCTTCCGCCCAGGGTCCGCACCATGAGCCGGGCGGAATAGGTGCCAAGCCCGGTGCCGTGGGTCTTGCCCCAGGTGGCGTATTTTTCGAAAAAGCGCTCGCGGACCTCGGCGGGCACTTCGCCCTTGTTGCGCAGGGTCACCACGGCGTCGTCGCCATCCTGGGCCAGGATCACGCTTATTTCCTCTCCCTCGGGTGAGGCCTCGGCCGCATTCTTGAGCAGGTTGGACACGATCGCGTCCAGAAGCCTGCGCTCGCCGCGCACGTAGAAAGGTCCGGCCGGGCAGTTGGAGCGCAGCACAAGGCGCAGCCCCTTGCCCTCCACCAAGGTGCGCAGCTCCATCCGCAGATCGTCCACCACCGCGCACAGGTCCACGGGACGGAGCTGGGGCACGAAGGCTCCTACCTCCATGGCGTGCAGATCAAGCGACAGGGAGATGAGCCCCTGCATGCGCGCGGTCAGGGCGCGCACTTCGCGCAGCACGTGGGACTGCTCGGCGTTGAGCGGTCCGAGCAGCTCCAACAGCTCCATGGCGTTCTGCACGGAGCCTATGGGGCTCTTCAGGTCGTGGCGCACCACGCTTTCCACGTCGGCGCGCAGGGACTCCGCCTTTTTGCGTTCGCTGATGTCGCTCAGAACGCCGAGAAAGCCGCTGAAGCGGTTGATGGAATCGCTCATGGGGCGTGCGCGGCAGGACATCCACTGCCCCGCGCCACGGGCGTCCATGAGCCGCATTTCGCAGTCCACCTCATGCTTCCGCGCCAGCGCCTCGCGCCAGAGAGCTAAAAACTCCTCGCGGTCCTCGGGCAGGATGCGCTCCAGCCAGCCATTGCCCGCCAAGGTTTCCAGCGGCATGCCGGTTTGCCGCAGCATGCGCTCGTTGGCGAAGACCAAGCGACCGGCCGTGTCGGTTTCGAACACGCCCACCGGAGCCTGGCGGATGAGCCCGGCCAGGCGGCGTTCGCTTTGGCGCAAAGCAAGCTCGGAGGCGCGCTGGGCGGTGATGTCGCGGCCCATGCTCACCACGCCCAGGCAGCGTCCTTCGGAGTCGATCACGGCGTTTTTTGCAACGCTTACCCAGAATTCCTGCCCTGGGGGCTGCATGCGCTGGGTAAAGCTCACCGGCTCGCGGGTGTCCCGGGCGAGGGCGTTTGTGGAGAGCTGGATGCGCAGTTCCTCGCCTCCGAAGACCTCGGCCAGCGGCTTATCCAGCAGGTCTTTGCGCTCGCGGCCCACATGGGTGCAAAAGGTTTGGTTCAGCTCCCGCACCACGTCGTTCTCGTCTGTAACGACGATGCAGTCCTGCGCGGACTGGAGCATGGCGCGCAGCAAACCCTCGCTTTTGCGCAGGGCGGCTTCGGCCATGCGGCGGTTGGTTATGTCGCGGCTGATGGAGACTACGCCCAGGCACTCGCCCGTGGCATCGAACACCGGGGACTTGTGAACGCTGAGATAACGTGGCCCTTCCGGTCCGTCCTGGGTCAGCTCATAGGTCACGGGGGTGCGCACGTTCATGATGCGCCGGTCCATCTTGACGTGGCGGTTGGCGGCCCGGCGGTCGAAGAATTCCCTGCCGGGGCGTCCCAGCACTTCGTCGCAGGGCAGGCCCACCAGGCGGCAGAAGGCGGGGTTCGCCTCGCGGTACAGCCCGTTTGCGTCGCGGAAGCCGATGCCGTCTCCGGCTGAGTCCAAAATGGCCCGCAGGAGTCCTTCGCGCTGGCGCAGCGAGCGTTCGGCAATCTTGCGCGGGGTGATGTCGTGGCCGATGAAGAACAGGCACTTGCGCCCGTCGTTCAAGGTGAGCGGCGCCGCGCTCAGCTCCACGTCGCGCACCTGGCCGTCCTTGAGCTTGTGCTGGCTGGCGTAGCGGGAGGAGCCGCCCTCGATGAGCCTGCCCAGCAGTTCCTGCAAGCGGTCCTGCGGCAGCAGGCTTATTTCCGTGGGGGAAAGCTCGCCCAATTCCTCCGGGTCGTACCCGTAGAATTCGCAGGCCGCCGGATTGGCGCTGATGATGTGGCCGGTTTCAGGGTCGATGAGGAACATGACCGCGCGGCTTGTTTCAAAGGCCGCCCGGAAGAGGCTGTCGTGCGCCAGCGGCTTGGCTCGGCGCGTGGCCTGTTTCAGCTTGGCGGGTGTGCTCATCGTTGTCCTTGGGGGGACGTTTGGGGTGCACTGCCTATGTTTGCATAGAGCGTAAGGGAAAGGCGGATATTTCTTCGTATCTATCCACTTTTCTGCAGACTTGCGCAATAGAAAAACTCGCCGGCGGCCACGTCCGGCGGCGTTGTCCACGAGGACGCGAGGGCTGCCTCCGGCCGGGAGGCCAGAAGCCGCGCCACTTGGCGCTGGTTTTCATCGGGCGAGAGCGTGCAGGTGAGATAGTGGAGCATGCCGCCAGGGGCCAGGGCGCTGAAGGCCTCGTCGAGCATTTTCGCCTGGAGCGCGGTCAGGGCGGTGATGTCGTCCTCGGTGCGCTTCCATTTGATGTCCGGCCGGCGCGAAAGGGTTCCGAGGCCGGTGCAGGGCGCATCGAGCAGGATGGTGGCGGGAGCGGTGGAAAGCGGCGGGGCCACGTCCGCGCGGGCGCGGAAGGGCAGAAGCCTGCCCGCCTCTATGGCCGGGGCCAGTTCGCGGGCCAGGGCGCGCAGGCGTCCCATGTGCGTGTCGCTGGCGAGTACGGGAGAAAGCCCAGCCTCCAACAGCAGCCGGGTTTTGCCGCCGCGGCCGGAGCAGGCGTCCCACACGGGCGTCTTGAACCGCTGCGGGGAGAGCGCGGCCAGAGCCTGCCGCGCGGCAAAGCCCTGGCGGTAGAGCGCGGCGTGCTCCTCCGGGGTCAGGGCCAGTTCTTCGATGAGGGTGTCCAGGCCGGTGCCGGGCTGAAAGACCACGCCCAAGCCCTGGCGGCCAAGGCAGGCCGGGTGCGCGCCCAGGCGGCGGGAGAGCGCCAGTGCGGGCTCCTGGCCCAGAGCCTCGGCGTCCACGGCCAGACCCATGGCGGGCGGCCGGGCCTGGGCTTTCAGAAAACGCGCCGCGTCGGCCTTGGGGTATTCCTTGAGCCACATGCGCACAATCCAGTCCGGGCAGGAATAATAGCGGGAGAGCACCTCGGCTTCGTCCTTTGCGCCGTCCTTGTAAGGGCCGACGGTGCGGGCGTCCTCGGCCATGTCGGCCACGCGGCGCAGCACGGCGTTGAACAGGCCGGAGAGGTGCGCCTTGGTGTAGCCCTTGGCCCAGTCCACGGCCCAGTTGACGCTGGCGTAAGCGGGCACGCGGTCCAGGTGGACGATCTCGTGCGCGGCCAGGCCCAGGGCGAGCATGGCCTCTGCGGGCAGGCGGCGCGCGGGGTCGAGAAAGCGCGACAGCAGGGCGTCGAGCCGCCCCTTCAGGCGGCAGTAGCCGTACACGAGCTCGGTGACGAGCCCGGCGTCGCGGTCCGACAAGGGATCGGCCTTGAGCGCCGTGTCGAGCGCGGCCTGGAGGTCGCGTCCTTCGATGAGGCAAGCCGTGAGACAATCAAGGGCGGCGGCGCGTGCCGCTGGCAGCTGGGACACGAGCCGTTCCTAGCGCTTGCGGCGGCGGCGGCCGGAATCCTGTCCGCCTTCTCCGCCTTCGCGCCGGGGTTCGGGGCGGCGTTCTTCCTGCGCGGCAGGCTGCGGGCGCTTGCCCTCCGGCAGGGGGGGCGGGGTGTGCATGGCCTTCTGGTAAGCTTCATCAAGCAGCAGGGAAAGCAGCAGCACCTGGTCCTCATCCTGGCTCATGGCCTTGGCCACGTCCACGTAGCGGCGCATGCGCTCCTGCTCCAGGCTGTCCTTGGCGCGCCACTTGGCCTCCAGCACCGTGGTCAGGCGCTGGGCCACATTCGCGGCAACGTCGGCATCCGTGGGCAGTTCGCGGTGCTGCAGCTGGATGCTGTACTGCCGGGCGATGCGCAGCAGCTCCATCTTCTGCATCACGTCCACAAGGGAGATGACCGTGCCCGAGGCACCGGCGCGGCCGGTGCGGCCCGCGCGATGGATGTAGCTTTCCGGGTTTTCAGGCGGGGAATACAAAATGACGTGGGACAGGCCCGGAATGTCGATGCCGCGTCCGGCCACATCGGTGGCGATCAAGAAGCGCAGCTGGCCCGCGCGCACGGAGGTGAGCACCTGGTCGCGGCGAGACTGGGTCAAATCGGCGGAGAGCTCGTCGGCATTGTAGCCGAAGCGCCCCAGCACCGCCGTCAGGTAGTGCACGTCGGCCTTGGTGTTGCAGAAGATGATGGCGCTTTCCGGCGATTCCATCTCAAGGATGCGCATGAGGGCGCGGTCCTTGCCCATGGACGGCACCTCGTAATAGGCGTGGGTCATGTCCGCAATATGCACTTGGCCTTCGGAAAGGGAGAGCCTGCCTGGGTCGGTCAGGAACTCCTGGGCCAGGCGCAGCACCTGCTGCGGGAAGGTGGCCGAGAACATGGCCGCGTGGATGCGCTTGCGCGGCGGCAGGTAGCGCTGGATGTCCTTCATGTCCGGGTAGAAGCCGATGGAGAGCATGCGGTCGGCCTCGTCGAAGATGAGGGTGGTGAGTTCGGCAAGGGAGAGGGAGCGCTTGAGCAGGTGGTCGAGCACGCGGCCCGGGGTGCCCACGACGATCTGCGCGCCGCGTTTGAAGGCGTCCAGCTGAGCGCCGTAGCCCACGCCGCCGTAGACGGCCACGCACTCTATGCCCGCTCCTGCGAAAAGTGTCGCCGCATCGGCCGCGACCTGCTGGGCCAGCTCGCGCGTGGGCACAAGGATGAGCACTTGGCAGGAGGTTTGCGCGGCCTTGAGCCTGCCCATGAGCGGCAGCAGGAAGGCGCCGGTTTTGCCGGAGCCGGTGCGCGCCTGGACCATGATGTCGCGTCCGGCCAGCATGTAGGGCAGGGCCTGCTCCTGCACGGGCATGAGGGCGGGCCAGCCCGCGCGGGCGCAGGCTTCGCGCATGGATTCCGGCAGATCGGCCAGCTTCACTTCCGGCAGGGCGTCTTCCGGGGCGATCTCGCCGACGGCTTCTGGCTTGGGGGCGTTTTTGGACTGCTCCGCGTAGAGCAGGGCCTTCTGCACCTGGGTGAGGCCGGGGGCCTGGACGAAGGTCTGCGCGGCGGGCTGTTTCTCGGGCTGGGTGTCTGTTTGCCCGGCGGCGGGCGTCTCATTGTCGTGATCGGTCATATCTGATTAATCTCCCGCGCGTTTTGCGCCGAACCCCACCGGGGTCTCGGACTGCGCGCCCTGTTCTTTGTGATCGAATTTCTTGCCCCCGCGCACGCCGTCCACCACGGCCAGGGCCGAGGCCACGAGGCCGGAGACATCGGCCACATTGGCCGGAATGATGAGCGTGTTGTTGACTCTGGCAAGGTTGCCGAACTCGGCGATGTACTTTTCCGCCAGGCGCACGCGGGCGGCGTCCATGCCCTCGGGCCCGGCCAGGGCCTCGGCCACGCGGCGGATGCCTTCCGCCGTGGCGCTGGCGACGATTTCGATTTCGCTGGCGTGGCCCGCGGCCTCGTTGATGCGCTTCTGCTTTTCACCCTCGGAGACGTTGATGGCC